>ENA-OXEC01000002-OXEC01000002.1-human-gut-metagenome-genome-assembly--contig:-NODE-2-length-324312-cov-30.0882_pt1 | contig 324312 bp, 307 predicted proteins | sample MGYA00249351_ERZ652235 | MGnify/ENA primary metagenome ERZ652235 (study PRJEB26925, sample SAMN05826906) | human gut metagenome | biome: ENVO:2100002; feature: ENVO:00000062; material: ENVO:00002003...
TTTCCTGGTATGTGTGTCGATGGCCGATTGAAGTATTTTTCCGCCAGTGTAAGGATAAACTGGCACTGGACAGCTATCAGATACGCTCTGCACAGGGAATCAAAAGGTACTGGCTGCTTATGTCACTGGCACATTTCATGTGTGCAGTGGGTACTGGTAGGTTCTGTTCGTTTGAAACTGGATATCACGAAATCTGTGATACCATTCAGCTGGAAAAGTATCGTTATCTTTTTCAATGCGCAAAGGAAAGCAATGATTTTGATTCATTTATGAAATTCGCAGTGTAGTTTTGTGCAATTTTTCAAATTTGCTCATTTATAGTTAAAATGTCAATTTCTGCTTCAATTACTGATTTTTCCAGACGGAAGGATGGGATTCCATTCATCAGCATACCACCTGCACGGGATTCTTTTTCAAAAATCGTAACCGGGTATCCTTTTGTACGCAGATAGTAGGCGGCGGACATTCCGGCAGGACCGGCACCGATCACGGCAATTTTCTGAGTGAATTGTTTTCCTTCATGATTCTCGCAAAGCGGAACAAAGCGGGTATTTTCCTTTAACTCCTGTTCTGCGATAAACCGCTTGATCTCATCAATAGCAACAGCCTGATCAATGGTCGCTCGGGTACATGCATCCTCACAGCGGCGGTTACAGATTGCACCGCAGACTGCAGGAAACGGGTTTTCGGTCTTGATCAGTTTTAATGCGTCAAGATAGCGTCCCTCAGCCGCCATCTTAATATAGCCCTGTACGGGAAGATGAGCAGGACAGGCAGTCTTACAAGGAGATGTACCGGTGTCATAGCAGTTGATTTTGGCATGATCCCGGTAATCCGGAGCCCATTTGTCCGGTCCCCATTTTTCCGTATCCGGAAGCAGGGATTTCGGATAGGAAATCTCGCCTTGTTTTGTACACAGCTTCTGCCCAAGTTTGGCAGCGCCTACTGGACAGACCTCCACACACTGACCACAGGCAACGCATTTGCCTGCTTCCACATGGGCACGGTAGGCAGAGCGGGACATATTCGGTGTGTTGAACAACTGAGATGTACGCAGTGCATTGCAGACACCAGATGCACAGTTGCAGATGGCGAAGATCTTATCTTCCCGTCAATATTGGTGATTTGATGTACAAATCCGTTTCTCTCGGCGCGCTCCAGAATTTCCAGAACTTCCTCCTGTGTGATGTAATGGCCTTTTCCTGTTTCTACCAGATAATCTGCCATATCACCGACACCGATGCACAGATCTCCTTCGATTTCGCCGCAGCCTTCGCCGCGCACGCGTTGCTGACGGCGGCAGGAACAGGCGCCGACTGCATATTTGTCCTGATATTTTTTCAGCCAGTGGGAGATATGCTCCACACTTGCGGATTCCTGCTTTGCAGGAATTGCCTTTTCTACAGGAATGACATGCATTCCGATTCCGGAGCCTCCCGGCGGTACCATTGGTGTGACCTTTTCCAGAGGCAGTCTGGACATATTTTCAAAGAAATCTGCCAGAATCGGGTGTTCTTCCACCTGCTTGTCATTCATCATCATAAATTCTGCGCAGCCGGGAACAAACATCGGCAGGACATACTGCTTATGATGGTCGGCGTTCTCCCAGTTATATTCGATCATGCCGATCACGGACATTTCATCCAGCAACTTTTGCACACGTTCTGGATCTTTGCCGGATTTTCGGGCAATCTGTTCCAGTGTCATTGGTTTTCTGACCTTCATGGAAAGACAGACCTCTGCCATTTCATCAGTCAGAACTTCCGCGAGTCCCCAATACTCGGGATCCTCCACTGTGACTTTCACACCGACACGGTCAGTGATCATCTGTCCCAGCTTCAGGATCAGTTTACGTTCTTCTTTCATTCCTTTACTCCTTTTTCATTTGATTCATTCCAGGAACTGGTTTCTTCTTTCAGCCAGTCGATCCATTCGTCCATGCCCTCCCCGGTGCGGGCAGAGATCGGGATGATCTTCATATCCGGATTCAGCTTCAGTACCCGCTTTTTACATTCTTCCAGATCAAAGTCAAAGTAAGGAAGAACATCGATCTTGTTGATCAGAAGGCACTGGCATACCTGAAACATCAGTGGATATTTCAGTGGTTTATCGTCTCCTTCCGGAACACTTAAGATCATGGCATTTTTCACAGCGCCTGTGTCAAATTCTGCAGGACAGACCAGGTTGCCCACATTTTCCAAAATGGCAAGATCTACATCACTGGTATCCAGCTCCAAAAGCCCTTGCCTTGTCATATCTGCATCCAGATGACACATTCCCCCTGTGTGCAGCTGAATGACTTTGGCTCCGGTTTCGCTGATCGTATCTACATCTACAGCGCTGTCAATGTCAGCTTCCATGACTCCGATGCGAAAATCATGTTTCATAGCATCTATTGTTTTAGTCAGAGTGGTGGTCTTCCCTGCTCCGGGAGACGACATCAGATTTAAAAGAAATGTTTTGTCTTTTTTTAATTCTGTCCGCACTTTATCTGCTTCCAGGTCATTGTCAGCGAAGACACGCTGTTTGATTTCATAAACTTTGTACATAATCCTCTCCAGTCCTTTAAATATTAAAAAAGTATAAATAAAGTGTAAAGCAGAACTAAAAGAAAGTTAAATGGTTTTTGGACACAATGTATAAGAATTAACTTTCTAAGAAAGAAAAATAAGACAAATACAACATGATATAGACGAAGTGTTGAGTAAAATAAAAAGAGCCAAAGCTCACGCAATCATTGCGTTTACTTTGGCTCTGATTTTATGAAAATTAGAAATTAAACTTCCGGACCAGCAGAAACTAAAGCTTTTCCAGCTTCATTTCCTTCGTATTTAGCAAAGTTCTTAACAAATCTCTGTGCAAGATCTTTTGCTTTTGTCTCCCACTCAGCAGCATCTGCATAAGTGTCACGTGGGTCAAGAATGTTTGTATCTACACCTGGAAGCTCTGTTGGTACTTCGAAGTTGAAGAATGGGATCTTCTTAGTAGGTGCATTTACGATGTCTCCGTTTAAGATTGCATCGATGATACCGCGAGTATCTTTGATAGAGATACGTTTTCCTGTTCCGTTCCATCCTGTGTTCACCAGGTATGCTTTTGCTCCGTTTGCTTCCATTTTCTTAACAAGTTCTTCTGCATATTTTGTAGGATGCAGCTCTAAGAATGCCTGTCCGAAGCAAGCTGAGAATGTTGGTGTAGGCTCTGTGATTCCACGTTCTGTACCAGCAAGTTTTGCTGTGAATCCAGACAGGAAGTAGTATTCAGCCTGCTCTGGTGTCAGAACAGATACCGGAGGAAGTACTCCGAATGCATCTGCAGACAGGAAGATTACATTCTTAGCTGCCGGTGCAGAAGAAACCGGACGTACGATGTTCTCGATGTGGTTGATCGGGTAAGATACACGAGTATTTTCTGTAACACTCTTGTCATTAAAGTCGATCTTTCCTTCTGCATCCAGAGTTACGTTCTCAAGAAGAGCGTCACGTCTGATTGCATTGTAGATGTCCGGCTCAGATTCTTTGTCAAGGTTGATAACTTTTGCGTAGCATCCGCCTTCAAAGTTGAATACTCCGTTGTCATCCCATCCGTGCTCGTCATCACCGATCAGAAGACGTTTCGGATCTGTAGAGAGTGTTGTCTTACCTGTTCCTGAAAGTCCGAAGAAGAGTGCTGTGTTCTCTCCGTTCATGTCTGTGTTTGCAGAACAGTGCATAGAAGCGATACCTTTCAGCGGCAGGTAGTAGTTCATCATAGAGAACATACCTTTTTTCATCTCTCCGCCGTACCATGTGTTTACGATAACCTGCTCACGGCTTGTGATGTTGAACATAACAGCTGTCTCAGAGTTAAGTCCGAGCTCTTTGTAGTTTTCAACTTTTGCTTTAGAAGCGTTGTAAACAACGAAATCTGGTTCAAAGTCTTTTAATTCTTCTTCTGTAGGCTGGATGAACATGTTTGTAACAAAGTGTGCCTGCCAAGCAACCTCAACGATGAAACGGATTGCCATACGAGTGTCTTTGTTAGCTCCGCAGAATGCATCTACAACGAAAAGTCTCTTATTGGAGAGTTCTTTCAATGCGATGTCTTTTACTGTAGCCCATGCTTCTTCAGAAGCTGGGTGGTTGTCATTCTTATATTCATCAGAAGTCCACCATACAGTATCTTTTGAGTTTTCATCCATAACGATGAATTTGTCTTTAGGTGAACGTCCTGTATATACTCCAGTCATTACGTTTACTGCACCGAGTTCACTTTCCTGACCTTTTTCAAAACCTTCGAGTTCAGGTTTTGTTTCTTCTTCGAATAATACTTCGTAAGAAGGATTGTAGACAATTTCTGTAGTTCCGGTAATGCCATACTTGCTTAAATCAATCTGTGCCATGTTACGTTAAACCTCTTTTCTTATATAGTAATAGAGTAATGCTCTGTTGATGCAGAGATTACAATATCCCTACCACAATTATACATATTTAATGGACAAAATCAATAAAAAAACGATAAAATATTGTAGAGATTTTTAATTTGCAAAAGGAAAAAACCGAAGATAGAGCAAAAAAATCAAAAAAATGAGGAAGAAAATTGCGGGGAATTGTGTAAAATAAAAACAGAATGTTTGACAGGAGGACGAAATGCATCTGACAGAAGATACATTAGTATTTGAAAAAGGATTTGAATTTGCAGTATATCCGTATGTGGCAAAAGTTCAGGAAAACGATGAAAACTCGTTTCACTGGCACAGGTATTGTGAGATTACGTTAGTGGAAAAAGGAAAAGGAAGGTACTTTGTGAATGGAGAAGAGTATTGCATGGAAGCAGGAGATCTGATTATTTTTAATAATACAGAACCCCACGGCTGGATTGGAACGGAGGAAGATATGCATCTTCTGGTGATGATTTTTCAGCCGGAATTTGTATCAGATAAGCTGGATGTTTCGGGGGAAGATTATCTGCGTCCATTTGCAGAGCGCGGCGGTAACTTTCAAAACCGGATCGGACACAAGGACAAAGAAGCGGACGGAATTCGAAGGATCATGCGGGAGATACAAAAAGAAGAACAGGAAAAAGAAATTGGATACCGGAAAATGATCAAAGCAGATGTGCTGCGTATCTTGACCTTGTTGATCCGGCATTATCAGGATGTTTCGAAGTCCAATGTATGTTTAAAAGAAAAGAATGCAGCAATGCATCGGCTGGGAGATGCATTTCGGTATATAGACGAGCGATATAAAGAAAAACTGACCTTGGAAGAAGTGGCAGCTTCCTGCCATATGAGTACGAATTATTTTTCGACCTATTTTAGAAAAGCTGCCAATATGAATTTTAGTGAATATGTATCCAGACTTCGAATTAAAGAAGCAAGGCGTCTTTTGCGGACTACTTATTTATCTGTAACGGAGATCGCCTATGAATGTGGATTTCAAAATCTGTCGAATTTTTATCGCACATATCATAAGTTTTTTGACAGATCACCGAAGGATGAAAGAAAATAAGCGTTTATTCTTCGTGATTTTTTCGATATTGCAGTGGTGAAATCCCGAAATGCTTTTTAAATGTTCTGCTGAAATAACCCTGATCTTCATATCCGGTCAGAGTCGCAATCTGGCTGATTGTCAGTTCCGGATTATAAATGAGAAAGGAACAGGCTTTTTTCAGACGAAGTGAGTTTAAATATTTAATGGGAGTACAGTTATATTCCTGCAGAAATATTTTGGTAAGGTAGCTCTGTGAGTAGTTCATTGTCTGGGCGATAATGCTTAGATTGAGATTGTCCTGATAGTGAGTGGTAATAAACTCATGGAGCAGTCTGGCAATTTTGGCAGGTACAATATGCGTGTAGTCTTCAGAAAAATAACTTTGATAACTTTCTTTTTCTAATTCCAGGTCTTTTTGAAGACCAAACAGCACTTCGTGAATGTCATCCAGAGAAACCGGCTTTAAAAGATAGTCATATACTTTTAAATGGAGCGCTTCTCTGGCATATTCGAAATCAGAAAAGCCGCTGATGATAATAAATCTTATGTCGGGATAATGTTCCCTTACCCTGGAAAGGAGTTCCATTCCGTCCATGACAGGCATACGAATGTCTGTCATGAGAAGGATGGGGGAATGTTCTTTTACCAGGTTTAAGGCATCTGTGCCTGTCTGGGCAGAACCAATTACTTTAAATGCAGGGTGTGCATTTACTTTTTGGATCAAATTATTTAAAATTAATTCTTCGTCTTCTGCAATGATGACTTCGTATTGCATATCATTTCTCCTTTCGACAGAAGGCTCCGATTGCGGTGAAAGCATGTCCTTCTTTTGTGTTTCCATATTCAAAGATAAAATCATGTTCGAAATAGATCGACATTCGAATATAAATATTCGCAAGTCCTAACCCGTTTATTTGTAGTTTTGGCATTTCTGAAGAATTGGAAGCAAAAGTCTGGATTTGTGTGTCCAGATGTTGGATTGCTTCTTCCGAAAAACCTGGGCCGGTATCTTCTACGCAGATCTTCCAGAAATCATCCTGGATGATGCTGTAAATTTTGACTCTCCAGGGCGGGGAACAATTCGTGCCATATTTCAGTGCATTTTCCACCAGAGGATGAATGCAGAGTTTGGGGAGCGTGATGTCCAGCAAAGAATCATCAATCTGAAGTTCGTAGTGGAGACTGGATTGATTTCTCATTTTCATACAGTATAAATATTCTTTGATATAGTCAAGTTCTTCTCGGATACTGACGACCCGTGTTTTAAAGTCTGTGACGTAACGCATGATCCGTGACAGATTCTGGCACATACCTGCGACAGACTTTGTGTCTCCATTTTCGGCCAGGATCATAATACTGGAAAGAGAGTTATAATAAAAATGCGGACTCATTTGAGACTGGAGCGCAAGAGATCGGGCTTCTAGTTCTGCTTCCTGGACTTTTAGAAGTTGATCCCGGGAGGCTCTTAATTTCTGATTCATTTCTGAAAATGAATCGTACAATTCCTTCAATTCGACAGAAAAAACCGGATAAGATGCCGGAGATTCCAGGCCCAGGTTGGAAAGCTGCATTCTTTGAATGATATGCTTCAAATGGGCAATGGGATGAGCCAGCCGTTTTGCCAGATAGTGAGAAACAATACTGGCGATCAGAATCATAATGATAACAAAAATAAGCAGTACCCGGGTAAGGTCATTCAATGGAGCAAGAATATCTGCTTCATCCTGGACTGCATAGTAGGTCCAGCCGGTATAGTCAGAAGGAAGAGAAGTCAGATATTCTTTTTGTGAAGTGGTTGGATTTGTTATTTGTTCCACTCTTGTACCATTGAAAGAAGTTCCTGTATTAGATTTGGAAACAGAAGGATAATCGGGAATCTCCAAATCTGTCTGGTAGGGATATATCAGTTCCTTCCGCTCATTGTAGATATAAATTCTGGTCGGTGTAGTTGCCTTTTTTTCAAAACGGATGATCGCATTGAAAAGACTTTTACAGTTTTTGACAGTTTCCACGATTCCAACAGTTTTTCGATTGGAATTTACATAAGTACGATACAGAGAAATCACATCCGTGGTGTAAGCGCTGATCTTTTTTTCATAAGGGGTGCTGAGAAATAAGGAACCCTTTTTAGATAGGACAGGCTGATACCAGGACAGGGATTCCAGATCGATATGGGTAAGCTTTTGTACAGAGTCCACCTGAAGACAAGTTCCTTCCAGATCATAAAGATAGATATAATCTGCCCTGCTGTTCGTTCCGTTGAGCATCACAAAAAGATCAGCCAGCCGTTTGTAAGAATTTCGATCCTGATTCAGATTGAAGTCATATGACAGGGTATTTTCTACAATGCTGCTGTAATTGATGTTGATGGAAACATTATCCATGTCTTCAATATTTGCTTCCACAGAATCTTTCAGAGTCAGATTGTTGTTGTATAAACGTTCAAAGGCTTCGTCTTTTAGTTTGCCGGAGACAAAGACATAAAAGAACATACTGAATGTTCCGAGAAAAAATAAAATGATTCCCAGATAGGCGAGATATAACTGTGTCTGAAGTTTTCGGTGTCCTTTGAAAAACATATCTAAAATCCTTTCGAAAAAATCTGAATTATTATACTATAAGACTAAAACAGAAAATGGAAAATAGCAATGTATTTATGAAAAAGAAATAAAAAGTGTAAAAAAAGTACAAATTATATCTTGAAAAATGCATAGATTTCTCATATTGGATTCGGTAGAATATAGCCATCAAGAAAGGGACGAAACAAGGAGGAGAAGCATGAAAAAGAAAGTATTAGCAGCAGTGTTATGTGCGAGCATGGTAATGACAGCACTGGCCGGATGCGGAAAATCAGAATCGGGAGAAGGAAAAGAAAAAAGCGAATTTTCAGGAGAAACATTGAGTATTCTGACATCGGCAGGCTGGATGGACAATCGATATGATGACACAATTGAGCGATTTGAAGAAGAATATGATGTTACAGTAGATCTTCAGACAATTCCGGCAGATCAGTATTCTGATCTTCTTCAGTCAAAACTGACGACAGATTCCTGCGCAGATGTGTTCTGGATCCAGTCTAATCCATTTGCGATTGAGTCAGTCATCGTAAATCCGGAAGAATATTGTATTGATTTTACAGGAGCAGAATGGGAAAAAATTATGCCTGAGACAAGACTTTCATCCTGCAAATATGATGACAAGTTATACGGACTGCAGATTTATCACAATTCTCCGGATTGTGTAATGGTATATAATAAAACATTATTTGAAGAGAATGGATGGAAAGTGCCGACAACATACGAAGAGTTCAAAAAACTGTGCGGCGAGATACAGGATGAAGGGATCACGCCATGGTATATGCCTGGAGCAGACGGATGGCAGCATCAATTGTCATTCTTCCAGATCGGAGGAGTTTATGAAGCGGCAGAGCCTGGATTATATGAAGCGCTGAATACAAACAAAGCAACATTCTCAGGTAATGAATTGATGCAGAAATCACTGGAACAGTTTAAAGAATTTTCAGACTTGGGATATTTTGGAGAGGACTGGATCGGAACGGATTCTTCCAATCTGATCAATGCTCTGGGGGATAGAGAAGCAGTAATGGTAACTTCCGGATCAGGAGTTATCAAACAGATTAAAGAAGATACTGCGACAGAAGATGAATTTGGATTATTCCTTTGTCCATTTGCAGACAACCAGTATTATCCTACCAACCCAAGCGGACCAACCATGTTTGGGTATAAAAAATCAGAACATCCGGAACTGGTAAAAGAATTCTTTAACTTTGTGACAACAACAGAAAGTCTGCAGGAGATTTTGGACAACTCACCGGTATTTACAAATCTGGATGTACTGGACGAAAATCTGGAACAGCACTGGCTGCCGGAAGAAGAGGAATTTATGGCAAGTCTGACAGAAGAGCAGATGAAGACACCGGTATTACAGACAGGAACAAAATACACCAATGATTTCTGGAATCAGTTTGGTCAGGACTTGGTGGCATATTGCCAGGGAACGATTAAGGATGCGGATGAAATTCTGAAAAATATGGATAAAAACAGAGCAGAAGCTGCAAAAACAGCAAAGGATCCGAACTGGCAGTAACCAGATAAAGCAGGAGAAGATTCAAAAGAGTGAAAGTAGAATGCCATATTTTGTTCACTGGAAATGGAAACAAAATATGGCATTATTTATGAAAAGAAAGTGGTGATACTGTGAAAAAAAATAAGATATATCCATGGTGGTTTTTGGTAATACCGTTATTGTTTTATATTTGCTTTTTCCTAAGTCCCAGCCTTTTGGGAGTTGGATATTCCTTCACAGACTGGAGTTCCAGAAGTGCAATAGATGGGACACATTTCGTAGGACTGAAAAATTATATTGAAATTTTTACCTCTGATACAGATTATGCGTCGGGAATTCTGCATACGCTGATGTTTACCGTTGTTTCGAATATTGTGAAACTGATTCCGGCGCTTCTTCTTGCGGTGATGCTGCAGGAAGGGCTGAGAGGAAAAGGAATTTACAGAACGATTTTATATCTGCCGTCGATTTTACCGTTTGTAATTATCGGAATTGTATTTAAAAGTATTTTTAATTTTGATCATGGTCTTCTTAACACGGTATTAGAGGCATTGAATCTTGAGTTTTTGCAGCAGAAATGGTTGTCTGATCTGGATGTTGTATGGAAATCGATTTTCGGAGTAGATGCATGGCGAGGCATTGGATACTGTATGACGATTTTCCTGGCGGGCTTGCAGACGATTCCAAAGTCATTATATGAAGCAGCTAAAATTGATGGAGCGAATTTCTGGCAGCGTTTGAGATACATTACGCTTCCAATGCTTTCAGGGGCGGTGATGATCAATCTTGTGTTTGGTATTACATATGGTCTGAAGGTATTTGATATCGTCTATGTGCTGACAAACGGTGGTCCGGGACATGCGACAGAAGTGCTGACAACATATTCATTCCAGTTATATTCGACAGGTAATTATGGAATGTCTACAGCGTTGAATGCAATTCTGTTGTTGATTACCGCAGTAATAGGAATTGTGGTGGTTCGAACAATGAGCAAGAGAGAGGTGCAGCAGTAAATGAAAAAAACAGTGAGTAATGTTTTGAAACATCTGGTATGTATCAGTCTTTGTATCGTGGTAATCCTTCCGTTTTATATGGTGTTTATTAACTCTTTAAAACCAAAGGCAGAGGCTGCGAGAATGAGTCTTGCACTTCCGACAGAGTGGCATTTTGAAACATATCTGGAAGTGATCGAAGAGGCGAATCTGGTACAGGGATTTTTTAATTCTTTGACCTATGCAGGGATTTCCACCACGATTGGAGTGCTGGGATGTGCGATGGCAGCATTTGTTATGGCAAGAAACAAAACAAAGATTAATAATTTTTTATATTATTTTGTAATCTGCGGACTGTTTTTCCCGATCAACTATGTAACATTAGTAAAAGTGCTTCAGACCTTCAATCTGGCCAATACAAAGCCGGGAATCATTATTGCATTTATCAGTTCCATGATCCCTTTCTGTATTTTTACAATACGGAACTTTATTTCTTCGATCCCGGTGGAGTTGGACGAAGCTGCGATCATAGATGGATGTGGACCATTATCGTTATTTTTTAAAGTGGTTGCACCATTGATGAAGCCGACGATCGTAACTTGTTTTATCTTACAGTTTATGGGAATATGGAGCGACTTTTTGACTCCGCTGTACTTGTCAAATTCAAGTAAGATGTATCCAATGACAATGGCAGTGTATCAATTTTTTGGAAAGAATAAAAACTGGTGGCATTTCGTCTTTGCAGATATTATTCTGACCTGTATTCCGGTCATTGTCGTATATTTGATCGGGCAGAAATATATTATTGGCGGAATGACATCCGGCGGCGTAAAAGAATAAGGAAGTAGGCATATGAGACTTGTGTATGAAAAACCGGCATCGCGCTGGGGAGAGGCGCTCCCGCTTGGAAACGGGCAGATCGGAGCCATGGTTTATGGTGGAGCAGATTGTGAAGAAATCGACTTGACAGAACATACATTTTATAGTGGAGAGGCAGAGAAAACTGCGAACCAGGAAGGCGCTGCCGAGGCTTTTCAAAAGATGAGAAAAGCGGAACAGACAGGAGATTACGATCAGGTACATCAGGAAGCAGAGAAGTTTATCGGAAGACGAGAAAATTATGGGACACATCTGCCGACCGGAAAATTGTATATAAAATACCAAATAGAAGATGCGGTACAAAAATATGAAAGAGGACTGGAACTGGAAACAGGAAGGGCCTGGGTTCTGAGAAAGAGTGATAAAGTGCGGATTTTTGAAGAAATCCGTACTTCTCATCCGGATAAGGTGTTGATGGTGTCTGTTGAATGCAGTGGTAAGATGGACTTAAAACTCTGGTTTGAGCCTTATAATCAGGAAGGCGGGATGAAACCGGCAGAGTGTGGAATTCGTTTTTTTGCCGATGCATTTGAAATGCTGCATTGTGATCAAAAATGCGGAGTCCATTTGGAGGGTGCGCTGAAAGTTGTGACAGATGGAGAAACAGAAAGTGACGAGAGTGGTCTGTGGATCAGAAAGTGTACAAATGCACAGATTTACCTTGCGATGGAAACTAATTTTGAGGACCAGGATCTTTCGAACATGTGTATGTATCAGATTTCTTTTGCGCGTTGCATGAGTGCAGCACAAAAAGGAGCAGCAGAAGTGACTAGAAGACATGAGGAGGATATGAAACAGTTTACAGGGGGAGCCCGGCTGCAAATCGAAGGAACCGATTCGGTTTCGGAGAAGATTCCGTTGATGTTTCAATATGGCAGATATCTGTTGTTTTGTTCCTCCAGAGAAGATTCAAAACTTCCGGCACATCTACAGGGGATCTGGAATGATAATGTAGCCTGCCGTATTGGGTGGACATGTGATATGCATCTTGATATCAATACGCAGATGAATTACTGGCCGGCAGAATTTTCTGGAATGGGATTTGTCACAGAGTCGCTGTATCGTTGGATTGAAGAAAAATTGATACCGGAAGGCAGAAAAACAGCGCGTCTCTCCTATGGGATGAAAGGTTGGGTCGGCGAAATTGTATCAAATGCATGGGGATATGCGGCACCTTACTGGGCTTCTCCAATTGCGCCTTGTCCGACAGGAGGGGTATGGATTCTGACACATATCTGGGAACATTATCTTTACACCGGGGATCAGAGATTCTTGGAAAAGGTATTTCCTTTGGTGGAGGAGGCTGTTGAGTTTTTCCTGGAGTACGTGTATCAGACAGAATCAGGAGAATATACTTGTGGACCGTCCATTTCTCCGGAAAATAGTTTCCTATATAATGGGAATGCAAGGCAGATCAGTTCGGGCTGTACTTATGAAATTTTAATGATACGGGAATTGTTCTTTATTTATAAAAAGGCGTCAGATATTTTGGAAATGCCGAAAAAGGAAAAGGATATAAAAATTTCGGAAATTTATGAAAATCTGCTTCCGTACCGGGTTTTGGAAAACGGATGTATTGCGGAATGGGATCACGATCTTCCAGAAGCAGATCCACAGCATCGGCATACCAGCCATTTACTTGGTCTGTTTCCATTTGCACAGATCACGCCGGAAGAGACGCCGGATTTATGCGAAGCGGCAGAAAAGACCTTGCAAAGAAAGCTGACACCGTCCGAAGACTGGGAGGATACAGGATGGGCACGATCCATGCTGATGTTGTATGAAGCGCGGCTTCAACATGGAGAAAATGCATATGCACATATCTGTCATATGATGGAACATCTCCTGGAGCCCAATTTTATGGTATATCATCCGCCGACAAGAGGGGCAGGCGCATTTGACCATGTGTACGAATTAGATGGAAATACAGGGTTGTGCAGTTGCATTGGAGAAATGCTGATACAAAGTCATAGGGGGCGGATTCGATTTTTGCCTGCGCTTCCAAAGAACTGGAAAAATGGAAAAATTTCTTCGTTTCATGCAAGAGGAAATTTAGAAATTGATCTGGAATGGAGGGAAGGCGTATTTTATCGGGCTGTTTTAAAAAGCAAAATACCACAAACCGTATCGATATATCTGGGAGATGCGAATTGCAATGTAAGAGTGGAAAAAGAAACAGAAATTACAATTCAGGATTTTATAAAGGCATAGAAGGGGCTGTAAAAAACTCCCCTAATAGAAAAATCGCCCAGACCGTGAAGTCTGAGCGATTTTTTAGTATCATGAATTATGCTGCTGAATTAAAATACCAATACTAATTATACAGCTCGTTTTAAGATCAGTCAAAAGAAATATTGTGTGCAGCCAGAATGTCTGATACTTTGATTACATTTCCGGTTTCTATACTTTTTTCCATTGCCTCCATAATTGCAAGAGTATGGATCCCTTCTTTTAAGTCTGGTTTTGGGGTGATTCCCTGATCCAGACAAAGAGCAAATTCTTCCATATAATTCTGATATTCTCCGGCGTGGTGTGTCCATCCTTCAAAACGGAAATAGTAATCTACCATGTCAGAATAATCATGGCTGACAGCGGTTTTTTGGACCGGAGCAAAATTGGTTTCATATTTTAGATGTGGATATCCGGCGCGGCTGATCCCTTCGGTACCTCTTAATGTACAGCTGATAGACTGTTCTACACCGGAACCAAGGGTGGGTTCTGCATAAACGCCGCTGACACTTGCGCAGATCCCGGAAGTATCTTTTAAAATGAATTTCATAGTGTCAGGTACAGTCAGCTGATAGTCTTTTGTGTTCTGGCTGGTAACGCCGACTCCATATACTTCTTCGATATCCGGGAGATACCAGGCGGCAAGGTCTACTGCGTGGATCATGAAGTTGTACATCCATGAAAATCCACTGCTTCTGCTCCATGCACGTTCCAAAAACCAACGGGAATCACTGATATAATGAGTTTCCAGTGTGACCAGGTCTCCATGCTTTCCGGCTTCAAAATCTTTTCGCTGGCGTCTGGCAGGTTCGAAATAGCGGGAACTTTGGCCGATGAAAACATGTCGTCCGGATTTTTTCTGGAGTGTTAAAAGTTCGTTTGCATCTTCCAGAGAAGTCATGAGTGGTTTGGTACAGATGACATCTTTTCCTGCTTCCAGAGCCATGCGGATGTGAAGAGAATGAAGCTGATCTGGTGTATAAATTCCAATGACATCAATTTGGGGATCTTGAAGCAGATCTTCGTAACGGGTAGTGTAGTCTGTGAGACCGAATTCTTCACAACGCTGCTGGCAGAGTGATTCGTTTAAGTCACAGATATTGCCGATCTCCCAATGAGGGCTGCTTAGTGCGGCTGAAATAACGCTGCGCCCTTCTCCAAGTCCAAGAATCCCGAGTCGATATATTTTCTTCATGTTGAAATCCTCCGTAAAATAAATTGTTGTGTAATCTGGTTACAGAATAACAGAGAGAAGAGGAAAAAACTTACCTTATTTTCCGAAAAAATTTTCACATTTTCATTTTCTTTTTTAGAGTACACAAGAAACACCTTGACTTCCCTATTGCCATATGATACAATTTTCTGGCGAATGGAAGTAGGTCTTTTTTTTATGCCTAAAATTAGATGGGGTCGCAGCCATCAAAGTAACATGTAAAAAGTAAATAAAAAGCGAGGTGGAAGTTGTGCGCACAAGAATCACATTGGAATGTACGGAATGCAAGAATCGTAACTACAACATGACTAAGGATAAGAAAACACATCCGGACCGTATGGAGACAAAGAAGTACTGCAAATTCTGTAAATCACACACACTGCACAAAGAAACGAAATAATCGTTGGAAGGAAGTGGATGTATGAGTGGAAAGACAGGAAAAGCAGAAAAAGCTCAGAAGTCAAGCTGGTTTAAAGGAATGAAGGCCGAATTTAAAAAGATTGTCTGGCCGGATAAGAACACACTTGCAAAGCAGACAGCTGCAGTTGTAATCGTTTCTGTATTGATGGGCGCATTGATCTCTGTGATCGATGTACTGATGAAATATGGGATTGACTTTCTGATAAAATAGCTGGTCAGAAGCGGAAAGGTGATTTTATGTCAGATGCAAAATGGTATGTAGTTCATACTTATTCCGGGTATGAAAACAAAGTAAAAGCAAACATTGATAAGACAATTGAGAACCGTCACCTGGAGGACCAGATTCTTGAAGTCAGAGTTCCGATGCAGGAAGTCGTGGAATTAAAGAATGGTGTTCAGAAAGCAAGTCAGAAGAAGATGTTTCCTGGGTATGTCCTGATCCATATGATCATGAATGATGATACCTGGTATGTCGTAAGAAATACCAGAGGTGTGACAGGATTTGTCGGACCTGGATCCAAGCCGGTTTCGCTGGAAGAAGAGGAAATGGCAAATCTGGGAATCAAACAGGAAGACATCGTAGTTGACTTCGAGGTTGGCGATACAGTGACCGTATTGAGCGGAGCATGGGAAGGTACTGTTGGTATGATCCAGGCGATCAACGAACAGAAACAGAGCCTGTCGATCAATGTAGAGCTGTTCGGCCGAGAGACTCCGGTTGAACTGAATTTCTCAGAAGTAAGAAAGATGGATTAAAAAACCGTGGGAGGGATACAAATCCCGCCAATACCACAAGGAGGTAATGAAAAATGGCAAAAAAAGTAGAAGGATATATTAAATTACAGATTCCAGCTGGTAAAGCAACTCCAGCACCACCGGTAGGTCCTGCACTTGGACAGCACGGTGTAAATATCGTTGAATTTACAAAACAGTTCAATGCCAGAACAGCAGACCAGGGTGACCTGATTATTCCTGTTGTTATCACAGTTTACAATGACAGAAGCTTTAGCTTCGTTACAAAGACTCCACCGGCAGCAGTTCTTATTAAGAAAGCATGTAACCTGAAATCAGGTTCCGGTGTGCCGAACAAAACAAAAGTTGCAACAATCACAAAAGCTCAGCTTCAGGAAATCGCTGAGATGAAAATGCCAGACTTAAATGCTGCAACAGTAGAAGCAGCTATGAGCATGGTGGCAGGAACATGCCGTTCTATGGGTGTAGTGGTTGAAGAGTAAGAGATAACTGCCAGATAAAAAAGCAGAGATTTAAGAAAGTCTGAACAATTCTTTTCGGTGTCTTCGAAAAGGAGGAAGAGACAATCTATGTTATATGTAAATTCACGAAAAAGTGGGAGGGGCACGTTCCCGCCAATACCACAAGGAGGTTATTTGAAATGAAACGAGGAAAGAAATATATCGAAGCTGCAAAACTGATCGAAAGAGGAAATCTTTACGAGAAAGCAGAAGCAGTTGCATTAGTGAAAAAATCAGCAGTAGCTAAATTTGACGAGACAATCGAAGCTCACATCAGAACAGGTTGTGACGGACGTCACGCTGACCAGCAGATCCGTGGAGCAGTAGTGCTTCCTCACGGAACTGGTAAAAAAGTTCGTATCCTTGTATTTGCAAAAGATGCAAAAGCAGAAGAAGCAAAAGCAGCCGGAGCAGATTACGTAGGAGCAGAGGATCTGATTCCAAAGATCCAGAACGAAGGATGGTTTGAATTCGATGTTGTTGTTGCTACACCTGACATGATGGGTGTTGTTGGACGTCTCGGACGTGTACTTGGACCAAAAGGTCTGATGCCAAACCCGAAAGCCGGAACAGTTACAATGGACGTAACAAAAGCAATCAACGATATCAAAGCTGGTAAGATTGAGTACAGATTGGACAAAACAAACATTATCCATGTGCCGATTGGAAAAGCTTCATTTACTGAAGAACAGTTAGCGGACAACTTCCAGACGCTTATCGATGCAATCAACAAAGCTAAACCGGCAGCAGTAAAAGGTCAGTACTTAAAGAGCGTAACACTGACATCTACAATGGGACCTGGTGTAAAAATCAACCCAATGAAACTGGTTTAAAAAACTGTTGACATTGACAATATAAAGTGCTATTATAATATAGCAATTGACTGCCGAAGACAGCAGGTGCCGTAAGGCATAAGGAGAAAACGCCTGCCGAGGAAGTATGCGAATTCAATTTCGGATTTGTAAACCTCTGTGTCTTTGGATACAGAGGTTTTTATTTTGGCAGTACACGCACAATAAAATAAGGAGGTGTACCGAACATGGCAAAAGTAGAATTAAAACAGCCAATCGTTGAGGCGATTTCAGAAGAACTGAAAGGAGCTCAGTCAGTTGTTCTCGTAGATTACCGCGGACTGACAGTTGCTCAGGATACAGAACTTCGTAAAAAGCTCAGAGAAGCAGGTGTTACTTACAGAGTATATAAGAACACTATGATGAAGAGAGCATTCGAAGGAACTGAATTCGAAGGTCTTGAAGGATGTCTGGAAGGACCAAGCGCGATTGCAATTTCTAAAGAAGATGCAACAGCACCAGCAAGAATTCTTTGCGAGTTTGCAAAAGGAGCAGACAAGCTTGAATTAAAAGGTGGTGTAGTGGAAGGAACAGTTTATGATGTGGCAGCACTTTCAGAACTGGCTAAGATTCCATCCAGAGAAGTATTGCTTTCCAGATTACTTGGAAGTATGCAGTCACCAATTACAAACTTCGCTCGCGTTATCAAACAGATCGCAGAAAAAGATGGCGAAGCAGTTGCAGAGACAGCTGAAGCTCCTGCAGAGGAAGCAGCTGAGACAACAGCAGAGTAATTGGAATTACATTTTATACCCGGCAGGATATGCCTTTATGGGGTAGCCGTATGATGTACGGCAGAGTATAAAAATAATCAGAATATCAATGAATATGGAGGATATGAAAATGGCTAAATTGACAACAGCTGAAATGATCGAAGCGATCAAAGAGTTATCAGTATTAGAATTAAATGAATTAGTAAAAGCTTGTGAAGAAGAATTTGGTGTTTCTGCAGCAGCAGGTGTTGTAGTTGCAGCAGCAGCTGGAGACGGAGCTGGAGCAGCAGAAGAGAAAGATGAGTTCGACGTAGAATTAGTATCTGCTGGAGCATCTAAAGTTAAAGTTATCAAAGTTGTTCGTGAGATCACAGGACTTGGACTGAAAGAAGCAAAAGAAGTAGTTGACGGAGCTCCTAAGGTAGTAAAAGAAGGTGTTTCTAAAGCAGAAGCTGAAGAAATCAAAGCTAAATTAGAAGCAGAAGGTGCAGAAGTTAACCTGAAATAATTGCTGATAAAAGCCAGATGAGACCGCAGAAGATGAACGCTTCTGCGGTTTTTGCGTTAATACCATAGATGAGAAAACTTGTCAAGAGTTTTTTGAGAAAATAAACCAAAATATGTTGACAGAAAAAAGAGTTTTGTGATATAGTTAAAAATGCGCTATTATGGAAAGGTATGCCATGAAGTGAAGAGAAATATTGTCACAGGGCTCTTTTCCTATTTACTGGAACCTATTGGAGGGTACTTGCTGCCCGCAAAAAAATATATGAGGAGTGAAACGTCATATGGAGAAAAACAGAATTCGTCCCATCACAAGTGGAAAAAGTTCTCGCATGAGCTATTCCAGACAAAAAGAAGTATTAGAGATGCCGAATCTAATCGAAGTCCAGAAAGATTCTTATCAGTGGTTTCTGGATGAAGGATTAAAAGAGGTATTTGATGATATTTCTCCGATTTCTGACTATGCAGGTCATTTCAGTCTGGAATTTGTAGATTTTACACTTTGCGAGGATGACGTGAAGTACACGATTGAAGAGTGTAAAGAACGTGATGCAACTTATGCTGCACCTTTGAAAGTGAGAGTCAGACTCTACAACAGAGAGACTGATGAGATCAACGAACATGAGATTTTTATGGGGGATCTCCCATTGATGACAAAGACAGGTACATTTGTGATCAATGGTGCTGAACGAGTTATTGTAAGTCAGCTTGTTCGTTCACCGGGAATTTATTATGGAATCGCACATGACAAGCTTGGAAAAGAGCTGTATTCTTCTACAGTAATTCCAAACCGCGGTGCGTGGCTGGAATATGAGACAGACTCCAATGACGTTTTCTATGTACGTGTAGACAGAACAAGAAAGGTGCCGATCACAGTATTGATCCGTGCACTTGGTATCGGAACAAATGCAGAGATTATTGACCTGTTTGGTGAAGAACCGAAGATCCTTGCAAGTTTCGGAAAAGATACAGCAGAGAACTATCAGGAAGGTCTGCTTGAATTATATAAGAAGATCCGTCCGGGAGAGCCGCTTGCAGTGGACAGTGCAGAAAGTCTGATTACAAGCATGTTCTTTGATCCGAGACGTTACGATCTTGCAAAAGTCGGACGTTACAAATTCAACAAAAAACTGGCACTGAAAAACCGTATCAAAGGGCAGAAAGTGGCAGAGGATGTTGTGAATGAGCTGACAGGAGAGATTGTTGCAGAAAAAGGAACTCTGATCACAGCTGAGATTGCAGATGCGATCCAGAACAGTGGTGCTCCGTTTGTATGGGTAGAGGGAGAGGATGAGTCCCGCAATATCAAGATTCTGTCTAATATGATGGTAGATCTGCAGGCAGTTGTGGATATCGATCCGGAAGAAGTCGGAGTGACAGAGCAGGTATACTACCCTGTACTGGCAGGACTTCTGGAAGAATCTGCAGGAGATGTGGAAGAACTGAAATCTCTGATCAAGAGAGATATTCATGATCTGATTCCGAAACATATTACAAAAGAAGATATTTTAGCTTCTATTAACTATAACATCCATCTGGAATACAGAATGGGTAACGATGATGATATCGATCATCTGGGCAACAGACGTATCCGTGCGGTTGGAGAGCTTCTCCAGAATCAGTACAGAATCGGTCTGTCCAGACTGGAGAGAGTTGTTCGTGAAAGAATGACAACACAGGATCAGGACGGAGTTTCTCCACAGTCTCTGATCAATATCAAGCCGGTGACTGCAGCCGTGAAAGAATTCTTTGGTTCTTCTCAGCTGTCTCAGTTCATGGATCAGAACAACCCTCTTGGAGAGCTGACTCACAAGAGACGTCTGTCTGCACTTGGACCTGGTGGTCTTTCCAGAGACCGTGCAGGATTTGAGGTCCGTGACGTTCACTATTCTCACTATGGAAGAATGTGTCCGATCGAGACACCTGAAGGTCCGAACATCGGTCTGATCAACTCGCTTGCAACTTATGCGAGAATCAACGAATATGGATTCATTGAAGCTCCATATCGTAAGATTGACAAAACAGATCCGATGAACCCGATCGTTACAGAAGATGTTGTGTATATGACAGCAGATGAAGAGGACAACTATCATGTAGCACAGGCGAATACACCACTGGATGAGGAAGGACACTTCCTGCATAAGAATGTATCCGGTCGTTATCGTGAAGAGACACAGGAATATGAGAGAAGCAAATTTGATTATATGGACGTGTCTCCGCAGATGGTATTCTCTGTTGCGACAGCATTGATCCCATTCCTTGAGAATGACGATGCCAACCGTGCGCTGATGGGATCCAACATGCAGCGTCAGGCAGTGCCGCTTCTTACAACAGAAGCTCCGGCAGTCGGAACAGGTATGGAAGTAAAAGCAGCGGTAGACTCCGGTGTATGTATGGTTGCAGAGAGAGCTGGTGTGGTAGAGAGCTCTACATCTACAAGCATTACGATCAAACATGACGATGGAACAAAGAAAACATATAAACTGACAAAATTCTTAAGAAGTAACCAGAGCAACTGCTACAATCAGGTGCCGATCGTAGACAAGGGAGAACGTGTGGAAGCCGGACAGGTGATCGCAGACGGACCGTCTACATCCAATGGAGAGATGGCTCTTGGAAAGAACCCGCTGATCGGTTTCATGACATGGGAAGGTTACAACTACGAGGATGCTGTTCTGTTAAGCGAGCGTCTCGTTGCAGAAGACGTTTATACATCTGTTCATATCGAAGAATATGAAGCAGAAGCAAGAGATACAAAACTGGGACCTGAGGAGATTACAAGAGATATCCCTGGTGTCGGTGACGATGCACTCAAAGATCTGGATGAGAGAGGTATCATCCGTATCGGTGCAGAAGTACGTGCAGGAGATATTCTGGTCGGAAAGGTAACTCCGAAGGGAGAGACAGAGCTGACAGCAGAAGAGAGACTGCTTCGCGCGATCTTTGGCGAAAAAGCACGTGAAGTAAGAGATACTTCTCTGAAGGTACCGCACGGTGAATATGGTATTATCGTAGACGCAAAAGTATTTACAAGAGAGAACGGAGACGAACTTTCACCTGGAGTAAACCAGTCCGTACGCATCTATATCGCACAGAAGAGAAAAATTTCTGTTGGTGATAAGATGGCCGGACGTCATGGTAACAAGGGTGTTGTCTCCAGAGTGCTTCCGGTAGAAGATATGCCATATCTTCCAAATGGACGTCCTCTGGATATCGTGCTGAACCCACTGGGTGTGCCTTCCCGTATGAATATCGGGCAGGTGCTCGAGATCCACTTAAGTCTTGCAGCAAAAGCACTTGGCTTTAATGTTGCAACACCGGTATTCGGCGGAGCAAACGAGAATGACATCATGGATACGCTGGATCTGGCAAATGATTATGTAAATATGGAATGGGAAGACTTTGAAAAGAAACACGGAGAGGAATTACTTCCGGAAGTGCTTCAGTATCTGTCTGACAATCGTGAACACAGAGCGCTGTGGAAAGGAGTACCGCTTTCAAGAGACGGTAAAGTACGCCTGCGTGACGGACGTACCGGAGAATATTTTGACAGCCCGGTAACAATTGGACACATGCATTACTTAAAACTTCATCATCTGGTAGATGATAAGATCCATGCACGTTCAACAGGTCCTTACTCACTGGTAACACAGCAGCCGCTGGGTGGTAAAGCTCAGTTCGGTGGACAGCGTTTCGGAGAGATGGAGGTTTGGGCTTTAGAGGCCTACGGTGCATCTTATACACTGCAGGAGATCCTGACAGTCAAATCCGATGATGTTGTGGGACGTGTCAAGACATACGAAGCAATCATCAAAGGAGAGAACATTCCGGAACCAGGTATTCCTGAGTCCTTCAAGGTACTGCTCAAAGAGCTTCAGTCCCTTGCCCTGGATGTGCGTGTACTTCGTGATGACAACACAGAAGTGGAAATCATGGAGACTGTAGATTACGGCGAGACAGACCTGCGCTCGATCATCGAAGGAAAGAAATACCGCGATGAAAAAGAATCTTTCGGAGCACATGGATTCACAGAGCAGGAATTCGTCGGGAAAGAACTGGAGAACGTAGAACCACAGGAGGAAGAGGATTTCGCTCCTGATATGGAATTGGAATTTGATGAATTCATGGATGATGAAGAATAGGAGGAGCCGTTTATATGCCAGCAAGCAATAATGAACAACAATATCAGCCGTTAACTTTTGATGCGATCAAAATCGGACTGGCTTCACCGGAAAAGATCATGGAATGGTCAAGAGGCGAGGTTACAAAACCGGAGACCATTAACTATAGAACGTTAAAACCAGAAAAAGACGGTCTTTTCTGCGAGCGAATTTTCGGACCAAGCAAGGACTGGGAATGTCACTGTGGAAAATACAAAAAAATCCGTTACAAAGGTGTTGTTTGTGACAGATGTGGAGTGGAAGTAACAAAAGCATCTGTACGCCGTGAGCGCATGGGCCATATCGCCCTTGCGGCTCCGGTATCCCATATCTGGTATTTCAAGGGAATCCCAAGCCGTATGGGACTGATCCTGGACATCTCCCCAAGAACACTGGAGAGAGTTCTTTACTTTGCATCTTATATCGTACTGGACAAAGGGGAGACAGACCTTCAGTACAAACAGATCCTGTCAGAGGCAGAGTATCAGGAAGAAAAAGAAAAATGGGGAAGCAAAGCATTCCGCGTAGGTATGGGAGCTGAGGCAATTCAGGAATTGCTGCAATCCATTGATCTGGAAAAAGAATATGCAGAACTGCAGGCAGGACTTGTCAATGCCACAGGTCAGAAGAGAGCAAGAATCGTAAAACGTCTGGAGGTTGTAGAAGCATTCCGTGAATCCGGAAACAAACCGGAGTGGATGATTCTTTCCGCGATCCCAGTCATTCCGCCGGATCTGCGTCCGATGGTACAGCTGGATGGTGGACGTTTTGCAACATCTGACTTAAATGATTTGTACAGAAGAATTATCAACCGTAATAACCGTCTGAGAAGACTGCTTGAACTGGGAGCGCCGGATATTATCGTACGCAACGAGAAACGTATGCTTCAGGAAGCAGTTGATGCTCTGATCGACAACGGCCGCCGCGGTCGTCCTGTTACAGGTCCTGGAAACAGAGCTCTGAAATCTCTGTCAGACATGTTAAAAGGTAAGTCCGGACGTTTCCGTCAGAACCTGCTCGGAAAACGTGTTGACTATTCCGGACGTTCCGTTATCGTCGTAGGACCGGAATTGAAGATCTATCAGTGCGGTCTGCCGAAAGAGATGGCGATTGAATTATTCAAACCGTTTGTTATGAAAGAACTGGTGGCAAACGGAACTGCTCATAATATTAAGAATGCCAAGAAAATGGTAGAGAGACTCCAGCCGGAGGTTTGGGATGTGCTCGAAGAAGTGATCAAAGAGCATCCGGTTATGTTGAACCGTGCCCCCACACTGCACAGACTTGGTATTCAGGCGTTTGAGCCAATCCTTGTAGAAGGTAAGGCGATCAAGCTGCATCCATTGGTATGTACAGCTTACAACGCCGATTTCGATGGTGACCAGATGGCTGTCCATGTACCGCTGTCAGTAGAAGCACAGGCAGAATGCCGTTTCCTGCTTCTTTCACCGAACAACCTGCTGAAACCGTCCGATGGTGGACCGGTAGCCGTTCCTTCTCAGGATATGGTACTTGGTATTTACTATCTGACACAGGAAAGACCGGGAGCAACAGGTGAGGGTATGTTCTTTAAGAACTTAAACGAAGCACTCCTGGCATATGAAAATGGATATGTGACACTGCATTCCAGAATCAAAGTCCGTGTTTCCAGAGAGATGCCGGACGGAACGGTGAAGACAGGCACGATCGATGGAACACTTGGAAGAATGTTGTTCAATGAGATTATTCCGCAGGATCTTGGATTCGTAGACCGTGAAGTAGATGGAAACGAACTGCTTCTGGAAGTAGATTTCCACGTAGGAAAGAAACAGCTCAAACAGATCCTGGAAAAAGTAATCAATACACACGGAGCAACTCAGACAGCAGAAGTTCTGGATGATGTAAAAGCGATTGGTTACAAGTTCTCTACAAGAGCAGCGATGACCGTATCGATTTCTGATATGACAGTACCGCCGCAGAAACCGGAGATGATCCAGACTGCACAGGATACTGTAGACAAGATCACAAAGAACTACAAACGTGGTCTGATCACAGAAGAAGAACGTTACAAAGAAGTTGTTGAGACATGGAAAGCAACCGATGACAAATTGACAGAAGCTCTGCTTTCCGGGCTGGATAAATACAATAACATCTTCATGATGGCAGATTCCGGAGCCCGTGGTTCTGACAAGCAGATCAAACAGCTTGCAGGTATGCGTGGTTTGATGGCGGATACAGCAGGTCGTACGATCGAGCTGCCGATCAAGTCCAACTTCCGTGAGGGTCTGGACGTACTGGAATACTTTATGTCTGCGCATGGAGCTCGTAAGGGAATGTCCGATACTGCGCTTCGTACAGCCGATTCAGGATACCTGACAAGACGTCTGGTTGATGTTTCTCAGGAGCTTATCATTCACGACAGTGACTGTGCGGCAGAAGGAAAAGAGATTCCGGGAATGTATGTAAAAGCATTCATGGACGGAAATGAAGAAATCGAAAGTCTGCAGGAGCGTATCACAGGAAGATTCTCTTGTGAAGATCTGAAAGACAAGGATGGAAATATCATCGTCAAAGCAAATCACATGATTACACCGAAGCGTGCAGAAAGAGTCATGAAGAAAGCGGTTGACGAAAACGGTGAACCACTGGATACAGTGAAGATCCGTACAATCCTTACATGTAAATGTAAGAATGGTGTTTGTGCAAAATGTTACGGTGCAAACATGGCAACAGGGGAAGCCGTTCAGGTTGGTGAAGCAGTCGGTATCATTGCTGCTCAGTCCATCGGTGAACCTGGTACACAGCTGACCATGCGTACATTCCATACGGGTGGAGTTGCCGGTGACGATATCACACAGGGTCTTCCTCGTGTCGAAGAGCTTTTTGAGGCAAGAAAGCCGAAAGGACTTGCGATTATCACAGAGTTTGCCGGTACGGCAACAATCAGCGATACAAAGAAAAAGCGTGAGATCATTGTAACAAATGATCAGACAGGAGAATCCAAAGCATACCTGATCCCATACGGTTCCCGTATCAAGATTCAGGATGGTGTATATCTGGAGGCCGGAGATGAGCTGACAGAAGGTAGTGTAAATCCTCACGATATCCTGAAGATCAAAGGACTTCGTGCCGTACAGGATTACATGATCCAGGAAGTACAGCGAGTTTACCGTTTGCAGGGTGTAGAAATCAATGACAAGCATATCGAGGTTATTGTACGCCAGATGCTGAAGAAGATTCGTATCGAGGAAAGAGGAGATACCGAATTCCTGCCTGGAACTATGGTAGATGTTCTGGAGTTCAACGAAGTGAACGAGCAGATGGAAGCAGAAGGAAAAGAGCCTGCAACAGGTGAACAGATCATGCTTGGTATCACAAAAGCATCTCTGGCTACAGAATCCTTCCTGTCTGCAGCATCCTTCCAGGAGACAACAAAAGTCCTGACAGAAGCTGCGATCAAAGGTAAGGTGGACCACCTGATCGGTCTGAAAGAGAACGTCATCATCGGTAAACATATTCCTGCAGGTACAGGTATGAAGAAGTACCGTGATGTTCAGTTAAACACAGAACTGGAAGCAGAAGAAGAGGCTGAAGAACTGGATGAAAGCGATGCAGTGGAAACAGAAGCAGTGGAGACAGCAGAATCAGCAGATCTGGAAGAAGTAGTTCTGGACGAAGAATAAAATAAAATACGATTGATAACAAGGGGAGCTTGTGTGACAGGCTGAGAGGAAGTTGTGAACTTCGACCTATAACCTGATTTGGATAATGCCAACGTAGGAACTGTAATCTCGTTTATACAAGGAACTCCTCCTTGTTTTCAATCACGAAAACAAGGAGGAGTTTTTTATGTTGAACTTTATGGTAAATGCAGAAGGCGGTCTGACGACTGCAGGATATGCAATTTGTATTGTGCTGGGAATCGTTGTATTTGGTATTGCATTGTTTTTTGCCGGCAAAAATTCAGAAAAAAATAAAATGTCCGCGAAACAGCTTGCGTGCTGTGCGATGGCAATGGCACTTGCTTTTATTACTTCCTATATCAAGATTTTCTCTCTGCCATGGGGCGGCAGTGTGACACTGTGCAGCATGCTCTTTATCGTGCTGGTAGCAAACTGGTATGGAGTAAGAACAGGAATTCTGGTTGGATTTACATATGGAATGCTCCAGTTTTTACAGGAGCCATACGTACTTTCTCTGTTCCAGGTATGTTGTGATTATGTATTGGCTTTCGCAGCACTTGGTGTGGCAGGTTTCTTTGCAAAGCAAAAGAATGGACTGCTCAAAGGCTATATCGTAGCTGTTCTCGCCAGGGGAGCGTTTCATGCGCTGGGAGGATATTTGTACTGGATGGACTACATGCCGGACAATTTCCCGAAATCACTTGCAGCCGTATATCCGATCGCATATAACTACAGTTTCCTTCTGGCAGAAGGACTGATTACAATCGTGATCATCTCCATTCCGGCAGTACAGAAAGCACTTGGACGGGTAAAAAAAATAGCAGTAGAATAAAGCGAAAAACAACGACTGTAAGATTCTCGGGAATTTTACGGTCGTTGTTTTTATAAGGTAAGAGGTTTAATAAAATTAGTTAATCGGTTAATTTATATCCGTAACGTGCTTTGCGGATAAATTTTTGGATAATGGTTACCGGCAGACTGATCAAAATGAACAGTGTGGAAAAAATTCCTGCAGAACCACCGATGATCATCAAAAGTATCATTACGATATTATTGCCCATTACTGTCACTCCTTTGAATGAAATTGCCCTTGTATCGGACCAGATTCTATTTTAGTGACAAAGGCATAAAAAGAAAAGAGATTTGAGGCCTTTTTAGCGCAATCTTAGCATAAGAGATTACTGCTAATCGTTTTCTGATGAATCCTCCTGCATTCGGTATCCAACGCCTACTTCTGTAAAGATATATTTAGGCTGTGCAGGGTCTTTTTCCAGCTTTCTTCGGATATTTGCCATATTGACGCGCAGGATTTTATTGTCGTCGTCTGCGTATGGTCCCCAGACATTGGAAATGATGGCGGCGTATGTCATGACTTTTTCGGAATTCTGTGCCAGATAGGATACAATTTTGTATTCAATAGGGGTCAGATGAACCGGCTGTTTGTCTAAGGTCAGTTCCCGTTTGGAAAAATCCAATACCAGATCTTCGTAGCGATAGGGCCGGATATAAAGAGAATCTGTAGTATATAAGCGGTTGCTGTGTCTTAAGGAGGTACGGATGCGGGCAAGCAGTTCTGAGGTTCCGAATGGCTTGGTAATGTAATCATCCGCTCCCTGATCCAATGCGAGAACCTTTTCCTTTTCGGCACTTCGTGCGGAGATGACAATGATCGGGGTACTGGTCCAGGTCCGGACTTCCTGGATAATATCATTTCCATTCATATCAGGCAGACCAAGGTCTAAAATAATTACGTCTGGACATTGGGAATGGATCAGATTCAGTCCTTCTTTCCCGCAGTCCGCATACAGTACACGGTAATCCTGTTTTTTCAGGATCTTTCCTACAAAGGTCTGAATATTTTTTTCGTCTTCTATAATCAATACAGTGAATTTAGGCATAGTTTGCGTTCTCCTTTTCTTTTGGAAGGGTAAAGGAGAATTCGGCTCCTTTATCCAGATTGGCAGCGTGGATCACGCCGTCGTGAGCATGAATGATCGTCCGGCAGATAGACAGTCCGATGCCGATTCCTTTGTGTCCGTCAGCGGTATCAGAGCTGTACTGTCCGTCAAAAATAAAAGGGATCTGGTCGGGATCCAGTCCGATTCCATAGTCCCGGACTGCAAATGTGACACAGTCCGGCTGATCGGTGATCAAAAGGTCGATGGGATCAGAGCTCGAGGAATGGACATAGGCATTTTCCATCAAGTTGATCAGCACCTGTTCGATCAAAGTAGCATCCATTGGGATCATCAGAAAATCTTCCGGCATAGAAACCCGGATCTGGATTTTAGGAAGGCGTTTCTGAAGTCGGACAATTGATTCGGAGACGACTTCCTCCACAATTTCCTGCGACTTTTTGACTTTGCTGGATTCATTTTGAATCTTCGTTACAGAGAGCAGGTTTTCCACCATATTCAGCAGCCACTGTGCATCCTCGTTAATATTCGAAATCAGCTCCATACGTTCTTGCTCGGACATATTCTGGGCATCGTCCAGATAAGAGGCAGAAGAGCCGATTATGCTCGTCAGAGGGGTACGCAGATCATGTGATACGGCGCGCAGAAGATTGGCATGAATTTTCTCGCGCTCTGCTTCTGCAAGCTTTCGTTCCCGTTCGGAGGCAATGGCTTTTTGTTTTTTGAGCATACTGGCGGTCGCGCTGGTGATAAGAGAAATAGCCAGCATGCTGATAAATGTGACCGGATATCCGTCCAGTATGAAGTTTAGTTTGAAATAGGGATATGTAAAAAAATAGTTTGCTGCGATGACACAAAAAACGGAGGCGGCAGCACCATACCAGTAACTGGTCGTATTCTGAGCGATCAGGATCAGAGCCAGAATATAAATCAGGGCAGTGTTGACAGAATTTTTTTGTCCTAGGTTAAAAAAGAAAAATGCCAGTATCGTGGAGATACCAAGGCAAAGGAAAGTAAAGGTCAGATTTTTAAAAAATGTCTTCATACATATAACACCTCTCTGCAACCAGATTACCATAATAAAAGGAAAAAATCCATACTGTGTAATAAAAAACAAAAAATGAAAGAAAGAAAAAAATGACTTGCAAAAATGAGATAATACTGTAAAGAAAAAGATTGAGAAATAAATAACAAATATACAAAATAAACAAAAAATAGACATATAAAAAGGATAATGGATTTTAAATATCAATTTTAGATGGAAAAATAAACAAAACAGCTAAAAAGAAAAATAAGAGGAATGAATATAAAATGAATTTCTCTGTTGAAAATTATTCATTTATTTGGTAAACTATAGAAGCAGTGTCATCTGTATAAGATGGAGGTACAGATGCACAGAAAATCCCAAAATTGAGATTGAGGAGGAGAAAATGGAAAATTTAATGTACGTAGTTCCTGTCGTATCGGTTCTCGCGTTATTATTTGCCGGATATCTGGCTGTAAAAGTTGCGAAGCAGGAAGAAGGAACAGAGAAAATGAAAGAGATCGCATCTGCGATCAGTGAGGGTGCACGCGCATTCCTTACTGCAGAATACAAGATTCTGATCGTATTTGTGATGGTATTGTTTTTACTGATCGGATTCGGGATCGGTAACTGGGTAACAGCAATCTGTTTTGTTGTGGGAGCTTTGTTTTCTACACTGGCAGGTTATTTTGGCATGAATGTTGCAACAAAGGCGAATGTAAGAACAGCGAATGCTGCCAGAGAAAGTGGAATGAATAAGGCGCTTTCCATCGCATTTTCAGGCGGAGCCGTTATGGGAATGTGTGTAGCAGGTCTGGGAGCGCTTGGAGTCAGCGTTGTATATATTCTGACGAAAGATGTAGACGTGCTGTCCGGATTCAGTTTGGGAGCATCTTCAATTGCGCTGTTTGCGCGTGTTGGCGGTGGTATCTATACAAAAGCTGCAGACGTAGGGGCTGATCTGGTTGGAAAAGTAGAAGCCGGAATCCCTGAGGATGATCCGCGTAACCCTGCAGTAATCGCAGACAACGTAGGGGATAATGTAGGAGATGTTGCAGGAATGGGAGCCGACTTATTTGAATCTTATGTAGGATCTCTCGTTTCTGCACTGACACTTGGTGTTGCGGTTTCTGCAATTTCCGGAGTTGTATTCCCGCTTGCGATCGCGGGATGTGGACTTGTAGCATCCATTATCGGTACATTCTTTGTAAAAGGGGATGAGAAAGCAAGTCCGCAGAAAGCCCTGAAGATGGGAAGCAATATTGCGGCGCTTCTGGTTGTGATCGTGTCTCTTGTACTGAGTAAGGTTTTATTTGGAAACTTTGACGGAGCGATCGCCGTAATCGCAGGTCTGATCGTAGGTGTTCTCATTGGTCTGATTACAGAATGCTATACATCAGCAGATTACAATCCGGTGAAGAAGATCGGAGAGCAGTCTGAGACAGGACCGGCAACCACGATCATCAGTGGAATCGCAGTCGGAATGCAGTCAACAGCAATCCCGCTGATCCTGATCTGCATCGGTATTTTTGTAGCATATCAGGTAGACGGATTGTACGGAATTGCTCTGGCAGCAGTGGGAATGCTTTCTACAACTGGAATTACAGTTGCGGTGGATGCATATGGTCCGATCGCCGATAATGCCGGCGGAATCGCAGAAATGTCAGGTCTGGACAAATCGGTACGTGAAATCACTGATAAACTGGATTCTGTAGGAAATACAACAGCAGCTATGGGAAAAGGCTTTGCAATCGGTTCTGCTGCGCTGACAGCACTGGCACTGTTTGCTTCGTATTCTCAGGCAGTACATCTGGAAAGTATCAATGTGCTGGATTATCGTGTGATCATCGGATTGTTTATCGGAGGAATGCTTACATTCCTGTTCTCTGCATTTACCATGGAATCCGTATCTAAGGCAGCATATAAGATGATCGAGGAAGTAAGACGTCAGTTCCGTGAGAAACCGGGAATTATGAAAGGAACGGAAAAACCGGATTATAAGTCTTGCGTATCTATCTCTACGACAGCTGCACTTCATGAGATGCTTCTTCCGGGAGCAATGGCAGTTGTTGTGCCGATCCTGGTCGGAATCGTGTTAGGAGTGGAAGCTCTTGGCGGACTTCAGGCAGGTGCGCTTGTGACAGGTGTTCTCATGGCGATCTTTATGGCAAACTCAGGTGGTGCCTGGGATAATGCCAAGAAGTACATCGAAGAAGGAAATCACGGCGGAAAAGGAAGCGAGGCTCACAAGGCAGCGGTTGTCGGAGACACTGTTGGAGATCCGTTTAAAGATACATCAGGACCATCCATCAATATCCTGATCAAACTGATGACAGTTGTGTCACTTGTATTTGCGCCATTGTTTATGGCGATCGGTGGATTACTGTAAGATATTTCATAGAACAGTCGATTTTCAGCTTGAAAATTGGCTGTTTTTATGCTGATTCTGCTGGCTGCAAGAAACACTGGTGGATCGGATTTTGTTATCAGGGGGAATGAAAACCAGATTTCCACCATATGAAATAAAGAGGGAAACTGTCAATTAATGAAACAGTTTCCCTCTTTTTTAATTAAATCGTTTCTCCGTTTTTATATTTCTGCAGTACATGCTGGATTCTCTCATCCGGGCTTAAGATACTGCTGATAGAACCGTCGTGGTTCAGTGTATCGATGATCAGAGCGATATATTTGCTCATGTCACAGTTGATATAGTATGGTCTTGATAATAATGCCGGTGTCTGATAGATCAGGTTAGTTGTCAGAATACCGGAGATTGTTCCGTCCTCATATGCCTGATCGAACTTGTCCAGACCGTTTGTGAAAAGACCAAATGTAGCTGCAGCAAAGATTCGTTTTGCTTTTCTGCGTTTCAGCTCTGTTGCAACTTCGATGATAGAATCTCCGGAAGAGATCATGTCATCGATAATGATCACGTCTTTGCCTTCTACAGAGCTTCCTAAGAATTCGTGGGCAACGATCGGGTTGCGTCCGTTGACGATCTGTGTATAATCACGGCGTTTGTAGAACATACCCATATCCAGTCCAAGTACGTTTGCAAGGTAGATCGCACGGTTCGTACCACCTTCATCCGGGCTGATCGCCATCATGTGGTCACTGTCGATCTGCAGATCTTTTACATTGCGCAGAAGTCCTTTGACAAACTGGTAAGTTGGAGGAACTGTCTCAAATCCGCTCAGCGGGATGGCATTGGATACACGAGGATCGTGCGCATCAAAAGTAATGATGTTATCAACGCCCATGCGTACCAGTTCCTGAAGTCCGAGTGCGCAGTCTAAAGACTCGCGGCTTGTTCTTTTGTGCTGACGGCTTTCGTAAAGGAATGGCATGATCACATTGATGCGGCGCGCCTTTCCTCCGACTGCAGCGATTACACGCTTTAAGTTCTGGAAATGGTCATCCGGTGACATATGGTTTGTGTTTCCTGTCAGAGAATAGGTGAGGCTGTAGTTGCATACGTCGACCATCAGATAGAGATCTTTTCCACGAACAGACTCTTTGATGATTCCTTTTGCCTCTCCGGAACCGAATCTCGGAACATCGGCATCAATGATAAAAGTATCTCTGTCATAACCGGTGAAAGCGACATCTCCTTTATGTTCAGAACCGCTTTCTTTGCGCCATTTTACCAGATAATCATTGACCTTGTCTCCAAGACCTTCGCATCCTCTGACCGGAATCAGTCCGAGCGCTCCTACTGGAATATTTTCTAAGTTTCTTTCTTTTCGACGTAACATTAATTTTCCTCCCTGTTTTTTAATTTCTTTTTGATTCGGATGTCATCGCCTATCAGTTTCAACATGATATAATTACTTGTGATTCTGGAAAAGGACCGTTCTGTATAAAGATCAGCCAGAGTGTCCAGTGACAAGTTTGTTGATATAATTGTAGAACGGCTGTTAAGCAGTCGTTCGTTGATGCATGTGAAGAACTGGGATGCAATAAAATTGTTCGTATATTCGGTTCCCAGATCATCAATGATCAGACAGTCACAGTTGTAGATCAGTTCAAACATATTCTGCGCATCTACATCTTGCTTGTCAAACGCATGTTTTGCAAGACTGGAAAAGAACTTGGATGCAGAAAAGTAAAGAACAGAATACTCTTTATCCATCAGTTCCTTTGCAATGCAGTTGGACAAAAAGGTCTTGCCCACACCAACATCTCCATACAGAAAAAGATTCTGGAAATCTGTTCCGAAAGAGGTGACGAAATTCCGGCAGATCCGCAGGGCATCTTCAATTACCTGGCGGGAAGAACGGCCGGTCTTCGGGTCAATAAAGTTGGTGGAATAGTAGTCCAGAGCAAAGTTGCTGAAGTTTTCTTTTTTGAGAATTTCTTTTAAGTTTGACTGTTCATAAAGTAAGTCAATGATGGCTTTTTTGAAACAGTGACATTTTTGGTTTCCGATATATCCGGTATCTTTACAATTCGGACAATCATAGACCGGTTCCAGATAATCAGCCGGAAAACCACTGGATCGTAAAAGCTCCTGCTTGCTGGCGCGTAAAATGGCAAGCTCTTCTTTTAAAGAAGAAATTGCTTTTTGATCGCCGTTTAACAGGCGTTTTCCATATTGAACAGACAAAATGGAAATGGAATCATCCAGTGATTTAAATTCAGGCAGCTGACGGTAGACCTCTTCATAATGCTGTGTCAGTATATCATGGTTTCGGAGTTGTTTTTGCTCGTACTTACGCATAATCGCCTGATATTGTGAATTTTTTAGTCCCACGACAGTGCTCTCCTTCTAATTGCTGTTTAATAGTTGCTCCTCCAGAGAATCCATGTCATATGAACGGCGTTCGAAATTGTTCAGATTTCTGGAGACAGGTTTTGCCTTTGGAGCTGAGGCAGCCGAAACGGCTTTTTGTTTCTGGTATGCATCATCCAACACCGAAATATCTTTCAAATGATGTACATGGCTGTTGTGCCATCTGGTCAGGATCGTGTCTGCATATTCAAAGCTTGGCTGATGAGTTGCAGAAATTGTTCTGCTGCAGGCTTCTTCGATGATGTCCAGAGTAAATCCATAGGTATCGGTCCATTTCTGGATATACGAAACCTCAGATGCGGCAGGTCCCCGATTTTTGATTCCGAAAGCATTCAGAACAGTGTAGCAGTTTTTGTTATAACTGCGGGATTGCTGTTTTGCCTGCTCTTTGGTAGTGATCCCGCTGTCTGCCCAGGATAAAGCGACCTTCTGAATATAATGAATACTTTTGTGGCCGTTTTCCACGCAGGATTCGATCAGATATTCGATCAGGTCAGCCGACATGCCGAGATGATCATAAAAATAAGTGATCGCATCCATATCTGTCTTTGTCAGAGTCTTACCAAGATACTGTTCCGCAATGAACAGGAGCGATTTTAGCTGCTTTTGCGCCTTTGCGGCATCTGCGTGCGCCGCCGGGCGGGAAACAGAAGCTGCCACAGCTTTGGGAGTAGCAGGCTTGACAGAGACGACCGGTGCGGAAGGCTTTTTGGCCGCAGTGATCGGTATCTGTGCTTGGGTCTGGGGAATCTGGATCAGTTCCAGTTCACAGACATGTCCCTCTGCATCACATTCCATCTGAAGAAGTCCTTTGGATTCCCAGTATTTGAATGCGCGCAGGATATCATTTTCTGTGTTGTTCAGACAGTCTGCAACTGCAGAAACTGTCAGAGAAGAGCCGGCATTATCCAAATGTCTTAAAAGGAACAGATATACTTTTACAAATTCGCCGTTTGCCTGCACCATATAGTGATCGATAAAGTCGTTCGCAACCAGTGTGGCATTTGTCTGGAATTTGTTTTTTAACGTAAATGTCTTCATAGTCCTCTCCCTGTTTTCCGGAATTCATACGCTGCTCTCTCATGCGCAAAGGTATTATAGCATCTTATCTGAACGGGCAAAAGCCTTTTTTCAAGGGAAAATCTGCTTTTTTGTGAATAACCCATGTGGATAATGTGGATAAGTCCTATTTTAAGAGATCTTCTCCAATTTTTACCACATCTCCGGCACCCATTGTAAGAACAAGATCTCCTGCATTCCAGTTTTCTTTGAGAAATGTTTCGATCTCTGCAAAGGATGGAAAATAGTGAGAATCTGTTCCAAGGCTGCGGATCGCGTCTGAGAGCGCTTCAGAGGATACCCCAAGAGTATCTGTTTCCCGTGCGGCATAAATATCGGCAAGAATCACATGATCTGCATGGGAAAGAGCTTCTGCAAATTCCTGGAAAAATGCTTTGGTCCTTGTGTATGTGTGCGGCTGGAATACGCACCAGAGTTTGCGGTGCGGATAGTGCTTCGCAGCCTTTAAAGTTGCTTTGATCTCTGTCGGATGATGTGCATAGTCATCTACGATGGTGACATCATCGATCGTTCCCTTGTATTCAAAACGGCGGTCTGTTCCGGAGAAGGAAAGCAGGCCTTTCTGAATCGTATCCATGGAAAGTCCCAACAGCTCCGCTGTTGCGATCGCGGAAAGGGCGTTGGACACATTGTGATCTCCGGTCACGGAAAGGACGATGTGTGTGTCCAGCTTTCCGTTTCGGAAGAAATCAAATGCAACCCGACCTTTTTCATCGTAGGTGATATTCTGCGCACTGTAGTCAAATTCTGGAGACATTCCGTAAGTCACCACGCTGCAGTCCAGACCTTCGCAGATTTCCTGATACTGATCGATCTCTCCGTTAATGATCAGTGTTCCGTCAGATGGCAACAGGGCTGCAAACTGATGAAAGGAGTGACGGATATCTTCCAGATCTTTAAAGAAATCCAGATGATCGGCTTCAATGTTCAGGATGATGCTGATCTTCGGGAAAAAGTGCAGGAAGCTGTTTGTATATTCACAGGCCTCTGTGACGAAGATGCCGGAGCTTCCGACCCGGATATTTCCGCCGATGGCCTGCAGAATCCCGCCCACAGAGATGGTAGGATCTGTGTCACCTGCCAGCAGAACATGAGAGATCATGGAAGTTGTTGTCGTCTTGCCATGAGTTCCTGATACTGCGATCGGAGTTTTGTAATTAGCCATCAGCTGTCCAAGCAGCTCCGCACGGGTCAGCATTGGGATTTTTTTTGCAACAGCTTCCATCAGCTCTGCATTTTCTCTGCGGATCGCGGCAGTGTATACGACGCAGTCGATCCCGTCGATGATATTGGATGCTTTCTGACCATAAAAAATCTGAGCCCCTTTTGCTTCCAGATGTTCGGTAAGCGGAGAGACTTTCGAGTCAGAACCGGATACGGTAAATCCTTCTTTTAGAAGAATCTCGGCAAGACCGCTCATGCTGATGCCGCCGATACCGATAAAATGAACGTGAATAGGCTGTTTGAAATTGATTTTATACATATGATGATTACCTTCCCTTACTATGAAAATAGTTGAAAATCTTGTGTGTTTTATTTTAAAAGTAAAAAGTTTATTAAATTTAGTCATAAAATTTCTTTGCAGTTTATATTATACTATATATGGGGAAAATTAAAAGAAGTTCTTTTTGTACCAAATAAACAAAAAGGAAAAAGATTATGCGAAATTTTTGTAAAAAACATGTACGGATGAGAAAAATATGGTATAATAACAGCAATCAACTAGAAATGAGGTGACTACATGATTAAGAAGGAAATGATTGCCATGCTGCTTGCAGGCGGACAAGGCAGTCGATTGGGAGTTCTCACTGCAAAGGTTGCAAAACCGGCAGTGGCTTTTGGAGGGAAATATCGGATCATTGATTTTCCATTGAGTAACTGTATTAATTCAGGAGTAGACACGGTGGGTGTATTGACGCAGTATCAGCCGCTGCGTTTGAATACCCATATTGGAATCGGGATCCCGTGGGATCTGGACCGTAATATCGGCGGAGTTACAATCCTTCCTCCTTATGAGAAGAGCGCGAACAGCGAGTGGTATACCGGAACGGCTAATGCCATTTATCAGAATCTGGATTACATGGAGACTTACAATCCGGATTATGTGCTGATTCTTTCAGGAGATCATATTTATAAGATGGATTATGAAGTAATGCTGGATTTCCACAAGGCAAATCATGCGGATGTTACGATTGCAGCGATGCCGGTGCCGATGGAAGAGGCAAGCAGATTTGGAATTGTAGTCACAGATGAAGAAAGCAAGATTAAAGAATTTGAAGAGAAGCCGGAGAAGCCAAGCAGTAATCTGGCATCCATGGGAATTTATATATTCAGCTGGCCGGTATTGAAAGAAGCTCTTCTGAAATTATCCGAGCAGCCGAATTGTGATTTTGGAAAACATATCATTCCATATTGTCACGAAAACGGAAGAAGAATGTTTGCTTATGAATACAACGGATATTGGAAGGATGTCGGAACATTGAGTTCTTACTGGGAAGCGAATATGGAGCTGATTGACATCATTCCGGAATTCAATCTGTATGAAGAGTTCTGGAAGATTTATACAAACAGTGCCAATATTCCGCCCCAGTATATCTCGGATCAGTCTGTGGTAGACCGTTGCATCATCAGCAATGGTTCTGAGATTTACGGAGAAGTACATAATTCCGTATTAGGCGGAGGAGTTACGATCGGAAAAGGCAGTATCGTGCGGGATTCTATCCTGATGCGTGATGTTGTGATCGGAGATAATTGCGTGATAGACAAGGCGATTATTGCGGAAGGCACTGAGATTGGCAACAATGTTGTGATCGGAATCGGAAGCGAGGTTCCGAACAAAGAAAAACCGAATATTTACAGTGGCGGACTGGCTACGATTGGAGAAAACTCCAGAATTCCATCCAATGTACAGATTGGCAAAAATACTGCAATCAGTGGTTATACCGTGCCGGAAGATTACAGCGATGGAGTACTTGCAGGCGGCGAGACATTAATAAAGGCAGGTGAACGTTCATGAGAGCAGTAGGGATTATCTTGGCAGGTGGAAGCAGCAGAAAAATGAGGGAGCTGACAGCGAAACGTGCAGCTGCGGCGATGCCGGTGGCAAGCAGTTACAGAGCGATTGATTTTGCACTCAGCAATATGACAAATTCGCATATACAGAAAGTGGCAGTTCTGACACAGTATAATGCGAGATCTTTAAATGAACATCTGAATTCCTCAAAATGGTGGGATTTCGGAAGAAAACAGGGTGGTCTGTATGTATTTACACCGACGATCACTGCGAATAACGGGGACTGGTACAGAGGAACAGCCGATGCGATCTATCAGAATCTGGATTTCCTGAAAAAGTGTCACGAACCATATGTGATCATTACATCCGGAGACGCGGTGTACAAGCTTGATTATAATAAAGTCCTTGAATACCATATTGCAAAGAAAGCGGATATTACAGTTGTGTGTAAGGATCTGGATGACAGAGAAGATGCGACTCGTTTTGGTACGGTACGCATGAACGAATCTGCCAGAATTGAAGAGTTCGAAGAAAAGCCTATGGTGGCAAAATCCCAGACGATCTCTACAGGAATCTATGTAATCAGAAGAAGGCTTCTGATCGATCTGATAGAGCATTGCGCAGAGGAAGAGAGACATGATTTTGTAACCGATATTCTGATTCGTTATAAGAATCTGAAGAAAATTTACGGTTATAAGATAAACAGCTACTGGAACAACATCTCAACAGTGGATGCATATTACCAGACAAATATGGATTTCCTGAAGCCGGAAGTGAGAAAGTATTTCTTTAAGGATGCTCCGAGTGTGTATTCCAAGGTGAGCGATCTGCCGCCTGCAAAATACAATCCGGGAGCAGCCGTCAAGAACAGCCTTATAGGAAGCGGAAGTATCATCAATGGAACTGTGGAAAACTCCATTATCTTCAAAAAAGTATTTGTCGGCAATAACTGTGTGATCAAAAATTCAATCATTTTAAATGATGTATATCTCGGGGACAATACATATATTGAAAATTGTATTGTAGAGAGCAGAGATACGATCAGAGCCAATACACGTCATGTTGGTGAGAGTGGTGTAAAAGTGGTAGTTGAAAAAAACGAGAGGTATGCATTATAAGGAATTGAGACAGTAATGCAGACGGAGAAAGGAGACTTGAACAGTATGCAGATTACAGATGTTCGTGTGCGCAAGGTGACAAAAGAGGGAAAATTAAAAGCAGTTGTTTCGATTACGATTGATAATGAATTCGTAGTTCATGATATCAAGGTGATCGAAGGGGAAAAAGGCTTGTTTATCGCAATGCCGAGCAAAAAAGCTCTGGATGGGGAATATCGCGATATCGCACATCCGATCAATTCCGGTACAAGAGAAAAGATTCAGAATACGATATTGGATCGGTATCAGGAATCTCTGGAAGCAGATACGGAAGAATCTGGGGAAATGTAAGAAGAGGAAAATAAGAGCAGCGGCTGTCTCATGGATAAACGATGAGGCAGCCGCTGTTTTTAAAAAGAGAGAAAAATTGCGAAAGAACGGAATTCCTGTTAAAATGGTAAAGTATTAAAATCAGAAGGAGGGACAGGATGAATCAATTGTTATTACTGGCAGGAGTGGTGATCGTGGCCTGCATTTTAATGAACCGCATCGCTGCTAAACTTCCGCTGCCGTCACTGTTATTGTTTATCGGTCTTGGAATGTGCTTTGGAGTAGATGGTTTTTTCAAGATTCCGTTCGATGATTATGAACTGTCAGAGGCAATCTGTTCGGTCAGTCTGTTGTTTGTCATGTTCTATGGTGGTTTTGGAACAAATCTAAAGACTGCAAAACCGGTAATGGGAAAAGCATTCTTACTTTCCACAGCCGGCGTAGTGATGACCGCAGCGCTGGTAGGGGCAGCAGCGCATGTGCTGTTGGGAGTGGGCTGGATGGAAGGGATTTTGATCGGATCGGTCATTGCATCTACAGATGCAGCGTCCGTATTTAATGTACTGAGATCCAAGCAGCTATCTCTGAAGTACAATACAGATTCTCTGTTGGAGCTGGAGTCGGGATCTAACGATCCGATATCTTACATGATGACGATCCTGATGATCTCTCTTGTTTCCGGAGAGCAGATCTCGGTAGCCGGTCTTCTGCTGAAACAGATTCTGATCGGAGCAGCCTGCGGCTTTTTGATCGGAAAAGCTTCTGTCTTTATTTTGAATCAGATTGATTTTGGGATGAAACAGGGAAGAACGATCTTTTTATTTGCAGCAGTGATCGTTGGATATGCGCTGCCGTCTGTTGCCGGTGGAAATGGATATCTGAGTGTATATCTGTGCGGAATTCTGATTGGAAATCGGTTTATACCGGACAAAAAAGAGATGGTCCACTTTTTTGATATTCTGACAGAGATTGCACAGATGGTTATTTTCTTCTTGCTGGGATTGCTTGTAACGCCGTCACAGCTGCCGGAAGTGTTTGTTCCCGCATTGCTTTTATGTCTTTTTATGCTGTTTATCGGGCGTCCGGTGTCAGTGCTTGCGATATTAAAGCCGTTTGGTGCATCCTGGCAGCAGATCGGCGTTGTTTCCTGGGCCGGATTGCGGGGAGTGGCATCGATTGTGTTTTCTATTTATGTTGTCTTATCCGGCATTCCGATGACATACAATTTGTTTAACATGGTATTTGTGATTGTACTGCTGTCTCTTGCGGTTCAGGGTACCTTACTTCCGGCTGTATCCAGAAAGCTGGAAATGATCGATAAGAATGCCAATGTCATGCGGACGTTTAATGACTATCAGGATGAAAATGATATTTCTTTTGTCAAGATCAAGATTACTGACAATCATCCGTTTGCAGGAAAAACACTAAAAGAAATCGAAATGCCGCCGGGAGTTTTAGTGGTACTGCTGTTTCGGGGACAGGAGACAATGATGCCGAATGGGGATACATCTTTAGAAGGCGGCGATCTGCTGATTTGTGCAGCCCCGGCCTTTGAAGACCGGGAAAATCTGACATTGTATGAGGTGGAAATTGACAAAAATCATAAATGGCGGGATAAACCAGTGAATGAGCTGGACCAGAAAGCAGGGGTGCTCATTGTCATGGTCAAAAGAGAAGGAAGCACTCTCATTCCCAATGGAAATACGATTATCCGACAGGATGATCTGCTGGTGTTTCGTCGGCAAAAACACGCAAAACAGGCGCATGGGTAAATTCCATGTGCTTTTTTGTTTTTGGATGTGCGAATTCCAGACGGCAGGCAAAGAGCTGCAGTTGGGAAAAAGAAGTCTGGTTCGGACCATATTTTCGGTCTCCTGCGATGGGACAGCCAAGGTGAGCCATTTGTACCCGAATCTGGTGATGACGTCCGGTATCCAGATGAATCTCTGCCAGTGAAAATTCCGCTGTTGTTTTTGCAATATGGTAGGAAAGGCGTGCAACTTTGGCGCCCGGCGTCTCTTCTGTACAGATTCTGGAAGTGTTCGTGCGCCCGTCTTTGACAAGATAATCTTCTAAAATTCCGTCAGCAGTCTGTGGGCATCCGAGAAGAACCGCCTGATAATATTTGCCGAAGCCAAAACTCTGGAGCTGACGGTTCAGCTCTTTGGCAGCGGCAGGTGTTTTGGCAAATACAAGCAGCCCTTCTACCGGCTGATCCAGCCGATGGATCACTGCAAGGTAAGGTTGTTTTTTGTGTGCGCTGTTCTGATAGATATGATTTTTTAAAATGCTGACCATATCCGGAAGCCCGGGGCGGCTTGTCTGAGTCGGGATACCGGCAGGTTTCAGACATACGATGATGTCCTGGTCTTCATATAAAATATGTGGCTTCATTTTGATACGCTCCTCTTGTGAAATCTGCTACAATTATCATATAAAACAAAAGAGTGGTCAAGGGATTCTTGACTTTTACAGAAAACATCTCTAAACTGATTTACATAGAGTGATCTGCTGGAAATCAGAGACAGGATACTTTAGGAATTGACTGGCGGCAGGAGGTTGAAGATATGAGGACAAATTGGGAGTGGGAACAGTTCGGTGAGGATATCAGACGGACCGTGCAGGATGCAGTGGACTCCAGAGATTTTCGGAGATTGAATCAGACCATTACAGATACAGTAAACAGTGCCTTTCATGAATTTACAGACGGGATGAGAAACCCCCGCGGAGGATATCAGTATCAGAAAGCGGACTATGGTACCGGGAGGCAAAAGGACAGGACAAAGGGTGCCTGGCAGAATCTGGATTTGAATCAGTTAAAACGCCCCACATTGTATGCTGGGACGAGAGCGAAAAAAGCAGCAGGACTGACGATGACGATCACAGGTTATACGATTGCAGGATGTCTTTTGATCGGCGGACTGATCACAGGTGTGACCGGGATGCTGCTTGGAGCGGGAGTCGGTGTATCCGTCGCACTTAGTATACAGGTGATCCTTCTGGCAGTATTTACGGCGCTTGGAATCACCGGGACAAAACTTTTAAGCAGGGTGAAGCGGTTTCAGACTTATATAGAAGAGCTACAGGGCAGAGAATATGGAAATGTGAAAGATCTGGCGCTGAGGGTACAGAAAAAAGACAAATTTGTAGTAAAAGATCTGGAAACTATGATCAGAAAAGGATGGTTTCTTCAGGGGCATCTGGATGAGCAGAAAGCGTGTCTGATGACCAGCAGGGAAGCATTTGAGCAGTATCAGGAACTGATGGCACAGGCAAGGCAGCAGAAAGCCAGAGAGCAGGAGACGAAAGAGAGACAAAAAGCAGACGCTGACAGAAGAGCAGGTCTGGATCCGAAAGTACAGGAAGTGATTGAAGCGGGAAATGCATATATCCGCAAGATCCGGGAATGTAATGATGCAATTCCGGGAGAAGTGGTATCAGAAAAGATGTCCCGAATGGAGCTTTTGACAAAACGGATCTTTGCGCGGGTAGAACAGAACCCGGAAGTGGTGACCGATATTCGCAGGCTGATGGAATATTATCTTCCGACGGCAGTCAAGCTTTTAGAGGCATATGAGGAGCTGGATGCACAGCCTGTGCAGGGGGAGAATATTCTTTCTTCGAAAAAGGAGATTGAGGATACACTGGATACATTGAATATCGCATTTGAAAAGCTTCTGGATGATCTGTTTCAGGAGACAGCGTGGGATGTGTCCTCTGATATTTCTGTGCTGAAGACAATGCTGGCGCAGGAAGGACTTACGAAAAATGACTTTTCAACAGGAGGAAAATGATGAGCGAAGAATTGAAAGATTTTCAGACAGCACCGACACTGACACTGAATCCATTTGCGGAGGAAGAAAAAGCACAGCCGGAAGTGAAAAAAGAAGAGCCTCTGATGGATGAAAATGTTCTGTCAGAAGAAGAGAGAAAGATGGCAGATCAGTTTGCAAATCAGATCGACCTGACCAATTCTGCCATGATCCTGCAGTATGGTGCGGGAACTCAGAGCAAGATGGCGGATTTTTCAGAGACTGCACTGGAAAATGTAAAGACGAAGGACTTGGGGGAAGTGGGAGAACTTCTCGGGAATGTTGTGAAGGAGCTGAAAAATTTTGACGAGGAAGAAGAAAAAGGATTTTTCGGAATCTTCAAAAAGCAGGCAAATAAGATTCAGGCACTGAAAACAAAATATGCCAAGGCGGAGACGAATATCAACCAGATCTGCCAGGCTCTGGAGGGACATCAGGTACAGCTGATGAAAGATGTTGCGATTCTGGATAAGATGTATGAATTGAACCTGACATATTTTAAAGAGCTGACGATGTATATTCTGGCAGGAAAGAAAAAGCTGGAAGAAGTGCAGGAGGGACAGTTGAAGGAACTCCTGACGAAAGCGCAGGCCAGCGGACTTGCAGAGGATGCACAGGCGGCCAGAGATCTGGAGGCGATGTGCGGAAGATTTGAAAAGAAGGTTCATGATCTGGAACTGACGAGAATGATCTCCATCCAGACAGCACCGCAGATCCGACTGGTACAGAACAATGATACCGTGATGGTGGAAAAGATCCAGTCCACGATCGTGAATACAATTCCGCTGTGGAAGAGCCAGATGGTACTGGCGCTCGGTGTGGCGCATTCTGCACAGGCGGCAGCAGCTCAGAGGAAAGTGACGGATATGACAAACGAACTGCTGAAAAAGAATGCGGATACATTGAAGATGGCGACGCTGGAAACTGCAAGAGAATCTGAGCGTGGAATCGTGGATATGGAAACACTAAAAGCGACAAATGAATCCTTAATCTCTACGTTGGATGAAGTGATGCAGATTCAGCAGGAAGGAAGGCAAAAACGTCAGGAAGCAGAGGCAGAGATGCAGCGTCTGGAAAATGAATTGAAACAGAAATTGCTGCAGGTGCGCTGATCGCTTGACAATCGTGAGAAATTCAGTTAGAATTCACGATGAATATGTTAGATGGGTGAAGAACAGGATTAGTATATATCGGAGAACGGCACAGAGAAGAAGCAGTCAGGTGAGAGGCTTCTGCGGAAAGGGTATAGAACCGGCCTGGGAGCTTTCGCATGAAAATGCGGCGTAGAACCGGCGTTAACGGTGTAAGAGAGAATCACAGAGATACTGTGGTTAATCAGGGTGGTACCGCCGAGTCTTTCGGTCCCTTATCGGGAAGGAAGGCTCGGCTTTTTTACGAAAAAATACAGGGCAGGATACTTCCCAGAAGAAACAAAAACAGAGAAGAAAGAAGAGGAGAACATTATGGCAAAAGAAAAAAAACTGGTAGAATCCATTACGGCCAGAGAAGTAGATTTTGCACAGTGGTACACAGATGTGGTGCGCGAAGCAAAATTGTGTGATTATTCAGGAGTAAAAGGATGTTTGAATTATCTTCCGAACGGATATGCGATCTGGGAGAATATTCAGGCAAATCTGGACAAACGTTTTAAAGAGACAGGTGTAGAAAACGTGTATCTTCCGGTATTGATTCCGGAAAATCTGCTTCAGAAAGAAAAAGATCATATCGAAGGATTTGCACCGGAAGTAGCGTGGGTAACACATGGAGGAATGGAAGAACTGCAGGAGAGATTCTGTATCCGTCCGACATCTGAGACTTTATTCTGCGATCTGTGGAGCAAAACAGTACAGTCTTACAGAGATCTTCCAAAAGTTTGGAATCAGTGGTGCTCTGTGCTGAGATGGGAAAAGACAACAAGACCGTTCCTTCGTTCCAGAGAATTTTTGTGGCAGGAAGGTCATACGATCCACGCAACATATGAAGAAGCAGAAGAAAGAACACTTCTGATGCGTGATGTATACAAGAGTTTCGTAGAAGACGATCTGGCAATTCCGCTTGTGACAGGAAGAAAGACACCAAGTGAGAAATTTGCAGGAGCACAGGATACGTATACAATTGAAGCGCTGATGCATGACGGAAAAGCACTCCAGTCAGGAACCAGTCATTTCTTCGGAAATGCGTTTGCGGATGCGTACGGAATCAGCTATTCTGATAAAGAAAACAAACTGCACAGCGTATATGAGACATCCTGGGGACTGTCCACACGTATCATCGGAGCTATCATCATGGTGCATGGAGATGACAGTGGTCTGGTACTTCCTCCGCACATTGCACCGGTTCAGACAAGAGTGACCCCGATCGCACAGCACAAAGAAGGTGTGCTTGATAAAGCTAATGAACTGCTTGCAGCATTGAAGGCAGCAGGATACAGAGCTTCCATCGATGATTCTGAAAAGAGCCCGGGATGGAAATTCAGCGAGCAGGAAATGGTCGGAATCCCGACACGTATCGAAATCGGACCAAAAGATATTGAAAATGGTCAGGTTGTTGTCGTTCGCCGTGACACAAGAGAAAAAATTGTAGTGGCAATGGATGAGCTGACAGAAAAACTGTCCGAAATCCTGGAGACAATTCAGAAAGATATGTTTGAGAGAGCGAAAGCATTCCTTGATTCTCATATCCACACAGCAGCAAATATGGATGAGATGGTGAAAGTGGCACAGGAAGAGATCGGATTTATCAAAGCAATGTGGTGTGGAGATGATGCCTGTGAAGAAGAAATCAAAGCTCAGACAGGCGGAGTGACATCCAGATGTATTCCAGAGGAACAGGAACAGATTTCAGATGTGTGTGTATGCTGTGGAAAACCGGCGAAGCACATGGTATATTGGGGTAAAGCGTACTAAAAATGGCATTTCAGAATATGGTGAACATGCAGCTGATGATGTTTCTGTTGGTTGCAGTCGGATTTCTGGTGAGAAAAAAGAATATCATTGGAGAGACAGGACGCAAAGACATGGTCAATTTCTGTCTGTATGTTACACTGCCGTTTAATATCTTCCATTCCTTTCAGATGGAATGGGAGTGGAGCATGCTCAAAAGCTTTGCCCAGGTTCTGTTTCTTGCGACAGGGTATTGTATTCTTTCTATAATAATGAGCTGTATCTTTTACAGAAAGGCTGAACCGGATAAGAGAAAGCCGCTTCGATATGGAACAATCGTTTCAAATGGCGGTTTTCTCGGAAATCCTGTGATCGAAGGGATTTATGGAACGAACGGATTGTTTTATGCTTCCGTGTTTATGCTTCCGGTGAGGATCGTCATGTGGAGTGTGGGAACATCCTGTTTTATGAAAGAAAAAAGTGAAAGTCTGGTAAAAAAGGTGCTGACACATCCATGTATTGTGGCCATCTATCTGGGACTTTTCGTCATGATCGCAGGAATGTCCTTCCCGGTAAGTGTGGAAAATACGATTTCAGGGATCAGCAGCTGTAATACACCCCTCAGTATGATGTTGGTGGGCATGATGCTGGCAGAGATGAATCCGAAAGGAATACTGGATGGAACAATGGTGCTTTACACCATTGTCCGACTGATCCTGATCCCGGCAATTTTATTCGGGCTTACCGCACTGCTTCCGATTCCTGCATTACTTCGGGGAATTACGGTTATTATTGCGGGGATGCCGGCACCGGTGACAACTGCACTGCTGTCTGCCAAATATCATGGAAATGAGGGATATGCAACAGGAATGATCTTTGTCACGACCATCCTGTCATTATTCACACTTCCGGTATGGTGCTGGCTCCTCGGATAAAAAAGAGAGAATAGTTGCAGAAAATCTTAGAAAATCCCTTGACTTTCGGGAAAAAACGTAATACACTAATTTAGCGTGCACAGGAGAAATTCTGTTTTTGTGCGCAAATATCAGATAATGAACCATTATCTGCAGCCCTTTCGGCATAAGCCGGAAGACAACGAGTGAAATCATAGGAGGTGAAAAAGAATGCCAACATTTAACCAGTTAGTTAGAAAAGGACGTCAGACTTCTGAAAAGAAATCTACAGCACCGGCACTTCAGAAAGGATGGAACTCCCTTCAGAAGCGTGCAACTGATGTATCTGCACCACAGAAGAGAGGTGTTTGTACAGCAGTTAAGACAGCTACACCTAAGAAGCCTAACTCAGCTCTGAGAAAAATCGCCAGAGTTCGTCTTTCTAACGGAATCGAAGTAACAAGCTACATCCCAGGAGAAGGACACAACCTTCAGGAGCATAGCGTTGTTCTGATCCGTGGAGGAAGAGTTAAGGACCTGCCAGGTACAAGATACCACATCGTCAGAGGTACACTTGATACAGCAGGTGTTGCTAAGAGAAGACAGGCTCGTTCTAAATACGGCGCTAAGAGACCAAAAGACGCTAAATAAGAAACAGAGCGCTTAGCAAAGAAGTAACTAAATAGTTAAATCGTATCACAAACAGAACTATGATTATCGTACCTTATTGGACGATACGTTCAATAAGTTAGGGCTGCGGATTTAGATACAATCGTCCCGCGGCCGCGACACATGAATTGTGATTCCATAGAAAGACACATGTGAGTACCGATGAATTAATCCCGGAAAGAATCCGGAAATTATGATTAAGGAGGGAAGGACCGTGCCACGTAAAGGACATACTCAGAAAAGAGACGTATTAGCGGATCCAATATACAACAATAAAGTTGTTACCAAACTTATCAACAACATCATGTTAGATGGTAAGAAAGGTGTAGCACAGAAGATTGTATACGGAGCATTTGAAAGAGTTGAAGCAAAAGCTGAAAAACCGGCGATCGAAGTATTCGAAGAGGCTATGAACAACATCATGCCAGTACTCGAAGTAAAAGCAAGACGTATCGGTGGAGCTACTTATCAGGTGCCGATCGAAGTCAGAGCTGACAGAAGACAGGCTCTCGCACTTCGCTGGATCACATTGTACTCCCGTCAGAGAGGCGAGAAGACAATGGAAGAAAGATTAGCTAACGAAATCCTGGATGCTGCTAACAACACAGGAGCATCTGTAAAGAAAAAAGAAGATATGCACAAAATGGCAGAAGCAAACAAAGCGTTTGCTCACTACCGTTTCTAAGAGCCAAAGCGGCAGCCGCAGATTGGCGGCTTAAGCAAATGGCATGTTCTCCGGGACTTTTTGTTTCGGGGAACTACAATATATTAGGAGGAAAAAACCTTGGCTGGAAGAGAATATCCATTAGAGAGAACCAGAAATATCGGTATTATGGCTCATATTGATGCAGGTAAAACTACAACAACAGAGCGTATTCTTTACTATACCGGTGTTAATCATAAGATTGGTAATACTCATGAAGGTAATGCTACCATGGACTGGATGGAGCAGGAACAGGAAAGAGGTATTACAATTACTTCTGCTGCTACAACTTGCCACTGGACTCTGCAGGAAAACTGCAAACCAAAAGAGGGCGCTTTAGAGCACCGTATCAACATCATTGATACTCCGGGACACGTTGACTTTACAGTAGAAGTTGAGCGTTCCCTTCGTGTACTGGACGGCGCTGTCGGCGTTTTCTGTGCAAAGGGTGGTGTTGAGCCACAGTCTGAAAACGTATGGCGTCAGGCAGACACTTACAATGTACCAAGAATGGCATTCATCAACAAGATGGACATCTTAGGTGCAAACTTCTACGGAACAGTAGAACAGATCAAGACAAGACTTGGTAAAAATGCAATCTGCATTCAGCTTCCAATTGGAAAAGAAGATGAATTCAAAGGAATCATCGACCTTTTTGAAATGAAAGCATATATCTACAACGATGATAAAGGTGATGATATTTCTATCATTGATATCCCGGAAGAGATGCAGGAAGATGCAGAACTGTATCATACAGAGCTGGTTGAAAAGATCTGTGAATTAGATGACGATCTGATGATGGCATATCTGGAAGGAGAAGAGCCTTCTGTAGAGGAACTGAAAGCGGCACTGAGAAAAGCTACATGTACATGTGATGCGATTCCGGTTTGCTGTGGTACAGCTTACAGAAATAAAGGTGTTCAGAAACTTCTGGATGCAGTTATCGAATTCATGCCATCTCCATTAGACATCCCGGCTATCACAGGTGTGGATGAAGATGGAAACGAAGTAGAGAGACATTCTTCAGACGACGAACCATTCTCTGCTCTCGTATTTAAGATTATGACAGACCCATTCGTTGGAAAACTGGCATACTTCAGAGTGTACTCAGGAACAATGAACTCAGGTTCTTATGTTCTGAATGCAACAAAAGAGAAAAAAGAGCGTGTTGGACGTATCCTTCAGATGCATGCCAACAAGCGTGAAGAACTTGATAAAGTTTACTCAGGAGATATCGCAGCTGCAATCGGATTTAAATATTCTACAACTGGAGATACAATCTGTGACGAGCAGCATCCGGTTATCTTAGAGTCCATGGAATTCCCAGAGCCGGTTATCGAGCTCGCTATCGAGCCTAAGACAAAAGCTTCTCAGGGTAAACTTGGAGAATCTCTTGCAAAACTTGCAGAAGAAGATCCAACATTCCGTGCGCATACAGATCAGGAAACTGGTCAGACAATCATTGCCGGTATGGGTGAGCTTCACCTTGAGATCATCGTAGACAGACTTCTGCGTGAATTCAAAGTAGAAGCAAACGTAGGTGCTCCACAGGTTGCTTACAAAGAATCCATCACAAAAGCAGTGGATATCGACAGCAAATATGCAAAACAGTCCGGTGGACGTGGACAGTACGGACACTGTAAAGTTAAATTCGAGCCAATGGATGTCAACGGTGAGGAAGTATACAAATTTGAATCTACTGTTGTCGGTGGTGCAATTCCGAAAGAATACATCCCAGCAGTTGGCGAAGGTATCGAAGAGGCAATGAAATCTGGTATCCTTGGAGGATTCCCGGTTGTCGGTGTACACGCAAATGTATACGATGGTTCTTACCATGAAGTCGATTCCAATGAAATGGCATTCCACATTGCCGGATCTCTGGCATTCAAGGATGCTATGAAACAGGCTTCTCCTGTACTTCTTGAGCCAATCATGAAGGTAGAGGTAACAATGCCTGAGGAATACATGGGAGATATCATTGGAGATATCAACTCCCGTCGTGGACGTATTGAAGGTATGGATGACCTTGGTGGTGGTAAGATCGTTCGTGCATTCGTTCCATTGTCCGAAATGTTTGGATATTCTACAGACCTTCGTTCCAGAACACAGGGACGTGGTAACTACTCTATGTTCTTCGACAGCTATGAGCAGGTACCGAAGTCTGTACAGGAAAAAGTATTATCCAATAAAAATGCGTAAAAATCGCAAAAATGCTTGCTATTCGGCTGATTTTGAAATATAATCAGAATTAGCCGATTTAAAAGCGAAACCAATAAAATTGCCGTTTCAGGCGACAGATTTAAGGAGGATATTCAAAATGGCTAAAGCTAAATTTGAAAGAACAAAACCACATGCTAATATTGGTACTATCGGTCACGTTGACCATGGTAAAACAACATTAACAGCTGCTATTACAAAAACTCTTTCTGTAAGAGTAGAAGGAAACGCAGCAGTTGATTTCGAAAACATCGACAAAGCTCCAGAAGAGAGAGAGCGTGGAATCACAATCTCTACAGCTCACGTTGAGTACGAAACAGAGAAACGTCACTATGCACACGTTGACTGCCCAGGACATGCTGACTATGTAAAGAACATGATCACAGGTGCTGCTCAGATGGACGGAGCTATCCTTGTTGTAGCTGCTACTGACGGAGTTATGGCTCAGACAAAAGAGCACATCCTTCTGTCTCGTCAGGTAGGTGTACCTTACATCGTAGTATTCATGAACAAATGTGACATGGTAGACGATGAAGAACTTCTTGAATTAGTAGAAATGGAAATCCGTGAACTCCTGAACGAGTACGAATTCCCAGGAGATGACACTCCAGTTATCCAGGGATCTGCTCTGAAAGCTCTTGAAGATCCAAACGGAGAGTGGGGAGATAAGATCATGGAACTTATGGACGCTGTTGATGAGTGGATTCCAGACCCACAGCGTGACACTGACAAACCATTCCTGATGCCAGTAGAGGACGTATTCTCTATCACAGGACGTGGTACAGTTGCTACAGGTAGAGTTGAGCGTGGTGTTCTTCACGTATCTGACGAAGTTGAAATCGTTGGTATCCACGAAGACGTTAAGAAAACAGTTGTTACAGGAATCGAAATGTTCCGTAAACTTCTTGACGAAGCACAGGCTGGAGACAACATCGGAGCTCTGCTTCGTGGTGTTCAGAGAACAGAAATCGAAAGAGGACAGGTTCTCATCAAACCAGGCAGCGTAACATGCCACAAAAAATTCACAGCTCAGGTTTACGTTCTGACAAAAGATGAAGGTGGACGTCATACACCATTCTTCAACAACTACAGACCACAGTTCTACTTCAGAACAACTGACGTAACAGGTGTTTGCGAGCTTCCAGAAGGAACAGAAATGTGCATGCCTGGAGATCACGTAACAATGACAGTTGAACTGATTCACCCAGTAGCTATGGAAGAGGGTCTTGGATTCGCTATCCGTGAAGGTGGACGTACAGTAGGATCTGGAAAGGTTGCTACAATCATCGAGTAATACAATCTGAATATAGATTTGTTATCGCAAGATGACATTATGTTCAAACGTAAGATACCCGTAGAACTTCGGTTCTACGGGTTTTTCTGTTGCCTGGAAATATATAAAAGAGCGGAAAAGAATAACGAACAGGATAGAAAAACGGTTGCCGGGAGAGTGTCCTGACAACCGGTTGTGATAACGGAATGATAGCTTTTATGGAATAGAATTGCAAATTTCAATAAGTAGATCAATTGAACTCTGCAACTCAGAAGAAGTATATGGGCGCTTTATTGGATCTGGATGATCAATAGAATTTCGAATATAAGTTGATAAAGTCTCATAATTTGTGACATGACCATTTCGATTAGTGAAAGATGACAGCCTACGATAAATAGAAGCATTATATAAATTATGGGATTTGATGTATGTATCTGTATCTATGACATCTGCATCCCCTAACTTATGCTGCAAATTTCCATAAAGTTCTATATGATAATCAGTAGATGCTATATTAAAGGCTAAATAGTTTATTTCTGCTGCTGTAATTGTTGGCAAGACGGGGGACTTGTGATACGTTTCTGTGAAATCCCAGAAGGAGATTGACTTAAAACAATAACAAGCACATTTGAAGAATCTTCTAAAGCAGAAGATAATACATATTCGGAATGTGTTGCAATAATTAATTGAGTCATCTGTTTTGCTTCGGAGGTGAAAAGATTGCGATAATAGGACAAAATCTTTTTTGCCATATCGGATGCATACTTAGTTCAGGTTCATCTATAAGAACAATGCCACCATTTATACTATTACTATTTTTAAATAAGATTCTTTTTTCATCAGTAGATGAGTTATCAACCCTTGAAAATGACAAATTTTCGAAGAAGTTATTAAAGGAATTTTTGAAACGAGATAATTTTGCCGGTTGCAAAAACTCATTAAGTGATTTAGGAGTATTAGACTTACAAATTTCCATCCAATCTGAATTGTCCTGCGTATCGATATCTACAATTAATTGTTTAATTGAAGTGAAATTTTCGTTGGCATCATTTTCATATTTGTTCGAATCTAACTGTGATGTAGTTACAGATTTTACTTTGTTAGTTGTGAAACCAGAACGGGATTTTGAATAAGAGCAACCATAATGTCTAAGATGGGAAAATCAGATGCCAATAAGCTGGAATTCTGGACGAAAGCAGAATATGACAGATTTATCGCCGGTATTGAGCTAGGAAGTGAGGATTATCTTATATTTGAAATTCTGTTCTGGACAGGAATTAGGGAAGGAGAACTTCTTGCATTAAGTCTTTCGGATTTTGGTATGAATAATATTAAGAATGCTGTGGAAGAAGATGTTCTGAAAATTATATATTCATAGTAGTGGATAATCAATAAAAGGAAAAAAGCAAACGAAAGTATGTTCGTATTTTCGCTTGCTTTTTAAATTGCATTAGAGTATAATAGGGAAAAAACAGGTATAAATATATTCCCAGGAGTGATGAGAATGAGACAGGTACATATAAGAGTAGACGATGAGTTATATAATGAATTGAATTCTTATTCAGAAAAGAATGAACTGAGTATGCAGGACTGTGTCAGAGAAGCAGTAGCATATTATATGAGTGATGTAAAAAAGAAGAAGAATACAGGGAAAGAGAAAAAATTTACATTTATTGATCTTTTTGCCGGGATTGGTGGTATGCGCATTGCATTTGACCGGGTCGGCGGTCAATGTGTTTATTCAAGTGAATGGAATAAATACAGTCAGCAGACGTATTTTGCAAATTTTGGAGAACAGCCGGAAGGAGATATTACAAAAGTTAATGCTGCAGATATTCCGAATCATGATATTCTGGTTGCCGGATTTCCGTGTCAGCCTTTTTCAATAGCCGGTGTATCAAAGAAAAACAGTATGGGAAGAGCTACCGGATTTGAGGATAAAACACAGGGCACATTATTTTTTGATGTCTGCAGGATATTGAAAGAAAAAAGACCAAAAGCATTTATGCTTGAAAATGTTAAAAATTTATGCAGCCATGATAAAGGAAGAACTTTTCAGGTAATCAGAGAGTCGCTGGATGAGTTGGACTATGAAATTTTCTATAAAGTTCTGGATGGACAGAATTATGTTCCTCAGCACAGAGAGAGAATATTAATTGTAGGATTTGACAGAGAACGCTATGGAGATAAAATTGATTTTGAGTTTAATCTTACACCACGTGTTCCAAAACCCGTTATGAGAGATATTCTTGATGAAGAAGTTGCAGACAAATATACATTGTCTGATAAATTGTGGACATATCTGCAGAATTATGCAGCAAAGCATCGGGCAGCTGGTAATGGATTTGGATATGGAATAGCCCCTTTGGATGGAGTGTCTCGGACATTGAGTGCTAGGTATTACAAAGATGGATCGGAAGTGCTTATTGCACAGGAAGGAAAGAATCCGAGAAGGTTGACTCCGAGAGAATGTGCAAGATTGCAGGGATTCCCGAATACATTTAAGATTCCTGTTTCGGATACACAGGCATATAAGCAATTTGGAAATTCTGTAGTCGTTCCATTAATGGGAGAAGTTGCAAAACTGATAGTTAACAACATTGAAACAATGGATAATGAGAAAGAACAGGATATACAGAGGAAGGTGATTTAAATGTCAGCAGGCTATGCGGAAATTGCGATAACATCAGTGTTAAACAGTGAAAAAAGCTTTTGCAAATTTCTTTCGGCAAATGATACAGGTGCGACCGGTGCTCATCAGTCGGGAATCCTGATTTCAAAAACTGCGATGGAAATGTTGTTCTCCAGAGAACAGCTTGAACAGGATGGAATACCTAAAAGGACTGTAAAAATAAAATGGCAGAATGATTTTGAAACGGAAAGCTGTTTTACTTATTATGCAAGTAAAAACGAACTCAGAATAACAAGATTTGGACGAGGATTTCCGTTCCTGCATATAAATCAGACAGGTTCGTTGTTTGTTTTTACAAAACAGGCAGAAGAAAACTACAGTGGATATTTCTTGGATACAGAAGAGGAAATTGAGGAATTTCTTAATGCGTTTAGCATCAGTCCGACAGAAACAAACAGTTTGATAAATGTTGAAAATGTCCGGGCAGAAACACAGGAACAAATAGCAATTCAGGAATTTATAGCAAATCTTGAGGTGGATTTTCCAACGTCAGAAGAAATGTCAGCTACTGCAAGATATATACAGGACAGAGCTTATGATCATATTGAATATATACAGACAAATCCGGACAGGAAAATAATTGACTGGACTAATATGGAGTATACGCTGTTTCGTGCTCTGGAGTATGCAAGATATGGAGACATTATAACTAAGGGATTTTCAGATGTGGATGAATTTGTAAAAGTTGCAAATATGGTCTTGAACAGAAGAAAGAGCAGAGCAGGAAAAAGTCTTGAACATCATCTTGCTGCGATATTTGATGGAAATGCCATTCAGTATTCAGCTCAGGCGGTGACAGAAGGAAACAAGAAACCGGATTTTATATTTCCTTCAGGAGAGGCATACCATAACAGCAGTTTTGATATTCAGAAACTGGTAACGCTTGCAGCTAAAACTACTTGTAAAGATCGTTGGAGACAGGTCTTGAATGAGGCGAACAGATTAAAAGATTCACCCAAATATCTTTGTACGTTACAACAGGGAATCTCAGGAGCACAGATGGATGAGATGCAGGCTGAAAATGTAGTATTAGTAGTTCCGGAACCATATATTGTATCTTATCCGAAAGACAGACGGGACAGAATCTGGACCATTGCACGTTTTGTGAAGTATATACAGGAAATCGAGGGATAATATGGATATCAAGAGTCCGGAAGAACGTAGCAAAAATATGGCAGCGATACATTCAAAGAATACGAAGCCGGAAATATATCTGAGAAAATTATTGTTTGCCAGAGGTTACAGATATGGCGTGAATTCAAAAAGTGTTCTGGGGCATCCGGATATATACATGAGAAAATATAATACAGCAATTTTTGTACATGGGTGTTTCTGGCACAGGCACGAGGGATGCAAATATGCTTACATGCCAAAATCAAGGGTAGAATTCTGGCAGAAAAAGTTTGACGCAAATATAAAGAGGGATGAATGTGTTCGAAAAGAATTGATGCGTAAAAAAGTCAAAGTAGTAATTGTGTGGGAATGCACAATAAAGAAAATGAAAAAAGATGAAGAATTCCGAGAAGATAAATTGCATCAACTGGAGGATTATTTGCAGAATGAACAATATAGCTTGGAGATTTGAAAAATAATTTCAGTGATTAGTGTAACTTGTTTTAATCGGAAAAGAATGATATACTGATAATTATCAGCGCTCAACAAAAGAGAGTGCTAAGGAAGGGGCGCGGAAAATGAGTTTGCAGACATATTTTAAAGAATTTAACAAAGTAATAAAAATGGATTATGACGTTAAAAGTGAACTGAAAGAAAAAAGAGATATTTTATTAGGTATATTAAGAAATGATGACGATATGCCTGCATTTGATGAGTACAATCAGGGGAGTTATAGTATGCATCTGGGGGTTGAACCACTGGATAAAGAATATGATATAGATGTAGGTTTACGTTTTCATGTTAATCGTGATGATTATGAACCAATGGAGCTGAAAGAGAAAATAAGAGATCTGTTAAAAAATCATACTGAGTATGGCGCAAAAATAAAAAAACCATGTGTGACAGTAACATACAAGAAAGATGGCGAAGCTGCATATCATGTGGATTTAGTTACTTACGTTTATAAAGACAAAGATGATTCTGACAGTCAGTTATATCTTGCACGTGGAAAAAACAGGGATTCAGAAGAAACATGCTGGGAGAAATCTGATCCGGTCGGGCTTGTAGAATATGTTAATGATAAATATAAAGGTAATGATAACAAAGAAGATCGCGAACAATTTCGCAGAGTAGTAAGATATATAAAACGTTGGAAAAATAAGAAATTCAGTAGTTCGGGAAATGCAGAACCACCAAGCATAGCAATTACGTTAATTGATGTAGATCATTTTGAAGCTTCAAAAAAATATGATTATATAGAAGAAAAATATTGTTATGATGATTTACAGGCTGTGATTAGTTTTGCAAAAGAAATTCAAAAGCTGTTTGTGTTTAAAGAAGTGAATGAAAATGGACGATTAATGTATACTATAGAATACAATTTGCCGTCTTCATTGAACTTTGAATCCGATGTTAATCTCTTCAGAAAGATGTCAGATAATTATATGACAGATTTTAAAGAAAAGATTGATGATTTGGTTGATGATCTGGAAGCTGTAAAAAGTGAAACAGATGAAGTGGAACAGTGTAAGATGCTGAGTAAAATTTTTGGAGATGATTTCCCGATTCCGGAAAAGAAAAATGCAGCCAAAAAACAAATGAATTTTATACCTTCAACAAGTGCATCAGGAGTAGATTAAGATGTTTTCACCAGAAGAACTCAAACGAATCTTACAGGAAAGTGATGTTATAAAAAATGTAAGCATTATAAAAGAGGCTAAATTATTTGAAAATGTCTATCAGACAGTTTTGCAGGGAGAACTGGTAATAAATGAAAGAGAATCGTTTGTTGTATATATAGCAGTTCCGGAAAAATGGTATAGAGATTTAGTGGATATATATGTTGCAGATTATAATGAACTTGCTTATATTCCGCATATAGATAATAAAGGAAAACTGTGTTTGTTTGAAACGGAAGGTATTTTGATAGATCAGAATTTACCTGGAATTATGATGCAATCATTATTGCGTGCACAGACAATTTTGAAACAAGGTTTTTCTGGAGAAAATAAAAACGATTTTATAAATGAATTTGAATTATACTGGGCTCAACTGAAAGATTGCAGAATTGCACATTTGGCAGTGGAAACAGACAGAAAAAATCGTATCGTAAAAGGAGGCATTAAAAAAAGTTCCAAAAGGAAAAAAGAAAAACAGATAGAGTATATAAAGAGATGCAAAAAAGCACCGATTTATATTGGAGAAAATGTTGAAAGTTTAAAACGTTGGAATCTGGAAAAAACGCCGGTCATGAATATAGCATATTTTGTAATATATTCTGAAAAATATATTTTTCCACCGGACATAAGAAAAAAACTGTCGATAGATTATTTGAATGCTCTTTTACATTTTGTGTCGGAGGGAGAACTTGCTTCAATTATGCCACGTTCTCGACAAGATAGAATTGTTGTGTTTGAAATTCATCAGCCATCAGGACAGACACATCTTGTAGGAATGTATATAAAAGGCGGCATGTTAAAAGAGACTTCTCTGGAAAAAGTAGAAGAACTGCAGCCGTTGCTTATGGAAAGAGCTGATAAAAAGTTTTTGATGAAGCGTGTAACAGAACAGGACAGCGAAAACTATAAAAACAGAATACTTATAATAGGCTGCGGTTCGATTGGTGGACATGTTATATGCGAGCTCGCAAAAGCAGGATATGAGGATCTTACTATTGTTGATTATGAGAGGTTGACGGAAGAAAATATATTCAGGCATGTGTTGGGAATGGAATATGTTAATCGTTACAAGTGCGAAGCTTTGAACATATATATACAAAAAAATATTCCGGAAGTAAAGATAACCACGTTGGCGGAAAAAATTGAAGATGCAATTACAGAAGAAGATATTAATTTTGAAGACTATAATCTGATTATCTCAGCGGCAGGAAATCATAATTTAAATCGTTGGATTAATTCATGGATACAAAATAACAAAATCAAAGTGCCGGTTGTTTATTTGTGGAATGAAGTATATGGTATTGGAAATCATGCTGCATATATAAAATATGGAAATTGTGGATGTTATGAATGTTTTTTTGACCGGGATGAAGAAACAGGAGAACTATATGACAAAACATCGTACTGCATGAGGGGACAGATTATAACGGAAAGTGCGGGAGGGTGTGGAAAGACTTACGTGCCATATGGAAATTTGGTTTCACTAAAAACAATGTTACTTTGTTTAAAGATGGTCAAAAATATTTTTGAAGAAAACCTCGATGACAATTTACTGATATCTTTAAAAGGAGATAGTGACTATCTGGAAAAACATAATCTGGAAACATCTGGCCGATATTTGCGACAACAGGAACAGATTAAAATATTGACTGGTAAGCAATTTGTAAATATTAATTGTGGTGTATGTAATGATTGTAACGGAAAGTAAAAACAGAAAAATAAAGATATGCGATCAAATATTGGAAGAAATATATAGTCAGATCCAGAAGAATGATTATGATCCAGAGAAAGGGGGAATTATAGTCGGACGGGAAAATCTGAATAATGAAAATATAATTCTTGAGTATATATCTAAACCATTAAAAAATGATATATGTACCAGAACTAGATATACCAGAAAAGATGAAGGGCATTTAAAATATTTTGAAAAATTGTATTATGAAAATAATGGTGTGTATGCATATTGGGGGGAATGGCATACACATCCGGAAGATATACCACATTATTCAATTATAGATTTAAAAAATTGGAAACGTATTGGTAAAGAAGATCCTAAAGGGGTACAATATCATATCATTGCCGGACGTAAAGCATTCATCATATGGAGAATGCAAAAAGGAAAGCTTTGCCCGAAAAAAATATGTGAGGTAAAATGGAATGAAATCAATTTATGAAAGGATAAAAAATAATATCAGACCAATATTGCAACTTCTGTTGCTTGTTGGTGTGTTCTTTGCTCCGAGAATATTTAAAATTACAGAGTTAATAAAGACCCCGCCTAAGCTGGAAGCGTCACAAAAAATATGTGATTATGTTTTTTACTTTGCCTGGAAAGGTGGAGATTGGGCAATTGGTGTTTTCTTTTTAATAGTAGTATTGTTTATAATTAGAAAGTGGAATAAAACATATATGTTTAATAGAGGAAACTATTATAAACAGTACAGGTATGGGTGGTATCGGATATGTTCAAAGATATTGGGGTACTCGGAATGTAATCTTATTCAGGTGCCGATATATATGCAATTTAAACTGGTGCTGAATGATACGTTCGATAAATATAATTGCGGAGAGTTTGATAAAAAAGAAAATGATACCATTTCAGTAAGTAAATCAAATTTTTCGCATGAAACAGATGAAGTGAATGTAATGATTTCTGATACATATCCTCTTTCATTGAGCCAATTACCGGAAGTAAAGAAAAATTTACCGACATTATTAATATCGCGTAATAATACTAATGATGTTAACCGATATGATAGTCCTGAATTAGTAAGGTGCGTTGTTAATGAAGTCAGGAGCTTAAATAATAATATAAAAAAAGTAAATGTTTATGCCACAACTAATCCATTAAATACAAAGAATATTGCCAGCAGTGCTTTTAAACTTGGAGGAAGAGATAATTTTAATGAAGTAAGAGTTTTCCAGCAAGAAAGAGATGGAATAAGAAAATTTAATAATAAGGGAATTGTCGTTTATAAAAGATAAGTCAGCGATAACACTATGATAACAAAATCCCCAAAAACTACACGGACACAGTGGAAAATCCGGATTTTCCCCCACAAATCACACGAAAAATCACCATTTGCACACCGCAATACATCGATCTGATATCGTGAAGGTGGACGTACAGTAGGATCTGGAAAGGTTGCTACAATCATCGAGTAATCGTGAAAGAACTACTTTGAATAAAGTATATTGCCCGCAGAACCGAAGTCCTGCGGTTTTTTTCATGATGAAATTAAAAATTGAATTGACGGAGTTTCAAGTCTAATATAAAATTTAGATGAATAGATTTTGTTTTGATAATATACATCAAAAAAGAGCCCTGACTTTAGAAGAGTACAGGCAGAGCAGATGAAATTGGCTGTTGTGCTTTTTTTAAAATGTGACGGCAAGCAGGAGGAGCAGAATACATGGATTCATATACATTCAACACCCCGATAGGGTTTCTCACCATACGAGAAGAGGAACAGAAGCTGACGAATCTTTTTTGGCAGGCTGATTCTGAGAGAGTGTTGAAGAATGAACGACATTCTGATTTTTTATATGAAGTTTATATACAGGTGAACGAATATTTTGCGGGGAGGAGGCGGCAATTCGATGTGCCGTTAAAATCTGAAGGAACGCTGTTTCAGCAGAGTGTTTGGAGACAACTGCAGAAGATTCCATATGGGCAGACGAGAAGTTATCAGGAGATTGCGATTGGTATCGGCAATGAGAAAGCAGTACGTGCGGTCGGACAGGCAAACAATAAAAATCCGATTATGATCATAATTCCATGTCATCGTGTGATTCATAAAAACGGAGATATTACAGGATTTACCTGTGGGGTGGAAGTGAAGCAGTATTTGCTGAATCTGGAAAAGGGATTGAGATAGCATGGAGACAATATTTTCATTATTTCTTACAAAGGAGCGGGAGAAGCAGGGTATCAGCCAGGAACGATTGTGCAGAGGCTTATGTGCGGTTTCTGCTCTTTCGCGTTATGAAAATGGAGAGAGAATACCAGATCGTCTGCTTATGAATGCATTGATTCAGAGATTGGGAAAATCATCGGATGAATTGACAACGATGATTTCCTGTCAGGAGTATGCTTATTTTGTGTGGAGGAGAAAGGTGAAAGAGGCGCTGAGAAAGAAAAAAATTTCCTTGGCACAGGAGCTGCTGCAGAAAAAGGAATCTTTAGATGGGTGTGTTCATTCTGTATTACAGGAGCAGTTTTATCGCTATATTCAGGGGATTCTAATGGGAACGAGTGCAGATATTTCTGATTTGGAGGAAGCAATTCGGCTGACTCATCCTGAGTTTTCTGGAAAAATCGAAGAAGAGGATTTGTTTAGTATCCAGGAATTAAATTTGTTGCTTTTTTACGCAAAGTGTAAGATGCAAAAGGAAGCGGAGCAGGGAAGAGAATTGTTGGGAGTACTTCTTCAATACATTCAGGAGCATATAACAGATATTCAGGCAAAAAATCAGATCTTTCCAAGAGCTGTTTCTATCTATTGTCAGGAAGTAAAGGAAAATCAGTTTTCTGAAAAACGCTATCTTTTATGTAAAGAGGTTCTGGAAAACAGTGTGCAAAATCAAAGTTTTGAGTATGCAGTGAGCATATTGGAAAATTTGGAAAAAGATTCCAGATATCTGGGGAAAGATGCGGATTGTTATCAAGTGTGGAAAAATGCGCTGAAGGAGATATATCGGGAAGCTGAAATAGAAACGACATGGATGGAGTGGGGGATTGAGATTCCGGAGAATCTATTTTTAATTCCAGAGATTTTACTTTCCGCCAGAATGGAGAAAGGATTGTCACAGGAGGAAGCCAGCGAGGGAATTTGTACACCGGAGACATATTCCAGGATTGAGACGGGGAAAAGAAGTCCAAGTTTGAAAAATCTGGAAGCTTTGGAGCAAAGATTAGAAATCAAGCAGGGATATTTGATCGGAGAAGTATGGACAAATGCTTTTTCGGTGTTGGAATTGACACAGAAGTTGAGAATGGCGGTTTCTAACCTGGATTTAGAAACCTGGGAAGAGTGTCAGAAGAGGCTGGAGGAGAAGCTAGATCTGAGCAAGAAGATCAACAGGCAGTATGTGGAGGGGTATCGTGCGTGTCTGGAGTATCAGCAGGGCAAGATCTCGGAAGCAGAATGGATCAGCCGGCACAAGAAAACGTTATCCTACACGTTCGCATTCGAAGAACGGATGGAGGCATATCCAACGGGAAGGAGACAGAGATTTACCGATCAGGAGGCAGTCCTGTTACAGCAGATTGCTCTTGCAGAAAAAATCCGTGGTGAAAAAGAGAAAGCAGTAGAAATCTGGGAGCTGCTTTTGAAGGATTATGGAAGAAGTAGGATCAGGATGGAAAATCATTTCAAAGAAGTGATGCTGATCTGGAGCAATCTGGCAAACACACTTCCTGATGTTGGAAAAACCAAAGAAGGAATTGCACTGGCAGATCAGGGAATCCGAATGGTTTTGGAAAAAGGACAGGGACCGTTGAATATGCTGTTTGCAAACCGGATCTATGCCATGAAAGAGGCCGGGCAGGATGTGAGAAAAGAGCAATTTGAACAGGCATATGCTTTGAGTGAAATGTTCGGTGATCTGGAATTGCAAAATTCTTTGAAATATTATATACAGAAAAACTGGCCATCGAAGGAAAAGATACATTAACATACAATAAGAAAGAATTCCATGACGAAATCGGGAAAGATGTTTTTCGATTACGTCATGGGATTTTTTTGCGTTTTCTTTGATAATGAGAACTGTGAAAGGGGAAATGTGATATGCAAGAACAGATTTTCGTACACGGCTACTTCGGAAGAAATAAGGGGATCCTTACAGGATTTGTTATTTTTTCAATCATGAGTGGAACCTCTTACATGCTCTGGTCATTTTTATTTGAACAGGCCAGTGGATTTGCAGGAGGAACGGCAGACACCTCCATCCAGCAATTATGTCTGTCTGCAGGATTGTGTCTGCTGTATTTTGTGGTCAGTCAACAGCTGATGTTTTATTTTCAGAGAAGGTTGTTAAAACAGATCAATACACAATTGAAACAGGATGTATTCCATGCGCTGATGAAAAAAGATGTGGCAAAGTTTACGGAGAAAAACAGCGCGGTATATCTGTCTGTGTTAAACAATGACGTAACAAATCTGGAGAACAACTATTTTGCGAAGATTCCGGAGATTTTACAAAATGGATTTGTATTTCTGACTTGTGCGGGTGTACTCTGCTATTATGACGTCAGGATCGTGTGTCTGGTGATTTTGACGGCATTACTCCCGGTGGCGGTTCCATTTTTAATCGGAGAGAAATTGTCACAGAAGACCAAAGCATTATATGAAGAACTTGAGAATTACAATCGGAAGCTGAAAGACTGGATGGGTGGTTTTGAAGTGATTCATAGTTTTCAGGTTGAGGACGAAGTGAAAAAACGGTTTGCGAAAAGTGTGGAAGATGTGGAGAAACGGCGTTATGAGGGAAGACGATATCAGAATCCATACGGAATATTGACGTTATTGCTGACGTATCTGATCTTGAGTATACAGCTAGTTGTCTCAGCGTATCTGGTATTTATCGGAAGTATTTCAGAGCGGATGCTGCTGAGTATTTTTTATTTGATCTCCAGTGTCAACAATCCCATCCGGGAGATTGCATATCTGCTTTTGGATGTCAAGGCAGCAATTCCAAATGCAAGAAAGGTGGAGACGCTTTTCAAGGAAAGACCGGAAGAATCGAAGAAAACAGGGGAATCGGTAAAATCAGTCATGCCGTTGGAGTTGAAAGAGGTACGATTTGGCTACACGAAAGCAAAAGAGGTCTTACATGGGGTGAATATGTGCTTTGAGAAAGGGAAAAAGTATGCCATTGTGGGAAGCAGCGGATGCGGAAAATCAACGTTGTTGAAGCTGCTGGCGAACTATTATAAAGACTACGAGAGAGAAATTCTCATAGGAGAACAGGAACTTCGGATGATAGAAAGAAAAAGTCTAAGTCGGAAAATAGCCATGATCCATCAGAATGTGTTTTTGTTTGAAGATACATTGCGGGCAAACATTACGATGTTTCAGGAATATCCGGATGAAGAAATCAAAGCTGCAGTAAAAAAGGCAGGACTTGAGAAAATCGTAGAAGACAATCCATTGGGGACAGAGCAGATGGTTTGCGAAAATGGCAATAATTTTTCCGGTGGGGAAAAACAGCGGATCGCGATTGCAAGGGCAATTTTAACCAGGGCAGAAGTGTTATTGCTGGATGAGGCAACGTCCAGTCTGGATGCAGAACTTTCCATGCAGATCGAGCAGTTGATCTTAAGTCAAAAAGAGACCACCATATTGAATGTAACACATCGATTTCATGAGTCGATTTTGAGACAGTATGACTGCATTTTGACCATGCATCAGGGAAAGATTGTGGAGATGGGGACATTTGAAGAGTTGATGAAGAAAAAGCAATTTTTCTATAGCCTCTATACCGTGAATCATTAGCAGGGGAGGACATTATGATACAGAAAACAGGTTCGATTCATGTTTATTTTCAAAGAAATAAGGGGCATCTGGCAGGTGTGATCTTATGTTCCATTCTGGCGGGAATGGGGGAAACGATGTGGGCATTTGTGTTTCAGAAAATTGGAGAATTGCCGGGAGATATGACAAAGGCAGCGATTTTGAGACTGGCAGGGATTCTTTTGTTTACTGTTTTTTATTATGCAGTCAGTCAGAATGCCTGCGCTTACTTTCGGAGGACATTTCTGAAGCGGATCAATATACAGCTGAAGAGGGAGGTGTTCGATGCAGTGCTGGATCAGGATATGATCCAGTTTACGAGCAACAACAGTGGGATGTATCTCTCAATACTGAATAATGATGTAACAAATTTGGAGAATAACTATTTTGCGAAGATTCCGGAGATTATTCAGCGGAGCTTTGTTTTTCTTGGCTGTCTGGCAGTACTTTGCTCTTACGATGGCCGGGTGGCAGGTATGGTTCTGCTGACAGTGTGGATACCGGTTGCAGTACCGTTTTTATTTGGAAATGTGATTTCCGAAGCTGAGGGAAGGTTTTACCGGAACTTAGAACAGTATACAGGGAAACTGAAAGATTTCTTTGGAGGATTTGAAGTGATTCAATGTTTTCAAATTGGAAAAGAAACGGAAGAGTTGTTTGGAAGTTGTGTAAAGGATGTGGAAGAGTCTCGTTATCACTCTCGATTCTGTGAAAGCAGCGGTGAAGTGTTTGCTCTCTCATTGACATATGGGACGTTGTTTTTTCAGATTTTATTCTGTGCCTGGACGGCTGCAAAAGGAAAAGTATCTGCAAATGCAATGCTGAGTATTTTATACTTACTTTCCAGTATCAACAATCCGGTGCAGAATGCAGTACAGGCGTTTCTTTCTGTGAAATCAGCCGGACCAAATGTGGAAAAAGTGGAGAAATTATTGGCAAAACCTAAAAAAAGAACCCATCCGTCTGTTGACCGGAAGTGAAGAATAAGAAACAAAATATCCGCAAATCCGTATAATGTCGGAATTTGTCTAAAATAAACAGGTTTCCATGATTTGATTGTCGAAAAAAGAAAAATAAATTGTGTAAAAGTGATAAAAAATATAAAGTTATACTTATTAAAATGACTTGATTTACAAAGAAAAAAGTTTTTATTAAAAAAACTAAGGTGAAATAGCAATAATTATAAAATCCAAGCCAACTTCCGAATAGAAAAATATAGGCAAATGAGCTATCATAAAGTTATCAAATCGACAGGGAGGATATAAGATGAAAAAGAAAGTGGTTAGAAAACTGATGGCACTCGCACTTGTTTCCGCCATGGCAACTTCTATGCTGGCCGGATGCGGATCAGGTGATGATTCAGGCAAGGATTCAGGAAAAGATGCTGACAAAGGCTCAGAAGAGACAGTCCTGAAAGTTGCTGCGTTCGAAGGTGGTAACGGAACTCAGATCTGGGAAGATATCGCGAAAGCATTTGAAGAGTCTCATGATGGAGTAAAAGTAGAACTTGAGATGTCTCCTGAACTGGACAAAGACCTGACAAAAGCAATTCAGAATGGAGATGTACCGGACGTTGTATATTACAACCTGGGACAGCCAAGTGGATTCACAGAGACAATGCTGAAGGAAGAAGCGATTGCGGATATCTCTGATGTATTCGATGACGAACTGAAAGACAAGATGCTGGATGGTATCCTGGATGGTACAGATGCACAGCCATACGGAGACGGAAAGATCTATCTGGCACCGATTTTCTACACACCGACAGGATTCTGGTACAATGCGACATTGGTAGGTGAAGGAAAACAGTACGAGATCCCGACAACATGGGATGAGTTCTTCGCACTTGGCGAGCAGGCTAAGAAAGACGGACATGCACTCTTTACATTCCCTACAACAGGATACTTTGATGCTACAATCTATGCAATGCTCGCACAGGCAGGCGGACTTGATTTCTACAATGATGCATTAAAATATGATGCAAATACATGGACATCTGATGAAGGAAAGAAAGTTCTTGATACAGTTGCAAAACTTGTAGGAAAAGACTATACACAGGAAGATACAGTTTCCAATGCAAACGCTGACGGTGGATTCAAGATCAATCAGCAGAACGTAATCGATGGAAAAGCATTATTTATGCCAAACGGAAACTGGGTAATCGGTGAGATGGCAGCTTCTACTCCGGCAGATTACGAATGGGGTATGATGGGTGTTCCGAAATGGAGCGAAGATGAATCACAGTCTGTATACACATTTACAGAGCAGATGTGGGTACCTGCTGATGCACCGAACATGGATCTTGCAAAAGAATTTGTGAAATTCATGTATTCTGACGAAGTAGTTGATATCTGTCTGAACAACAAGACAACAGACAAAGAGTCCGGAAAAGAATCTGATACACCAGTAGTAGTTCCTGTAAAAGGAGCAGCAGACAAGCTTCCAGACGGTGTTACAAAAGACTGTTATGCAGCAGCAACAGCAGATGACGTTGTAGCTGTTACAGGTAAATGGGCAACAACAGCTCCGATCGAAGGACTGGATATGGCAAAAGCTGTTTACGGACCGGTCGAGTCTATCAACACAGGCGATATGACAGTTGATGAATGGCAGAAACAGTTAGTAGAGACTTGGGAAAAATGCGCAGACGCATTAGAGAAATAAGAGAGTGATATTCGGCTGACATGAAACGGTGAGTTATGATAACTCACCGTTTTTAAAAGACAGCAGTATGGAGGAGGAAATCTATGAACAGGGAGAAAGCGCAGAGAAGATTTATATTCATTTGTCTGGCGCCTGCTGTAATTCTGGCAACGATCTTTATATTTATTCCGACGATCAATGTCTTCCGTATGTCCTTGTACCGCATGGGTGGAATTACAAATAAGAAGAGTTTTGTGGGATTCAGCAACTTTGTAAAACTGATGGATGATAAGAACTTTCTGGAAGCGATGCAGAACTCGATTCTTATTATTGTGATGGTAATGATCTGTACGATCGTTCTTGCAGTTTTATTTGCGGCGTTACTTTCAAGGGGGAACTTTAGAGGCAAGAATTTCTTCAGAATTATTTTCTACATACCAAACATTTTGAGTATTGTTGTTATTGCAGGTATTTTCGGTGCAATCTACAATCCGAGTACAGGACTGCTCAATACATTTTTGGATGCGATTCATCTGAGTGGATTAAAGCATCAGTGGATGGGAGATCCGAGTATTGTTATTTATTCTGTGATCTTTGCACTGGTATGGCAGGCAATCGGATATTATATGGTCATGTATATGTCCAGTATGGCAGCAATTCCGGAAGATCTCTATGAAGCCGCATCACTGGATGGAGCAACAGAGATTCAGATTTTCTTCCAGGTGACTTTGCCGTTGATCTGGAGCAATATCCGTACTACATTGACATTCTATATCATCAGTACGATCAACTTAAGTTTCCTGTTTGTTCAGATCATGACAGACGGAGGCCCGAACGGAAAGACAGAAGTTTTCCTGAACTATATGTACAAGCAGGCATATGGAGCAGGTGTATACGGATACGGTATGGCGATCGGAGTTGTTGTATTCCTCTTCTCGTTCATACTGGCAGCAGTTGTAAACAAGATTACAGACAGAGAAGTCTTAGAATTCTAGAAAGGAGCGAAGTAGAGATATGCATGAGAAAAAACACAGAATTCCTACACATGTACTTTACAAGATTTTTATCTATGTAGCTCTGATCGCTCTGGCTATTTCGATCATTGTGCCGGTTGCATGGGTATTTATGGCGAGTTTGAAGAAGAATGCAGAATTCATTGGAGCGGATGTAAATCCATGGGCACTTCCAAAACAGTTTTACTATCAGAACTTTGTAGTAGCATTTCAGGATGCAAGAATGGGAGATTTCTTCCTGAACTCTTTCATTGTGACAGCGCTGGCTCTTGCACTTCTTCTGATCCTGGCTCTTCCGGCATCTTATGTGCTGGCACGCTTTAAGTTCAGAGGAAAGAAGTTCTTCAATGGTGCGTTCATGGCAGGATTGTTTATCAATGTCAATTACATTGTAGTACCGATCTTTTTGATGCTGAGTTCCTGGAACAAGGCTCTGCATGTAGATTTCTTCCTGGATAACCGGTTTATCCTGGCACTGATCTACGCATCCTGTAACCTGCCGTTTACGATTTATCTGCTGAGCGGATATTTCCAGACACTTCCGAAAGGATTTGAAGAAGCAGCTTATATGGATGGATGCGGATACTTTAAGACGATGGTTAAGATCATGATTCCGATGGCAAAACCAAGTATTCTGACAGTGATTATGTTCAACTTCCTGACATTCTGGAATGAATATATTATCGCATATACATTGATGGATGAAAACGGAACACTGGCAATGGGACTGAAGAATCTGATGGCAGTCGAGAGAACAGCAACCAACTACGGTATCATGTATGCAGGTCTTGTGATCGTTATGATTCCGGTACTGGTTCTGTATATCTGTGTACAGAAGAGACTGACAGAAGGTATGACACTTGGTGGACTCAAAGGATAGGAGGAGACAAAAATGCAAGAAAAGATTCGAACTTTGATCATGGCTGTTGTTTTTGTTGTCTGCCTCGCCCTGATCATGATAGGACAGAAAAATATCGGCGTGCCGGGACTGATTATGGAACTGGCAGGACTGGTAGGCTTGCTGACACTCTTGTTTATTTACAACAATAAATATAAATAGCAGGTTTGAAAAAGTGAAACAGGCATGGAAGATCTGGCAAAAGCCAGTCTTTCGTGCCTGTTTTGTATAGCAGAAAGTACATGTGGATGCTTGACAATTATCTTTGGATATTGGACAATAGAAGAGAATTGGAAAAAGAAAGAGATACGAGGAGAGAGATCATGAGAATTGGAATTGGAAATGACCATTCAGCATTGGAATTAAAAGCAGAAATCATCGAATTTCTGAAAGAAAAAGGACATGAAGTCGTAGATTTCGGAACGGATTCATCTGAAAGCTGTGACTATCCGAAGTATGGGGAAGCAGTAGGCCGTGCAGTTGTTGCAAAAGAAGTGGACTGTGGAATCTTGATTTGCGGTACAGGACTGGGAATATCTCTTGCAGCAAACAAGGTCAAAGGAGTGCGTGCAGCAGTTTGCAGCGAGCCGTTTACAGCGAAGATGTCCAGAGCACACAATAACTGTAATGTGCTTGCATTTGGCGCAAGAGTGGTAGGTGCAGAGCTCGCGAAAATGATCGTAGATGTATGGCTGAACACGGAGTTTGAAGGCGGACGCCACCAGAGACGTGTGGATATGATCATGGAGATCGAAGAGAGATAACGTGTAACATATCAAATAAAATGTGAAAAGGATGACGACTACATGGACTGATGCAGATGTCATCCTTTTTTGCTACAGAGTTAACGTACCTGTGCAAGAATGTCTTCCAGTACGTCCTCCACAGAATCTGTCACATAGGTAGAATAGTAAGAAATTCCAGGAGCTGCGTTGGACATGGCATAGCTGGTGCCGACAAGCTGCAGCATTTCAATGTCATTGTACTGATCTCCGAATGCAACACATTCTTCCGGTTTTACATGGAATAAATCCATCAAGTTCTGAAGGGCGGTTCCTTTGTTGCTTCCTGGAGCGATAAAATCGATCCAGATATTTCCAGAAGTGACCACTTTGATCTCAGAGCCAAACAGATCCTGAAGGTGTTTCAAATATTTATCGACAATATGAGTGCTGTCAGACATGTTGCAGATGGCGATTTTTAGGATCGGTCCGTCTACTTTCGTGATATCATCCACGATCTGAGTTGTATTGTGCATTACATTGACGATGTGGTTGACAAATTCCGGAACATTGTTTTCGATAAAGCAGGTATCTTCTCTGGAAACTACGATTTCGAAATGATTCTGTTTTTTGATTTCCTTTAAAATCCTGGCTGCCAGATCATCGTTGATCGTAGCACGGGAAATGACTTTTCCCTGATGCATGCAGATTGAGCCATTCTCTGCGATAAATGAAATACGGTTTTTCAAGGGATCAAAGACACGCTTTTGATTGTCGTATTGTCTTCCGCTGGCAGACACAAAATGGATTCCTGCATCGCACAGCTTAGAGATCAGATCGATTGCCCGCGGAGTGAGAGCCTGGGCATCGTTTTGTAAAAGAGTTCCATCCAGATCACTTGCAATTAATTTTATCATCATTTCCTCCAATTATTTAGAAATTCTTATTGTTTGTAGTCGAATATATGACCATACATTATACATTCTACAGGAAAAACAGAAATTTGTATAGAGCGTTACTGTTCACACCGGATGTTAAATACAGGTTCTGAACCGTCATGCTTGCATGTAAGGGAAAGAATCTATATTTAGCATCTGGTGGGAACAGTAACTATAGAACAACTCACAGTAACGAAAACAGAAAACAGTTGTATTTTAAAATCAAAAAGAATATAATAAGAGCGTCAGTGCGGTGACGTACTGAAAGGCAGTGACACAAAAGGTCAAAAGAAAGAATAAGAGGGAGACATATGGGTAAATATTTTGGGACTGATGGATTCAGAGGAGAGGCAAATGTTGTTTTAACAGTAGAACATGCTTTCAAAGTAGGTCGTTATCTGGGATGGTATTTTGGCAGAGAGAAGAAAGCCAGAATCGTGATCGGAAAAGATACAAGACGAAGCAGTTATATGTTTGAATATGCACTGGCATCAGGACTGACAGCTTCCGGAGCAGATGCATACCTCTTACATGTAACAACAACACCGAGTGTGTCCTATGTGGTAAGAACAGAAGATTTTGACTGCGGAATTATGATTTCTGCGAGCCACAATCCGTTTTATGACAATGGAATCAAGGTGATCAACGGACAGGGGCATAAGATTGAAGCAGAAGTAGAGGAGCAGATTGAAGCGTATATTGACGGAAAAACAGAAGAGCTTCCACTTGCGGTTGGGGAACACATTGGAAGAACAGTTGATTATGCGGCAGGAAGAAATCGTTACATCGGACATCTGATCTCACTGGCAACACGTTCCTTTAAAGATATGAAGATTGGTCTGGACTGTGCCAATGGAAGCTCATCCAGCATTGCAAAAAGTGTGTATGATGCACTCGGAGCAAAGACATATGTGATCAGCAATGAGCCGGATGGTGTAAATATCAATACAAATTGCGGATCGACACATATTGAAAAGCTGCAGGCATTTGTAAAAGAGAACAATCTGGACGTAGGATTTGCCTATGACGGAGATGCAGATCGCTGTATTGCCGTGGATGAGAATGGAAATGTCGTAGACGGAGATCTGATCTTATACGTATGCGGAAAATACCTGATGGAACAGGGACGACTTGCAGGAAATACGATAGTTACAACTGTAATGTCCAATCTGGGGCTTTACAAGGCTTGTGATAAAGTCGGCATGAAATATGAGCAGACAGCAGTCGGTGATAAATATGTGTATGAAAACATGATGAAAAACGGATTTGTTCTTGGCGGAGAGCAGTCCGGACATATTATTTTCAGCAAACACGCAAGAACCGGAGACGGAATCCTGACTTCACTGATGCTGATGGAAGTTATTATGGAGAAGAAACAGTCACTTGGAAAGCTGTGCTCTGAAGTGAAGATTTATCCGCAGCTTCTTCAGAATGTCCGTGTGACAGACAAAAAGACAGCGTTGGAAAATGAAGCCGTACAGAATGCGATCAAAGCAGCGGCAGAAGCACTTGGAAGTGACGGAAGAATTCTGGTAAGAGAAAGTGGAACAGAGCCTGTGATCCGCGTTATGGTGGAAGCGGCAACAGATGAGATATGCACAGAGTATGTGAATCAGGTTGTCAATGTAATGAAAGAACAGGGACTTGTTCAGGAATAAAAATAAAAAAGCAGAATCTTGTACCAAATATGGCGCAAGATTCTGCTTTTTTATTGGATTTCAATCTCGTGTTCGGGTATGGTCTCATCTTCTTCACAAGTTCCGTAAATCTCATAGTTTCCGTAAACTTTTCCGTGAATTTTGCCGATACATTCCAGCTGATCCTGTTCATTGACTACGATATCGGGATCGATCACATTGAGAGAACGAAGCCTGCGGATGCTGCCTTCCTCGGAGAGGATCCGGATATAGTAGATGCCGTTGAACCAGAAAAGTCCGATTTCATTGTGTGAGGCATTGATACGCTGCAGTGCCATAATGTCATTTTTTTGAAATACCGGCTGATAGCGGTCGATCAGAACCTGAAAGCAGAAATCGCTGTCTTTGGGAACATGCTTTCTGCGCACCCGGATCGTCTGAGTGGTATCCTGAAAAAGAAAGCCGGAATGTACTTTGCGGATGCCGGGGCGGTAAAACGGAAGATTGATATATTCGCTCTGGTTCATGCGTTTATATTCTTCGTCAATGATCAGGCGGACCAGACTTTTGCCGTTTTCAGAGAGTTCGCGGTATTTTAAAATAGATTCTTTTTCTTCGGGGCTGAGAACTTTTCGGTAGAGTCGTTGAATCGTGCTGTTTGAAAGATAATTCCAGTATAGATAATTGGCATCAACATCCAGTGCGTTCATGAGTGCGACCAAAATATCGGGTTTTGGATAGCTGACACCGTTTTCATAGTTTGCGATTGCTGATGGGGTTACATGAATCTTGTTAGCTAGTTCGCCTCTGGAAAGATTCAGTTCCGTGCGCCGGCGACGTATTTGTTTCCCAATTTCCATACAGATATCCTCCGTTATTCGATTTTATAAGAAAAGTATAGTACAGGAAACTTGGAAAGTCAACAAAAGGATTACAAGAAACTTGTTGACTTTTACAGGGATATGGCGTAGACTGGAGATACATTGTGGTGGTGCGGGCAAGAAACGAGAGGGTTAGAAAAATGAGAGACAAGACAATCGATGTACTTCTTCAAATGGGGGTACCAGCCAGCATAAAAGGATTTACGTATATCTGTGATGCGATAGAATTATTTGATACGGATCCTTATTATCCTGACGGAAAAATCTGCTCTTTATATTTTGAGATTGCCCGCCTGCACGAAACGACGGCCTCCAGAGTAGAAAGAGCAATACGGCATGCATTTGAAGTGGCTTTGACCAAAGGGGAACGGGATATAGTAGAACTGTATCTGGATTGTGAACATACACAAAATTCCAATCTGCTCAAAACACTGTATTTCAGAATGCAGCAGGAGGAGCATAAGAGGGAAAAGGATTCCATATGCAGCTCCAGTACCTGTGAGATGAAGGCCCAGATTTATCAGGAAGTGATGGACTTGTTCTCGGTAGAGTTCGAACATTTTTTGGAGAAAATGCTGAGTATGTCAGAAAGGCATTATTGATTGCACCTTTGTATCAGAATCTGCATATTCTATTACAGAACGGACAGGAAAGGAAATCAATAGAATATGCCATATTCAATCATGCTGGATGCCGGACACGGAGGAAGAGATCCGGGAGCAGTTTATAAAGAGCGGAAAGAAAAGGATGATACCCTTCGTCTGACGCTGGCGGTGGGAGAGATTTTGGAGGCTCATGGCCTGGATGTGCAGTACACCCGTACGACAGATGTGTATGAATCTCCTTATCAGAAGGCAATGGAAGCAAACAATGCAGGAGTAGACTTTTTTGTTTCTATTCATAGAAATTCGTTTCCTTCAGACAATGCAGTATCAGGGGTAGAGAGTCTTGTATATGACAAATCAGGGATTAAGCTTAAGATGGCAGAAAACATCAACGAACAGCTGGAAGATATCGGATTTGTGAATCTTGGGGTAAAGGCAAGACCGAACCTGGTTGTCTTAAAGAGAACGAAAATGCCGGCAGTGCTGGTGGAGGTTGGATTCATCAATTCAGATGTAGACAACAAATTGTTTGACGAAAATTTTGAAGAAATCGCACAGGCGATCGCTTATGGAATTCTGGATACACTGGAGTCGAATCATGAGGTAGAATCTCCGGGATATGAAGTACAGGTTGGTGCATACCGAAACGAAAGATATGCACAGAACCTGCTGGAAGAACTGTTAGAACAGGATTTTCCTGCTTATATTGTGGAAGGAGATCGCCTCTACCGTGTAAGAGTGGGGAATTATATTACACTGGAAGATGCAGCAAGGATGGAGCAGATGCTCAAAAGAGCCGGATATCCGACTGTGATCGTCAGCACCTGAAAACAGCAGGCCTAAAACAGCTGATCGATGAGTTCGGCAGTTACATGGTGGTACATCTTATCACCGACTTTCATATTAGGACCTTGTCCGCATTGTTTAAAACATTTTTGAGTACGCAGAAGGTAAGTGCCGTCAGAAGTTACCTCTCCCTGTCGGATCTGAAGCTTTTGCTCCAGTTTTCTTAAAAGCAGGGCAGATTGTTTGCTGCTGCAGGTGCTTCCCGTACACAAAATAATTTCTTTTTGATAAGTCTGGCTGGAAAGACTCGGATAAAGCCGGATGAGAGTATCGATCAGGGCAGGCTTTACCTGCATGATCGATGCAATCTGTTCTTTGGCATCATTGGGGATACAGCCAAAGATATCCTGGGTCTCCCGTAAAAATTCCACCAGGATCGCCTGGTCGGAAGGTGTGTTTAAACTTGCGTAATAAGCAGCTGCTTCCTGAAATTCAGGGCAGAAATCAGATAAATCTTTCATCGTATACATCCTTTCTGTTGTGATGGAAATTACATTGGGGAAAAAAGGACGACTGGTTTTGGAATGATTGTTCAAAACCAGTCGTCCTTTGTAGTATTAAAATCAGTTGTCGTTTTCCTCGAGTCCGGAATCTGCTTTTGGAGACAGATACACATGAACAGTTTCGATACGGTTTTTGTCCAGTTTTTCGACTACAAGGCGAATCTGATCTTCAGTCGTGATATGATCTCCAACTTCCGGAAGTCTGTCCAGATGCTCAATGATAAATCCTCCGAGAGAGTCATAATCTTCAGATTCCAGTTCTGTTCCGAGATTGTCATTGAGGTCATCCAGATTCATAGAACCTTCTACAATATATTCCTGATCATTGACTTTCTGGATCAGCTCTTCTTCTGCTTCATCGTATTCATCGCGGATCTCACCTACAATCTCCTCCAGAACATCTTCCAGAGTAATGATACCCGCAGTCTCTCCATACTCGTCCAGTACAATGGCAATATTGAACTTGGCATCGCGCATTTCAACCAGAAGCTCAGAAATATTCTTATATTCATAGGTGAAGTAAGCTTCTCTCAAAATGTTGCGTACCTGAAAGTTTGCTTTATCTTCAAACAGAAGCAGATCTTTCATATTGATGGTACCGATGACGTTGTCGGTCGTATCTTCGTATACCGGAAGTCTCGTAAACTTATATTCTTTGAAAATCTCAATGAGTTCGCGGTAGCTGCTGTTCACATCGGCAAATGCAACGTGGACACGCGGAACCATGACTTCTTTTGCTTTTACGTCTCCGAGATCAAACACGTTGTAGATCATCTCTTTTTCTTCAGATTCGATGACGCCGTCCTCATGGCTGACATCCACGATCGTTCGAAGTTCGTCTTCTGTCATCGCATTATTTCTGGCATTTGGATCTACACGAAGCAGAAACATAAAGCCTCTGGAAAATAAATCGATCAAAAAGATGATCGGAGTCATAATAAACATGAAAAAGCGTATAATCGGAATATAAGCAAGAGAAATCTTCTCTGCATGTATCGTGGCAAAATTCTTCGGGGTGATCTCACCGAATACCAGAATCGCAACCGTCAGGATCGCAGTTGCAATACTTACCATATAACCGCCGAATGAATAAGCCAGTGTTGCTGATAAGGAAGATGCGGAAATATTGACGATATTATTACCGATCAGAATGGCACTCAGCATTTTGGAAGTATGCTTTTCGGTTGTATCCAGCACCAAAGCTGCACGCCGGTTGCCGTCATCTGCAAGAGAACGCAGTCGGATTTTGTTGACTGTCATCAGTGCAGTTTCTGCAGATGAAAAGAATGCCGATAGTAATAATAAGATAACAAGAATTATAAATTGGAAAGTATCACTCGAGTCCAATTGTGTTGTTCACTCCTTTTGTTAAAAATGTTCCCTCTATTGATATACAGGTATTTATTACTATACATCATTTTGCCGGATTTTGCAAGCAATGGGGAGGGAGGAATGTGCGAATGTACGCTTTACTTTGCGGGAAGGTTGTTGTATGATGGTGAAAGAAAAAACAAGAACAGAAATGGAGATGAGCACAGGGTGTATAAACAATTATGTAAGATTTCAGGGGAAGAGAATGTAGTGAGAGATGAGCCGATGAAGAAGCATACGACATTTCGTATCGGAGGTCCGGCGGATTATTTTGTGACAGTGCAGTCAAAGGATGAGATAAGAGAGATTCTGCTTCTTTGTAAGAGAGAACAGATTCCATATTATATATTAGGAAATGGAAGCAATCTTCTGGTAGGAGATAAAGGATATCGGGGAGTTGTGATCCAGATCTGCAAACGGATGAATGAGATCCGGACAGAGGAAAATAAGATCTATGCGCAGGCGGGAGCCCTGTTGTCAAAGATTGCAGCACAGGCACTTTCAAACAGTCTGACCGGATTTGAGTTTGCATCCGGGATACCGGGAACTCTTGGCGGAGCAGTGATGATGAACGCCGGGGCGTATGGCGGAGAGATGAAGCATGTACTGGAAAGTGCGGATGTACTGACTCCGGAAGGAGAATTTTTGACCTTATCTCTGGAAGAACTGGAACTGGGTTACAGAACAAGTGTTGTGGCGACAAAAGGGTATACAGTTCTGGGCGCAACGATCGCACTCGAAAAAGGCAATCCTGAGGAAATCAAAGCGTATATGGATGACCTGAAGGAGCGCAGAATCACAAAGCAGCCACTGGAGTATGCCAGTGCGGGAAGTACATTTAAGAGACCGGAAGGCTATTTTGCGGGCAAGCTTATTCAGGACAGCGGACTGAAAGGCTATTCGGTTGGGGATGCCCAGATTTCCGAGAAGCATTCAGGATTTGTGATCAACCGCGGTAATGCGTCTGCAAAGGATGTTCTGTCGTTGATCGAGCACGTACAGAAGACCGTGAAAGAGAAGTTTGGAGTACATCTGGAGACAGAAGTGAAACGGATAGGAGAATTTTAAATTATGAGGTTTGTCATTGTTACAGGAATGTCGGGGGCTGGAAAATCTACAGCGCTGAAGATGTTGGAGGATATGGGATACTTTTGTGTGGACAATCTTCCGGTGCCGCTTTTGCCTAAATTTGCAGAGATGATCGCCATGCCGGATTCCAAGCTGAATCAGGCGGCAGTGGGAATCGATATCAGAGGCGGACAGGCATTTCGGGGGTTAGAGGGATACTTAAAAGAACTGGATGAAAGCGGGATCCATTATGAAATCTTGTTTCTGGATGCCGGAAATGATGTCCTTTTGAAGCGTTATAAAGAAACAAGAAGACAGCATCCTCTGGGAGGCGCGGGACATATTGACAGAGGAATTGCCAAAGAGCGGGAGGAAATCGCATTTTTAAAGATTCGCGCGACGTTTATTCTGGATACGAGCAAAATGCTGACAAGAGAGCTTCGCGTGGAACTGGAAAAGATTTTTGTAAAGGGCAAGGATTTTAAAAATCTGTATATCACGGTAATGTCCTTTGGATTTAAGTATGGTATTCCACAGGATGCGGATCTTGTATTTGATGTCCGGTTTCTTCCGAATCCCTATTATATAGAAGAATTACGCGCAAAGACCGGCAATGAGGCAGAGGTCAGAGATTATGTGATGAAGAGTGATAAGGCGCAGGAATTTTTCAGACAATTGAGCCAGATGATGGATTTTCTGATTCCGAATTATATTCTGGAAGGGAAGAACCAGCTTGTTGTTGCAGTTGGGTGTACAGGCGGAAAACACCGTTCTGTTACACTTGCCAACGCATTGTATCAGTACCTGGAAGTACGGGAGAATTACGGGGTTCGCATTGAACACAGAGATATTGAGAAGGATGCCATCAGAAAGGGAAAATAGCAGGTATACACGATGTCATTTTCAGGAAAAGTAAAAGAAGAGCTTTCGCAGCAGTGGAGCAGCGCAAGACACTGTCAGATTGCAGAAATTGCAGCCTTGATCGGGATGTGCGGGGCAGTGACGATCAACAGTTTTAATCAGTACGGAGTAAAAATCAATACGGAAAATCTGGCTGTTGCAAGAAAAGTCTTTACATTGATTCGAAAAACATTTAATATAGAAGCTGATATCTCTATCCGAAGGAATATAGAGAAACAAAGTGCGGTCTATTCTGTGATGATAGTCCGGCATGAAGATGCACTGCGTGTCCTTCAGGCAGCAAAGCTTTTGGAGGAGCACAGAGGTGGATTCGAAGAGTTTCATATTGTCAGTCCCCTTATTGTACAGCAGCCATGCTGTCGTCGTGCGTTTTTGCGGGGAGCCTTCCTTGGGGCTGGTTCCATGAGTGATCCGAATAAATCCTATCATTTTGAGATTGTGTGCGATTCGGATGTGATGGCAAAGCAGATTCAGAGACTGATGTGTGATTTTTCCATGGATGCGAAGATCGTACGAAGGAAAAAGTCATACGTAGTGTATTTAAAAGAGGGCGATCAGATAGCAGATATTTTAAATATTATGGAGGCGCATGTTTCTCTGATGGAACTGGAGAATATCAGAATCTTAAAGGATATGCGCAATACAGTGAACCGTAAGGTGAATTGTGAAACTGCCAATATTAACAAGACCGTCTCTGCAGCTGTAAAGCAGTTGGAAGATATTACGTATCTCAGGGATAACATGGGGCTTGAAAAACTGGCAGAGGGACTAAGAGAAGTGGCATATGCACGTCTTTCACATCCGGATGCAACATTAAAAGAGTTAGGGGAACTCTTATCGCCGCCTGTCGGCAAATCCGGGGTAAATCACAGATTAAGAAAATTAAGTGATCTGGCAGAAAAGGAAAGGCAAAACAAGGAGGATTATTATGATTGAAACACCGGTTATTGTAGGGCATGAAGATGGAATTGAAGGCAGACCGATTGCTTTGTTGGTACAGGAGGCAAGCCAGTACGCCAGCAAAGTCTACATTCAGGTGGACAACAAAAAGATCAATGCAAAAAGTATTATGGGAATGATGAGTCTTGCTCTTCAGGAAGGTGATGAAGTGACAGTTGTTGCGGAAGGCGAAGATGAAGAAAAGGCTGCAGAAGGAATTAAGACTTTTTTGAAAAAGACAAAATAGATGATGTAGTAAAGGGGGCTGTGCGTAGGCACAGCCCTTTCAAGAATAGAAAGACGGGAGAGAGCAATATGAAAAAGATGCTGTTCATATACAATCCGAATGCGGGAACAGGGGTATTAAAACCAAAGTTATCAGATGTATTGGATATTTTTGTAAAAGCCGGATATGAGGTGACCGTATATCCGACGCAGTGTTATCATGATGCCATGGCAAAGGCAGAATCTTATACCGAAAGCTATGATGTGGTTGTGTGCAGCGGAGGAGACGGGACTCTGGATGAGGTTGTGACTGCAATGGCGAGACGTAAAGACCCGGTCCCGATCGGATATATTCCCACGGGAACGACCAATGATTTTGCAAACAGCCTGCACATTTCGAAGGATCTGCTGGAAGCCGCAGATACGGCGGCAAACGGGGTTCCTTTCCCGTGTGACGTAGGAGTGTTCAATGACGATTATTTTGTATATATAGCCGCATTTGGTCTGTTTACAGATGTTTCTTATGAGACAAAACAGAGTGTGAAAAATGTTTTGGGTCATCTGGCCTATGTGCTGGAGGGAACAAAACGTCTGTTTAATATTCCGTCTTATCATATTAAGATTACACATGACGGAGAGACAATAGAGGATGATTTTGTATTCGGAATGGTGACAAATTCACGTTCTGTCGGAGGATTCAAGGGGATTGTCGGAAAAGAGGTCATCTTTGATGACGGAGAATTTGAAGTGACACTGATCAAGACTCCGAAAAATCCAATCGAGCTGAATGAGATCGTGGCCTCTCTTTTAATCAAGCAGATTGATTCTGCTCATATGTATTCCTTTAAAGCCAAAGAAGTGAAGTTCGAATCGATTGAGGAGATTCCCTGGACGCTGGATGGAGAGTTTGGCGGAGAACATGACTGTGTCGATATCCGTAACTGGAAGCAGGGGATGCGGATTATGGTAAAATCCCAGATGATCCAGCAGTTGTCTGTGAAAGGAAGAATCGAGAATACACAGATTCTGGAAGAAGTAGGGCTGGAAACGGAAGAAATTTCAGAAAAATAGAAAAAAATAAAAAAAATTCAAAAAAGGGGTTGCAATTCCTATGGAGCTATGCTAATATATAAATCGGTCATCACTGAAGCAGTGATGAGGACATGGCTCCATGGTCAAGCGGTTAAGACGCTAGCCTCTCACGCTGGAATCAGGGGTTCGATTCCCCTTGGAGTCACTTTTGAAAGGGTATCCGCAGAAGAGTTCTGCGGATATTTTTTTGCCTAAAAGCCTTTGTTTTCAAGGGATTTGAAGCCTTAAAAATTTTCTTGGTGCTTGGTGGATGTATGAAATTGTGATTGAATTTTTGATTACACTTGATTACACTTTAGCAAGCTGAAGCTTTTTCGATTAAATTAGCCTTTTCTACTTCCGTGTTGCGGTCAAAGCAGTAGTTTCCTAAAGTTGTTCGTTCATCTGCATGACCGACCATTTCATGAACGGTATTCAAGTTTATTTTTCTATATAATCGTTTGATTGTCTTTTTGTCTTCCAGTGGGAAACTGTGTTGTACAAAAAGCTTTTTAAAGAAACCATGTCTATGCGTAGGGTATCAAGTAGGGTATCAAGCGTAAAATCAAAACAAATTTAACCTGCAAATAATTTGCCCAAAAGCCTTAGTTCACAAAGAATTCAAAGTAGTATACCCATCCGAGTATCCTGTAATTCATGCCTGCGGCAGGCGAACTCCGTCCGATAAGGAATGAAAAAACAGTAACTCCTTTTAAGGGAATTACTGCCTCATATAAGTTATTGATGTAATCTGTTTAATTTTTCTAACAACATTTGCTTGTTTGTAAGATATTCTACTATAGCATAAAGAATACCAATCAAGAAGAAACATTGAGATAATGTATATGCATATTCATAATGGAATATTTCAAATAGTATAAAACTTAACATCCCAATTAAACAAAGATTATACTCCGTTTGAAAATTATATGCCAGAATAAAATGGATTATCGGCATGAACATATTCAACAGATGATATCAGAGGCGCGGAAGCTTTTTAAACAGGAAAGACAGGAGTGTAAATGAGAGGTTCCTGTCTTGTTAAAAAAATCACAGAATCTGCCAAAGAAATTGTGTATATTCTTTGTTTTATTGTAATAATTACAGATTGTCTTTTAATGGCAGATAAGATATAATGAAAGCCATAGAGTGAAACCTATAGTATGCGCTGCCACAGACGGCTGTGCGCAAAGAATTGGAGGAGAAAATATGTTAGTATCAGCAACAGAAATGCTTCAGAAAGCAAAAGCAGGTCATTATGCAGTAGGACAGTTCAACATCAACAACCTGGAGTGGACAAAAGCAATCCTGACAGTAGCAGAGGAATGCAAATCACCGGTTATCCTGGGAGTATCTGAAGGTGCAGGAAAATATATGACAGGATACAAGACTGTAGTAGGTATGGTAGAGGGAATGTTAGAAGAGATGAACATCACAGTTCCGGTTGCTCTTCACCTGGATCACGGCAGCTACGAAGGATGTATGAAATGTGTAGAAGCAGGATTTTCTTCTATCATGTTTGATGGATCTCACTATCCGATCGAAGAAAACATTGCAAAGACAAAAGAACTGGTAGCAGTTGTAAAAGAGCACGGAATGTCTCTGGAAGCTGAAGTTGGTTCTATCGGTGGAGAAGAAGACGGAGTTGTAGGAAAAGGTGAATGTGCAGATCCACAGGAATGTAAGATGATCGCTGATCTTGGTATCAATTTCCTTGCAGCAGGAATCGGTAACATCCACGGAAAATATCCAGAGAACTGGGAAGGACTCAGCTTCGAGACTCTGGATGCAATCCAGCAGCTGACAGGAGATATGCCACTGGTTCTTCACGGTGGTACAGGTATTCCGGAAGACATGATCAAAAAAGCGATCAGCCTCGGAGTTGCTAAGATCAATGTAAATACAGAGTGCCAGCTTGCGTTCGCAGATGCAACACGCAAATATATCGAAGCTGGAAAAGACCTGGAAGGAAAGGGATTCGACCCACGTAAATTATTAAAACCAGGCGCAGATGCAATCATGGCAACTGTAAAAGAAAAAATGGAGCTGTTTGGCTCTGTTGGAAAAGCAGAAGCGTAAGTAATAAGTATTTGTTAGAAATTTTAACTTGCCTTTTTGCGGTGATTGAGGTATACTAAGCCTCGTAGATGAGAACAAAGGCGTTCCAAGCTTGCTTGGAATGCCTTTTTTAGAAAATGCGTTTACAAAAGTGAAATGAAGGAAGGTAGTTTTATGAGCACAGAATTATTCAATGTAGCGGATATTTTTGGGGAAAATGTTTTCAATGACACAGTGATGCAGGAGCGTCTCCCGAAAAAGGTGTACAAGAAGCTGAAACAGACGATCGAAGAAGGAACAGAACTGGATATAGAGACAGCAGACGTCATTGCACATGAGATGAAAGAATGGGCAATCGAAAAAGGGGCGACACATTATACACACTGGTTTTTGCCGTTGACAGGTGTGACAGCGGAAAAGCATGACTCTTTTATTTCAGCTCCACTTCCAAGCGGAAAAGTGCTGATGAGTTTCTCAGGAAAAGAGCTGATCAAAGGAGAACCAGATGCATCTTCTTTCCCGTCAGGCGGACTTCGGGCTACCTTTGAGGCGAGAGGATATACAGCATGGGATTGTACTTCTCCGGCGTTTGTAAGACAGGACGCAGCAGGAGCTACACTTTGTATTCCGACCGCTTTCTGTTCTTATACAGGAGAAGCACTGGATCAGAAGACTCCGCTGCTTCGTTCCATGCAGGCATTGAATGTACAGGCGCTCAGACTTCTGCGTTTGTTTGGAAATACAACTTCAAAGAAAGTGACTCCATCCGTTGGGGCAGAGCAGGAGTATTTCCTTGTAGATGCAGAAAAATTCCTTCAGAGAAAAGACTTAATATATACAGGACGTACGTTGTTTGGTGCGATGCCTCCGAAAGGACAGGAGCTGGACGACCACTATTTCGGAACAATCCGCCAGAGAATCGCTGCTTTTATGCGTGATGTGAACATTGAACTCTGGAAAGTAGGGGTTTCTTCCAAGACACAGCACAATGAGGTGGCACCGGCTCAGCATGAACTGGCACCGATTTATGCAGAAGCGAATATTGCGGTAGATCACAACCAGATTGTAATGCAGACATTAAAGCGGATCGCATGCGAGCACGGAATGAAATGTCTCCTTCATGAAAAACCATTTGCAGGCGTCAACGGTTCCGGAAAGCACGACAACTGGTCGATCATTACAGATGATGGAATCAATATGCTGGATCCGGGAACAACACCACATGAGAATATTCAGTTCTTGCTTGTTTTGACTTGCATTCTGAAGGCGGTTAACAAGCATGCGGATCTTCTGAGAGAATCGGCAGCAGATCCTGGAAATGATCACAGACTGGGAGCAAACGAAGCACCTCCTGCAATTATTTCCGTATTCCTTGGAGAACAGTTGGAAGATGTGATCGATCAGCTGATCAGTACAGGGGAAGCAACACACAGTCTGGAAGGCGGAAAGCTGGAGACCGGTGTAAGAACACTTCCAGAACTGACAAAGGATGCGACAGACAGAAACAGAACATCACCGTTTGCGTTTACAGGAAATAAATTTGAATTCCGTATGGTAGGTTCCAGAGATTCCATCGCATCTGCCAACATTGTTCTGAATACGATCGTGGCAGAGGCATTTGCAGAGGCTTGCGAAGTTCTGGAGAAAGCAGATGATTTCCAGCTTGCAGTTCATGATCTGATCAAAGAATATGCAATGGAGAATCAGAGAATCATTTTCAATGGAGACGGTTACTCTGAAGCCTGGGTGAAGGAAGCAGAAAGACGCGGACTTCCGAACATCAAATCTATGGTGGAAGCAATTCCGGCAATGGTGACAGAGAAAGCAGTGACATTGTTTGAGAGATTTGGAGTATTTACAAAAGCAGAGCTGGAATCCCGTGCAGAAATCCAGTACGAGAGTTATGCAAAAGCGATTAACATCGAAGCCCGTACGATGATCGATATGGCAAGAAAACAGTTTATCCCTGCAGTGATCAAATATACAAAAACGCTCGCAGATACAGTACTTGCGGTAAAGGAAGCAGGTGTGGATGCAAGTGTACAGGCAGAGACACTTGAGGAGATCACAGTACTCTTGAAAGAGGCAAGAGCAGCTCTGGCACGTCTGGAAGAGGTGACAGCACAGGCAGCTGCCAAAGAAGAAGGACCGGTACAGGCAAATTTCTACCACGATGAAGTGTGCCCGGCAATGGAGAATCTGAGAAGACCGATCGACAAACTGGAAATGATCGTGGACAAAGAGGCATGGCCGATGCCTTCTTACGGAGATCTGATCTTCGAAGTTTAATCAATCAAAGAAATGAAGAAAAAACCGGATGCGATTTGAACGAGAATCGTGTCCGGATTTTTGTAATGGGAGGGAATAAAAAGTATGAAGACAGCAGCAGAATTGAGACAGCTTGTGACAAGGATCGATCACAGGAGTTATCCTGCCTATAAAGACACAAAGGGAATGTATCAGTTTCCGGGCTATCTGCTATCCATTGACCATGTACAGGGAGATCCGTTTGCATCTCCATCCAGGGTCAGTATTCAGGTGAAAGGAAAGATTGCAGGATTTCCGGAGCAGTTATATCAGACAAAATGGCAGAAAACAGCATTGGAGGATGCGCTGATCCGGCAGTTCGGACAGTGTTGTGAGAAATTTGGATTCAAGGCAAAGGGATCCGGGAAGAGCGGGATGATCTCTATCAGCCGGTGCGGTCAGGAAGTGCTGGAGAGAAGTGCGGCGCAGATCGATGAAAAAACAGGAGATATCCACATTCGTCTGGAAGTGGGATTTCCGGCAAACGGAAGGACGATCAATGCAAGAGAATGGATCCGGATCTTTTTTGAGTTTCTTCCGGAGTGTGTCGAAAAGGCACTCTACTATAAAAACTGTGATGCGAAGAGACTGCAGAAGATCAGTGATCTGGCAGAGGACCAGCAGGCACTTCGAGACATACTGCCAAAGCTGGGATTGTGTGCTTTTGTTGCAAACGGATCTATTCTGCCGCGAGAGTCAGGCGTTTCCGCCCGTCCGATGAAAAGCGCAGTTTGTTTCCGGTCTCCAGAGGAGATGGAAGTGGAAATTACGCTGCCGCACAGAGGTGTGATAAGAGGAATGGGAATCCGAAAAGGGATCACGCTGATCGTGGGAGGCGGATACCATGGGAAGTCCACTCTTTTGAAGGCGTTGGAGTTTGGCGTGTACAATCATATTGCAGGTGATGGAAGAGAATATGTGATCACTGATTCCACAGCAGTCAAGCTTCGCGCAGAAGACGGAAGAAGTATCAAAAAAACGGACATTTCCATGTTTATCAATGATCTGCCAAATGGAAAAGATACCACTCATTTTTATACAGAGGATGCCAGCGGAAGTACGTCTCAGGCTGCAAACGTTGTGGAAGCAATGGAAGCGAAAGCAGGTGTCATGCTGATCGATGAGGATACCAGTGCGACAAACTTCATGATCCGGGATGAACTGATGCAGAGGGTAATCCACCGGGATATGGAGCCGATCACGCCGTTTATCGAACGCATCCGGGAGTTATATGAAGAAGAGGGGATTTCCACTGTGATTGTGGCGGGAAGCTCCGGAGCTTATTTTCATATCGCGGACTGCATCGTGCAGATGGATCGGTACATGCCGAAGGATATCACGCAGACGGCGAAAAAAGAAGCAGAACAGTTTCCGCAGTTGAGCGGACCGAAAGAGAAAGCGAAAAAGCCTGATTTTGCAAGAAAACCACAGCAGGGACGGGAGTGGAAAGGAAATGACCGCATCAAAATGAAGACCTTGGGGAAAGAAGCGATTTCCATCAATCGGGAGACGATCGATCTGCGTTATGTGGAGCAGATCACAGACAGCGAACAGGTAACTGCTCTCGGATATTGTGTAAAATATGCGCAGCGCCATTTACTGGATGGAACACGTACCTTGCAGGAAGTCGTGGCAATGCTGGAAGAGAAGATTGAGAAGGAGTCGCTTGCCGCACTTTGTGAAAGCACCTCTTCTGTTGCCAATCTGGCCCGTCCGAGAACGCAGGAGATCTTCGCATGTTTTGACCGGTATCGGGGATTAAAATTATAGATACAGGGGGAATAAAATATGAGGTTTATCCATTTGTCAGATCTGCACATCGGCAGACAGCTTCATCAGTACAATTTAAAAGAAGATCAGGAGCATATCCTGGGGGAAGTGGTGGAGTATGCCAAAATGCTGAGACCGGATGCGATCGTGATCGCGGGGGATGTGTATGATAAGTCTGTACCATCTGCTGAGGCGGTGGGGATTTTTGACTGTTTTTTGACAGAACTTTCTGCACTGAAACCTGAAATTCCGATCCTGATCATCAGCGGAAACCATGATTCGGCGCAAAGGCTTGATTATGCCAGTGGAATTCTTGGGCAGAAGGGGATTTACATTGCAGGAAAACTGCCGCAGAATCGGGAAGAATTTCTCAAAAAAGTCACACTTCAGGACGAATACGGAGAGGTGGATTTTTATCTTCTCCCGTTTCTGAAGCCGGGATATGTAAGGACCGTGTTTGACGGAGAAATGCCGGAGAGCTACAGTAAGGCAGTACAGATGCTGCTGGAGAGGGAACAGATTGATACAACCAAAAGAAACGTAATTGTGACGCATCAGTTTTATACCGGGGCAGGTCAAAAGGCAGAGACTTGTGATTCAGAGATTTTCTCCGTGGGAGGAATTGATAATGTGGATGTTACGCCGCTTCTTCGATTTGACTATGCGGCTCTGGGACATCTGCACAGCGCCCAGAAGGTAGGAAGAGAGTTTGTGCGTTATCCGGGGACACTGCTGAAATATTCTGTCAGTGAGTGCAATCAGACAAAATCTCTGCATCTGGTGACGCTGAAAGAGAAGGGCGCACCTGTGGAAGTGGAGACTTATCCACTGCATCCGCTTAGGGATGTGAAAAAGTTCAGGGGAACACTAAAGGAATTGTTGAAAACTGTTCCTGAGGAAGCGAAAGAGGACTATGTCAGTATCACACTGACGGATGAGACAGATCCATATCGACCGAAGGAACAGCTGGAGAAGGTATTTTCCCACATTCTGGAGGTACGTATGGATAATTCCCGCACCAGGCAAAAGCTGATGAAAGATGCGGAAGTTGTGCGCATGGCATCTCCGCTTGAAATTTTCGGGGACTTTTTTCAGGAGATGCAGGGAAGAGCGCTGAATGCAGAAGAGCAGCAGGTGATGAACAAGATCGCAGAAGAGATGGAGGAAGAATAGATGAAGCCGATCAAATTGACAATGTCTGCCTTTGGGTCCTACAGGGGAGTGGAGAGAATCGATTTTACAGGAATACAAAACGGATGTTTTCTGATCACGGGCGATACCGGCGCCGGAAAGACAACCATCTTTGATGCCGTAACCTATGCACTTTATGGAAGAACCAGCGGAGGAAAGCGGGACGGAAACATGATGCGCAGCCAGTATGCAGATTCCGAGACAGACACATATGTGGAGTTTCAGTTTCTGTACCGGGATCAGGAATATACCGTCCGAAGAAATCCGGAATATTTGCGTCCTTCCAAACGAAAGAATGCGGACGGGACAATAAAGTTTGTCAAAGAGACTGCAAAGATCAGCCTGATTCTTCCGGATGGAAGTGAATTTCAGGGAAAGAAAAAGGAGATCGATCTGAAGATAGAGGAGATCATCGGGCTGGATGTCAATCAGTTTACCCAGATCGCTATGATCGCACAGGGCGATTTTTTGAAGCTTTTGCATGCGGAATCAAAAGAACGAAAGCAGATTTTTTCAAAAATTTTTCATACACGGATTTTCTGGAAGATTCAGGACACACTGAAAGAGCAGGCAAAAGAGCTGTACATTCAGTTGGAAAAAAACAGCATGGACTGCAGGCGGGAAATGGAACGGGTGCAGATTGCACAGAATGATGAAAGAAGAGATGTCTGGGAACAGCTGCTGAGCCTTCAACTGCCGCCTCAAAAAGAAGTGCTGGACTGTGTGGAAATAATCTGTCAGTCCGGGGAAGCAAAGGAGAAGAGTCAGGAGAAGAAAAATGCACAGGAAGAAAAACGTGCGGATGCGATACAGATGGAATTGAAAAACAGACAGGATACCAATCATCTGTTTGAACTGCTGAAAAAGACCGGGGAACAGTTGGAGATCTTGAAGGGGCAGGAGAGCAAAGCGGAAGAAATGCGAAAACAGATCCATGCAGCAATCCGCGCAGAGAAGGCGGCTGCAGCAGAAGAACAATTGCAGAAAACAAAGGCAGAATGCGCCAATCTGAAGAAAGAGTCCCAAGAGCTTGAAGAAAAGCTGAAACAGCAGGCAAAAGATTTGGAAAGCGCAGGTGCATTGTATCAGGAAAGAGAGGCACTTTCCAAAAAAGAAGAGCCGAAGATCCAGGAACAGATCCTCAGGATCCAGGAAATACTTCCGAAATTGAAACAGGTTCACAGTCTGAAGGAACAGTATCAAAAGTCAGAACAGGATATGCAGGACTGTATGAAAAAATGTCAGGAAACCTCACAGAGATATGAGCGGTTATATCAGAAATACTTTGAAGAACAGGCGGGCATTCTTGCAAGAGAGCTGCAGGAGGGAGAACCCTGTCCGGTGTGCGGTTCCTGCAGTCATCCGAAAAAAGCGGTATTATCCGGAGGCGCACCAAAAAAAGAGCAGGTGGAGCGTGCAAAAGCAATGCGGGATCAGGCAGAAAAAGAGCGTACAGAAGTTTTGGAACGGTTTCAGGCAGTGAAGGGAAGACTGGAGTCAGAACAGTCCATGATTGTCGGATTTCTGGAAAAAGAAGGAAAAACAGAAACGGATTTTGATGAAAAAGAAGCAGAAAATGCTCTTCGTAAGCTTACAGAAGATTTAAAAAAACTCCAGTCTTCGTTCAAAAATGCACAGGATCATTATCAGAAGCTGACGCAGGAGAAAAGCCGGATTCTGGGACAGGCAGAAAGCAAAAAATCCCAGCTGATCCTCTGGAATAAGAAAGTCAAAGACGAGGAAGAATATTTTCGGAAAGAGTTTCAAAAACAGAACTTTCAAAGTCAAGAGGAGTACGAGCAGGCAAAGCAGTGGATCAAAAGCCGGGAGGCGAGAGAAGCCAATTTAAAGAAGTATGAAACCGCTCTTTTAGAAGTATCGTCCCGGTATGAGACATTAAAACAGCAGACAGAGGGGAAACAGATCGCACCGATCGAGAAGCTGGAACAAGAACTGACGATCATTCGTGAAAAACTGCGCCTTGGCAGAGAGGAAAGTATGATGCTGCATACAAGAAATGAGATCAACCGGAGAGCAAGGAAAGCGTTGATTTGTGATTTTTCAGATGCCGAAAAGCTGCGCAGCCAATACGAAATGATGGGGAATCTAAGCCGTACGGCCAATGGAAATCTAAGCGGAAGCGTGAAGCTGGACTTCGAGACTTATGTGCAGCGCCAGTATTTCCGGCAGATCATTCATGCGGCGAATGTGCGCCTGGCAAGAATGACCGGACAGGAATTTATCCTGCAGTGCCGGGATATCGGAAGCCTGAGCAGTCAGGCGCAGGCAGGACTTGATCTGGATGTTTATGACCTGGTCAATGACTCGGTGCGGGATGTAAAAACTCTTTCCGGGGGAGAATCGTTTATGGCATCTCTTTCCATGGCACTGGGGCTGGCGGACATTGTACAAAATACAGCGGGCGCAGTGAGTCTGGAGACGATGTTTGTAGATGAGGGATTTGGATCTCTGGATGACATGGCAAGAGAACGGGCGATCCAGATTTTGAAAGAACTGGCGGGAGAAAAAGGACTTGTGGGAATTATTTCACATGTCAATGAATTAAAAGAGCAGATCGAATGGCAGCTGGAAGTAAAAAAAACAGAGCATGGAAGTCATGTAAAGTGGAATTTCATGGCATAAAAGACAGGAAGTGATCGACATGAGAAAAACAGCAGTCAGGGCAGTGGCTCTGGCAGCGGTCTGTTTTCTGAGTGTGTTTGGGACATGCAGCTATGCAAAAGAGGCCACATCGGAGCCGATCCAGATTGTAGTGTTGGGTGACAGTATCGCAAAAGGATATTGCGGAGCAAACAAACCCGAGCTTTACTGTTATGGACAGACTGTGGCAGAAGAGATCGCACAGGGAGCAGGAAAATCATATTTGTATCAGAACTATGCGAAAAACGGACTTGCCACTCGAGAATTCAACGAAAAGGTGTTGAAAGGTCAGGAAGTGCAGGATAGTCTTTCCGGGGCAGATGTGATTTTGATCACAATGGGATCCAATGATCTTCTGAATGAATTTAAGAAGACCGCACAGGAAATTTTGAATACGGATACAAAATTTAAAAGTGCGGATGAGGCGCTCAAAGAAGTGACAGAGCATGTGAAAAGTAATCCGCTTTTAGTCTTTCGCATCATTGATGCTCTGGGAAACTGGGATTATCAGGAATTTGAGACACAGTGGATAGAGGCTATGGATACCATTTCTTCCTGTAAAAAAGAAGAGGCACAGATCGTAGTGACCAACATTTACAATCCGGTGAAACAGATGGAGCTTCCGGGAACGATGAATCAGGTCGTGGAGGATATCATCGGGAATATGAACCGGATTCTGGAAAAGCGAAGCAGCGAGTACGGATATCAGATTGCAGATCTGGCGAATTCACAGGTGACAGAGCATGTCCAGAAGGACGGACTGCATCCGGATCAGGCAGGACAGGATCTGATCGCCGAAATTGTGCGGGCGCAGATTACAGGGTATGAAAGAAATATGCCCAAAAGTCAGGTAGACGGAACCGCCGTGAAAGTGGAAGAAATCCCGGAGGAGAAACAGTCACAGATCAGACCTGAGAAATGGGGCATCTGTCTGATCCTGGCAGCAGTCATGCTGGGCGGTGTCAGATTTTTGCAGAAAAATAGGAAAGAAAACAGGCATAAATAAAGTACAAAACTATATCACAGTTATAACACAAAAACTTCACAAAGTTCTGGTATCGTCTTATCTTATAAAACAGGGAAATCCTGTAAAAAGCAGGGAGTAGGAGGACGAGATTTTGATAGAAGTAAAGAACCTTGTGAAAAAATACGGAAATCATATGGCCATAGACCACCTGAATTTCAAGATTGAAAAAGGGCAGGTCTATGGTTTTTTAGGTCCAAACGGGGCAGGAAAGTCTACCACGATGAATATTATGACGGGGTATCTTGGAGCCACAGAGGGAGAAGTACTGATCGACGGACATGATATTTTAAAGGAGCCAAAGGAGGCAAAAAAGCACATCGGATATCTGCCGGAAATACCGCCGCTTTATGTGGATATGCAGGTGATGGAATATCTGGAATTTGCTGCAGAACTAAAAGGGATTCCGAAACAGCAGAGAGAGTCTGCCATCGATGAGGTGATTCAAATGGCAAAACTTGAGGATGTAAAGCTGCGTCTGATCCGCAATCTGTCCAAAGGATACCGGCAGAGAGTGGGGCTTGCACAGGCAATCCTCGGATTTCCGGAGATCATCATTCTGGATGAACCGACAGTCGGTCTGGATCCGAAGCAGATCATTGAGATCCGTGAGCTGATCCGGGAACTTGCAAAAAAACATACCGTTATTTTAAGCTCGCATATTCTGGCTGAGATCCGGGAAGTGTGCGATTTCATTCTGATCATATCCAAGGGAAAACTGGTGGCAAGTGATACACCGGACAGACTGGAGGAAAAGATGAGCGGAACCGAAACTGTGGAGATTCTGGCAAAAGCCAGTGCAGCCGAGGTTCGGGCGATATTGTTAAATGTAGAGCATATCAGTAATATCCATACCCAGGAACGGGCGGACAAAACATGCAGTGCCAGAATACAGACGGAAGGCGGATGTGATATCCGGGAAGCGCTTTTCTTTGCGTTTGCAAAAAATGAATGTCCTCTGTTGGAGCTGCAGACTTCAAGGATAAGCCTGGAAGAAGTATTTTTGGAACTGACACAAAACGATGCAGTCGGAGAGGAGGAACGGACAAATGCTGGCAATTTATAAACGAGAACTGAAGTCCTATTTTCATTCTATGACAGGGTGCGTATTTATTGCGTTTCTGGTGATGTTTACGGGAATTTATTTTATGGCATACAATCTGAATGCGGGGTATCCTTACTTCTCCTACACACTCTCAGGCTCCCTGATCGTATTTCTGGTCGGGATCCCGCTTCTGACGATGCGGAGTTTTTCTGAAGAGCGGAAAACAAAAACAGATCAGCTGCTTTTGACAGCGCCGGTAAGTCTGACAAAAGTAGTGCTTGGCAAATATTTCGCCATGGTGACAGTACTGGCAGTTCCGAATGTGATCTTCTGCCTGTTCCCGCTTTTGATCAAACTGCAGGGAACGGCATATCTTCTGGTAGATTACAGCTCCATTGCGGTATTCTTCCTGTTGGGATGTGTGTATCTGGCGATCGGGATGTTTATGTCGTCTCTGACAGAGAGCCAGATCATTGCATTTATCAGTACGTTCGGAATTTTGCTTTTGTTGTATTTGTGGGACGGAATCTTGTCTTTTCTGCCAGGCTCGGCGCTCAGCGGAATGATCGGAATCCTTTTGATCCTGACACTGATCGTTGTTTATATTTATCATATGACGAAAAACTGGATGCTTGCGGCCGGAATTGAAGCAGTGGGAATTGCGGCGGCGCTGATCGTATATTTTGTGAAATCCAGTCTGTATGAGAATCTTTTGACGAAACTCCTGGGACGGCTTGCTCTTGCGGATGTCTTTATGAATATTTCGTCCAGCAATATTGTGGATGTCAGCGGATTGCTTCTGTATGTATCGATACTGATCATATTTGTATTTCTGACGATACAGACAATTCAGAAAAGGCGTTGGAGTTAGGAGGAGCGAGATATGCAGAAAATTAAGAATTTATTCAGATCGTCAGAGTCCAGAAATGGTTCATACAGTGTGGGAATCACGGCTTTGGTCATTGCGATCATCGTGATCGTCAATCTGATCGCAGGACAGATTCCGGAAAAATATAAAAATCTGGATGTCAGCAGTACAAAAATTTATGAGATTTCCAAGACCAGCAAAAAGCTGCTCAAGAACATGGATCACAAAGTGAAATTTACAGTGTTGGCAAACAAAGAAGAGGCCGATGAAAGAATCGTTACATTTTTAAGTAAGTATTCGGCATTGTCTTCTAAAATTTCTGTGGAATGGATCGATCCGGTGCTGCATCCTTCGGCATTGACAGAAAATGATGCGTCCGAAAACAGTATTGTAGTCTCATGCCAGGATACCGGAAAGAAAAAAGTAGTTTCTTTCAGTGATATCATTGTTACGGATATGTCTTCCTACTATTACACAGGAAGTGCATCGGAGACGAAATTTGACGGAGAAGGACAGTTAAGCAGTGCGGTGAATTACGTAACGAGTGATGTGGTACGCAAAATTTATCAGACATCCGGACATGGCGAGACGACATTGTCTTCTACAATTCAGGATCTGATGGATAAAAATAATTATACGCTGGAAGGATTAAACACGGTCATGAATCCGGAAATTCCGGATGACTGCGAATTGCTTCTGATGTATGCTCCGACCTCGGATCTTACTGCAGATGAGAAAAATTCCGTGGAGTCATATTTAAAAGACGGCGGTAAGATGATGCTTCTTTTGGGAGATACGAACAGCACAGAGCTTCCGAATCTTGCATCGATCATGAAAACATACGGAATGGAAGCTGCAGACGGTTATATTGCAGATACACAGAGAAGCTATCAGAATAATTACTATTGCTTCTTCCCGCAGCTGACTGCATCAGGCGATCTGACAGATGGAATGGAATCGCAGATGGTTCTGCTTCTGAATACACACGGAATGACCTTGACAGATCCGGAGCGTGACAGTATTTCTACGACATCCTTTATGACTACATCAGATAATGCGTATGCAGTCACAGAAGACAGTCAGAGTCAGGCAGGAAGCTATGTGCTTGGCGCCGTGGCAGTGGAAGATTCCTCCCGGTTTACCGTGATCAGCGCAGGAAGTCTGATTGCTTCGGAGATTACAGATACATTCCCGCAGCTTGAAAATACAAAACTGTTTATGAATGCAGTGGCTGCGAATTTTGACGGGGCGAAGGATCTGTCGATCGAAGCGAAAAGTCTGACACCGGTCTACAATACGATGCAGCATGCAGGACTTCTTAGTCTTCTTGTGATCTTTATCCTTCCGCTTGGAATTCTTCTGTCAGGATTTGCAGTTTGGATGAAGCGTAGAAAAGCATAGAAAACCAAAAGGAGAGAGGCGGACAATGAAGAAAAAAAGAAATCCTTTACTGATCCTGCTGCTTGTGCTTGCAGTACTGCTCGTGGTCTATGCAGGCGTGGTTGTGATCGGAAAGAATCAGGAAAAAAGCAAGCAGAAGGAAGAAGAGGCAAAAAAAATCTATGTCACAGATTTAGGAAAGCTTTCTGAGATTCAGTTTGACGTGGGAAATGGAGAAATCCAGCTTGTAAAAGAAGACGGTACATGGTACGACAAGAATGACAAAGATTTTCCGCTGGCTCAAAGCTATCCGAAAAAGATGGAAAAAACATTCCGGAAGCTTGAGGCAGACCGAAAGCTGGAAGATGGGGATTCTCTGGAAGCATATGGTCTGGAGGATCCGGCATATACGGTAGTTCTCACCGATCAGGACGGCAATGAGACAACATTATATTTCGGAAATGTAACAGGAGACTCTTATTATCTGACATTGAATGAGAAAAAAGAAATCTATACGGTGAGCACCGGTGTTATTGAAGATCTTCAGTACAGTATGGAAGACATGGCACAGCTTGATACATTCCCTACGATTGGAAGCGGTAATCTGAAAAAGGTTGTCATCAGTCAGGGCACAGAGAAAACAGAGTACAGTTCAGAGAATGACGATGATGCCAAGAGTATGGCAACAATCGCGGGAGGGCTTGGAGTCCTTACATTGAAGGATGCAGCTGACTGTTCCGTGGAAGAGAACGACTTGAGTAAGTACGGACTGGATGAGCAGAGCCGGACAACGGAAACCGTGACATATACAAATAATAAGAAAGAAAAGACCGTGACATTGTATTTTGGAAAAGAGGACGGAAACGGAAACCGGTATGTGATGCTTTCCGATTCAAAGATCGTGTATCTTGTGGAAAATGAGAAGTGTAAGAATATGCTGAATCAGGATACAGAATCTTAAGAAACAACCGGCTGCCATAAAGTTTATAGTAATTTAAGGATTGCTTTATTGACAGCCGGATAAAAACGAGAGACAATGTTTTCTATATTTAAGAAAAGGCGGTAATCGATACAATGAAAGAAAAATTTATGAGATTTATGCAGGGACGATACGGAGTGCTGGATACGCTCGGCAAGGTTTTGCTGGTGTTGGGATTGGTTCTGGCATTTTTTGCACCTGTCTTTTCAGGAGACCATGTGATAGGAATGGTATTTTACCTGCTTGGCTGGGGATGTCTCATTTATGCATATTTCCGGATGTTTTCCAGAAATGTGAGAAAGCGTTATGATGAGAACGTAAGATTCCTGAACAAGACAGCGAAGATACGCGGATTTTTCAAAAGTCAGAAAAATCTGATGGCGCAGAGAAAGGATTATCATATCTATACCTGTCCGGGATGCAAGCAGAAAATCCGGATTCCGAGAGGCAAAGGAAAGATAGAGATCCGCTGTCCGAAGTGCGGGACAACATTTATCAAGAAGAGCTGAGATTACATAAAGGGATAGAACATAAAGGGGAGCAGACAAAGGACAATGACAGATCCATATCATGTGTTGGGAGTATCACAAGATGCTTCTGACGAAGAAATCAAAAAGGCGTACCGGGCACTGAGCAGAAAGTATCATCCGGATGCCAATATTAATAATCCGCTGAAAGAAGAAGCGGAAGTGAAGTTTAAAGAAGTACAGCAGGCATATCAGCAGATCATGGATGAGCGTTCCCGTGGATATTCCTCCGGAGCGGGAAGCAGTGCGGGATATGGCGGCTGGTATCAGAATCAGCAGAGAACAGATGCCGGGGATGAGAACAGCCAGTACTTAAGAGCGGCTGCAAACTATATTCAGAGCGGACATTATACGGAGGCGCTCAATGTATTAAACAGTATCAAAGAGCGTGGAGCGCTGTGGTATTTCTACAGTGCATCGGCGAACTCCGGTGTGGGCAATAACGTGACGGCGCTGGAACATGCAAAAGAAGCAGTCCGGCTGGAGCCGCAGAACATGCAGTATCAGATGCTTCTGCAGCGGCTGCAGGGCGGCGGAGGCTGGTATCAGCAGAGACAGAGTATGTATGGATATCCAAGTTCTGTAGGCGGAGACTGGTGTATGAAGCTGTGTATTGCAAATATGATGTGCAATCTGTGCTGCGGCGGAAGCGGCTTGTGCTGTGGAGGTTACAGCGGCGGAGGATACGGCGGCTATATTTAGAATAAGAGTGGAAGAAGAATCCCGGAGACGGGGTTCTTTTTTTGGATGAAGGGACAGGAGGAGAGGTTATTGACTAATCAGACCATTGAGATTATGATGAAAACAGTGACCACAGATTTTTTGAAAGTGAAAAATCGTATCAGGACAAACAGGAAACATTAAAACAGTCATTGAATGGAATCTGGAAATTCCAATATTCAGTGAATGCAAAAAAACGTCCGGTTTCCTTTTATGAAAATGACTATGATATTTCTGAATTTGATGAAGTTCAGGTTCCGCAGCATATAGAGCTGGCGGGATATGACAAAATTCATTATATCAACACCATGTATCCCTGGGAAGGACATGAATATCGCCGACCTGCGGGGACGTGCAATCATATCGGAGAGGGGATGTTCAGCGAAGCTTCTTATAATCCCACAGGTTCTTATGTCCGTTTTTTTGATCTGGAGGAAGCCTTGATCGGAAAAAGGGTGATCTTAAGTTTTGAAGGGGCAGAGCAGGCAATTTACGTATGGATAAACGGTGAGTTTGTGGGATATGCGGAGGACAGTTTTACCGTGTCTGAATTTGACATTACACCGTATGTAAAAGAAACCGGAAATCGTCTGTGTGTGGAGGTACATAAACGAAGTACGGCGGCTTTTCTGGAAGACCAGGACTTTTTCCGATTCTTTGGATTGTTCAGAGATGTAAATTTATATGGACTGCCGGATATACATGTGTCTGATCTGTGGATTCGTCCAAAGTGTGCACTGGACGGCAGACAGGCGTCGATGGAAATAGAACTGAAAACAACAAAGGGAAAGACCGCATCCTATGCGGATGCCAGAGCAGAGATATGTCTGTTGGATGGTCATCAGATGATTGCAAAAGAAGAAGTTTCCGTATCAGAAAGTTTCAGAGCAGATCTTACGATCAGCGAACCTGTACAACTCTGGAATTGTGATGATCCGAAGCTGTATCAGGTGGAAATCCGAATCTTTGACGGACAGGGAGATCTCATAGAGATCATTCCTTATCAGGTAGGATTTCGAATGATTTGCATTGAGGATGGAAAAATAAAACTAAATGGAAGACGGCTGATCATAAACGGTGTGAACCGACATGAGTGGAATGCAAAAAGTGGAAGATGTATTTCAGAGAACGATGAGATTTATGATATTGAATGTATGAAACGCAACAATATCAATGCGGTTCGTACCTGTCATTATCCGGATCGTACAACCTGGTATTATCGCTGCGATGAAGCTGGAATTTATGTGATGGCAGAGGTAAATCTGGAAAGTCACGGATCCTGGCAGAAGATGGGATCGGTTGAGCCGTCCTGGAATGTACCGGGAAGTGTGGAGCTTTGGCAGGATGTTGTTTTGGATCGGGTAAAATCGAATTTTGAAATGTTTAAAAATCATACATCTGTGTTATTCTGGTCTCTTGGAAATGAATCCTATGCAGGAGAGGTACTCAAAGAAATGAATGCGTATTATAAAAAGAGAGACCCGGGGCGTCTCGTTCATTATGAAGGAGTATTTCAAAACAGAGACTATGAAGACAATATTTCCGATGTAGAGAGCCAGATGTATGCACCGCCGGGACGTGTTCGGGAATATCTGGAAAATGAGCCGAAAAAACCGTTTATCCTGTGTGAATATATGCATGATATGGGAAACTCACTTGGGGGTATGAAATCGTATATCGATCTGCTGGATCAGTATGAAAAATATCAGGGTGGTTTCATTTGGGATTATATAGATCAGGCACTTTTGGTAAAAGATGAGATTACCGGTCGTGAAGTACTTCGATATGGGGGAGATTTTGATGACCGTCCGTCGGATTATGAATTTTCGGGAAACGGAATCGTATTTGCAGATCGAACAGAAAAACCGGCAATGCAGGAGGTGAAATATTATTATGGACTCCAGAAATAAACTTAGAATCGTCTTCGGAGATGTGACGGTTGGAATTCATGGGGAGGATTTTCATTATATTTTCTCAAAACAGACAGGGGGAATGGAATCCCTTGTAAAAGCAGGAAAAGAATGGCTGTATCGAACTCCGTATCCCACATTCTGGAGAGCGACTACAGATAATGACAGAGGAAACGGATTCCCTTTGAGATCAGGAATGTGGCTGGGGGCAGATCAGTTTCGAAAGTGTATCGGTTTCCAGCTTTCTGTAGATGGAGAAGCGGTAGAAAATCACAATGCTCCGGAAAATAATGTGTACAGCAATCAGGAATATGTACAGGAGGCGGTGCTCACATATACTTATGAAACCATCACAGTTCCTGCGACTACAGTGGATGTAAGCTATACAGTCCATGCAGATGGGAAAATACATGTTTTGGTTCATTATCATGGAAAAGAAGGACTGCCGGAACTGCCGGTATTTGGAATGTGGTTTATTATGCCGACAAAGGCAGTCGGATATTGCTATGAAGGTCTGTCAGGAGAAACATATCCGGACAGAATGGCGGGAGGAATTTATGGAAGATATGAAGTGGAAGGTCTTCCGGTCACGCCATATCTGGTTCCCCAGGAATGCGGGATGCATATGGAGACAGAATGTGTTACGGTATATCGAAAGGATACGCTGAATAATTCGGATACGTCAGAAGAAACATTCGGCCTTACGTTTCGTGCATGCGGCGAAAAGTTTGGATTTTCCTGTCTCCCATATACGGCAGAAGAGCTGGAAAATGCAACGCATCAGGAAGAACTTCCATTGCCGCGGAGAACCGTAGTCTGTATCTGCGGATCAGTACGTGGAGCAGGTGGTATTGACAGTTGGGGCAGTGATGTGGAAGATCCGTATCGCATCAGTGCACAAAAGGATATTGTCTATGAGTTTGTGATAGAATAGAGAAGCACATAGAGAGCTAGGGTACCACACGATCATCAGATTTGATGATCGCGTGATACCCTCTTTTTATGAAATTTATTGAAAAATAAGTCAGTAATCAAACCGAGTATAAGAAAAAGTACGATGACAAGCAGCCACAGAGATACTCCGGGATGATTGTGCAGTTCATAGATCTGTTGTGGATTCATAGTATCTGTGATTTTTTTGATATTCTCTGTCTGGATTAAATCACCGAGGAATTGTCCGATCACGACGCTGATGATATTTCCTGCTGTAACGAAAAAAGCAGGGAGTGGTTTTTGGCAAAAAATCAGGATCAGGCACAGACCCAGATTCCGCAATAAAAATTGCGTGTATTCATGATTATTCACATCTATTCATATTGAGAAAAATTAATATCATATGTTCTTTTTTAGAATATCATAAAATAATAGAAGGTACAATGTGAGATGAAGTGGAAAGATTGAAAAATAGTAAATCTGTAAATTACAAAAAAGACATTCGATCTCTCGAATGTCTTTCATCCAGTGCGGAAGAAGAGACTTGAACTCTCACAGGATTAACTCCCACTAGAACCTGAATCTAGCGCGTCTGCCATTCCGCCACTTCCGCGTTTCTTGTCGGCTGTCCGCCTGACAAAATGTATAATACCATAGTGGAATCGATTTGTAAACCCCTAAATTCAAAAAAATCTAAATTTTTTTATTTTTTTGAATTATTCATATTATTTAGCTATTTCTGCCAGTTTCATCTTCTTCATTTCGCGTGAAATCAAGAACACAGAAGTAAGGAACGCAATGGCATCAGCTACCGGTCCCGCATACATAATTCCGTCGATTCCCAAAAACAGCGGAAGAATGAAAAGCAGCGGTATCAGGAAGAAAACCTGACGGGTGAGGGAGAGCAGCATTCCTTTGACTGGTTTTCCGATTGCGGCAAAGAAATTGGATGATAATAACTGTACGCCGTTTAAGAGGACCATAAACAGGAAAATCCGCATAAATTTGACGGCAAACTCAAAATAAAGAGCATCTCCCGTTCCGAACAGGGAGATAATCTGGCGTGGACATAGCTGGAACAAAAGAAATCCAATCAGAGATATGACCAGATTACACTGGATTGCCAGTTTATAAACGCCGCGGACACGATCATACTGTTTTGCACCGTAGTTGAACCCGATGATTGGCTGGGAGCCCTGAGAGATTCCGATGATGACTGCCAGCAGGATCGCATTTGTTTTCATAACAATTCCACAGGCTGCCAGCGGGATTTCTTTTCCGTAAGGAGAAAGTGCTCCGTAATAGGTCAGTGAATTATTCAGTACGATCTGTACAAATGTGAGCGCTACCTGATTTAAACTGTTGCTCATGCCGAGGGAAGCGATTTTTAAACAAAGCTTTCTGTGAAGCCGGAAATAATGCGCTTTTAGTTCCACATTTCGGAATCGCTTTAAATAGCTGACGGCAACCAGACAGGATACAATCTGTCCGATGATCGTTGCCCACGCAGCGCCTGCAACTCCCAGTTTAAAGATAAAAATAAAGACCGGATCCAGTATGGTGTTAATGATCGCACCGATCAGCATACAGGTCATGGAAAATTTCGGACTTCCGTCTGCCCGGGCGAGGTTGCTCATCCCATTGTTGACAATCAGAAACGGCATACCGATTGCGGTGATCCGGGTGTATTCTTTGGCATATGGCATGATTTCAGCTGTTGCACCGAATGCGGTGAGCAGCGGAACGAGAAAAATCTCGATCAGTACGGCGTAGATCACACCAAAGACAAGCATCATCGTAAATGCAGTCCCTACGACCTGTACGGCGTCCTCTTTTTCGCCGGCTCCCAGATTCAGGGAAAACAGTGAAGCGCTTCCGATACCGATCAGAAGTGCGATGGCAAGAGAGATGGTGGTCAGAGGAAACGCAACATTAGTAGCTGCATTACCGAGATAGCCGACTCCCTGGCCGATAAATACCTGGTCTACGATGTTATACAAAGAACTGACAAGCATTGCGATAATGCTTGGGACTGCAAAAGATTTCAGCAGCCTTGGCAGTTTTTCATAACCCAGCGGATTTTCTTTTTGTATCGAATTCATATAAATCCCCTTCCTGAAAATGTTTACATTTTATTATAGGGCAAAAAATTTTTGTGTGCAAGATGGAGCAACCATTGAAAAACCGACCCAGGGATCCGATATTGCAGTCAGAATTTATGAACTGGAAGTGTATGGGTGTATGGATCGGATTAGGAAGAAAGATTTTAACGTAATAAGGCTGTGACTTGTTTGGAGTCACAGCCTTCCTGTATCTAAGAACAAAATTTCTTTTTTATTCTGCAGAAGATATTTCTTATGCCGATTGTAAGAAATGTGATAAAACCGCAGAATAAACATAAAAATCCAACAGGCAGTAAGAAAAAGTTTTCATGTAAAATCCCCTGTGTATCAATATATTCTACTGACACAGCTTTTAGAAAAATACAGGCAATTCCAAAGCAAAGGAAGATTCCGCCAATGGCAATAGAAATTAGATTCATTTTTGCTCTTCTTGTTTCGCTTGAATTTGTAATCAATGTAAATGAATTGCCGTTTTTTAGCAAGCAAGAGTTGCTTGCAATGCGCAGAAAATACCAAGGGCTATTATACGGTATGCGTGGAAATATTACAATTGTTTTCAATTTGAAAAGGGGAGAGTGACAGTTTATTGGTTACTGTTAAAAATGAAAAAACAGGATTGACAAATTTATTTTTTGTGATATAGTTTGACTATCAAAGTATTTTAAAGCAAAAATATTTTGAAACAAAAATAATGGAGAAGAAAGATGACAGGAAGAATATGCGGAACCGGCTCCTATGTGCCGGCCAGAATTGTAGAAAATGACGAGCTGGCAAATCTGGTGGATACGAATGACGCCTGGATTCGCGAGCGGACGGGAATTGCAAGAAGACATCTTGCAGAGAATGAGACGACTTCGTATATGGCGGCAGAGGCGGCGAAAAGAGCACTTGCACAGTCAGACATCCCGGCGGAGGATGTGGATCTGATCCTGGTGGCAACCTCCACACCCGAGAACGTTTTTCCATGCACGGCATGTGAGGTACAAAGAGAGATTCATGCAGAGCATGCGGCGGGATTTGATCTGAATGCGGCGTGCAGTGGATTTTTGTTTGCGCTTCAGACTGCACAGGCGTACATTCAGGCAGGAATTTACAGGACAGTGCTGGTGATCGGTGTGGACAGTATGTCACATATGGTGGACTGGAGTGACAGAAGTACCTGCATTTTATTCGGGGACGGGGCCGGAGCTGTGGTGCTTCGCGAATCGAAGGAAGGTCTGTTTGTGCAGGCTGCGCATTCGGACGGCGCAAAAGGAGATGTTCTGACAGGATGCAGCCGGCACAGAAAAAACTGGGATCATCCGGATGAAGCAAAGGCAGCGTACATTCAGATGGACGGACAAAGCGTATTTAAATTTGCAGTCAGGAGGGTGCCGGAAATTGTGGAAGAGCTGCTTGAAAAAGCCCGGATCCAAAAAGAAGAAATTTCGTATTTCTTTTTACATCAGGCGAACAGAAGGATCATTGAGGCTGCGGCAAAGCGGACCGGAGTGGATATTTCGAGATTTCCCATGAACCTGCAGGAATACGGAAACACCTCAGCGGCAAGTATTCCCATTCTTCTGGATGAGTGGAACAAAAAAGGATTGCTCAAAAAGGGAGATAAGCTGGTGCTTGCCGGATTTGGAGCAGGACTTTCCTGGGCGGGAAGTCTATTGGAATGGTAAAAGAAAGGAAGAAAATTATGTTAGAAAAAATCAAAGAAATTACAGCAGAATCATTAGGAGCAGACGCAGGAACAATTACAGAGGAGACATCCTTTAAAGAAGATCTGGGAGCAGATTCTCTGGATCTGTTTGAAATGGTGATGGCGTTTGAAGAAGCATTTGAGGTAGAGATTCCGTCGGAAGATCTGGAGCAGATTCAGACAGTAGGAGACGTTGTAAAATATCTGGAAGCACACAAATAGAAGGAAGGATACTGGCATGAAGACAAAGATTACCACACTTTTGGGGATTGAATCTCCTGTTGTACAGGGAGGTATGGCCTGGGTTGCGGAGAGTCATCTGGCAGCGGCAGTTTCTAATGCCGGAGGGCTTGGGATCATCGGAGCAGCCAGTGCGCCTGCCGAGTGGGTGCGCGCTCAGATTCAGGAAGTGAAAAGAAGAACCGACAAGCCGTTTGGCGTCAATATTATGCTGATAAGCCCTTATGCGAAAGAAGTGGCAGAGCTGGTGGCAGAAGAAAAAGTTCCGGTTGTGACAACGGGAGCGGGTTCGCCGGAAAAATATATGAGTCTCTGGAAAGAGGCTGGAATCAAAGTGATTCCGGTGGTTGCGTCTGTTGCCCTTGCGAAGCGGATGGAGCGGTGCGGAGCAGATGCACTGGTGGCAGAAGGCACAGAAGCAGGCGGGCATATCGGCGAGAATACGACCATGGTGCTGGTACCTCAGGTAGTCGATGCGGTGAATGTACCGGTCATTGCGGCCGGTGGAATTGCAGACGGACGGGGGATGGCTGCGGCATTCATGCTGGGAGCAGAAGGGGTACAGATTGGTACCAGGTTTGTGGCATCCAGAGAAGCACAGGTTCACGAAAACTATAAAAACTGTATTATAAAAGCCAGAGATATTGATTCCAGAGTCACCGGACGAAGCACTGGGCATCCGGTTCGTGCGCTTCGCAATCAGATGACAAAAATATACCTGGAAAAAGAACAGGCGGGGGTTCCGTTTGAAGAACTGGAGCTTTTGACGCTGGGGGGGCTTAGAAAAGCGGTTGTGGACGGAGATGTGACAAATGGAAGTGTGATGGCAGGCCAGTCTGCGGCAATGGTAAAAGAGATACTTTCCTGTGAGGAGATCATACAGAATCTCACCGAGCAGGCAGAAAAATTGTTAAAAGGAGTTTCCAAGCATGAGTAAAATAGCATTTATGTTTCCCGGACAGGGAGCGCAGACAGCCGGAATGGGAAAAGATTTTTACGAACACAGCGAGATTGCGAGAAATATCATTGACCGATCATCCGGGCTTCTGAAGCTGGATATGAAATCCTTGTGTTTTGAGGAAAATGAAAATCTTCATCAGACGGAATATACCCAGGCAGCACTTGTTACGGTCTGTATGGCAATGGAGCAGGTGCTGCGTGAAGCCGGTGTGAAGCCGGATGTAACAGCAGGGTTGAGTCTGGGAGAATATTGTGCCATTGCTTCGGCAGGAGGGATGCAGATCGAGGATGCGATCCTGGCAGTTCGAAAGAGAGGCATTTTGATGCAGAACGCCGTTCCGGATGGAAAAGGCGCGATGGCTGCGGTACTTGGCCTGGATGCCGAAAAGATTGAAGCCGCAATCGCTGGAATTGAAGGAGTGAGTATTGCAAACTATAACTGCCCGGGGCAGATTGTGATCACCGGATGGAAAGAAAGTGTAGAGCAGGCAGGGGCAGTTTTAAAGGATGCAGGAGCAAAACGGGTACTTCCGTTAAACGTCAGTGGTCCATTTCATTCTCCGATGTTACAGGAAGCGGCAGGACAGTTAAAAGAGGTACTGGATCAGATTGAATGTTCACCACTTCAGATCCCGTATGTGACGAATGTGACCGGGCGGTATGTTTCGGATATCGAGGAAACAAAAGAATTGCTTATACAGCAGATCGCAGCACCGGTTCGCTGGCAGCAGAGTGTGGAAGAGATGATTAGACAGGGTGTGGATACCTTTGTAGAGATTGGACCAGGACGTACGTTATCCGGATTTTTACGGAAGATCAACCGTGATGTGAAGGTATATCAGGTTTCCACATGGGAAGATATTGAGAAAGCAGGAAAAGAATTATGTTAGAACAGAAAGTGGCGGTCGTAACAGGAGCTTCCCGTGGAATAGGAAGAGCAATTGCAGAAAAACTGGCAGAAGAGGGCGTTTTTGTTGTCATCAATTACCGTGGCAATGAAGAACAGGCAAAACAGGTGCAGCAAACAATTAAAGAACAAGGGGGAAATGCAGGAATCTATGGATGTGATGTTTCTGATTTTTCTGCCTGTGAAGCATTTTTTAAAGATGTGATAGAAACTTATGGAAGACTGGATATTCTGGTTAACAATGCAGGGATCACGCGAGACGGACTGCTCATGAAAATGACGGAATCCGATTATGATGCGGTACTTCAGACGAATTTAAAGGGAACCTTTAACGGAATCCGGTTTGCATCCAGGCAGATGCTTCGTCAGAAGTCAGGGCGGATCATCAATATTTCTTCGGTATCCGGTATTCTGGGAAATGCAGGGCAGGCAAACTACAGTGCGTCCAAAGCAGGTGTGATTGGGCTGACCAGATCTGCGGCAAGAGAACTCGCATCCAGAGGAATTACAGTCAATGCAGTGGCTCCAGGATTTATCAAAACAGAAATGACAGAAGTTCTTTCTGAACAGGTGCAGAATCATGCAAAAAGTCAGATTCCGCTGGGGAGTTTTGGAAATCCGGAAGATGTGGCAGAAGCGGTCTGGTTTCTTGCATCAGACAAAGCAGGATATATCACCGGACAGGTATTGAATGTGGATGGCGGTATGGCAATGTAGAAAAGGAGAACAGTATGAAAAGAAGAGTGGTAGTGACCGGGCTTGGAGCAGTGACACCTGTGGGAAACACAGTGGAGGAGTTCTGGAGCAGTGTGCGTGAAGGAAAGGTGGGAATCGGTCCCATCACAAAGTTTGATACTTCGGAATACAAGGTAAAACTGGCGGCAGAGGTGAAAGGATTTTCGGCAAAAGAGCGGATGGATTTCAAAGCAGCGAAGCGAATGGAGCCGTTCGCTCAGTATGCAGTAGCCGCGGCAAAGGAAGCCTTTGAAGATGCGAAAATTGATATGAGCCAGGAGAACCCGTATCGGGCGGGGGTGATCGTTGGTTCAGGAATCGGAAGCCTTCAGGCTGTGGAGACAAATTACGAAAAAATTCTGCAGAAAGGGCCATCCAGAGTGAATCCTCTGATGGTTCCGCTGATGATTTCCAATATGGCAGCAGGAAATGTTTCCATTCAGCTGGGATTCAAAGGAAAATGTACCAGTGTTGTGACAGCATGCGCATCAGGAACCCACTGTATCGGAGACGGATTTCGTGCGATTGCATATGGAGATCTGGATCTCTGCGTGGCAGGAGGTGCAGAAAGCTGTATCTGCCCAAGCGGCGTGGCAGGATTTACGGCGCTGACCGCGCTTTCGGATTCTGAGGATCCAGAGAAAGCCTCCATTCCTTTTGACAAAGACAGAAATGGATTTGTGTTAGGGGAGGGAGCAGGGATCGTAATGCTGGAAGAACTGGAGCATGCGAAAAAGCGGGGAGCCAGAATTTATGCAGAAGTTGTCGGATACGGGGCAACGGGAGATGCGTACCATATTACGTCTCCGGCAGAAAACGGAGAGGGAGCCGGGATGGCGATGAAGCTTGCGATGGAAGAGGCAGGCGCACAGCCGGAGCAGATCGATTACATCAATGCACATGGAACGAGTACCCATCACAATGATCTGTATGAGACAAGAGCAATCCGGTATGCACTGGGAGCAGCGGCAGATCAGGTTGTTGTCAATTCTACAAAATCGATTATCGGACATCTTCTGGGAGCAGCCGGCGGGGTGGAATTTGTTACATGCGTGAAAAGTATCCAGGATGGATTCATCCACCAGACCATGGGAACCAAAGAGACAGAGGAAGAGTGCAGTCTGGATTATGCAATCGGCGCACCGGTTGAAAAAGAGATCACATATGCGCTGACGAATTCTCTCGGGTTTGGAGGACACAATGCGTCACTGTTGCTGAAAAAATATGAAGGGTAGTGTAGATAATATGAAATTTGAGCAGTTGGTAGAACTGATCCAGACAGTTTCATCCTCGAATCTCGGGGAATTCAAATATGAAGAGGGAGACTTTAAGATTTCTTTAAAAAAAGAAAAAGGGGAAGTCAGACTTGCAGAGCAAAGTGAGTCTGTGCCGGCCAGAGCATCAGAGCAGCCACAGGATTCTTCGGAGAAAAAATCGGGAAATGTGATCAAATCCCCGCTGGTGGGAACCTTCTATGCATCACCGGCAGAGGATGCAGATCCGTTTGTACAGGTGGGAGAGCAGGTACAGAAAGGAAAGATTCTGGCAATCGTGGAAGCAATGAAGCTGATGAATGAGATTGAAAGTGAGTTTGACGGAACGATAGAAGAAATACTGGTAGAAAACGGAGCGCCGGTAGAATACGGACAGCCGCTTTTTATCGTGAGATAGGCAGGTGCAGAATATGAAAGCATTGAACATTGAACAGATACAGGAAATCATTCCTCACAGACATCCGTTTTTACTTGTGGATGCGATTGAAGATTTTGAACCCGGAGAATTTGCGGTGGGATATAAGTGTGTGACTTACCGGGAAGAATTCTTCCGGGGACACTTTCCAAAGAAAGCAGTGATGCCGGGAGTTCTTATTTTAGAGGCTCTGGCACAGGTCGGTGCAGTCGCGATCTTAAGTGTTCCGGAAAATCAGGGGAAGATCGCATTTTTCGGAGGTGTGCAGAACTGCAGATTTAAAGGAATGGTATTTCCGGGAGACAAACTGAAGCTGGAGACAAAGATCATCAAACGAAAAGGGCCGGTAGGAGTCGGGGAAGCAGTGGCATCTGTGAATGGAAACGTGGTAGCCAGTGCACAGCTGACATTTATGGTAGGTGAGTAGAGATGATAGAAAAAATATTGATTGCAAACAGAGGTGAGATTGCAGTCCGGATCATTCGGGCATGCCGGGAGATGGGCATTCTGACTGTGGCTGTTTATTCAGAGGCAGACAAAGAAGCACTGCATACACAGCTGGCGGATGAGGCAGTGTGTATCGGTCCGGCGCCGTCTGCACAAAGCTATCTGAGTATGGAAAATATATTAAGTGCCACGCTGACATCCGGTGCAGATGCGATCCATCCGGGATTTGGATTTCTGTCAGAAAACAGCAGATTTGCAGAGCTTTGTGAAAAATGTGGAATCATCTTTATCGGACCGTCTTCTTCTGTGATTCAAAAACTGGGAAATAAATCGATTGCCAGGCAGACTATGGAAGCAGCCAATGTACCGGTTATTCCCGGATGCAGTGAATGTATATACGAAGCAGATCACGGGAAACGAATTGCCGGGGAAGTGGGATATCCTGTGATGATCAAAGCAGCACTTGGAGGCGGTGGGAAAGGAATGCGTACCGCATATTCAGAGGCAGAATTTGAGTCAGCATTTCTGACGGCTCAGAGTGAGGCAAAAAATGCCTTTGGTGATGATGCCATGTATATTGAACATTTTATCGAGCATCCGCGTCATATTGAATTTCAGATTCTGGCAGACAAGCATGGAAATGTAGTGCATCTGGGAGAGCGGGACTGTTCGATCCAGAGGAATCATCAGAAGCTGATCGAGGAATCTCCATCTTCGGCGTTAAATCCGAAGCTGCGTAAAGCAATGGGAGAGGCGGCTGTGCGGGCGGCAAAGGCAGCAGGGTATACCAATGCGGGAACGATTGAGTTTCTGCTGGAGAAAAGCGGATCCTTTTATTTTATGGAAATGAATACCCGGATTCAGGTAGAGCATCCGGTCACAGAGTGGGTGACGGGAATTGATCTGATTAAGGAGCAGATTCGGATCGCAGATGGAGAGAAGCTAAAAGTTTCGCAGGAAGACATTTCCTTAAACGGTCATGCTATTGAATGCAGAATCAATGCTGAGGATCCGGCAAAGAATTTCCGCCCTTCTCCGGGAACTATCACGGATGTCTATCTGCCGGGCGGAAAAGGGGTGCGGATTGATACGGCGATCTACAGTGGATATACAGTGCCGCCGTATTACGATTCCATGCTGGCAAAGCTGATCGTGCATGCCAAAAGCAGAGAAGAAGCAATTCTGAAAATGCGAAGTGCATTGGGTGAAGTGATCATTGAGGGAATTCAGACCAATGTGGATTATCAGTATGACATTTTACATCATCCCGATTTTGTAAGTGGAAATACCGATATTGAATTTATTGAAACAATGGAAAATCAGTAAAAAGGAAGCAAGTGTATGAAACTGCAGAATATGTTTAAGAAAAATCGAAAAAGTTATATTCCGCTGAAAAGCGAACGGCCGGAAGTTCCGGAAGGACTTCTGAAGAAGTGCAATAAATGCGGCGCTGCGATTCTGACGGAAGAGGTAAAAAGTGCAGGCTATATCTGTCCGAAATGTCAGGGGTACTTCCGGGTGCACGCATATGAAAGAATCCGGATGACTGTGGATGAAGATTCCTTTGAAGAGTGGGAGAAAGACATGGAATTTGTCAATCCGCTGGAGTTTAGGGGATATGAGGAAAAGGTAAAAAGTCTGAAGGAAAAAACCGGACTTTCAGAAGCTGTTGTGACCGGAAAAGCATCTATCGAGGGCAATCCGGCGGTGATCGCGGTGTGTGACGGGCGGTTTCTGATGGCGAGCATGGGACAGGTTGTGGGAGAAAAGATCACAAGAGCGGTGGAACGCGCCACAAAGGAACAGCTCCCGGTGATTATATTTGCCTGTTCCGGCGGTGCCAGAATGCAGGAGGGAATTGTATCTCTGATGCAGATGGCGAAAACGGCAGCGGCATTAAAACGGCACAGTGATGCGGGACTTCTCTATGTTTCGGTGCTGACAGATCCGACCACAGGCGGGGTGACTGCCAGCTTTGCAATGCTGGGAGATGTAATCCTGGCAGAGCCGAAGGCGCTGATTGGATTTGCAGGTCCGAGAGTCATTGAACAGACCATTGGAGAAAAACTGCCGAAAGGCTTTCAGCGTTCTGAATTTTTACTGGAACACGGCTTTATCGATCGTATCGTAGAGCGAAAAGAGACGAGAACGGTTCTTGGAAATATTCTGCAGATGCATCATACCGCCCAAAATCCTGTTATTCAAAAGCCTGTACAGACAGTGGAAAAAGAACAGCAGTCTGTACAGGAAAAAGATGCGTGGGAGCGGGTCACAATTTCCAGAAAAAATGACCGGCCTGTAGGACAGGATTATATCCGTATACTTTTTTCCGATTTTCTGGAGTTTCATGGAGACCGCTGTTATGGAGATGATACTGCAATCATTGGTGGAATCGCGAGGTTTGCGGGGATTCCAGTTACAGTGATCGCACAGGCAAAGGGAAAATCTACCAAAGAAAATGTAGCGCATCATTTTGGAATGCCGTCTCCGGAAGGATATCGAAAAGCACTTCGTCTGATGAAGCAAGCCGAGAAATTTAAACGGCCGATTCTTCTGTTTGTGGATACACCGGGGGCATTTTGTGGTATAGAGGCAGAAGAGCGGGGGCAGGGAGAAGCCATTGCAAGAAACCTGTTTGAAATGTCATCCATGAAGGTTCCGATTCTGTCCGTTGTGATTGGAGAAGGCGGAAGCGGAGGTGCATTGGCGCTGGCAGTCGCGGATGAAGTCTGGATGCTGGAAAATGCGATATATTCTGTGCTGTCTCCGGAAGGGTTTGCGAGTATCTTGTGGAAAGACAGTAAACGCGCAAGTGAAGCGGCAGCGGTGATGAAATTGACAGCAGCAGACCTGAAGAAACTTGGCGTGATTGAAGCTGTCATTGCGGAACCAGAAGTGTATACAGAAGAAACCATGCAGTCTGTGGTTTTTGTTCTTCAAAAAAAGATCACAGAGTTTCTGGACACGCACTGCAATTTCTCACCTGAGGAGCTGGCGGCGCAGCGTTACGAGCGTTTCCGGAAGATGTAGCAACATAAAAATACCATAGAAAGAAGTGAAATATGGAAAACTTAAAAATCGGAGAAAAAATAACAAAAGTTCCTTTGATCCAGGGCGGAATGGGTGTGGGAATCAGTCTGGGAAGGCTGGCGGGAAGTGTGGCGAAAGCCGGCGGAATCGGAGTGATATCCACTGCTCAGATCGGATATCGGGAACCGGATTTTGATAAACATCCGGAGGAGGCCAACCTTCGTGCGATTGGAAAAGAAATGCAAAAAGCACGTCAAATTTCAGAAAACGGAATCATCGGATATAACATTATGACGGCTTTAAAAGGATATGCAGATCATGTAAAGGCAGCAGTAAAAGCAGGTGCAGACTTGATCATATCCGGTGCAGGACTGCCTGTGGACCTTCCGGCACTGACAGAAGGCAGTGCGGTGAAAATTGCGCCCATTGTATCCACAGCACGTTCTGCGCAAGTGATCTTGAAATACTGGGATAAAAAATATGGAAGGACGGCGGATCTGATTGTGGCAGAAGGGCCTCTTGCAGGAGGTCATCTTGGATTTACAGAGGCGGAACTGGACAAGTGGAAAGGGGATGCCTACCATATGGAGTTCGGGAATATTCTGGACGTGGTACGGCAGTATGCGAAGAAGTACAAGTGCCGGATTCCGGTGATCGCAGCAGGCGGAATTTATGACAGAAGTGATGTCCAAAGGATGGAGCAGCTTGGAGCGGATGGGGTTCAGGTGGCAACCAGATTTGTTACAACAAAAGAATGTGATGCCCACCGGAGGTATAAAGAAGCGTATCTGAAAGCTGTAAAAGATGAGATTGCCATTGTGAAAAGTCCGGTCGGAATGCCGGGAAGAGCCATCTTGAATCCCCTCATGAAACGTGTTATGCTTGGAGAGAAAATAGAACACAGTTCCTGTCACAGATGTCTTGCAAAATGTAACCCTTCTCAGATACCATACTGCATTACAGACAGCCTGATCGCCGCGGTGAAAGGAGACATAGAAAACGGACTTATCTTTTGCGGCGCCAACGCATGGAAGGCAGCGAAGATTGAGACCGTAGAGGAAGTGGTGGCATCATTGTTTGCATAAAGAACAGGAACAAGTGGTTGGTACGGAGAGGAGAATACATCTTTGGATGCATATAAGACCATTAACGATACACTGGTTCACCTGTTCAACGAAATCTGGGAATTGGAAGAAAAAGCAATCATAACAGAGGAATTTAAGGATATTACCAACAACGACATGCATATAATAGAAGCAATCGGTCTGGGAGAGGAAAGCACAATGTCGGCAGTTGCGAGAACATTGGGAATTACAGCGGGTTCCCTGACAACGTCCATGAACAGCCTGGTCAATAAAAAATATGTGACACGGCAGAGGAGCGAGACAGACCGCAGGGTGGTCTATATCCAGTTGACCGGAAAAGGGAAGAAAGCATATGAGCATCATAAGAATTTCCATATGCAGATGACCAATGCGGTGATTGAAAATCTAAAGGAGCAGGAGCTTGCAATTTTGCTGCAGACACTGGATAAATTATCCGATTTTTTCAGAGGTTATCAGGAACGGGAACAGGAAAAGAAAACGGAGCTCTGATATTTTTTTGACGTTTTTGGAAAAATGAGGTACAATATTTGCTGAACCTGCGAAAAGCAGGGGATAACAGTCATGTTCCGGCCGTGTGGTTTGCGGCAGAGCCGGAAGATAAGCGGAGCAATATCCGTTTCGTGTTTTATCAGGAGGGAATTGATATGGCAGCAAAAAAAGGAGCATCTAAGACAACAGCGAAAACAACAGTACAGACACCGGTAAAGACAGCAGAAGAAGTGACATCAGCACAGACAGCAAAGAAAGTTGTTGCAAATGAAAAGGCGACAGAGAAAAAAGAAGAAGTAAAACCTGCAAAAGTAGAGGCGATTGAGACAAAAGCAGGAAAGGCAAAGGCAATCGAGACCAAGAAAGACACAACAAAAGCAATTGAAACAAGAGCAGCTGTGTTACAGGAATCTGAGCCGGCAGCAGAAGAAAAAAAGACAAGAGCAAGAAAAACTTCTGCAAAGACAACGACAGCAGCAAAAACAGCAGTAAAATGTGAAATGTATCTGCAGTTTGCCGGAAAAGAATATTCAGAAAAAGAGCTGATGAAAAAAGTAAAAGAAGTCTGGACAAAAGAGCTGAAGCATAAAGTAGGCGAGCTGAAAGATGTAAAACTTTATCTGAAGCCAGAAGAATCCGCAGCATATTACGTAATCAATAAAGATACAACAGGACGGATTGAATTATAAGAAATGAAAAATGCGTGGGCGATACGATGGCCTGCGTATTTTTTTGCTGTTTTTGTGAAAATTGCGGGATTGTAAACGGAAAGGGAAAAGGGTACAATAAGCATATTAAAAACTGTCTCTGAATGGTTTTATCTTTAGTAATCTTAGGAAAAAGTCTAAACAAATCAAAGAATCAAAAAACGGCAGATCAGCCGAAATATTCAGTTATTTTATGGAAACGTCAGATAGTGATATTGCACTGCAGAAAAAAAATGATTATAATGGAGGAAAGTACATGGAAGAAAAGAAGACAAAAAATTTCTCAAAGTATCCAACTTTAAACAGGGAATACAAAGACAGCCTGTTTCGGCTTATATTCAGCGAAAAGAAAGATTTGCTGGATTTGTACAATGCACTGAATGGAACATCTTATAGTGATCCGGAAGAACTGGAAGTCAATACACTGGAGGATGCAGTTTATATTTCCATAAAAAATGATATTTCATTTTTAGTAGGAGGAACCTTGAACCTGTATGAGCATCAGAGTACATACAATCCCAACCTTCCGATTCGGGGGTTGATCTATCTGGCACATTTGTACGAAGGATATATAGAAGACGGACAGATCAATTTATATAGCAGTGGATTAAAAAAGTTACCGTTTCCTCAGTATTTTGTGTTTTACAATGGGACAAAAAAAGCGCCGGACCGCAGTCTTTTAAAACTAAGTGATGCATTTCAGAAGACGGGAAAAGACATAGAACCCTGTCTGGAGTGTCAGGTGGTGATGCTGAACATCAATTATGGACATAATCAGGAGCTAATGGAGAAGTGCAGGCGTCTGAGAGAGTACTCGCAGTTTGTTTTCATTGTACGTGAGCAGAAAAAAATGTATGAAGATCCAGAAGAAGCAACTTTGCGGGCAGTAGATATCTGTATCGAACAGGGAGTGCTTGTGGATATTTTGAGAAAGCATAAAGCAGAGGTGATCAGTATGGTATTGTCATCATTTAATCAGGAAGCATATGAAGAGGATATGTATGAGACAGGATATAAAGAAGGGGAACGGAGAATCAATACGCTTTATGAGAAATTACTCAAAGAGCAGCGAATGGACGATATGAAACGGGCAGTGGAGGATGAGGCATATCGGGAGACTCTGTTAAAAGAATATGATTTGTAAAAAGAACTGGTGGTTGAAGCTGAAATCAATCGCCAGTTCTTTTTATATCATTACTTGTCTGAGAGTACCTCTCCAGTCGATCCCCTCTCAATTAATTTTGCATGTAACAGAAGTGTTCCGATGGATACTTGATTCATCAGGCTGTCCAGAGCATAGTAAGCACTTTTGCCAAGCTGGATCCGTTCCTGGCGGATGGTAGTCAGCGGCGGGGAAGTATATGTGCAGATCGGGAGATCATCAAACCCGATGATGCTGATCTCGTCCGGAACTTTGTATCCGAGCTGCTGGCACTGGATCATCGCGGCATTGGCGATCAGATCATAGCTGCAGATAATGCCGGTGATCCCCATGTCTAAAAGCCTGGGCAGATGTTTTTCCATACATTGAGTGATGTAGTAGGAACTTCCTGCGCAGGTCGGATCGGACTTCAGGCCGTTTTGCTTCAAAGCGTGGAAAAATGCTTTGTGGCGGACCTGCATGATATGAGAACCAAGAGCGCTGCTCAAATATCCGATTTTTTTATGTCCCAGTTTTTTTAAATGGGAGACGGCGAGTTCCATGCCTTCGTTGTTGTCGATTCCGACATATGCCATATTCGGATTTGCAATAATATAGTTGTCATACAGAACGGTCGGTGTTCTGCTGGTCTGAAAATCTTTCATCCACGGATCATTCAACGAAAATCCAACGACAAAGGCTCCCAGATACTGGTTCTGCAGCATAAAAACATCGTACGGGGTGCTTTTCTGCAGTTTTTCAGTAGTATCTACAATATCTACGGTATAACCGGCAGGTTCTGCAAGCTGGCGGAAGCCGAGCAGGATTTCATATCCAAATTGATGTGACTCTTTGTAATCTACGTTTTCAATCAGAATACAGAGTTTTTTCTCCGCAGCCTTCTGGCGGCGAATTTTTGTATATCCCATTTCAACAGCTGTTTCCAGTACGGTTTTTTGTAAAGTTTCGCTGATATCAGGTGCACCGTTTAAGGCTTTGGAAACAGTGCCTTTTGAGATATTCAGACGATCAGCGATATCCTGTAATGTAGCCATTGGGGCTCCTTTCTGCGTCCTTTTTTCGTTACTGTTCACAGTAACCTTTTTTCATTATATAGAAAAAAAGTGAAAAATGCAATGAATATCCATGGAAAAAGAGAATGAGTTTCGGAAAGTTTCTTGTTTGCAAAAACATGGATTGTTGAAAGTGAATAAAAATACAGGACGAAAACTATGAAAAACGTAGAAAATAAAGAATACCATGCGTTGTTAGGATTGACGAAACAGGAAAGAAATGATATTATCATCATATACGAAACAATGCGAAACAAAAAATGAAAGGTGAGGGAACATGAAGAGAAGAGTTTGTGCAATTCTGCTGGCTGCAAGTCTGGCTGTGTGTGGACTGACCGGATGCGGGAATGGATCCCAGAGCAGTGCAGGGCAGGAAAAAGTAAGACTGATGGTTTGGTCTCCGTCAGAGGACCAGTCAAAAGAAAGCGGCGAATGGCTGCAGACGATGTGTGAGTCCTTTGCAGAAGAAAATCCGCAGTGGGATATTACATTTGTGTACGGAGTTGCAGATGAAGCGACGGCAGCGAGTCAGGTATCGCAGGATCCGGAAGCAAGTGCGGATGTATTTATGTATGCAAATGATACGCTGACTACAATGACAGATGCCAATGCGCTGGCGAAATTTGGAGGAAAGTACAGAGAAGAGATTGAAAAAACAAATTCAGAAGAAGTTTTGAAGTCTCTGACAAAGGACGGAGATCTGTACGGAATTCCTTTTACGACAAATACCTGATTTATGTATTATGATAAAAGCGTTTTTTCAGAGGAGGATGTAAAAAATCTGGATACAATGCTTGAGAAAGGTGTCGTGTCTTTCCCGTTTACAAACTCATGGTATCTGCCGGCGTTTTATGTAGGAAATGGCTGTACGTTGTTCGGAGATGGAACGGATGAATCCAAAGGGGTAGATTTCGGCGGAGAAAATGCAGTGGAAGTAACGAATTATCTGATTGATCTTCGAAATAATCTGAATTTTAAGATCGATGCAGACGGTTCCGGGATTGCAGGACTGCGTGACGGAAGCATCAATGCCATGTTTTCTGGTTCCTGGGATGCCAATGCAGTGAAAGAGGCGCTCGGTGATAATATGGGAGTAGCCGCATTACCAACATATACCTTAAACGGAGAAGAAAAACAGATGACGTCCTATGCCGGATCAAAAGCGATTGGAGTCAATCCTTACAGTAAAAACATGGTTCCTGCCGTAGAGCTTGCACTATATCTTGGATCTGCCAAAGCACAGGAAGCACACTATGAGATGAGAAATGTGATCCCATGTAATACGGAATTGCTTGCACAGGAGAACATTGCGGCAGATCCGCTTATTATGGCACAGAATGACACCTTTAACCGGACATCGATCCTGCAGCCGTTTGTATCAAAGATGAATAACTGCTGGGTACCGGTAGAAAACATGGGAAAAGGAATCCGAAATGGAAATATCACGCATGAGAATGCAAAAGAGCAGACGGGATCGATGAACGAGGCAATGAACAGTGATGGAATCTAGAAGAGGTGAAGAAGAGGGGAATAGTTACAAAACGAGTCAATGAATTTCCAACGCCGTATACATGTAGGAATGCGATACAAAAGGGCGGACCGGAGACAAAGTTATCCATGATCTTAATGGGACTTGGAAACTTTGTACACGGACAGAAAATAAAAGGCCTGTTATATCTGGCGGTTGAAGTAGCATATATCGTATTTATGGCAGTGAATGGAATTACATTTTTAAGTATGCTGGGAGGCCTTGGAAGCGTGCCGCAGAAAGAAGTGTGGGACGAAGCGAGTCAGGTTTATCTGTACACAAAAGGGGATCAGTCGATCCTGATCCTGTTATATGGAGTGGCAACCATCCTTGTGAGCGTGCTGATGGTATTTGCCTGGAGAGGTGCGCTTCAGAGTGCATATAAGGCAGAATGTCTTGCAAAAGAAGGAAAACATGTCAATACATTCGGGGAAGATTTAAAATCTCTGCTTCATGAAAATCTGCACAGACTTCTGATGACACCACCGATGATTTTTATTTTCGGCTTTACGATCCTGCCGCTGATCTTCATGATCTGTATGGCATTTACGAATTACAGCAAGATCGACAATCATCTGATGCTGTTTGACTGGGTGGGACTGGATAATTTCAAGGCACTGTTTGATTCCAGCAGTATCCTTGGAAGTACATTCTGGTCTGTTCTCGTATGGACACTGGTATGGGCATTCTTTGCAACCTTTACAAACTATATTTTCGGAATGATCCTTGCAATCATGATCAACCGGAAAGATACAAAGGCAAAGGGATTCTGGAGATTTTGTTTTGTACTTTCCTGTGCAGTGCCGATGTTTGTATCTCTTTTGATCATGCGTACCATGCTGCAGCCGGAAGGTGAGGTCAATGTACTGTTAAGAAACTTAGGGTGGATCGCGCAGGATGCAAGTCTCCCGTTTTTCACAGATCCGACCTGGGCGAGAGTGACTGTGATCGTGGTCAATATCTGGGTAGGTGTTCCGTATACACTGCTTCAGCTGACAGGTGTTCTTCAGAATATCCCGGCAGATCTTTATGAGGCAGCCAGGGTAGACGGGGCAAATTCCATTCAGATTTTCTTCAAGATCACACTGCCTTATATGTTGTATGTGACGACACCGTATCTGATCGCGACATTTACAGGAAATGTGAACAACTTCAATATTATTTATCTGTTGTCCGGAGGAGACCCGATCACGGATCTGTCTTCCACGGCGGGAAGTACAGACCTGCTTGTTACATGGCTGTATAAGCTGACGGTTGACAAACAGTACTATAACATTGGTGCAGTCATTGGTATTCTGACCTTTATCATTCTTGCAGTTGGTGCACTGTTTACATACAGAAGAAGTAAATCTTACAAAGAAGAAGGAGGATTCTAGGCATGGGCGAGAAGAAATTTCATTCAGCAAAAAGAAAACGGATGATTAACAATACGATCGTTCATATTGTTCTGGCTGTGCTTGCGGCAATTTGGATATTCCCGATCATCTGGGTTGTGCTCACAAGCTTCCGTGCGGAAAAAGGTTCTTATGTATCCACCTTCTTCCCACAGTCCTTTACACTGGATAACTATACAAGATTATTTACAGATACTTCGATTTTGAATTTCCCGAAAATGTTTGGCAACACGCTGATCATTGCGGTATGCTCCTGTATTCTGGCCACTTTTTATGTGCTGGCAGTCTCTTACTGTCTGTCCAGACTGCGGTTCAAGCTGCGAAAACCCTACATGAACATGGCAATGATCCTGGGATTGTTCCCTGGATTTATGTCTATGATCGCCGTGTATTTTATTTTAAAGGCGATGGGGCTGACAGAGGGAAATCTGATCCGTCTGGCATTGATCCTGGTGTATTCCGGAGGAGCGGGACTGGGATTTCAGATTGCGAAAGAATTCTTTGATACGATTCCGATCGCCATTGATGAGGCGGCGCTTCTGGACGGATGTACCAGATGGCAGATTTTTACAAAGATCACACTGCCTCTTAGTAAACCGATTATTATCTACACCGTTCTGACATCGTTTATGGGACCGTGGCTCGATTTCATTTTTGCAAAGGTGATCTGCCGGGCAAATTCAGACCAGTATACGATTGCAATCGGACTGTGGAAAATGTTGGAAAAAGAATATATTGACAGCTGGTACACCAGCTTTGCCGCAGGGGCAGTATTGATCTCAATACCGATCGCAATTCTGTTCCTGTGTATGCAGAGATTTTATGTGGACGGTGTTTCCGGTGCAGTCAAAGGATAGATGGAGTAAAAGGATGGGAAAGACAGCAAAGCAATGGAAAGACTTTTACCGAAAAGAAGAATTTCAGAAACAGTATTGTGATCCGGCAGAAAAGCTTGGAATGGAGTGCACAAGTGGGCGGACTTCATTTCGGCTCTGGTCGCCAGTGGCAGAGGAAGTACAGATCTGTTTTTACAAGAACGGAGAGGCCGGAAGTGCATTTGAGATCCATCCGATGCAGCTGCAGGAGCATGGAATATGGAACTATGAGACAAAGCAGTCTCTTCATGGAATCTATTATGATTTTCTACTGAAGATAGAGGGAGAGCAGGTTCAAAGTGCAGACCCTTATGCAAAAGCTTGTGGTGTGAACGGCCTTCGCAGTATGGCGGTGGATTTGAGAAAAACGGATCCTGTGATGTGGGAATCAGATAAAGCGCCGGAAAAAGAAGCAGAGCAAATAATCTATGAGCTGCATGTCAAAGAGTTTTCCTGGGATGCATCCGGCGGATTTCCAGTAGAGGTAAGAGGGAAATATCCGGCATTTTGTTGCAAAGATACTTCTTTGTATGGAGATGGAAAACATCCGACAGGACTTTCTTATCTGAAAAATCTCGGGGTCAATTATGTACAGCTGATGCCGGTGTATGACTATGGATCTGTAGATGAGGCGGGCAGAGCGGATGGATTCAACTGGGGATATGATCCACTGAATTATAATGTGCCGGAAGGTTCTTATTCCACAGATCCATTTCATGGGGAAGTTCGGATCCGGGAGCTGAAAGAAGCGATCCAGGCTCTGCACAGACAGGGATTTCGGGTCATTATGGATGTGGTTTATAACCACACCTATTCGCTGGATTCCTGGCTTCAGAAGACGATGCCGTGGTATTTCTACCGGGTGTGGGAAGACGGCAGTGTTTCCAATGGATCTGCCTGTGGAAATGATGTGGCAAGTGAGCAGGCAATGTGTGCCAAATACATTTTGGAGTCTGTGCTGTACTGGGCCGAAGAGTACCATATGGATGGATTCCGCTTTGACCTGATGGGACTTCTGGATGTGGAGCTGATGAACAGGATTCGAAAGGAACTGGATGCCCGCTATGGAACCGGGGAAAAGCTGGTTTTTGGAGAGCCGTGGAGAGCGGATGAAACGGCTGTGGAAGGAAATGCTCTCCTGGCGGATAAAGCACATATCCATCTTCTGGATGAACAGGTAGGGATGTTTTCGGACGATACGAGAGATGCCATCAAAGGTTCGGTCTTTGAGGCAGAAGAACCGGGATTTGCAAATGGAGGGAAAGATCTGGAAGAGCAGATCCTGGCCTCTGTGAAAGCCTGGTGCGGACAAAAGGAGCCGAAAGTGAAAGCACCATCCCAGGTGATCACGTATGTGTCTGCCCATGATAATCATACACTCTGGGATAAACTGTGTGAAACAACAGCGTCAGAAGAATTGAGAAGAAAACAGTACCGTCTGGCAGCGGGAATGTATCTGACCTGTCAGGGAATTCCGTTTTTGTTATCTGGAGAGGAGTTCGCACGGACAAAAGGCGGCAGGGATAACACGTATAATGCACCGATCACCATCAATCGTCTGGATTGGGAACAGGCATACAAGGAACAGGAGCTGGTGGAATATTACCGGGGACTGATCACACTGCGAAAAATGCTGCCGGGATTGTGGGATAAAAGCGCACAGGCGGCAAAACGCATCTTAAAAACGTGGAAAACAGATGGTTGTGTGGGCTTGTATGTGGATAACCAGACAAAAGAAAAAGCAGAACTGTGGAAAACACTCTGTATTGTATATAACGGCAGTGAAAAACAGCAGGAAGTGAAACTTTTGAAAGGGACATGGGAAGTTCTTGCAGACGGAGAGGACAGCTTTTTATGGAAACATCCACAGATTGCAGCGGAACATATGAAAGTTTCTCCGGTCAGTATTTTGATACTTGGAAAAAAGGAAGAGAGCAGGTAAAGTGTGATGAAATGGATGTATGGAAAACAAGACTGGAAAACAAGAGAGCGGGGACTGGAAAACTGTTATTTGATGACCAACGGACTGGGGGGATTTTCCTCCATGACGATGACGGGGGCAGTGTCAAGAAATGACCATGCACTGTTGATGGCCTGTACAACAGCGCCAAACTGCAGATACAATATGATACACCGCTTAAAGGAAGAACTTCTGACAGAAACAGGAGACGTGCTTACACTGTCCACACAGGAGTTTGAGGAGCAGACACCGGAGGATGGATATCTTCATCTGGCGGCATTTTCCTATGAAGATACTCCGATCTGGAGATTCCTTGTAAATGGTGTGGAGATCAAAAAAGAGATTGGAATGCCACAGGAAGAAAATACAGTGGCGCTTCGTTATGAAATCAAAAACCGCAGCAGCCGGAATGTGGAATTTGTGCTGACTCCATTTTTTCAGTTCGTACCAAAGGGAGCCGATCTCTTGCCGGATCAGGAAATCGTATTTACAAAAGGAGCAGTGGAAAGTGAAGGAATGACACTGCATCTTCGTACAAACGGAATGATAAAAGAGATCGCAGAGACAGAGGAAGTTTATTTTTACCGCTATGATGTCTGTGACGGACGCAGGGCGTATGGACACGCAAGAGCCAACCATCAGATCCGTCTGCAGGCAGAGGCTGGAAAACAGGTGGTCCTGGAAGTAGTCTATGAGATGGAACCATCAAAAAACAGTGCACAGACGATCATTGAGCAGACGAAAGCAGCCAGAAAACAGCTGGAGGAAACAGCCGGATTTACTTCGGAGGCTGGGAAAATGCTTTCAAAAAGTGCCAGACAGTTTGTTTCAAAACGGGAATCCACGGGGGGAGATACGATTTTGGCAGGATATCCGTTTTTTGAAGACTGGGGCAGAGATACGATGATTGCACTTCCGGGAATCTGCATTTCTACCGGACAGTTTGAGACTGCAAAAAGGATTCTGCGCACCTTTGCACAGAATGAGAGAGACGGTCTGATGCCGAATCTGTTTCCAGAGGGAGGAAACGAACCGCTGTACAATACAGTCGATGCGGCACTGTTGTTTATCAATTGCGTGTATTTGTATTATGAAGCAACAAAAGATATGGAGTTTGTCCGGGAAGTGTATCCGGTGATGGAGCGGATCATGGATGGATATCAGAACGGGACAAAGTTTGGGATCCACATGGATACAGACGGGCTGATCTGTGCAGGGGAAGGTCTTGCTCAGGTGACCTGGATGGACGTACGTGTGGGAGAGATTCTGCCGACTCCAAGACACGGAAAGCCGGTGGAGATCAATGCCTACTGGTACAATGCCTTAAAAATTATGGAAACATTTACAGAAGAAGCAGAAACAAGCAGATACTACGCGCAACTGGCAGAAAAGGTAAGGGATTCGTTTACAGAAAAATTCTGGATGTCGCAGAAAAATTGTCTGAAAGACCTGGTTTCCGGAACAGAGGCAGATACCCAGATCCGCTGCAATCAGATCTGGGCACTCTCCATGCCGTTTACGATGCTGGAGCCGGAAAAAGAGCGGAAGATAGTGGAAACTGTTTTTGAAAAGCTGTATACTTTTTATGGGATGCGTACACTGGAAGAAGCAGATCCGGAATTTCATCCATACTATGAAGGAGCGATGGAAAAGCGGGATATGGCATACCATCAGGGCACTGTATGGACGTTCCCACTGGGGGCTTACTATCTGGCGTATCTCAAGGTTCACGCATACAGTGAACGCGCAAAACAGGACGTAAAAGAGCAGCTGGAAGTTCTGGAGTGCGCACTTAAGGAAGGGTGCATTGGACAGCTGCCGGAAATCTACGACGGGAAAAACCCAGTGTCTTCCAAAGGCTGTTTTGCACAGGCATGGAGTGTCGGAGAATTGCTCCGTGTATATGAACAGATTGAAAAAAAGAAGAAATAGAACATGGAATCTGAAAGGAGAATGACAATGGAAAAAGAATTAGAGCAGATGTTACAGACAGTTTGCAGCAAAGGAATAAAAGAGGCATCCAGTGAAGAGATTTACGCAGCGCTTCTTCAGTGGTCCAAAGAAAAAATGAATGGTATGAAACACAACGAGGGAGACAGAAAACTGTACTACATTTCCGCAGAATTTCTGGTAGGGAAACTCTTGTCCAACAACCTGATCAATCTGGGTGTATTTGAAGAAGTCAGAGAAGTGCTGAAAAAACACGGACACGATCTGACAGAGATTGAAGAAGTAGAATTGGAACCATCTCTTGGAAACGGAGGATTGGGACGTCTGGCAGCATGTTTCCTGGATTCCATCGCAACACTCGGACTCAATGGAGACGGTGTGGGACTGAACTATCACGACGGATTATTCCTTCAGAAATTTTCTGACAACAAACAGTGGGAAGAGAAAAATCCATGGATCACAGAAAAGAGCTGGCTGACAAAAACAGATGTGAGTTTTGAGGTTCCGTTTAAAGATTTTACCCTGAAATCTACCATGTATGACATTGACGTACCGGGATATCAGAGCGGCTGCAACAAACTGCACCTGTTTGATCTGGACAGTGTAGATGAGAGCATCATTGGAAATGGAATCCAGTTCGACAAACAGGAGATCCATAAAAACCTGACATTGTTCCTCTATCCGGATGACAGTGATGAAGCAGGACAGCTTCTGCGTATTTATCAGCAGTATTTCATGGTCAGCAATGCAGCACAGCTGATCCTCAAAGAAGCCGAGGATCGTGGGGTGAATCTGTATCACCTGCATGAGCATGTGTGCATCCAGATCAATGATACACATCCGACTATGGTCATTCCGGAACTGATCCGTATCCTGACAGAACAAAAAGGATTTAATATCGATACTGCAGTGGACGTGGTGAGCAAGACTTGTGCGTATACAAACCATACGATCCTGGCAGAGGCGCTGGAAAAATGGCCGATCTCTTATCTGGAGAAAGTGGTACCGCATCTGATGCCGATCATCCGCGAACTGGATCGAAGAGTGAGAAGAGATTTCCACGATCCGAGAGTGTATATCATTGATGAGATGGACCGCGTGCACATGGCACACATTGATATTCATTTCGGATATGCAGTAAACGGTGTGGCAGCGCTTCACACAGAGATTTTAAAAGAATCTGAGCTGAAACCGTTCTACGATATTTATCCGCAGAAGTTCAACAACAAGACCAACGGAATCACATTCCGCAGATGGCTGGTACACTGCAATCACAATCTGGCAGAGTACTTAAAAGAACTGATCGGACCTGGATATATGGAGAATGCAGAAGAACTGGAAAAACTTCTGGCATATCAGGATGATGAGAATGTTCTCGCAAAACTGAAAGAGATTAAAAAAGAAGCAAAAGCAGAATTAAAGAAATATCTCAAGATGACACAGAATGTGGAGATTGATGAAAATTCTGTATTTGATATCCAGATCAAACGTCTCCATGAGTATAAGAGACAGCAGATGAACGCACTGTATGCGATCTACAAATACAAAGAGATCAAAAAAGGAAATCTGCCGAAACGTCCGCTCACAATGATCTTCGGAGCAAAGGCAGCACCGGCATATACGATTGCCAAAGATATCATTCATCTGATCCTCTGCCTGCAGCAGCTCATTGACAATGATCCGCAGGTAAGCCCGTACATGAAGATCGTGATGGTAGAAAACTACAATGTGACAAAGGCAGAGAAACTGATCCCTGCATGTGATATTTCCGAGCAGATTTCTCTGGCTTCCAAAGAGGCTTCCGGAACCGGAAATATGAAATTTATGCTCAACGGCGCTGTGACGCTCGGAACAGAAGACGGAGCAAATGTGGAGATCCATCAGCTTGTCGGCGATGACAATATTTACATTTTCGGAGAAAAATCTGAAAAGATCATCAAGCTGTATGAAACAGGAGAATACTGTTCGAAAGATATTTACGAAAACGATCCGATGGTAGAAGAGCTGGTAGACTTTATTATCAGTAAAGATTTGATCCGCATCGGAGATCCGGTGAACCTGGGACGTCTGTACAAAGAAATCGTAGGCAAAGACTGGTTCATGGCACTTTTGGATGTGAAAGATTATATCAGAACAAAAGAGCAGATGCTTTCTGATTATGAAGATGAAAAAGCGTGGGAGAAAAAAATGCTGGTGAACATTGCCAAAGCCGGATTTTTCTCTTCCGACAGAACGATTGCAGAGTATAACAGAGACATCTGGCATCTGTAGGATATGGCAAAAGCCAAAGGAGAGAGTAAAATGAGAAAAACAGGAATTTTGATGCCTGTATCTTCCCTCCCGTCTCGAACGGGAGTGGGAGAGATGGGGGCAGAAGCATATCATTTTCTGACATTGTTAAAAGAAAGCGGTATAAAGATCTGGCAGATTTTGCCGATGAATCCGGTAGGATACGGAAACTCCCCGTATCAGCCATATTCTTCCTGTGCAGGGGATGAGTTATATATCAGTTTGGATACGCTGTATGAGGAAGGGCTGTTAAAAGAAAGACCAGAAGGGTTTCACGAATATGCGACGAAAGTCGATTATGATGCTGTGCGTCTGCACAAAGAGCCTTATTTAAGAGAAGCTTTTCAGACATTTCTTACAAGTGGCGGCTGTGAGACAAAAGACTATCAGGAGTTTGCAGATCAGAGCTGGGTATATGAATATGGTGCTTTCCGTGCGCTGAAAAAGGCAAACGGGGGATGCTGCTGGAATGAATGGAAACAGGAAGATAAAATGTGGCCGGATGCGAGAACGGATTTGGCGCCTGAGTTAGAAACAGAAGTGCAGTATCATATGTTTTTACAGTATGTATTTTTCAGTCAGTGGATGAAACTGAAAGAAAAGGCCAATGCGTATGATATTCAGATCATGGGAGATGTGCCGTTTTATGTGGGGGTAGATTCTGTGGACGTGTGGGCAGCAAAAGACAATTTCCTTCTGGATACAGACGGAAGGCCGATCTTTATTGCAGGAGTTCCGCCGGATTATTTCAGTGCGACCGGTCAGAGATGGGGCAATCCAATCTACAACTGGGAATATTTAAAAGAAAACAACTATCAGTTCTGGGTGGACCGGATCGGATACAGCAGCAAGCTGTTTGACATTATCCGGATCGATCACTTCCGGGCGTTTGACACCTTCTGGAAAATTCCGGCAAGTTGTCCGACAGCTGTGGAAGGCGAGTGGATTGAGGCGCCGGGATATGAAGTGATTGACACGCTCAAAGAGAAGATCCCGGGTGTAAATCTGGTGGCGGAAGATCTGGGAGATCTCAGACCGGAAGTACTGGAATTGAAGGATCACTATCATCTGAAAGGCATGAAGATCCTTGTATTTTCGATTGAGACAAAAGGAAAATATGCATATGACAGCTTCCGCGATGTAGAAAATATGATCGTGTATACGGGAACGCATGACAATGATACTTTGATGGAGTGGTATCATAATCTGACCTGCGCGGCGAAGCGTAAAGTGCGCAGATTTCTCACACGTGAGGGAATCAGGCAGGGAAGTGTCAAAGACCGTCTGCTTGCTTATACATTAAAGAGCAAGGCAGAATATGCGATCATTCCGATGGCGGATATTTTAGGGCAGGGAAAAGAAGGGCATCTGAATACACCGGGGACAGTCGGTTCTCCGAACTGGGAGTGGAGAATGCCGGACTTTACACTTGCCGGGAAAGAACTGAAACGATATAAAAATCTGATCACATTCCGGAACTAAAGGAGAGACAACATGCAATTTGCTGGAATTTTTCATAAAACATCAGAACAGATGAGTTATGCGTTAAATGAAAATGAGCTGATCGTAAACTTAAGAACAGGATATGATGTCAGACGGGTATTCATTCATTATGGAGATCCGTTTGAATCGGGAATCCTTGGCGGAAACGAGAAATGGACCGGAAAGAGAGAGGAAATCTGTTTTAAGAAACGTTTGCGTCACCAGCTCTGGTGGACAACGACATTGGTTCCAAAGTATAAACGCTGCAAATATTATTTTGAATTACATACAGAGGAAGAAGTCTGGTATTATTTTGAGGATGGATTTCTGACAGAAGAACAGATGCAGATGGACGGAAGGATGCTGCAGTGCTTTACCGTACCGTGGATGAATCCTGCGGATATTAATGTGACACCAGACTGGGTCAACGAGACAGTATGGTATCAGATTTTTCCGGACCGGTTCTGCAGGGGAGCAGATACGAAGGAAGAGGCCGGTGTGACGAAGTGGCGCACTGGTACTGTGACCAATGAAGAGAGGTTTGGCGGAAATTTAAATGGAATCCGGGAAAAAATTCCTTATCTGGAAGGGCTCGGAATCACGGGAATCTACCTGAATCCCATTATGAAAGCAGAATCCAACCACAAATATGACACCACAGATTATACGGTGATCGATCCTCATTTTGGAACGGAGGAAGAATTTAAAGATCTGGTAGAAGAGGCACATCAGCATGGGATTCGGATCATGGTGGATGCTGTGTTCAATCATTGTGGAAGAAAGTTTGCACCATGGCTGGATGTTCTGGAGAAAAAAGAAAAATCTGCGTATGCAGACTGGTTTATGATCCATGACTGGGAAACAGTCGAAAAACGGGCAGATACGAGAGACGGACGGTTTTATTCATTTGCATTTACTGATGGAATGCCAAAGCTGAATACAAATAACGAAGAAGTAATTCAATACTTCTGTAAAATATGCGAAGACTGGATCCGCAAATTCGATATTGACGGAATCCGGTTTGACGTGGGAAATGAAGTTTCCCACCGTTTTCTGAAAAAAATCCGGGAGCATTTAAAACAGATGAAACCGGATCTGTACTTACTGGGTGAAATCTGGCATGATGCAAGTCAGTGGCTTCTGGGAGATGAGTACGATTCTGTAATGAACTATCCTCTGATGAGCGGAATCCATGATTTCTTCTTAGATCGGGGAATGGAAAAAGAAGAATTTGAGTATATGGTGAACCGCTGTTATACGATGTATATGCAGCAGAGCAACAATGTGATGTTCAATCTTCTGGATTCTCATGACACGCAGCGTTTGATGAGTCGGTTTGATGATCTGGATCTGTTTTACCAGCAGCTTGCCGTGTTGTTTACAATGCCGGGAAGTGCCTGCATTTATTATGGAACAGAGATTGCAATGGAAGGCGGTTTTGATCCGGACTGCCGCAGATGTATGCCGTGGCAGGAACTGGATTCATCCGAAAACCAGGAAAAAATCCAGATCATGCAAAAGCTGATCGCAATGCGGAAACAGGAAGCAGCCTGCAAAAGTCTGTATTTCCATTTTCCGAATGAGTATGAGAAGAGACGTCTTGTGGAGTATATCAAACTGGATCAGGACGGCAATCAGCTGGAAGTACTCTTAAACTGTTCTGAGGAACCGGTATCAGTAAAAGAAGAGGGAGAAGTTTTGTTTTCCCGCAGATTTGAGCAGGGTGTATTGAAGAAAAACGGAACTTTGATCAGAAGAAAGAAATAAAGGAGAACGTCAATGGAAGGGACAAGAAAAGAACACTGGTGGAGGGATGCGGTGATCTATCAGATTTATCCACGCAGCTTTCAGGACAGCAATGGAGATGGGATCGGAGATCTGCGAGGGATCATTCAGAGACTGGATTATTTAAAAGAGCTGGGAATCGATGCGATCTGGCTGTCTCCGGTCTGCAAATCCCCGCAGGATGACAATGGATATGACATCTCTGATTATCAGGATATCGATCCTATGTTCGGAAGTCTGGATGACATGGAAGAGCTGATAAAAGAAGCCAAAAAGAGAAATATCCGGATTATCATGGATCTTGTGTTAAACCATTCTTCTGATGAGCATCGCTGGTTTCAGGAGGCAAAGAAAAGCAAGGATAACCCGTACCATGACTATTATGTCTGGAGAGATGGGAAAGAGGGCGTGTATCCGAATGATATGAGATCCGTATTTGGGGGACCTGCCTGGGAATGGGTGCCGGAACTGGAACAGTACTATTTCCACCAGTTTTCGGTAAAACAGCCGGATTTGAACTGGGAGAATCCAAAAGTGCGCCGTGAGATCTATGATATGATCCTCTGGTGGATGGAAAAAGGAGCGGGTGGATTCCGTCTGGATGTGATCGATCAGATTGCCAAGGAGCCGGATCAAAAGATCACAAACAACGGACCGAGACTCCATGAGTTTATTCAGGAACTGAGCAGGGAAACATTCCAAAAGGGAGATCTGATCACAGTAGGAGAGGCATGGGGCGCAGATATTGAACGCGCCAAATTGTACAGCAATCCGGATGGAAGCGAGTTTTCTATGGTGTTCCAGTTCGAGCATATTGGTCTGGATCAGCAGGAAGGAAAGTCGAAATGGGATGTGGCGCCGCTTCCAGTAGTGAAATTAAAACAGGTGCTTGCAAAATGGCAGAGAGAACTGCACGGATGTGGATGGAACAGTCTGTTCTGGAACAATCACGATCTGCCAAGAATCGTGTCCCGTTGGGGAAATGATCAGAAATACCGCGTGGAATCTGCAAAGATGCTTGCTACCTTGCTGCATGGAATGCAGGGAACTCCTTATATCTATCAGGGAGAAGAACTGGGTATGACAAATGTGCGCTTTGCAGATATCAGCCAGTATCAGGATATTGAGACACTGAATATGTACAAAGAGCGTCTGGATGAAGGATACAGCAAGGAAGAAATCATGAACTCCATTTATGCAAAGGGCAGGGACAATGCAAGAACGCCGATGCAGTGGAGTGGTGAGGTGAATGCAGGATTTACAAAGGGAACCCCATGGTTGGAAGTGAATCCGAATTATACGAAGATCAATGCCGAGTCGGAACTATCCGATCCCGATTCTGTATTCTACTATTATCAGAAGCTGATCCGGCTGAGAAAAGAACATTCCGTGTTTGTAAATGGAGAGTTTACACTTTTGATGGAAGAGGATCCGCAGGTGTTTGCCTATATAAGAAAAGAAGGCGATACAGAAGTCCTGGTATGTGCAAATTTCAGTGAAACACCGGCAGCGTGCGATCTTTTGAGTGAATGGAAAGACGGAGAGGTACTGATCTGGAATTATAAGGAAAAAGGAGAGACTGGAGTGCTCAGACCTTATGAAGCAATGATGATCAGAAGATAAATAGAGAATCCATATTTGAGAGAGGGGGAGGAATCTTCCTCTCTTTTTACGTAATAAGAAACGATGGAGTTTTCAAGGTGAAAAACAAATTTCAACTTTCTCTTTTTAAATAATCGTGCTATAATGCAGAAAAGCATAAAAATTCTGGTTTTCTAAGCGGAACGATACCGCATCTTTTATTCTTATAGCATATCGGAAGATCTCTATGCTTTGATTTCAATCTAAAACAGCAGAGAGGTTTGAGAGAAAGATGCCGTATTGGAAAGCCTCCTGCAGCTATTTTCATTCAAGGAGGTATTTATATGAACCAGACAACACCAACACAGCCTGTAAACAGACTGTACAAATCGAGGATTTTTGCCATGCTCTACAGTGACAGGAAAGATCTGCTCGATCTGTACAATGCGGTCAGCGGAAAACATTATGAAGATCCGGAATTGCTGGAAATCAATACACTGGAAAATGCAATCTACATGTCGATGCATAATGATCTGTCCTTTCTCATTGATTCCAGACTTTCCCTGTATGAGCATCAGTCCACCTACAGTCCCAACCTGCCCCTGCGGTATTTGTTTTATATCTCGGATCTGTATTCCGGGATGACAAAAGATGAAAACCTGTATGGTACGAAATGCATTCAGATCCCGACTCCGCAGTTTGTGATCTTTTACAATGGAAGTCAGGAACAGCCGGATCGAAAAATTTTAAGATTGTCTGATGCGTATTGCGTCAAAGAAGAACATCCGGCATTGGAGCTGACTGCGGTGATGCTGAACATCAACCGCGGGCATAATGAGAAGTTGAAGGAAATGTGCAAATCTCTGAAGGATTACTCGGAATATACTGCAAGAGTGCGGGAGTACGCCCAGGTAAAGCCGGTGGAAGAAGCAGTGGAACAGGCAATCAGTGAGTGTATTCAGGAAGGGATTCTTTCAGAGTTTTTGAAACAAAACAGAGCGGAGGCGAAACAAGTGAGTATTTATGAATATGATGAGGAAAAGCATATGCGGCAGGAGCGGGAAGCGTCCTGGGAAGAGGGCAAATTGGAAGGGAAAATTGAGCTTCTTAGAATGCAGATTCAAAAGAAACTGGTAAAAGGAAAATCTATTTCTGAGATTTCAGAGGAACTTGAAGAAGAGGAAGAGGTTATTGCAGAGATGATCCGGGAAATGGGAGAAGAGAGGGCAACGGGCAAAGAAGAACAATAGAAAATACATATTTGGGGCTGTCGGGAATTAACCGATAGCCCCTTGCTAACTTGGATTGCGTTGGTGTTTATACAAAAGATAAAGAACAACTCGAAAAATATAATCTTTTACCGGCTAAAGTCATGTTAGAGATAGCAGACCAAAAGTCTGTGAAAGGGTTAGGATATATTGGCGGAGTAATGGGACCGAAAGAATTTACGGACAGTAAATCTTATGTTGTTCAGATGCTTTGTTCCGGCAAACACAAAATTTCTTATGTAGAACCTACTCTTGTGTATGGAAACGGACGCAATGATATCGTGTTTAGCTCGTACAAACTGTCTGTTTTGTGCGAGCTTTTTTCATAGCTGCAGTTTTCTGTTGTAAAAGATGTTGTTATCCGCCATATTATGCAGAAATCCGGTTCTTGACTTTGTGTGGTAAAATGTAGAAAAAGGAGGGAACAGCATGAAAAACGGAACAGAACATGATATGACACAAGGAGCAGTGGCCGTTCCTCTGATTGGCTTTACGATACCACTGGTACTCGGTAATTTTTTTCAACTTTTTTATAATGCAGCGGATTCCATCATTGTAGGTCGATACGTGGGGGAGCGTGCATTGGCAGCAGTCGGAACATCCACACCGGTGATGAATCTTGTCATCCTTTTGATCAGCGGTCTTTGTATGGGGGCAAGTATTTTGATGAGTTCCCAGTTTGGAGCGGGAAATTATGAACAGTTATCCCGTCAGATCAGTACCACATTGTTGTCCGGCTGCGGATTTTCAATCGGTTTTTCCGTGCTGACAATCTTGGTGTCAGAACCATTGCTTCGGCTGATACAGGTACCGAAGGAAGTGATGCCGGATGCGCTTGCGTATCTCAGGATCATTTTTATCGGAATTTTGTTTACGTTTATTTACAATTTTCTTGCCAATACACTTCGGGCACTGGGCGATAGTAAAACGCCGCTGTATTTTCTGGTTGCCAGTGCAATTTTAAATGTGCTCGGAGATCTGCTTTTTGTGGCAGTATTTGGATGGGGCGTGGCGGGAAGTGCCATTTCAACGGTATTAAGTGAGGCCAGCAGCTGTCTTTTTTGTGCGTTGTATATCAGGAAGCGGGTTCCGCTTTTGTGCCTGGGAAAGCGGTGGTTTGTGTTTGATAAAAGTTTGATGAAAAAGACTATTAGTTATGGAAGCACCAGTGCCATGCAGCAAGTCTGCCTTCAGATTGGAAAGACAATCATTCAGGCAGTGGTCAACACCCAGGGAGTCAGTGTAATGGCAGCATTTACGGCAGTAAACCGCGTGGATGATTTTGCGTATATTCCTCAGCAGAACATCGGGCATGCCGTGACGACTTTTATTGCCCAGAATAAGGGGGCAGGCAAAAGAGAAAGAATCCGCAGGGGACTTCAGAGTGGAATCGGGATTGAACTGGTATATGGTCTGATCTTGCTGGTTCTGATGTATTTTGGTGCAGAGAAGATTATGGGATTGTTTACCTCTCAGGAAGATGCACAGGTGGTGACTCTGGGAAAGTCTTATCTGCATCTGGTTTCCTGGATGTATATTCTTCCGTCGATAACGAATGGGATTCAGGGATTTTTCCGTGGCATGGGAGATCTGAAGGTGACACTGTACAGTACTTTTATGAATATGGCAGGACGTGTGCCGGCAGTCATTGTGATGTTTCTGGTATTCCACTTTGGATTTGTAAGCCTTGCATGGGCGAATCTGATCGGGTGGATCGTGATGCTTCTTTTTGAAATCCCTCTTCTGATGAGACAGTTAAAAGAGCTGAGAAAATAAAGACGCAGAAAGAAAATAGGAGTGTGAGAGTGAAGACAGATGCTCAATCAAGATAATCTGTCTTTTTTCTATTTCGGAATAGAAAATATGCACAAAAAAATAAGAAAAAAATCTATGATTTATACAAAGAGTATAAAATGAATTGACAGTGAAAAAATCATATGCTATATTTAAGCCAACTTAATGATGCTGTTGTAAAATAAGAGTTGTAAGACTCTATATATTTTACAACAAAAATGAACCGGTTCATTTTTAGGAAGAAAAGAGGAGAAATAGCATGAAAAAGAAAAAAGTAATGAGTGTTGTATTGGCAGCGATTATGACCGTAGGACTGTTGAGTGGATGTGGTACATCAAAGGAGTCTGACAGTAAAGAAGGGGAACAGGTGACTTTAAATTATTGGACATGGTTTCCAAGCACAGATCAGATCGAAGAGACGGTGAAAGCGTTTGAAAAAGAAAATCCCGATATTAAAATTAACATGACTGTGATGGAGAGCAAGGCATTTCAGGAAAAAGTGCCGTTAGCTTTAAGCACAGAAGAGGATATTGATGTAATTGGGGTTCAGCCATCGGCATTTGCAGAAGAAGTACAGGATTATCTGGCTAATTTGGATGAATTAATGCCAGAGGCTGCAGGAGAGGATTGGAAAGAACTGTATTCAGAAAAATGTCTGGAGCAGGGAAATCATTTGACAAGTGGGGATACAAAAATGCTTGTGCTGACAAATTCAGGCTCCATGATTGGATATTATAATGCGGCACTTTTAAAAGAGTTGGGATGCGATGTTCCAAAAACAATCGAAGAATATAAAGTGGCTGCAGAAAAGTTAAAAGAAAAATATCCGGATAAATATGCAGGGGTATTTGCAGGAAAAGACGCGTGGGTGATGGATGAAATGATGCTTACTGTATTGGGACAGCAGGGAGATTACTATAATCAGTGGAGATATGACGGAGCAGATGTAGACAGTAAAGAATATAAAATGGCATTTGAAGGATTTAAAAAATTCTTTGATGAAGGTATTTTTACAAAAGATACATTAGATTTAGATTATGCAAGTGCAACGGAAGAGTTTACCAATGGAAATGCGCTTGTGTATTATATGGGATCGTGGGAATCTCCACTTCTTTCAAAACAGTTGAGAGAAAAGAATGGAATTGAACTTGAAGATGTTGGTGCGATGGCATTGCCGATTGTGGAGAAGGATGGAACAGCATCTGTCAGATCTTATATTGATTCTGGAATTGGAATTGTAGACTATTCAGAGAAAAAAGAAGCAGCTGCAAAATTTGTGGCATATTTGACACTTGGAGAAGGTGCAGATATTTTTGGAAAACAGCTGACAGGGACTTCGGCAAAAAAAGAATTTTCAGTAGATGAAAGCCTGTTTGCCTCAGATACAGCAAAGCAAGGGTGGGATACCGTTGTAGAGTTAATCAACAACGGAACAGCGGACAGAAATAATGTTTCCGGATATTCAGATATCGAAGGGGCAGAAGTGCAAAGTTATATCAATGGTACGAAGACGGTAGACGAGGCATTGAAAACTTGTCAGAAAGAGTGGACCAGCGGAAAATATTAGAAATCATGATTAGAGGGCAGGAAAATGGCAGAATTAAACAAATTAAACAAGAAGAGCCAGAAAAGAAATAACAGGGCGGGGTTTTTATTTCTCCTGCCCTTGATAGTGATATTTATCGGGCTGCTTGGATATAGTTTTTATTTTTTGAGCGTAAACAGTTTTCGTGACGTTACGATTACCTTCAGGCATACAGAGTTTACCGGACTTGCTAATTATAAGACGGTTTTGACAGATTTGAAATTTTGGCGTTCTTTGCTGAATACCTTTATTTTATCAGCGGCGAATATTTTTTGTGGATTGACATTTGGATTTTTCATTGCAATCGTTTTAAATTTCAAGATGAAAGGCAAGCGTTTTTTTCATGCATTGTTCTTTATTCCGTCCATGCTTCCGATTGCCTTGATGGCAGCAGTATTTAGCTCCATGCTGGAATATAAGAATGGAATTATCAATCAGCTGTTGCGAGGCGTTGGATTGGATGTACTGGCACAGAGATGGCTGGCGGATCCCAGACTTGCTATTTTTTCGGTGTGTTCTGTCTCTGTTTTTTTGATTGGAATTCCGATTATGTATTATACTGCAGATCTGACAACGATCAGTGACAGTGTATTAGAGGCTGCAACCATGGACGGAGCAAAGACACGGCATCAGTTGTTTCTGGTGATTTATCCGATGTTAAAAAATACACATAAAACAATTATCTTATCCATGCTTCTCGGGGGATTCCGTGAGATGGAAAGAGTGTTCCTGATGACGGATGGGGGTCCGGGAGGAAAAACGGAAATTATAGGAACTTATATTTATCGTGCAACGAGATCAGCAGGTTCGAATATTGGGTTGGTATGCGCAGCGGCAATTGTCGTTCTGATCGTGGCATTTTTGATTTCCTTTATTCAGCTGAGACTTACAGAAAAGAATGGATAGGAGGAATCAACGATGAAAAAGAAACAGGAAAAAATGCAGGATAAAGATCTGTTTTCGATCTCAAAAGGAAGCAGGAGAGGAATGGTCGTATTTTTAGTTTTGATGACACTGATCTGGATGATTCCTATTTATTCTCTGGTGAAAGATTCGTTAAAAGTAAATGGAATTCAGAACTATGTATATGTCTTGACCAATAAGATCAACGGAGTCCCTTTTTACCGGTATTTTATGAATTCTGCAATCAATGCAGTAGGTGCGTCGCTGCTGCTGGTGCTGATTTGTTCCTTTGCAGGCTTTGCCTTTTCTAAAATTGAGTTTACAGGAAGAAAATGGATTTATAGCATGGTAGTCATGTGTCTTGCAATATCAGGTCCAATTTTGATTATTCCGTTGTTTTACATATATAAGACAGCGCATTTGTATAACACACACTTAGCGGTTATTTTATCAGAATGTCTGATTACGATCCCGTTTGGAGTCCTTATGATGAAGAACTTTTTTGATGGCTTGCCGGGGGAATTGATGGAATCGGCAAATGTGGATGGAGCGAATATTGTACAGACCTATTTTAAAATTTATTTGCCTTTGGCAAAACCAGCTGTGATCAATCTGGTAGTATTGCAGTTAATGTGGTCATTTCAGGATTTTTTATTCCCGCTGATGTTTCTTACAAGGGATCAGGCATACACAACGACAGTTGCAGTAAATGCCTTTAAAGGCGCTTATGGAATGAGCGCGCAGAGCCTTGGACGATACAATGCGGCGTTGGTATTGATTTCGATACCGACAATTTTAATTTTTGTATTTGCACAGAAATATATTGTAAATGGAGTGACATCAGGAGCAGTCAAAGAATAGAGAGAAAGCGAGAAAAGAAATGAATACAACATTATGGTATGAAGCCCCTGCATCCTCTTTTTGTGATGCATTGCCAGTTGGAAATGGGAGTCTTGGGGCAGTTGTGTATGGTGGAGTGCCAGAAGAATGTATGTCATTGAATCTGGATACATTATGGTCAGGAACCGGAAGAAGAATGGAGCAGAAAATTGCCAAACATGTATTGGAAGATGTAAAAAAACAATGCGCACAAGAACATTATTTTGAGGCACAGAATCTGATCGAAAGGAAGATGCTAGGGCAATATAATGAGTCTTATATGCCTCTTGGAAGTTTTCGATACCATTATTATGGAATAGAGAATGTAGAAAATTACAGAAGAGAATTGGATTTAGAAGAAGCTGTTGTGCGAACAGAGTTTACGTGCGCAGGCCGGCAATATCAGTCGGAGGTGTTTGTATCAAATCCAGATCATGCGATGGTAGTGCATCTGGTATCAGAAACAAAAATGAAGATTGATTTTTGGCTGGAAAGTAAATTGCAGACAATCTCAACAATACAGCGGGAAAACAGCCAGATGATTTCTGGAAATGCACCAAGTCATGTAGATCCCAATTATGTAGAGAGTGAGAATCCAATTGTGTACATGCATCAGGAACTGGGAATGCCGTTTTGCTGTCAAATGCATGTGGACACAGTGGACGGAGATGTTTCTTGTGTGGACGGGAAAATACAAGTTCGCGATGCCAGAGAAATACGAATTTTAATTACAGCAGCCGATGGATATCGAAAAGGCAGTTATGATATGGATCCTTCTATAGAACATTGTTTTGCTTCCTGTGAACAGTATATGAATCGTGTGAAAAGCAGGACATATCAGCAAATCAGAAGTACACACAGAAAGGATTATCAGGCACTGTTTGAAAGGTCCAGATTTCAGTTAGAAACAGAGGGGCGGGAAGAGATACCCTTAAATCAAAGGCTAAAGAGGATCAAACGTGGTGAAACAGATTTGGGACTATATTGCTTATATTATCATTTTAACCGATATCTATTGATCTCCAGTTCTCGTCCCGGAAGTCAGCCGGCCAATTTGCAGGGAATTTGGAGTGAGAGTACCCGACCAGTGTGGAGCAGTAATTGGACGATCAATATTAATACAGAGATGAATTATTGGCCAGCTGGTATTTGTAATCTTTCTGAGTGTTTTGAGCCACTTTTGTGCATGTTGGAAGAAATGAGTGAAGCAGGAAAAGAAACAGCAAAGAATTATTTTCATTGCAGAGGATGGGTGGCAAATCACAATGTTGACATTTGGCGTCAGACAGAACCGGTTGCAGGTCTGGCGAAATATGCATACTGGCCGATGGGAGGAGTATGGCTGAGTGCACAGATTTTTGATTATTATAAGTATACGGGGAATCGGAATCTGCTGAAAAACAGAATTTATCCGGTTATGTCTGGTGCAGCCCGGTTTTGTCTGGACTGGTTAGAAGAAGGCGAAGATGGAAAATACAGAACACCGCTTTCTACTTCACCAGAAAATACTTTCTTGGACGAAGCAGGCAGGGAGTGTGCAGTAAGTGCGGGATCGACTATGGATTTGGCACTGATAAAAGAGCTCTTCCAAAATCTTAGCCTTGCAGCAGAAGTGCTGGAGATTCAAGACGATATAGTGGAAGAAGTCAGAAAAGTATGGATAAAACTTCCAGAATATCAGATTGGTCAATATGGACAAATTCAGGAATGGGAGAAAGACTTTCCGGAACAGGATCCGGGGCATCGCCATTTTTCAGGAGTAGTGGGATTTCATCCGGGGACAACCATCAATCCATATGATACACCAGAATTGGTAGAGGGAGTCAGGCGGTTTATTGAAAGAAGGCTTCAATATGGAGGGGGTCATATTGGATGGAGTTGTGCGTGGCTGATCAATTTGTGTGCACGCTTGGGAGATGGAAACAGCGCTTTGTTTTTTTTGGCCAACCTTTTGAAAAAATCGTCCTATGACAATTTGTTTGATTTGCACCCGCCATTGGGAGAAAGCAAAGGAGAAAGGGAAGTGTTTCAGATTGACGGAAATTTTGGAGCAGCCAGCGGGATAGCAAGTATGCTTTTACGAAGTTGTTATGGAATGATCGAACTTCTTCCTGCATTGCCGGATGCCTGGAAGTCAGGGCGTATGGAGGGACTGCTTGCGGAAGGTGGTGTAGAAGTCAGTATTGAGTGGAAGGATCATCAGCTTGTGTTGGCAGTGCTGAAGTCGTGCGTTTCACAGGAGATAGAAGTCAGATGCTGCGGTCAGAAATGGAAGATTCATTTACAGGAAAATGAGGAGAAAGTAATCAAAGGATAAAGAAAGAGTTCGCTTTTCAGAGGCGAACTCTTTCTTTATCCAGAGGGGAACAAATGCTGTCTGTGTAATGAAAGAGTGGGGCATGAATCAGTGTCTTGGGGTAATCAGATTGATCACCCAGCATACGTCGGTAGAGCAATTTAGCCGCTGTAAGTCCCATTTCATCGGTTGGCTGTTCAGAAAAGGAAAGTGGAGGATTTACGATATTTACAAGAGGAAGATTGTCAAATCCAATGAGTGAAATGTCTTCTGGTATTTTCAGGTTCAAATTATTGATGGCAATGTAAGCGCCAATTTCCATATCGTAGTTGCTGATAAAAACAGCGGTGGGGGGATCTGGAAGCTTCGCAAGCTTCATCATTGCTTCGTATCCGCCTTCTGTTGAGTAATTTCCGCATTGAATATAATGTTTATAAATTGGAAGGTGGCACTCGCGTAATGCCTTCTCATATCCATTTAGTCTCTGTTGAGAGGTATAATGATCAATTCCTCCGGTAATAATTGCAATTTTTGTGTGACCAAGAGAGATTAATTTTTTTACGGGTTCATAGGAAGCGCGTTGATTGTCCAGAATGATCGTATCCGAGGGGTGATCTTTGATAATCTGGTCGACAACGATCAATGGAGTATGGTTATTCTGGATTAATTCAATCTGTTTTCCGGTGGAATCATAAGGAATCAAAATAATACCGTCTACCATGCGATCTAAAAGAAAGCGCGCTTTTTGCAACTCCATTGCTACATCATTATGGCATTCACATACGATTACAGTATATCCTTTTGGCAAAAGATAGGATTCAATGGATGAAATCATAGAAGTACAAAAATTAGAAGTCAGCATGGGCAGTAATACTGCAACTGAGAAAGTCTGCGAATTGCGCAGTCCTTTTGCGATATTATTAGGCTTGTATTGCAGTTCCTGGATTGCCTGTTCAATTAACAGTCGATTGGTTTCTTTCACGGGATGACCATTGATATATTTGCTGACAGTTCCCAGTGAAAGACCGGATTTTTTTGCGACATCGCGAATTGTAGCTGCCATGTGTGAAATCTCCTTTTTTCATATCTTTTTTTATTTTAACATGAAAGCAGAAAAAGCACTACTGTTGTGTTTCGAAAAGCGGTGCAAAATACTCAATTCTGGTTGCTGTGATCTTGCTGCAAGCGTATAATAAAGAAGGAATACATCACAAAAGCTTAGTATGCAGTAGAAAAGAGCAGCTAGCAAACGTGATCGGGAAAAAGAATTTCGAAAAATTGTAGTGAAACATATTAAAAACCATTTGATTGAGGAGGGAAAAGTGATGAATACGGTAAAGATAAGAAATCTGGAGATCGGAAAAGGGATGCCGAAGATCTGTGTTCCGATAGTGGGTAGAACAAAACAGGAAATTTTGGAAAGCGCAAAGGAAGCCATTGTGGAACATCCGGATGTGGTGGAATGGAGAGCAGACTGGTATACAGAAGTGTTCCGATGGGAATGTGTGGAATATATGCTGCAGGGTATGCGTGAAATTTTAGGAGAAATTCCACTGTTGTTTACGTTTCGGACTCAGCAGGAGGGCGGAGAACAGGCAATAGAGCTGTTGGCATATCAGGAACTGAATGAAAGGGCAGCAGGTACAAAACTGGTGGATCTGATCGATGCAGAGTTGTCCTCAGGAGAAGAGACGGTGAAAAAGTTGATCAAAACAGCGCACGATCATCAAGTGAAAGCTGTTGTTTCCAATCATGATTTTGAAAAGACACCGTCTAAGGAAGAGATTGTGAAACGACTTCGTAAGATGCAGGAACTTGGTGCGGATCTTCCAAAGATCGCGGTTATGCCGCAGTGTAAGAAGGATGTACTGACACTGCTTACGGCGACAGAAGAGATGGCACATAGGTATGCAGATCGACCGATCATTACCATGTCTATGGCAAAAGACGGGGTTGTCAGCAGAATGTGTGGAGAGGTGTTTGGTTCAGCACTGACATTTGGAACCGCGGGAAAGGCTTCCGCACCGGGACAGATTGAAGTGGGAAAATTACGAGAGGTGTTGGAAATTTTTCATTAATGCGAGGGATATATGCGAATCAAAGCAAAAGAAATTGCGCAGGAACTGGGGCTTTCGGAGGCAACGGTATCTCTGGCTCTCAATAACCGTCCGGGAGTCAATGCCAATACAAAAAAGCGGATTTTGGAATGTGTAAGAGCAAAGCAGGAGAAAGAACTGAAGAATTTTGAGACACAGGAAAAATCTATTCAGGGCAAAGTGATAATGCTCAACTACGTTAAAAACGGAATTATTATGAAACGAAGTCAAGACCGTCATCCTGTGATCGAAACGATAAAAGAGATTGTGGAAAGATGCGGGTATTCATTTGAATATCGTCTGTTTCAGGAACAGTTTGAACATGTGGAGAATCTGATTGCTGAATGAGAAGGATGTAAAGGGAATCTACATCATGGCGGCAGAAATGGGAAAATCAGATATTTATCCCTTTTTAGAACTTCAGATACCGATCGTAACAGGAGATAATCTGTTTTATGAAGAGGGAATCAATAGTTTTCTGATCGATAACCGGGAAGGAATCCGAAGAGGTGTGGATTACCTGATAGATAAGGGGCATAGCAGAATCGTATATCTGGCAGAAGATATTGATATTTTCAATTTTCTCGAAAGAAGAGAAGCGTTTGTTCTGGAGATGGCAAAGCGGGAGTGTGGAGATGCAAGCAATCGTATCAGGCATCTTGGCAGCAATGTAGAGGAAGCTGCTTTTTCTATGGGAAAATATCTGGATGAAGGGATGCGGGGAGTGACTGCATTTATTCTGGAAAGTTCTGTCATTTCCATGGGGGTGATCAAAGCACTTCTTGAGCGGAATGTACGGATTCCAAGAGACATCTCTCTGCTTGGATTTGATGCAGTCGCACCAGTGGAACTTCCGGGATTTGAATTGACACTGATCAAAGGTACCCATACGAAACGCCACATAGCAGCAGTGAAGCATCTGCTCCGTTATATGGAAGATGAAAACGAAGAAATTATGAGAGTGTATTATAAGACCCGGTTTTCAGAAGGGGAAACAGTGTTCGATAAAACAAAATATATTTATGAATGAAAAATATTTGATGACGGGTGTTTAAAGAAAATTTAAATACCTGTTATTTTTTTATAAATTTGAGGAGAGAATCAGAGGATATCGGAAGTGAAATCTGCAAAATAGCAGAAAAAATGAAAGGGGATTGAGAGTTTTTCTGTCAGATGTTATCTTGGTTTTAGATAAAGAACGCGCGTTATGAGTTTACGAAAAGCAGGAGGAAGGATACCATGGCGAAGAAAAACTATGAGAAGCTGGCAAAGGAAATTGTCAGATATATTGGCGGACCAGAAAATGTAAATGCTCTGGTTCATTGTGCAACAAGGCTCCGATTTAAAGTAAAAAACACACAGAATGTAGATAAGAAAAAACTGGAGCAGTTGGAGGGTGTGATTACAGTACTTGACAGCGGTGGTCAGATCCAGGTTGTAATCGGGCAGCATGTAGCGGATGTATATGATACAATTTTTGAAGTTACAGACTTAAAAAAGGAGAATCCGAGTGATGCAGAGGAATCAGGGGAGAAAAAGAATCTCCTGAATACATTTATGGATACGATTTCTGGTATCTTTGCACCTGTACTTGGTGTCATGAGTGGTGCCGGTATGCTGAAAGCGTTGTTGATTTTATGTACAACTTTCGGTTGGCTTAAGGCGGATATGGGAACCTATCGGATTCTGTATGCGGCAGCAGATGGAGTCTTTACGTTTATCCCGGTATTTCTGGCATATACTGCAGCAAAAAAATTCAGAGCGAATGAGTTCGTGGCAGTGGGAGTTGCAGCGGCATTACTCTATCCGGATCTGACAGCTGCATATTCTGCCGGAGAGGCATTGACCTTTTTGAAAATTCCGGTTGTGCTGGTAAGCTATACTTCATCCGTGATCCCAATCGTGATTTCAGTATATGCACTTTCCAAACTGGAAAAAGGATTGAAGAAAATCGTGCCGACAGTATGCAAAACCTTTTTGACGCCGCTTCTCAGTCTGGCAATTATGGTGCCGGCAACTTATCTTGTGATCGGGCCGATTGCAGATACTGCAGGAAAAGCACTGGCTTCCGGATATACAGGACTGGTGGGATTGAATCCGATTATTGCAGGGGGACTGCTTGGTCTGATCTGGCCGGCAGCAGTCATGTTTGGTGTACACTGGGGATTTGTTCCGATTGTTATGAATAATATTGCAGAATATGGACGAGATACATTGTTTACCATCACCGGCCCCAATAATATGGCACAGGCAGGAGCTACACTTGGTGTATTCCTGAAAACAAAAGACAAATCAGTTAAGGAACTGGCAGGTCCGGCAGCGCTTTCGGCAGTTCTCGCAGGAATCACAGAACCTGCGATCTATGGAGTTACATTGCGGTTTAAAAGACCATTTTTCATCGGGGCGGTATTTTCCGGAATTGCAGGAGCTATCGTAGCTGCTGCAGGAACAGGAGCACCAACACTTCTTGGAACAAGCATTTTGACATTGCCGGGATATATCGGCGTCGGATTTGTCGGATTTTTAATCGCGTGTGCGATCGCCTATTTTGGATCTGCGATTGTAACGTATTTCTTTGGATATAGTGATGATATGCTTCCGAAAAAAGAAGAAAAGAAAGAAGAACCACAGGAAATTATTCCGGCAAAAGATGAAGCGCTTCTGGCGCCGGTCAGTGGAAAAGTAATTCCTCTTTCTGAGGTAAGAGATGAAGCGTTTGCGGGAGGAATCCTCGGACAGGGTGCGGCAGTAATTCCAGAAAATGGAGAAATCTGTGCACCGTGTGACGGAGTAATCAGTGTGATGTATCCAACCGGACACGCAGTAGGCATTAAATCAGATATCGGAGCAGAGATTTTGATCCATGTAGGCATGGATACGGTGACTTTAAATGGAAGCTGTTTTGCTGTAAAAGTGAAAGCCGGTGATTATGTGAAAGCAGGACAGCTTCTGGTCAGAGCGAATATTGAAGGAATCAAAAAGGAAGGTTTGGATATTACAACACCGGTCATTGTTGCAAATACAGCAGATTATATGCAAATTAAGACGGTAGCAGAGGAATCCGTGAAGAGCGGAGAAGTTCTGCTGAACTGTGTTTCCAAATAGAAACGAAAGGAGAGTATCATGAGCAGAGTAACAGTAAGTGAGGATAAAAGCACATTTTGTCGGGATAAAAAGCCGTTCTTTTATCTGGCAGATACCATCTGGAGTGCGTTTACAAATATAACCGAGGATGAGTGGATTTATTATCTGAAGAGACGCAAAGAGCAGGGGTTTAACGTTCTCCAGATCAATACAATGCCGCAGTGGGATCGTTGTATCTCGGATATCGGACTGTATCCCTTTGCGACAGCGGATGGACATCGGTTTGACTTTACAAAGTGGAATGAGGCGTATTATGAGCATGCGGTCAGAATGTGTGAACTGGCGGAAGAGGAAGGATTTCAGTTGGCGCTGGTGGTGCTCTGGTTAAATTATGTGCCGGGAACATGGGGGAGCAAGGTTACGGATTGTAATGTGATGCCGAAGGAATTCGTTAAAACATATACAGAAAAGATTGTACATGTTTTTGATCGATTTGAGCCGATTTACATTGTAAGCGGAGATACAGATTTTGATACGCCGGAAGCAGTGTCCTATTATCGGGATGCACTGGATGTTTTATGTGAAAAAAGTCCGCATACATTGAAAACGATGCATATCAAACGGGGATATGATTTTCTTCCGGAAGAATTTTTGGAAAAACTGGATTTTTATATGTTCCAGTCCGGACATAATCGGGAAGGGCAGGATATGGCATATGTTCTTCCAGAAAATTTCCGTAAGAAATATCCGAAAAAACCATTGATCAATGCAGAACCATGTTATGAACAGATGGGGTTCAGCAGAAAAATATATGGTCGTTTTCAGGCAGAAGATACCAGAAAAGCAGCATGGAGCAGCATTTTGTCCGGGGCTTGTGCAGGGGTGGCTTATGGAGCGCATGGAATCTGGAACTGGCAAAAACTGAACAAACCCGCAAATCCAATCCTTGGAGAAGGATTTGACGCACCGTTTCCATGGAATGAAGCACTACAGTTTCCGGGAGCGTGGGATTATGGAATGATCCGTCAGCTTCTTGATGAGCTTCATACAGGAGAGTTGATACCGGCACAGGAAGTGTTAGAGAATGAGACAACACAGATTCGTATGGCGCAGATAACAGATGGCAGATATCTGTTGTATCTTCCGCACAGTACGAAGGTTGTGTTAAACAGAGAGTTGAATGGATGCAGTGTCAGGGCAGTGGATCTGGCATCCGGGCACAGAGCATATGTAAGTGCAGTATGCAGAGAAGGAAAAACAGAGATTGCAATGCATCCATTTTACTATGATGCACTGCTGGTCGTGGAAGCAGACAAAACAGACGTTGAGAAAGGCAGGGATTAAGGTATGAGCATATTTCCGAAAAACTTTTTATGGGGTGGTGCGGTTGCGGCAAATCAGTGTGAAGGAGCATATCAGGAAGATGGAAAAGGTTTGAGTGTGCAGGATGTATTGCCGAGAGGAATTCGTGGAAGCAGGACAAAACTTCCGACAGAAGAGAATTTAAAACTGGAGGCTATCGATTTTTATCACAGATATCCGCAAGACATCAAAATGTTTGCCGAGATGGGATTTAAAGTATTTCGGACATCCATTGCCTGGAGTAGGATTTTCCCGAAAGGGGATGAAGAGCAGCCTAATGAAGCAGGACTTGAATTTTATGACCGTGTATTTGAAGAGTGCCGAAAATATGGGATTGAACCGCTCGTGACACTCTCTCATTACGAGACACCGTTGTATCTTGCAGAGACTTACAATGGATGGACAGACCGCAGAATGATCGGATTTTATGAACGGTATGTGCGTACTGTTTTTAAGAGATACAGAGGAAAAGTAAAGTACTGGCTGACATTCAATGAGATCAATTCACTTCTTCATGCGCCGTTCATGAGTGGTGGGATTGCAAATATGCAAGGACTGACAGAACAGGATCTGTATCAGGCGGCACACCATGAACTGGTAGCCAGTGCATTGGCGACAAAAATTGGGCATGAGATGATGCCGGACGCAATGATTGGTTGTATGATTTTGAGTATGCCGACATATCCGCTGACACCATCACCAGATGATGTGATCGCGGCGATGGATGCAGAGCATCGTAACTATTTTTATGGAGATGTGCATGTACGAGGAAAATATCCGGGATATATGAAACGATACTTCAGAGAGCATGGAATCCAGATTCAGTTTGCTCCGGAAGATGAAGAAATTCTAAAAAATACGGTAGACTTTGTATCCTTCAGTTATTATATGAGTGTCTGTGCGACATCAGATCCTGAAAAACAGAAAAAAGGTCTTGGAAATCTTCTGGGAGGAGTACCGAATCCAACACTCAAAGCAAGTGACTGGGGGTGGCAGATCGATCCGAAAGGATTGCGCTATGTGCTGAATATGTTTTATGATCGCTATCAGAAGCCGCTGTTCATTGTAGAGAATGGATTGGGAGCTGTAGATGTTCTGAACGAAGATGAGAATGGAAATAAAACAGTAGAGGATGATTACCGGATTCAGTATCTTAAGGATCACCTGATACAGGTGGGAGAAGCAGTTCAGGATGGTGTGGAAATTATGGGATACACATCCTGGGGATGTATCGATGTTGTCAGTGCATCTACTGCAGAATTAAAAAAACGATATGGATACATTTATGTAGACAGAAATGATGATGGAACAGGTACGATGGAACGGTATAAGAAGAAATCATTTTACTGGTATCAGAAAGTGATTGAAAGCAACGGGGAAGTGCTATATAGTGAAGAAGATATAAATTTAAGTGAATAGTATTGTGTGGGAGAATGACGGTTCTCGCGTTTCCGTATGAGTGGGTGCAATTTTTTCCCATCAGGGAAGATACAATAGTACTCATTTTCAAACATCTGTTTTAAAACCAGGATCAGCGTGTTAGAATCTGTCAGGTTATTGATTACATAGCTATGGACAATGAAATAATTCTCTAATGAAGATATAAACACACAGGTAGAGTTTCAGAGAATGTCATACCTTCTTTATGTGAAAAAGGAAATGAAATAAGCGTATAATACTATTTTTGAGTGCATATTCAGTTTCGGAATATGCACTTATTTTTTATAATACAGGTAATTGAGAAACACGTTTGCAATCCTGATGGAAATGTAGATAGAGTCCTACGTTGTCAGACAATCAGAGGTTTCAGGCTACGGATACTTATATTGATGAATTTTATTAGCAACTATTGCGGTAATAAGTTATGTAATGTCAGCGAGCAATAAATCATCAGGAAGATAGGACATACAAATTTTATGGTAGGAATCTTACTTTGCAAATGAGTTTTGAGGAGATATTTTATTTTGTAACAAAAAAGGCTGTATCTATGCGGTTTGTGGTGTTTTGCAAACGCATATTTATAGTAATCAAAAGGAGGCAACAGATGATTTCAACAGATGAAGGATACATGAGGCTGGAATATTTCTCTGAAAATGTTGCAGCGGATAAAAAAAGAAAAGAGTTCGATATAAAAAATCATGCATTATGCTACACAAACCAAAAGCCAGATTTTCTCTTTATTGGGGATTCCATTACAGAGTATTGGGAGCTAAATGCATATTTTGGAAGTGGTAATCACTTTCTTGTTAATAGGGGCATTGCGGGAGATACAACAAAGTACTTAAAAAAGCGATTTTATACAGATGCAGTTCAATTACGTCCAAGATATTGTATCCTGGGAATAGGAATTAATGATTCCATAGAGCTGGAAGGGGATTATTGGAAAAGATTGGAGCCGACACCGTATAATCAAGTAGTGGCAACTGCAAAGCTGCATATTACAGAAATTGTACAACAGGCAAAAGAAGAAAATATCTGCTTGATTCTAACATCTCTTTTACCAATTCATATTCCGATCCTGATGGATGAAAGGAGTAGAAAAAATTATATCAAAGAGCTGAATGAGTGGCTGGCAGAAGTGGCGAAGAAGAATAATCTTATTTTTGTAAATTATTATGCTACAATGGTATTTCCAGGAACAGACAAGCCGTTGGATAAGATTACCTATGATGGTCTGCACCCAAATGCCAAAGGATACCAGATCATGGCCACAGTTTTACGTAATACGTTAAAAAAATATGAGATTCTAATTTGAAAGGAGATACCAGAGATGATATTTGATTCGATTCAGAATAAGGAAAACTATAAGGAAGACAGGAAAATCTATCAGGCATTATGCTATTTGGCAGAAATAAAAAGATGGGAAGAAGCATTTCCGGATACCGTAATTCAGAAAGGAGTCATAGTGGCGAACCCAGTATCATTTGTTAGCAAGGAAGAAAAGGAGTGTATGTATGAAGCACATCAAAAGTATATAGATGTTCATTATATTATTGAAGGAGTGGAAAGAATTGCAACTGCTGATGTAAGTAGTCTGCAAATCCAAACGCCATTCAGTGAAGAAAAAGATATCGGGTTTTATCAAGGGGATGAATCAGGCGGTTATCTATTGAAGGCAGGAGAGTTTATGGTGTGCTTTCCAAGCGATGCACATAAGGTTGCAATGATGGATAAATCACCGGAAATAGTAAAAAAAATAGTCGTTAAAATTAAAGTTTAAAGAAATTATGATGAAAGCAGCTATAATACATAGTTAGGTTTTTCCGATCTTTGAATCTGTTTTAAAGGAATATTCAAAGAAAGGGAGAAATCTTGGTGTGTCATTATAGCCGTTTTTTTAATCAATGGAGGATGATATGTCAGTGGTAGATAACATACGATTTACGTTTTTATATATTGAGTTTTATTCCATGGGAAGAACATGGGTGTATCCGGAATCAGTGATTCCGTATAGTATATTCCGATATATTGAAAAAGGAAAGGCGGAACTTTGTATTGACGGGGAAGAAATTATTGTGGAGGAAAATCAGATTGTATATATCCCGCAGGGATGCAAAATGTCTTGTCGTGCGCTCGGTGAATCCTTTGAGTTTTACAGTCTTCGTTTTACTACCTCGGTATTTTATGAAGGGGAAGACATGTTGGCGGAATATTATGGGATTCCAAGAGTTTCGGTCAATGAGGGAGAAGATGTTTACTTTAAAGAAATTTATAAGTGGGTAAAAAAGGATTCCATGGTAAAAAAATGCTTTGTAAGAGGGAATTTGGATCTTCTGATTGGTTCGCTGGCTATGCACGGGAATAAGGTTGATAAGGTGACTGGAGATTTCGTGGAAACAATAGAGGAAAAGTCATTAAGGGATAGGAATTCAAAGAAGAATGAGCAAATCGATCCAAGGATCTATATAGTGGCAGATTATATTATTCTGCATCCAAGTGAAAAGTACACGCCACAAAAGATGGCAGAAATGGCAGATCTTAGTAAACAGAGATTCAGCAGCCTATTTAAGATTAATATGGGAAAGACACCAATGGAATATGTGAGAGAGATTCGGCTTACAACAGCAGCAAGGGCTTTACTGGTAAGTAATGACAATATCAATGATATTGCGTATGCATGTGGATATGAAGACACGAATTATTTTATAAGGGAATTTAAGTCAGCCTTTGGTTTTACTCCGAATCAATATCGGAAAGTAGCAAGAGAGTAAAAAATGAGTGTAAAATGCTATTATTGAGTGTGCGTTTAGTAGATATGTATAAAAATAGTGACTAAAATAAGATTACAATAAAACAAATGATGTGGCTGCATTGGGAAAATGAAACTAAATAACAACATAACGAACAAATGAGGGTAAGATTATGAAGAAAAAAACAGCTATTTTATTAGCCGGAACAATGATTGCATCTACCATACTTGCGGGATGTGGTTCTAAAGAAGAGGGCGCAGCAAATCAAGTGGCATCCGAGGAGCTGAAAGGAGATATTACATTTTGGCATTCTTTTACACAAGGACCAAGACTGGAAGTGATACAGGAAACCGCGGACCAGTTTATGAAAGATAATCCGGGAGTAAATATTAAAATTGAAACATTCTCTTGGGGAGATTTTTACACAAAATGGACAACGGGGCTGGCTTCAGGAAATGTGCCAGACATGAGTACTGCACTTCCAGGGCATGTGGTAGAGATGATGAATGCAGATGCTTTGGTGCCTGTGGATGACTTAATAGATGATATTGGAAGGGACAAATTTTCAAAGACGGCATTATCGGAAGGTGAAAAAGATGGGGAATGTTATTCCTTGCCACTGTATTCTCACGCACAGGTTATGTGGTATCGTAAGGATTTATTGGAGGAAGCAGGACTTTCTGTGCCTAAGACATGGGATGAATTTGCTGAGGCTGCAAAAACACTTACAAAAGATGGTGTGTATGGCTGTTCCTTCCCTTGTGGTTCAAATGATCTTATGGCAACCAGGTTTTTGAATTTTTATGTCAGGAGTGGGGGAGGGAGTCTTTTGACCGATGACCTTAAAGCAGATCTGACCAGTGACCTGGCAATAGATGGAATCAAATACTGGTTGGATATTTATAAAAACTGTTCTCCGAAAGATTCTGTCAATTATGCTGTATTGGATCAGGCAAATTTGTTTTATCAGGGAAAAACAGCATTTGATTTTAATTCGGGTTTCCAGATTAGCGGGGTGGAAACCAACTCTCCGGATTTGATCGATCAGATCGATTGTGCGCCACTTCCAAAGCTGAATGCAGATGATCCAGATTATGGAGCTGAGACTTCTAATATTCCTATGGTCATTTGGAGAAATTCAAAACATCCGGAAATCTGTAAAGCCTTTATGAAAAAACTGTATGAGAGAGATACCTATATTAAATTCCTAGATGCGACTCCAGTAGGAATGCTTCCTTCCATTAGTGGAATTTCTGATACGCCGGAATATAAGGAAAACGAGACAGTTCAAAAGTTCTCCAACGCAGTCGATGTGATTACAGATGCAATGGAGAAGGGAACCGCTATCGGATATGAGCATGGTCCAAGCATTCAGGCAGGTTTCCTTACTTCTCAGGGAATCATTGAAAGTATGTTCCAGGATATTATTACGAATGGTACGGATGTGAAGAAGGCTGCCAAAACAGCAGAAAAGCAATTAAATGAATTATTCAGTACCGTGCAGCAATGAAAAAACGGGTTAGATAGATAGCCCAGGAAATGAGGAAAGGCATATATGATGAAAAGAAAAGAAAAAGTAGATTATGCCCGTTGGATTTTTGTACTACCTGCGTTGCTGGTGGTAGGTGTTTTGCTGATATACCCAATATTTTCCAGCCTGTATTATAGCATGACATCAAAGCACTTGATTCGGCTGACTTATGATTTTATAGGAATGGCGAATTATAAGGAAGTGTTGACAGATCCAAATTTTTATAAGGCATTCCTAAATTCTATTTTATGGACTATAGGCTCATTATTAGGGCAGTTATTTATTGGATTTACAGCAGCTCTTGCAATTAACCGTGTAAAAGTAGGAAAAGGTATTTATCGTACGTTGATGATTATTCCGTGGGCATTTCCATCCATTGTAATAGCATTGTCCTGGAAATGGATTTTAAATGGAGTGTCTGGATTTATTCCCAATATGCTGGTTCAGCTTGGAATATGCAGCGAATTACCACAATTCCTTAGTGACAGCAGTCTGGTATTCCTGACGTTAATTTTTATCAATGTATGGTTTGGTGCACCGATGATCATGGTGAATGTATTATCTGCTTTGCAGACAATTCCGCAGGATCAGTATGAAGCGGCACAGATTGATGGTGCATCTAAGTTTCAGCAGTTTTGGTTCATTACAGTACCGCATATTAAGATTGTTGTTGGACTTTTAGTTGTTCTTCGTACAATCTGGGTATTCAATAACTTTGATATTATTTACCTGCTTACCGGTGGTGGACCGGCAAATGCAACAACAACAATGCCGATTTATGCTTACAACATGGGTTGGAATACAAAACTGTTAGGAAGATCCTCTGCAGTCACCATGTTATTGCTGGCATTTTTGCTGTTGGTATGTGTAGTGTACTTTACAATTATTGCAAAATGGGAAAAGGAGGATAAATGATGATGAATCGAAAAGGAAAAGTCGGAAATGCTTTCTGCCATCTATATTTGATAATCTTATCATTGATTGCGTTTTTCCCGTTAGTGTGGATACTGTTGTGTTCGGTGAAGGCATCGGGAGAATTGACATCCAATCCTACCAGATTCTTACCGAAACATTTTACCTTAGATAACTTTACCCATGTGATTCAGGATTTGGGATTTGCTAAAAATATTGGAAACAGTTTGTTCATAGCCATTATCACAACGTGCATTGCAATTGTGATTTCTTCCATGGCGGCTTATGGGATTGTACGTTTTTTTCCAAAACTGGGTTCCATTATGTCAAAAGTACTTGTAGCTACATACATGTTTCCACCCATTCTGCTGGCAATTCCCTATTCTATGGTAATGGCAAAGTTGGGATTAGTTAATACCCGGATCGGTCTGATTATTGTATACCTATCCTTTAGTGTTCCTTACGCAGTCTGGATGCTGGTAGGATTTTTCAAAACGGTGCCATTGGGGATTGAAGAAGCAGCAAGAGTGGATGGTGCCAATAAATTTCAAACGTTTGTACAGATTGTTCTTCCTCTGGTCATGCCGGGGATTGTAGCAACAGCAATTTATACATTTATCAATGCATGGAATGAATTCTTATATTCATTGATTTTAATTAACAGTACAGATAAAATGACGGTTTCCGTGGCATTAAAATCTTTGCAGGGAGCTGAAATATTGAACTGGGGAGATATGATGGCAGCATCAACTCTCGTAGTAGTTCCATCCGTTATATTTTTTATGTTTATTCAGAATAAAATTGCAGGTGGAATGACAGATGGTGCAGTAAAATAAAAAAATTGGAGGTATTAAGTAATGAAAACAGTAGGATATGCAATTGTAGGAACAGGATATTTTGGTGCAGAACTTGGAAGAATTATGAAGGAACAGGAGGGTGCTAGGATTGTGGCAGTCCTTGATCCGGAAAACGGTCAGACCATAGCAGAGGAGTTGGATTGTGATGTGGAAACGGATCTGGATACTCTATATAGCAGGGAAGATGTTGAAGCAGTTATTGTTGCCACACCTAATTACTTACATAAAGAGCCGGTCATCAAAGCAGCAGAACATGGCGTGAATGTATTTTGTGAAAAACCCATTGCACTTTCCTATCAGGATTGTGACGAAATGGTAAGAACCTGTCAGGAACACGGTGTAATCTTTATGGCAGGTCATGTTATGAATTTCTTCCATGGGGTACGCTATGCGAAAAAACTGATTAATGATGGGGTGATTGGAAAAGTTCTCTATTGCCATTCTGCAAGAAATGGATGGGAAGAACAGCAGCCAACTATTTCCTGGAAAAAAATCAGGGAAAAATCAGGTGGACATCTGTACCATCACATCCATGAATTGGATTGTGTACAGTTTTTGATGGGAGGAATGCCAGAAGAAGTTACCATGACAGGTGGAAATGTTGCACATCAGGGAGAGGCTTTTGGAGATGAAGATGACATGTTGTTTGTGAATATGCAGTTTTCTGATAATCGGTATGCAGTATTAGAATGGGGGTCTGCTTTCCATTGGCCAGAACATTACGTCCTGATTCAAGGAACAAAAGGTGCAATTAAGATTGATATGTGTGATTGTGGCGGTACACTGAAAGTAGATGGCAGGGAGGAACATTTCCTTGTGCATGAGTCACAGGAAGAAGATGATGATCGGACAAGAATCTATCATGGTACGGAGATGGATGGTGCCATTATGTATGGAAAGCCAGGAAAGAAACCGCCAATGTGGCTCCACAGCATTATGAAAAATGAGATGAAATACCTAAATGGCATTCTCCATGGAAAGGAAGTTGACGATGAATTCAGACCATTGCTCACAGGAGAAGCTGCAAGAGCTGCGATTGCGACGGCAGATGCCTGCACGAAATCAAGGTTCGAAGATCGAAAAGTGAAACTCAGTGAGATTATCGGAGAGGGAAGTACGATATGAATAAGTATAAAAAAATTGTTTCTATAGCAGCAACTGCAGTGATGTGTGTTGCACCAATGAGTGTATATGCCCAAGAGGCCCAGACAGATGTGATTGAGGCTGTAGCAGAGAAGAAACAAGATACAGAATCTTCTTCGGTACCAGTGTTGCAAAAGGAAGGAATCGAAATCTCGGAAGGTACAGGATATGATTTGAGTAAAGAACCTGGGGCAGCAACAGTAAAAGCATTGGAACAGGGAACTATCGTTATCTCCTATAAAACAACCAGTGAAAATGCGATTCAATCGTTATTGAGTGTGGGAAATGGTACAAAAGGAAATCAGGATAGACATTTCCACTTATATATCACAAATGCAGGCGGCGTAGGCATGGAATTGAGAAATACAGATGGCGAGTTTAAATATACGCTGGATTGCCCGGCTGCTGTGCGTGGTAGTTATAAGGGGGAAAGAGTATCCAACACAGTTGCATTAAAAGCGGACAAAGAAAATAAACAGTACAAGCTATTTGCAAATGGCGAATTAATAGCAACGCTGGATCAGGAGGCATTTAAGTTTATCAGTGATATTACAGGAGTAGACAATGTAATGCTGGGCGGTACCATGCGTCAGGGAACCGTTGCCTATCCATTTGGAGGTTCCATAGAGAGAATGCAGGTATATCGGGATGTACTTTCTGATGATGAACTTATTGCTGTGACAGGAAAGACTATATATGCAGAGAATATCTTTTATGCAGGAGATGCTACAAAATCCAACTATTTCCGAATCCCATCCCTTTTGGCGTTGGATTCTGGTACAGTGATTGCAGCAGCAGATGCAAGATATGGTGGCACCCATGATGCAAAAAGTAAGATCAATACAGCATTTGCGAAAAGTACAGATGGTGGAAAAACGTGGGGACAGCCGACATTGCCATTGAAGTTTGACGATTATGTAGCAAAGAACATAGACTGGCCACGGGATTCGGTGGGCAAGAATGTGCAGATACAAGGGAGTGCTTCCTACATAGATCCGGTACTTTTAGAGGATAAGGAAACACATCGGGTATTTCTTTTTGCTGATATGATGCCGGCAGGAATTGGAAGTTCCAACGCTTCCGTAGGTTCTGGATTTAAAGAGGTTGATGGGAAGAAATATTTGAAATTGCACTGGAAGGATGATGCGGCAGGAACGTATGATTACTCTGTAAGAGAAAATGGAACCATTTATAACGATACTACAAATTCAGCAACTGAATATAGTGTTGATGGTGAATATAATCTGTACAAAAATGGAAATGCCATGCTATGTAAACAGTATGATTACAATTTTGAAGGTACAAAGTTGTTGGAAACACAGACGGACACGGACGTAAATATGAATGTTTTTTATAAAGATGCAGATTTTAAAGTATTCCCAACAACTTATTTGGCAATGAAATACTCAGATGATGAGGGAGAAACCTGGTCTGATTTACAGATTGTAAGTACCTTTAAGCCAGAGGAATCAAAATTTCTCGTATTGGGACCAGGTGTAGGCAAACAGATAGCAAATGGAGAACATGCCGGAAGATTGATTGTTCCATTGTATTCGAAATCATCTGCAGAACTGGGATTTATGTATAGTGATGACCATGGAAATAACTGGACATACGTAGAAGCAGACCAGAATACAGGTGGGGCAACCGCAGAAGCACAGATCGTAGAAATGCCGGATGGTTCCTTGAAAACTTATCTGCGTACAGGATCAGGATATATTGCACAAGTGATGAGTACAGATGGAGGAGAAACCTGGAGTGAGCGAGTTCCACTAACAGAAATTGCAACAACAGGGTATGGAACGCAGTTGTCAGTGATTAATTATTCACAGCCTGTTGATGGAAAGCCTGCTATCTTACTATCAGCACCAAATGCGACCAATGGCAGAAAAAATGGAAAGATATGGATTGGTTTGATCAGCGAAACAGGAAATTCCGGAAAAGATAAGTATTCTGTAGATTGGAAATATTGCTATTCTGTGGATACCCCTCAAATGGGCTACTCTTATTCCTGTCTGACAGAGCTTCCGGATGGCGAGATCGGGCTTTTATATGAAAAATATGATTCCTGGTCAAGAAATGAATTGCATCTGAAAAATATATTGAAATATGAGAGGTTTAATATTGATGAACTGAAAGTTCAACCATAAGATGTAATATTCCTGATAATTAAAGAAAATAGGCGGTATATACCGTGACCGCTTATTTTCATAAAGAGGAAATGAATGATACGGAAGTTAAATCCAAGGAGGAAAAAGAGATGTATCAGAAAGTGGCAAATCTGAAGGGGAAATTGATTGTATCATGCCAGGCATTGCCGAATGAACCACTACATTCTTCTTTTATCATGGGAAGAATGGCACTGGCAGCAAAGGAAGGCGGAGCGAGAGGAATCCGTGCGAATTCAAAAGAAGATATTAAAGAGATTCGGTCAAAAGTGGATCTTCCAATCATTGGTATTGTAAAGAGGGATTATGAAGACAGTGCAGTTTATATTACTCCAACAATGAAGGAAATAGAAGAATTGATGGAAGTGAAACCGGATATTATTGCAATGGATGCAACCATATCCAAACGTCCGAGCAATCAGACTTTGGATGAATTCTTCCACGAAGTGAAAGAAAAATATCCTAATCAGCTTTGGATGGCGGACTGTTCTACCATAGAAGAAGCCCTTCATGCAGATGATCTTGGCTTTGATTTTATTGGAACCACTCTAGTCGGTTATACGGAGCAGAGTAAGGGAGATAAAATAGAGAAGAATGATTTTGAAATTCTGAGAGAAATTATTGCAGGAGTCAAACACAAGGTAATTGCTGAAGGAAATATCAATACACCCCAAAAGGCAAGGCATGTCATTGAACTTGGTGCGTACAGCGTTGTAGTTGGTTCGATTATCACAAGACCACAGTTAATCACAAAATCATTTGTAGAGGAAATGGAACGCTAGGGGAGAAAACAAAATGAATGGCTTTTATGAAGCAAAGGAGCAAAACTATGAGAAATCTTGAGAAGTATAAAGGTGTGATTCCGGCATTTTATGCTTGCTATGACAAAGAAGGAAACATTAGTCCAGAAGGTGTACAGGGACTGACAAAATATTTTGTAAAAAAAGGGGTAAAAGGTGTCTATGTAAACGGTTCTTCCGGAGAATGTATTTATCAGAGTGTGGAGGACCGTAAGATTGTACTTGAGAATGTTATGAAAGTAGCGGAAGGTAAACTTACAGTTATTGCCCATGTGGCCTGCAATAACACGAAGGACAGTCAGGAGCTTGCCAGACATGCAGAAGGGCTGGGGGTAGATGCAATCGCTGCAATTCCTCCCATCTATTTTCACTTACCGGAATATGCTATTGCACAGTATTGGAATGCCATTAGTGCAGCGGCACCGAACACAGACTTTGTAATTTATAACATACCTCAGCTTGCTGGTGTTGCACTTACACAGAATTTATTTGCAGAGATGAGGAAAAATCCCAACGTCATTGGTGTCAAGAATTCCTCTATGCCGGTACAGGATATCCAAATGTTTAAGCAGGCTGCAGGAGCTGAGTACATTATCTTTAATGGTCCTGATGAGCAGTTTATGAGCGGACGTGTTATCGGGGCAGAGGGTGCAATTGGGGGAACCTATGGTGCTATGCCTGAATTATACTTAAAGTTGGATGAGTGTATAAATGCAGGAAAGATGACAGAGGCAAGAAAAATCCAGTATGCTTGTAATGAGATAATTTACAAAATGTGTTCAGCGCATGGAAATATGTATGCAGTTATTAAAGCAATTCTAAAGATTAATGAAGGACTGGAACTTGGTGCAGTAAGAGAGCCTCTTCCAGCATTGGTAGATGAGGACATGGAGATTGTAAAAGAAGCTGCACAGATGATCTGTGATGCGAAGAAGAAATTTCTATAATGATAATACGTAGACAAGATTCCATGTAGGAATACTTGTTAGTAGTGATGCCCGGCTCAGCTTAAAAGCCGGGTGTTGCTTTTTAGGTTGAAAAGAGTTTGATTTAAGATGCAGATGGGATTAAATAAGAAAGTAAATGAGGGTATGAAATGAAGAAGTATATAAGTATTGACATTGGGGGGACGGCAATTAAGTATGGCATCATTTGTGAAAATGCGGAAATTATTTTGAAAGAAACTTTGAGAACAGAAGCGTGGAAGGGTGGACCTGCAATTCTGAAGAAAGTTATAGGGATTGTGGAGCATCTGATTGAACAAACCAAGGGAAAGATTTCGGGTATCTGCATTTCTACTGCAGGAATGGTAGATACAAAAAGCGGTTCTATTTTTTATTCAGCACCACTGATTCCTGACTATGCGGGGATGGAATTTAAAAAGACATTAGAGGATAAATTTCATATACCATGTGAAGTGGAAAATGATGTAAACTGTGCAGGGCTTGCAGAATATAGTTCAGGTGCAGCGAAAGGATGCAGGGTGGTTTTGATGTTGACCATAGGTACGGGTATTGGTGGCTGTATCGTGTTAGATGGGAAGGTATTTCATGGTTTTAGTAACAGTGCATGTGAGGTTGGGTATATGCACATGGATGGCAGTGATTTTCAGACGCTTGGGGCAGCCAGCATTTTAAGTAAAAAAGTATCCCAGTGGAAAGGAGATTCTGAAGATAAGTGGGATGGATACCATATCTTCGAGGAAGCCAAAAAAGGAGATATGATTTGTAATCGTGCCATTGATCAAATGGCAGAAATCCTTGGAAAGGGAATTGCCAATATTTGCTATGTGATCAATCCAGAGATTGTTGTGCTTGGTGGTGGCATCATGGCCCAGGAAGAGTTTCTGCGAGGTAAAATTCAAAATTCTGTCAAAAAGTATCTTATATCCAGTATTGAGGAATGTACTAAAATAGTATTCGCAAAGCACCAAAATGATGCAGGAATACTTGGAGCGTTTTATCATTTCTGTGGAGTAAACAAAAAATTATAGATACAGGAATGTCATTGGGCACTAACCGTCAACAGCTTACATATCCAAATAAGGAAAGTGTAAGCTGTTGATTTTTTCTTATTTGATGATCATCTTTGTATCCCAATTTTTATCTAATACAAGCTCTTATCGTTTCCTGCATTCCTCCGCTTTATCCTCATTCCAGACAAGTTTTCCGGTCTGTACTGCTTCTTCATACCGACTGATCTTGTATTCCAGGCGTTTTAACATTTGCGAAATCTTGTTCTGTTGTTCGATCAGATGTTCTTTCTGTTCCAGTAAGAGATGGAGTCTTGCGGGGATCGTCTCGTCTCCTTCCTGGAACAGATGCACGTATTCGATCATGGATTCGACTGGAAGACCTGCATTTCTCATACACAGGGCGAGTTCAATCCAGCCCAGATCCGCTTCTCCGTAATTACGAATACCACCGGACGTTCGAGGAACCGCCGGAATCATACCGATGCGTTCATAGTAGCGCAGGGTGTCCTGTGTGATCTGATATTTTTCACTGACTTCTTTGATCGTCAAAGAGAATCCCTCCTTTTTGGAAATTCGAGTATTTGTGTACTCTTGATATAAGAATACTATAAAGCATGGAGTGTGCTCCAAGTCAATATATTTTTGAAAAAATGTCGGGCAGATTAGATTCCGGGTTGCTGACAGAGGATGGCAAGAGTATAATGAAAAAAATGAGAATTCTTCTGATTCGCAGAAAGGAGCAGAAAATATGAATGTTGAACAAGACTATATTATGCGTATGATCAAGGAATTTGCAAATGTATTGGGAAGACTGCTATTCAACAAGAAGAAACCCATGTATGAACTGGATGTAACGAACAGATACCATGTAGGAGATGATCTGTATACACGTTTATGCAGGATGGCTGATGAAGGAAAGATCAATGAAGCGGAAAATCTTCTCTATGAAGAAATGGTACCGGGAGATATGGATTATCTGGAGATGGCGCTGGCATTTTATGCGTATTTGAATTGTTTTGAGGACGAGGTCCTTCACAGGTATCATTACACAAGAGATGAGATCAAAGAAGGAATGGAAGATTTTCTGGACAGATATGGATGCAGTGATATGAAAGAATTACTGGGGGAATAAATACAATGGAAAGATCAAGAGAAGAATTGGATACACGATTAAAACAGCAGATACAGTTTATTGTAGAAGTAGATAAAGTAAAGAATATTTTCAGGCAGACATATCTTGCGGATGCAAACAGAAAAGAGAATGACGCAGAACATTCCTGGCATCTGGCGCTTATGGCAGTACTTTTAAAGGATTACATGAAAGAAGAGATAGATCTGGCGAAGGTGATGATCATGGTTCTGATCCATGATCTTGTTGAGATTGATGCGGGAGATACGTATGCATATGATGAAAGTGGTGCAGCGACCAAGAGAGAACGGGAAGAAAAGGCGGCTGATCGTATTTTTGGATTACTGCCAGAAGATCAGGGACAAGAATTCCGCAAGTTGTGGGAAGAGTTCGAAGCTTATAAGACTCCGGAAGCAAAATATGCCCATCTTCTCGATAATTTCCAGCCTCTTTTGCTGAATGATGCTTCAGGTGGGAAAAGCTGGGAAGAGCACGGAGTACACAGAAGTCAGGTGTATAAAAGAAATGAGCGGATCCCGGAGACTTCAGAGATAATCTGGGAGCAGATGAAGGAGATCATTCAGAAGCATATTGAGCAGGGACACTTATTTGAAGATTGATAAACTGTAAATAGAAACTGACAAAGAGGTGGGAAACATGTATGAAGCAGGAGTAGAGAGACTGCAGGAAATGATCGATGAGAGCAGCAATATTGTATTTTTCGGAGGAGCAGGGGTATCTACCGAAAGTAATATTCCGGATTTTCGGGGCGCGGATGGAATTTATCATCAGTCTTATAAATATTCACCTGAGGAAGTAGTAAGCCACAGTTTTTATGAAAAGCATCCGAAAGCGTTTTTTGAGTTCTATCGGGAGAAGATGATGGTATTGGATGCAAAGCCCAACGCCGCACATTTGAAGCTGGCAGAACTTGAGAATGCAGGTAAGATAAAAGCAGTCATCACACAGAATATTGACGGGCTGCATCAGGCCGCGGGAAGTCAGGTTGTGTATGAACTGCATGGAAGTATTCATCGGAATTACTGTGAAAAATGCGGACGGTTCTATGATGCAGGGTTTGTGAAAGCGGCAGAAGGAGTACCAGTGTGTTCATGCGGAGGGCGGATCAAACCGGATGTTGTTCTATATGAAGAAGCGCTGGACGGAACGATAATCGAAAAGGCTGTCAGGGCGATTTCGCAGGCAGATATGCTGATCATCGGAGGCACCTCTCTGGTTGTATATCCGGCAGCAGGATTTATCGACTATTTTCGCGGAAAGTATCTGGTAGTGATCAATAAATCAGAGATGGCAAAGGCAGTCAGAGCAAACTTAAGTATTTCCGCGCCGATCGGAGAAATTCTGGGAAGAATTAAAGTGAAATAAAAATCTGCAGAGAGTGCGTTGAGAAATTATATTCGGCACTTTCTGCAGATTTTTGCTTTTATTTGTTTTAGTTGCAGCTTTCCCATCTTCCGGATGCACCGCAAGGCAGTACAAGACCAGTATTTTTGACCGGAAGACCGATTTCCTGAGATTCGACTTTTCCGTTCCATGGTTTTAACTCAGTTGCAAGCATATAGGTCAGAACAGCAGGAGCAAGTCCTGTTGTATAAGAATTCACAAGGAAGAACAGAGCATCCTTTGACAGAATCTTCGTACACAACTGAATGAGCGGGTGGATCATGTCTTCAATCTTCCAGATCTCACCTTTGGGACCTCTTCCATAAGAAGGAGGATCCATGATGATGGCATCATAAGTGTTGCCTCTGCGGATCTCACGTTCTACAAACTTTACGCAGTCATCGACAAGCCAGCGGATCGGTGCATCCTTCAGACCGGAGGAGAGCGCATTTTCCTTTGCCCATGTGACCATTCCCTTGGACGCATCCACATGAGTGACCTGTGCGCCAGCTGCAGCCGCAGCCAGTGTGGCGCCCCCGGTGTAGGCAAAAAGGTTTAAGACTTTGACAGATCTTCCGGCTTTTTTGATCTTTTCAGAGAACCAGTCCCAGTTGGTTGCCTGCTCCGGGAAGAGCCCGGTGTGTTTGAAATTAAATGGTTTTAAATTAAAGGTGAGAGATCCGTAATGAATCTGCCACTGCTCCGGGAGACTGAAAAATTCCCATTCGCCGCCGCCTTTTTTGCTTCGGTGATAGTGTCCATTTCTGGATTTCCATCCTTTGTCTGTCTTTGGAGTGTCCCAGATGACCTGCGGGTCAGGACGAACCAGGATATAATCTCCCCATCGCTCCAGTTTTTCACCTTTTGAGCAGTCTATGACTTCGTAATCTTTCCAATTATCAGCTATCCACATAATAATAGAGTTCCTTTCGTACTGTATGATTGTTTTATCTTCTCATAAATAGAAGAAATTTTCAACTGTATGAGCAAAAATGATAAGCAAAAAGCACGGTAAAAACCGTGCTTTTTGCTTTTGGTATGTCATTGAGAGGTTTTCCTCGTTGCTTTGCAGTTTGTATTATTATATACAAATCTGGGGAATATCCTACAATGAGGATGTATATATAAATTGGAGTTCACCGTCGCAAGACTGTTCTTGGGGGAAACAGTCGGCGAAAGTATAACTGCAACAGCAACCAAATTAAATGGTCGATGACTTATGACTCATTCATAAGTCGGTTTTAATATATCACGCAGAAAAAAGAGTGTCAAGAAATCAGAATAAAAAAATTTTGATTTTTACTATTTGACAAGAAATTGTGAAAATCTACCGAAAAAATTGTGCGATTTTTGTTACATGTGCTACTTCCGAAACGATACGACAATAAGAAAAAGGTTCCGATTCTGTGGGATTTCAAAAATGGCAAATCTTAAAGAAGGGAAAAAGGAAAAGATTGTAAAAGAGTTTCTTCATATTATAATAGATTCTTTTCTTTGCATGTGAGCATGACAGTTCAGAGCCTATGTCTAACATCAAGTGTGAGCGGCTGTATTGTATTAAAAAAAATACAAAAAAATAAAAAAAGTACTTGAAAAACGAGAATAAGTTCGTTATACTAAGAGAGCTGTGGCATGATAGCGTTGAAGCGTGAGGTTGCCGCTTAGTGAGAAATCACATAGCGGGTTTTCCGTGGAGCGAATGTCAAGTTAGGAAACTGGCGACAAGTCACTGTACGAATCACAACTGATTACTGCTTACCGATAATGGGTAAAGGTATGAAACAACGTGTGAGTTTCTCACGACACACACGGGAGAGTGTACAGTCACCGCTTGTCGTACTGATGTGAAAAGTACGAAAAGGAGGCGACTTTTTTTATGGCAAGTCAAGTAATGAGAATCACATTGAAAGCATATGATCACCAGCTGGTTGATGCATCTGCAAAAAAAATCATCGAAACTGTAAAGAAAAACGGAGCACAGGTAAGCGGACCGGTACCACTTCCAACTAAGAAGGAAGTTGTTACAATCTTAAGAGCGGTTCACAAATACAAAGATTCCAGAGAGCAGTTCGAGCAGAGAACTCATAAGAGACTGATTGATATCACTACACCAACACAGAAAACTGTGGACGCGCTTTCCAGACTGGAAATGCCAGCAGGTGTTTACATCGATATCAAAATGAAAAACAAATAAGAAAGTCCACAAAATGCGGGCAGCAAAATGAGACAGTAACAATCCTATAATTTAGGATGAGCGCGAAAGCGTTCCGCTGTAAATCACAGGAGGTAATTATAATGAAGAAAGCTATTTTGGCTACAAAAGTCGGAATGACTCAGATCTTCAATGAAGAGACAGGAGTCCTGATTCCGGTAACTGTATTGCAGGCTGGACCATGTGTAGTAACACAGGTTAAAACAGTTGAGAATGACGGTTACAAAGCAGTTCAGGTCGGATTTGTTGACAAGAAAGAAAAGATTGTCACAAAAGACAAGAGCGGTAAAAAAGAGATTGCACACAGAAATGGTGTGACAAAAGCAGAAAAAGGACACTTTGACAAAGCAGGTGTTTCCGGAAAGAGATATGTAAAAGAATTCAGATTTGAAAATGCTGAAGAATATACATTGGCTCAGGAAATCAAAGCTGATATCTTCGCAGCAGGAGATAAGGTAGATGCAACAGCAATCTCCAAAGGTAAAGGTTTCCAGGGAGCAATCAAGCGTCACAATCAGAGCAGAGGACCTATGACACACGGTTCTAAGTTCCATCGTCACGCTGGTTCTAACGGTGCGGCATCCGATCCGAGTAAAGTATTCAAAGGTAAAAAGATGCCAGGTCAGATGGGTGGAAAGAAGATTACAGTTCAGAACCTGGAAGTAGTAAGAGTAGATGCAGAGAACAACCTGCTGTTAGTAAAAGGTTCCGTTCCAGGACCTAAGAAATCTCTTATCACAATCAAAGAAACTGTAAAGGCTAACTAGTCTGACGGACAGAAAGGAGGAACACACAGATGGCAAACGTATCTGTTTATAATATCGAAGGTAAAGAAGTTGGTACAATCGATTTAAGCGATGCAGTGTTTGGTGTTGAAGTAAATGAACACCTTGTACACATGGCAGTAGTAAGCCAGCTTGCAAACAAACGTCAGGGAACACAGAAAGCGAAAACTCGTTCTGAAGTTTCCGGAGGCGGAAGAAAACCATGGAGACAGAAAGGGACAGGTCATGCAAGACAGGGTTCTACAAGATCTCCACAGTGGACAGGCGGTGGAGTTGTATTCGCTCCAACACCAAGAGATTACTCCATGAAACTCAACAAAAAAGAAAAAAGAGCAGCTCTGAAATCTGCACTTTCTTCAAGAGTAGCTGAGAACAAATTCATCGTGATCGACGAGATGAACTTTGGAGAAATCAAAACAAAGAATTTCCAGAACATGCTGAACAGCCTGAACGTAAACAAAGCTTTAGTTGTACTGGAAGATGGAAATGTAAACGCTGAACTTTCTGCAAGAAACATCGCAGATGTAAAAACAGCAAGAACAAATACAATCAACGTATTTGATATCCTGAAATACAACACAGTAATCGCTACAAAAGCAGCTGTTGCAAATATCGAGGAGGTGTACGCATAATGGCAAACATTCAGTATTATGATGTAATCCTTAAACCGGTAATCACTGAGAAGAGCATGGAAATGATGGCTGATAAGAAATACACTTTCCAGGTACACACAGATGCTACAAAATCTCAGATCAAAGAAGCTGTTGAAAAAATGTTCGCAGGAACAAAAGTAAAAAGCGTCAACACAATGAACCTTGATGGTAAAACAAAAAGACGTGGAATGACATTCGGAAAAACAGCTAAGACAAAGAAAGCAATTGTACAGTTAACAGAAGAGAGCGCAGATATCGAAATCTTTGAAGGGCTGTAAGATTTGACATTAAACGGTGCAAATCCGTGAAACAAATAATTAGGAAAAATGAAAGGAGAGACAGTAATGGGAATTAAAGTATACAACCCATATACACCTTCCAGAAGACAGATGACAGGATCTGATTTCTCTGAGATCACAAAAACAACTCCTGAGAAATCCTTACTGGAATCTAAAAATAGAAAAGCTGGTCGTAACAACCAGGGTAAAATCACTGTAAGACACCGCGGAGGCGGAGCTAAAAAGAAATATAGAATTATCGACTTCAAGAGAAGAAAAGACGGAATTCCGGCAACTGTAATCGGAATCGAATACGATCCGAACAGAACAGCTAACATCGCACTGATCTGCTACGCAGACGGAGAGAAAGCTTACATCCTTGCACCAGAAGGATTAAAAGACGGAATGACAGTTATGAACGGAGCAGAAGCAGAGGTAAGAGTAGGAAACTGCCTGCCACTTTCTGAAATCCCAGTTGGTACACAGATCCACAACATCGAGTTATATCCTGGAAAAGGCGGACAGATGGTTCGTTCAGCAGGAAACAGCGCTCAGTTGATGGCGAAAGAAGGAAAATACGCAACACTTAGACTTCCATCCGGTGAGATGAGAATGGTTCCAATCATTTGTAGAGCATCTATCGGTGTCGTAGGAAACGGAGATCACAGCCTGATCAACGTTGGTAAAGCAGGACGTAAGCGTCACATGGGTATCAGACCTACTGTCCGCGGTTCTGTTATGAACCCGAACGACCATCCGCACGGTGGTGGTGAAGGTAAGACTGGTATCGGTCGTCCAGGTCCATGTACTCCATGGGGTAAACCGGCACTTGGTCTTAAGACACGTAAGAAAAATAAAGCTTCTAACAAGATGATCGTAAGAAGAAGAGACGGTAAAGCAATCAAATAATTTAGTTTACAAGGAGGTTAGAACCTATGGCTCGCTCACTTAAAAAAGGACCATTTGCAGATGCCAGCTTACTGAAAAAAGTAGATGCTATGAACGCTGCAGGTGATAAATCAGTTATTAAGACATGGTCACGTCGTTCTACAATCTTCCCGTCATTTGTTGGACACACAATCGCTGTTCACGACGGAAGAAAACATGTACCGGTGTATGTGACAGAAGATATGGTTGGACACAAACTCGGAGAGTTCGTTGCAACAAGAACATACAGAGGACACGGGAAAGACGAGAAGAAGTCAAAAGTCAGATAATATAGATTAGATTATTCGGAAGGAGGGTTCATCCATGGCAAAAGGACATAGATCCCAAATCAAGAGAGAAAGAAACGAGCAGAAAGACACAAGACCATCAGCTAAGATTTCTTACGCTAGAGTCTCTGTTCAGAAAGCATGCTACGTTTTGGATGCCATCAGAGGTAAGGATGTACAGACAGCACTTGGTATTTTAGCTTATAATCCAAGATATGCTTCAAGCGTAATAGAGAAATTATTGAAATCAGCAATCGCAAATGCTGAGAACAACAACGGTATGAACGTTGAGAACCTTTATATCGAAGAGTGTTATGCAAACAAAGGACCAACAATGAAGAGAATCAGACCGAGAGCACAGGGTAGAGCTTACAGAATCGAAAAGAGAATGAGCCATATCACAATCGTGCTGAATGAAAGATAAGGAGGACACTCATGGGACAGAAAGTTAATCCACATGGTTTAAGAGTCGGCGTTATCAAAGAATGGGATTCTAGATGGTACGCAGAAAAAGACTTTGCAGATAACCTGGTAGAAGATAACAAGATCAGAACATTTCTGAAAAAGAAATTATACAGTGCAGGTGTTTCCAAGATCGAGATCGAAAGAGCATCTGACCGTGTGAAAATCATCATCTACACAGCAAAACCTGGTGTAGTAATCGGTAAGGGTGGTTCTGAGATTGAGAAAGTGAAAGCAGAACTTGCTAAATTCACAAACAAAAAATTAATCGTAGACATCAAAGAAGTAAAAAGACCAGATAAAGATGCTCAGTTAGTAGCTGAAAACATCGCACAGCAGCTGGAAAACCGTATTTCATTCAGACGTGCTATGAAATCCTGCATGTCAAGAACAATGAAATCAGGAGCACTTGGTGTGAAGACATCTGTTTCCGGACGTCTCGGCGGAGCTGATATGGCTCGTACAGAGTTCTACAGCGAAGGAACAATTCCGCTTCAGACACTGAGAGCAGACATTGATTATGGATTCGCAGAAGCTGACACAACTTACGGAAAAGTCGGTGTAAAGGTTTGGATTTACAAAGGCGAAGTTCTTCCGACTAGAGCAGATAAGGAAGGGAGCGATAAATAATGTTAATGCCAAAAAGAGTGAAACGTCGTAAACAGTTCCGTGGTACCATGAAAGGTAAAGCTTTAAGAGGTAACACGATTTCATATGGTGAGTATGGTATTGTCGCAACAGAGCCGTGCTGGATTCGTTCTAACCAGATCGAGGCAGCCCGTATTGCTATGACACGTTACATCAAACGTGGTGGTAAAGTTTGGATCAAAATTTTCCCAGACAAACCTGTAACAGCAAAACCAGCAGAAACTCGAATGGGTAGTGGAAAAGGAACATTAGAGTACTGGGCAGCAGTAGTAAAACCAGGTCGTGTAATGTTCGAAATTGCAGGAGTACCAGAGGAAACAGCTAGAGAGGCACTTCGTCTTGCAATGCATAAATTACCTTGCAAATGCAAAATCGTTTCTCGCGCAGACTTAGAAGGCGGTGATAACAGTGAAAATTAATACATTTGTAAACGAATTAAGAGCAAAATCTGTAGAAGAATTAAATGAAGAATTAGTAGCTGCTAAAAAGGAACTCTTCAATCTGAGATTCCAGAATGCAACTAACCAGTTAGATAACACAAGCAGAATTAAAGAAGTTAGAAAGAACATCGCAAGAATTCAGACGATGATCACAGAAGCTTCTAAAGCTGAATAGGAGGTCGTACTGTGGAAGAAAGAAATTTAAGAAAAGTTCGTACAGGCAAGGTTGTCAGCGATAAAATGGACAAAACAATCGTTGTCGCAGTTGAAGACCACGTTAAACACCCTCTTTATAAGAAAATCGTAAAAAGAACTTATAAATTGAAAGCTCATGATGAAAACAATGAGTGTAACGTTGGGGATACAGTAAGAGTTATGGAAACAAGACCACTGTCTAAAGACAAAAGATGGAGACTTGTTGAGATCGTAGAAAAAGCGAAATAATTGATTCGCACTTTGAAGATTCGTTCAAAGAATGGAAAATAAAGGAGGATTACCTGCATGATACAACAGGAAAGTAGACTTAAAGTAGCAGACAACACAGGTGCTAAAGAATTACTTTGTATCCGTGTGCTTGGCGGTTCTACAAGAAGATATGCCCACATCGGAGATGTTATCGTTGCGTCTGTTAAAGATGCAACACCAGGCGGCGTTGTTAAAAAAGGTGACGTTGTTAAGGCTGTAGTTGTCCGTACTGTAAACAGTACTCGTCGTAAAGATGGTTCCTATATCAGATTCGATGAAAATGCTGCTGTAATTATAAAAGACGATATGAACCCACGTGGAACACGTATTTTTGGACCAGTAGCCAGAGAGCTCAGAGACAAACGCTTCATGAAGATTGTTTCTTTAGCTCCGGAAGTACTGTAGGAGGTGCCTAGAATGTCAGCTATGAAGATTAAAAAAGGCGATATGGTTAAAGTTATCGCTGGTAAAGATAAAAACAAAGAAGGCAAAGTTCTTGCTGTAAATAACAAAGACGGAAAAGTTCTGGTTGAGGGAATCAACATGCTCACAAAGCATACGAAACCAAGCGCAGCGAATCAGAATGGTGGTATCGTTCATCAGGAAGGCTACATTGATGCTTCTAACGTAATGCTTCTGCATGACGGAAAAGCTACAAGAGTAGGATTCAAAATGGATGGAGACAAAAAGGTTCGTTTTGCAAAATCAACAGGTAAAGTAATTGATTAATTTGGGAAAGGAGGACCAGAACTTTGAGTAGACTGAAAGAACAGTATCAGAATGAGATCGTTGATGCAATGATCAAAAAATTTGGATATAAAAACATTATGGAAGTGCCGAAACTGGACAAAGTTGTAATCAACATGGGTGTTGGTGAGGCAAAAGAAAACGCGAAAGTATTAGAGTCAGCAGTAGCTGATCTTGAGAAAATCGCAGGTCAGAAAGCAGTTCTTACAAGAGCTAAGAACTCAGTGGCTAACTTCAAAATCAGAGAAGGTATGCCGATCGGATGTAAAGTTACTTTAAGAGGAGAAAGAATGTATGAGTTCGTTGATCGTCTGATCAACCTTGCTCTTCCTCGTGTACGTGACTTCAGAGGTGTAAATCCGAACGCATTTGACGGAAGAGGTAACTACGCTCTCGGAATTAAAGAGCAGCTGATTTTCCCAGAAATCGAATACGACAAAGTGGATAAGGTCAGAGGTATGGATGTAATTTTCGTTACAACTGCTAAGACTGACGAGGAAGCTCGTGAATTATTGACACAGTTCAATATGCCATTCACAAAGTAAAGGAGGGAAATTCATGGCTAAAACATCAATGAAAATCAAACAGCAGCGCAAACAGAAATTCTCTACAAGAGAATACAGCCGTTGCAGAATCTGTGGACGTCCACATGCATATTTGAGAAAATATGGTATCTGCCGTGTTTGCTTCCGTGAACTGGCATACAAAGGACAGATCCCAGGCGTAAGAAAAGCAAGCTGGTAAGTCCGGAACAAAGGAAACTACCCGTATAAACATATAGGAGGTCATATAAATGAACATGAGCGATCCAATTGCAGATATGCTTACAAGAATCCGTAATGCAAATACTGCGAAACATGATACAGTAGATGTACCTGCATCCAAAATGAAAAAAGCAATCGCTGAGATTCTTTTCAATGAAGGATACATCGCAAAATATGATATCGTAGAAGATGGACACTTTGAAACAATCCATATTACACTGAAATATGGTGCAGACAAGAACGAAAAAGTTATCTCTGGTCTGAAGAGAATCTCCAAACCAGGTCTGCGTGTGTATGCTGGAACAGAGGATATCCCGAGAGTACTCGGAGGACTCGGAACAGCAATCCTTTCTACAAACAAAGGTGTTATCACAGATAAAGAAGCCAGAAAACTTGGCGTAGGTGGAGAAGTACTCTGCTTCGTTTGGTAGGCACTGAACACCGAGATATTCTGTGTAAAACATAGATAATTGTAACTGAAAACAGAGGAGCCAAAGCAGCTCCTCCGAAAATCTAAGTTAAGGAGGAAACAGGTATGTCACGTATCGGAAGACTGCCAGTTGCAATTCCAGCAGGAGTAACTGTGGAAGTTGCAGCAAACAATGTAGTGACTGTAACAGGTCCAAAAGGAACTCTTGTAAAAGAGCTTCCAGTTGAAATGGAAATCAAAGTTGAAGGTGAAGAAGTTGTTGTAACAAGACCAAGCGATCTGAAGAAAATGAAATCTCTTCACGGTCTTACAAGAACACTGATCAACAACATGGTTGTTGGTGTAACAAACGGATACGAAAAAGTTCTGGAAGTTAATGGTGTTGGTTACAGAGCATCCAAATCCGGAAACAAACTGACATTGAACTTAGGATACTCTCATCCAGTTGAAATGATCGATCCGGAAGGTGTTGAGACTGTACTGGAAGGTCAGAACAAAATCACAGTAAAAGGTATCGACAAAGAAAAAGTTGGCCAGTTTGCAGCTGAAATCAGAGATAAGAGAAGACCGGAACCATACAAAGGTAAAGGTATTAAATATGCTGATGAAGTTATCAGACGCAAAGTTGGTAAGACTGGTAAGAAATAATTAAGGAGAGTGTGAAAATGGTTAGTAAGAAATCAAGAAGCGAAGTTCGTAGAAAAAAACACATGAAATTACGTAACCGTTTCAGCGGTACTGCTGAAAGACCACGTTTGGCTGTGTTTAGAAGTAATAATCATATGTATGCTCAGATTATCGATGATACAGTTGGAAACACTCTGGTTGCAGCGTCTACACTTGAAAAAGATGTAAAAGCAGAATTAGAAAAAACCAACAACGTTGAAGCAGCAGCATACTTAGGAAAAGTAATTGCTGAAAAAGCAAAAGCAAAAGGAATCACTGATGTTGTATTCGACAGAGGCGGATTCATCTATCAGGGAAAAGTTAAAGCGTTAGCAGATGCAGCTAGAGAAGCTGGACTGAATTTCTAAGGAAGGGAGAACACAGATGAGACAGGAACGCATTGATGCTAGTAATTTAGAATTAACAGAAAAAGTGGTATCAATCAAACGTGTTACCAAAGTTGTTAAAGGTGGTCGTAACTTCAGATTCACAGCTTTAGTAGTTGTTGGCGATGGAAAAGGCCATGTTGGTGCAGGTTTAGGAAAGGCTACTGAAATTCCAGAAGCTATCCGTAAAGGAAAAGAAGATGCAGCTAAAAATCTGATTAAAGTTGCATTAGATGAAAACGAGAGCATTACACATGATGTGATCGGAAAATTCGGCAGCGCTTCCGTACTGCTGAAAAAAGCTCCGGAAGGTACTGGAGTTATCGCCGGTGGTCCGGCTCGTGCGGTAATCGAGATGGCAGGAATCAAGAACATCCGTACAAAATCTCTGGGATCTAACAACAAACAGAATGTCGTACTTGCAACAATCGCAGGTCTGAAAAACGTTAAGACTCCGGAAGAAGTAGCAAAACTTCGCGGCAAATCAGTAGAAGAGATCGTAGGCTAGGAGGTAAATGAAAATGGCAAATTTAAAAGTTACATTAGTAAAGTCTACAATCGGTGCCGTACCAAAGCATAAAAAAACTGTTGAGGCACTTGGATTAAAAAAAGTGAACAAAACAGTCGTATTACCAGATAATGCAGCTACCAGAGGTATGGTACAGCAGGTTAGACATTTAGTAAAAGTTGAAGAAGAAGCTTAATTTCAGACGATAAGGAGGTAATATCATGGACTTATCTAACTTAAGACCGGCAGACGGTTCTAAGCACAGCGATAATTTCAGAAGAGGCCGTGGACACGGTTCTGGAAATGGTAAGACAGCTGGTAAAGGTCACAAAGGTCAGAAAGCTCGTTCCGGAGCAACAAGACCAGGCTTTGAAGGTGGTCAGATGCCTTTATACAGAAGAATACCAAAGAGAGGATTCAAATGCAGAAACTCTAAAGAAATCGTTGGTATCAATGTAAGTGCATTAGAAAGATTTGAAGATGGCGCAACAGTTTCAGTAGAAACAATGATCGAGTGCGGTCTTGTAACAAATCCTAGAGATGGTGTTAAAATTCTTGGAAACGGAGAGTTAACTAAGAAACTCACTGTTCAGGCAAATGCATTCAGTGCAGGTGCTGTTGAAAAGATTGAGGCCCTTGGTGGAAAAGCAGAGGTGATCTAATGCTCAAGACTGTGCGAAAAGCATTTCAAATAGAAGACATTAGAAAACGGCTTTTCTATACATTTTTAATGCTGATCGTTGTAAGATTTGGTTCTCAGCTCCCGACTCCGGGAGTTGACCCGACTTACATTCAGAATTTACTTGCGAGCCAGAATAACGGTGCATACAGCTTTTTTGATGCATTCACCGGTGGTTCGTTCACAAGGATGTCAGTCTTCGCACTGAGCATCACACCATACATTACATCTTCCATCATTATGCAGCTTTTGACAATTGCAATTCCGAAGCTTGAGGAAATGCAGAAGGAAGGTGCTGAGGGAAGAAAGAAAATTGCGGCAATTACGCGTTATGTGACAGTTGCTCTCGCACTGATCGAATCCATTGCAATGTCTATCGGTTTTGGTCGTCAGGGACTTCTGGAAGAATTTAACTTTGTAAATGTTGCGATTGTTGTGTGTACATTGACAGCCGGTTCTGCATTCTTGATGTGGATCGGTGAGCGTATCACAGAAAAAGGTGTGGGAAATGGTATTTCTATCGTACTGTTGATTAATATTCTTTCCCGTGTACCGAATGATTTTGTGACGCTTTACACACAGTTTATTAAAGGAAAAACTCTGGCAAAGGGTGCTATGGCAGCAATCATTATCCTTGCAATTCTGTTGGCAGTTGTGTTATTTGTTATCATTCTGCAGGATGGTGAGAGAAGGATTGCAGTACAGTATTCCCAGAAAGTACAGGGAAGAAGGACATATGGTGGCAAGGCTACACATATTCCGTTAAAAGTAAATACTTCAGGTGTTATTCCGGTTATCTTTGCATCTTCACTGATGCAGTTCCCGATTGTAATTGCCCAGTTCTTAGGCAAGGGTGACGGAAACGGATGGGGAAGTCAGATTCTTCGGACAATGAATTCCAATAACTGGTGTGATCCTGATAATTTAGTATATTCAATAGGACTGATCATTTACATTGCGCTGACAATCTTTTTTGCATATTTCTATACATCGATTACATTTAATCCACTGGAAATTGCAAACAACATGAAAAAAAGCGGCGGATTTATTCCGGGAATTCGTCCTGGAAAACCAACAGTCGAATATCTGCAGACAATTTTGAATCGTATCGTATTCATTGGTGCATGCGGACTTGTGATTGTTCAGGTAGTTCCGTTCTTCTTTAACGGTGTATTTGGTGCGAATGTTTCTTTTGGAGGAACTTCACTGATCATTATCGTAGGTGTTGTACTTGAGACGATCAAGAAGATCGAGTCGCAGATGCTTGTCCGCAACTACTCAGGTTTCCTGAGCAGCAAGGGCTCATCAAAGTAAAAGGGTTCTTGGATATGAAATGAGACAATTTAGCTCGTTGTATGCTGTCCCTTTTTGGGACGGAATACGGCGGGTTAAAGTGCTATATGGAGGGATACTGTTATGAAGATTATTATGTTGGGTGCTCCTGGAGCAGGAAAAGGAACACAGGCTAAGAAAATTGCAGAGAAATATGATATTCCTCATATTTCTACAGGTGATATTTTCAGAGCCAATATTAAAAACGGAACAGAGCTTGGACAGAAAGCAAAAACATATATGGATCAGGGACTTCTTGTACCGGATGAACTGGTAGTTGACCTCGTGGTAGACAGGGTAAATCAGGAAGACTGTTCCAAAGGATATGTGCTGGATGGTTTCCCGAGAACAATCCCACAGGCAGAGGCACTGGATAAAGCTCTGTCTGCAATGGGACAGAAGATGGATTATGCCATCAATGTAGAAGTTCCGGATGAAAATATTGTAAACAGAATGTCCGGACGCAGAGCATGTGTAGACTGCGGAGCAACATACCATATTGTATATGCACCGACAGAGAAAGAGGATGTCTGTGATAAATGCGGTGGAAGTCTGATCTTAAGAGATGATGACAAACCGGAAACAGTACTGAAACGTCTTGGAGTATATCACGAGCAGACACAGCCACTGATCGACTATTATACAAAAGCGGGAATCTTAAAAGAAGTAGATGGAACGATCGATATCAATGATGTGTTTGCAGCAATCGTTCAGATTCTGGGAGAGTAATTCATGCAGCTGGAACCGGGAATGCTTGCGCGTTCGAAAGCAGGGCATGATAAGAATTGTATATATGTCATAATTTGTGTCAAAGATGAATATGTATATCTGGCAGACGGGCAGCTTCGTCCGGTCTGCCGGGCAAAGAAGAAAAACCTGAGGCATGTGCAGCCGATCAAAAAGCTTCACAGTACTTCAGTGACCGATGATGAAACAATCAGAAATGTAATAAGAAAGTATTCCAAATCTATTGGATGAGGAGTGGAAGCGTCAAGAGCGCAGGAGGATTTAGTATGTCAAAAGCTGACGTAATCGAAATTGAAGGAGTCGTAGTTGAAAAGCTGCCAAACGCAATGTTTAAAGTAGAGCTGGAGAATGGTCATATCGTGCTGGCTCATATCAGTGGAAAACTGCGTATGAATTTTATTAAGATTTTACCAGGTGACAAGGTGACATTGGAGATGTCTCCATACGATCTGAGCAAAGGAAGAATTGTTTGGAGAGATAAGTAAAAAGGTATTGACTTTATTAGATATAGGGTGCTATAATATCAAATGGCTGTTTTTGGGTAGGTGTGTCCAAAAACAGTTGGAAACGTAAGGGTTTTAGCAAAGGATGGAAGGAGGATTTGACATGAAGGTTAGATCATCAGTAAAACCAATTTGTGAAAAATGCAAAATCATTAAAAGAAAAGGAAGCATCAGAGTAATCTGTGAGAATCCTAAGCACAAACAGCGTCAGGGATAATTGCTGGTTTGTGAAATGAATTAGGCGGCTGACAGCGCGACACACCAGGAAGTGTGTAGAGCTGTTTAATATACAGTAAGGATACACCACTGCTACGCATTTGGCAGATTGCCTCACAAGAAGGCTGGTGGTCTTGACACATACACGAGAACTTGGATACAGGTTCTTTCTTCTGCATTCGGCAGGACAGTATGTGTGTGTATATTGCTTCTAATACCCGACGGTCATTTGCGTAAAAAGATTTGCGTGTCGGGAAAGGGTGCATCATATTTGCACCTGGTGTGATTCAGCAAAGTCTGACACACCCAGTTAAAGACAATATTAAATTTAGATTCAAAATGGAGGAAAGACACATGGCTCGTATTGCAGGTGTAGACTTACCAAGAGACAAACGTGTAGAAATCGGACTTACTTATATTTACGGAATCGGAAAAACATCCGCTATCCGTATCCTTGCAGATGCAGGAGTAGATCCAGATACACGTGTTAGAGATTTGACACAGGACGACGTTAAGAAAATCAGTGAAGTGATCGATGAGACTCAGGTTGTAGAAGGTGATCTCAGAAGAGAAATCCAGTTAAACATCAAGAGACTTAAAGAAATCGGATGCTACCGTGGAATCCGTCACAGAAAAGGACTTCCGGTACGTGGTCAGAAAACAAAGACTAATGCAAGAACATGCAAAGGTCCTAAGAGAACTGTAGCAAACAAGAAAAAATAATATAAAGTAATATCCCCGTCAAGTGGGGAATACAAGAATTCAAGAAAGTAGGTTAGTTTAAATGGCTAAGAAAGTTACAAAAAAAGTGACAAAGAAACGTGTCAAGAAAAACGTTGAACGAGGACAAGCACATATCCAGTCATCTTTTAATAATACAATCGTAACATTAACAGATACACAGGGAAATGCACTTTCATGGGCAAGTGCAGGCGGTCTGGGATTTAGAGGTTCAAGAAAATCTACTCCATATGCAGCTCAGATGGCAGCTGAAACAGCAGCAAAGGCAGCATTAGTACATGGTCTGAAAACAGTTGATGTTTTCGTAAAGGGTCCAGGATCAGGAAGAGAAGCTGCAATCCGTGCATTACAGGCTTGCGGTATTGATGTAGTAAGTATCAAAGACGTAACACCGGTACCACACAACGGATGCCGCCCACCAAAACGCAGAAGAGTCTAATTTCAGGACTTGGCGGCAGTTTTTTGCTGCAGGTGAGCTAACAGAGAATTTGAGCAATGAGCATAGCGGATTACTGCAGTTCCGCTGATTTTTAAGGAGGATAAACATGGCAGTTAATAGAGTTCCAGTTCTTAAAAGATGCCGTTCATTAGGTATGGACCCAATCTATTTAGGAATCAACAAAAAATCTAACAGACAGTTAAAAAGAGCTAATAGAAAAATGAGCGAGTACGGTCTCCAGTTACGTGAGAAACAGAAAGCAAAATTCATCTATGGTGTATTAGAGAAACCTTTCAGAAACTACTATGCAAAAGCAAAACAGATGGAAGGTATGACAGGTGAAAACCTGATGATTCTTCTGGAATCCAGACTGGACAATGTAATGTTCCGTATGGGATTCGCAAGAACAAGAAAAGAAGCTAGACAGATCGTTGACCACAAACACGTTTTAGTAAACGGAAAACAGGTAAACATTCCATCTTACCTTGTAAAAGCTGGTGACGTGATTGAAATCAAAGAAAAACACAAAGACTGCCAGAGATACAAAGATATTCTGGAAGTAACAGGTGGAAACATGATTCCTGACTGGCTGGAAGTTGATGCTGAGAACCTGAAAGGTACAGTAAAAGAGCTTCCTTCAAGAGAAGCAATCGATGTTCCTGTAGATGAGATGTTAATCGTCGAGTTATATTCTAAATAATCTCTCAGTGAGTAGCAGAAGTTTTAGAATCCGGAGATTTAACATTGTACCCCCTCAACATATATTAACCCATAAGGAGGGTCTGTGTAGTGTTTGATTTTAATAAGCCGAATATTGAAATTACAGAAATTTCAGAAGATAAAAAATATGGAAAATTTGTAGTGGAACCTCTGGAGAGAGGATACGGAATCACATTGGGTAACTCCCTGAGAAGAATCATGCTTTCTTCTCTTCCGGGAGCAGCCATCAGTTCTGTAAAGATTGACGGAGTTCTGCACGAATTCAGTTCCATCCCAGGTGTAAAAGAAGATGTAACAGAGATTATCATGAACTTAAAGTCCCTGGCAATCAAAAATACATCAGAATCAGACGAAGTAAAGACTGCATATATCGAGTTTGAAGGAGAAGGTATTGTAACAGGTGCTGATATCCAGACAGATTCTGATATTGAGATTATGAATCCGGAGCAGGTTATCGCTACATTGAGCGGCGGTAAAGACAGCAAATTGTATATGGAACTTACTATTACAAAAGGCAGAGGATACGTAAGCGCAGACAAGAACAAGAGTGAGGATATGCCGATTGGTGTGATTCCGATCGATTCAATCTATACACCGGTTGAACGTGTCAATATGACCGTTCAGAATACTCGTGTCGGACAGGTTACAGATTATGACAAACTGACATTAGACGTATGGACAAAGGGAACACTGCTTCCGGATGAGGCAGTCAGCCTTGCAGCAAAAGTTCTCAGTGAACATCTGAAATTATTCATTGACCTTTCTGAAGTTGCTCAGTCAGCTGAAGTCATGATTGAAAAAGAGGATGACGAGAAAGAGAAAGTTCTGGAGATGAGCATTGACGAATTAGAGCTTTCTGTACGTTCATACAACTGTCTGAAGAGAGCCGGCATCAACACAGTAGAAGAACTTACAAACAAGACACCGGAAGACATGATGAAGGTGCGTAACCTTGGACGTAAGTCTCTGGAAGAAGTGCTGGCAAAATTAAAAGAATTAAACCTTGAGTTAAATCAGGGAGAGGAATAAAGAAAATTATCCCGTCAGTAAGCCCGAAGAGCGTGGCGGGAGCATTTGATTTATAAGCCCGAAGATGCAAAACCAAATGTTTATTTAATGGAGGACCATAAAAATGGCAAAATATAGAAAACTCGGCAGAACATCCAGCCAGAGAAAAGCTTTGATCAGAAACCAGGTAACAGCATTACTGAACAATGGTAAAATTGTTACTACAGAAGCAAAAGCAAAAGAGATCCGTAAAGAAGTTGAAAAACTGATCGCTTTAGCTGTAAAAGAAAAAGATAACTTCGAAGAAGTAACTGTAAAAGCTAAAGTTGCTAAAAAAGACGACAAAGGCAGAAGAGTGAAAGAAGTTGTTGACGGTAAAAAAGTAACTGTTTACGAAGAAGTTGAAAAGACAATCAAAAAAGATATGCCAAGCAGACTTCACGCAAGAAGACAGATGCTGAAAGTTCTTTACACAGCAACAGAAGCTCCAAAGAACAACATCAAGAGAAATATGAAAAAAGTTGATTTAGTGGATAAATTATTCACAGAAATCGCTCCAAAATATGCAGACCGCAACGGTGGTTACACAAGAATCGTTAAGATTGGCCAGCGTAAAGGTGATGCAGCTATGGAAGTACTGATCGAGTTAGTTTAATCAGTAATCAAAATAGCAAAAGAGAAGCACTTGAAGATCAGAGATGGTTTTCGAGTGCTTTTTTGATTCATCTAAAATTAAAAAAAATTTAATGATTTTTGCAACACATTTGTAATCTTTTTCGTCTAATATATAGGTGATACTGTATCACGGTATTATTACATAAGAGAATGTAAAAGGGGAACATTTAGGATGGGAAAAGCGAAAAAAACAAAGGCAGTAAAAAGAAGAAAAGTGGGAAAAGACGGTAAAGTAAAGGCTTTGTGGATCACAGGAGGGGTTCTTGCAGTGATCTGTTTGATCTATGTTGCAATCTCTGTGTATTTCATGAGTCACTTTTTCGTGAATACGAAAATTAACGGTAAAAACTTTTCGGGGAAGACAGCAAGTGATGTAGAAAAGTATCTCCAGACAAATATAAAAGATTATAAGCTTACAATTTTGGAAAATGAAGGAAGACAGGATGTGATCAGCGGAAGCGAGATTGGACTGGAATACAGAGCGGGGACAGAAACAGAAAAATTGTTGAAGGATCAGAATGGATTCGCCTGGCCGAAAGCTTTCTTTACGGAGAATTCCAGAAAGGTTTCAGTCAATGTGTCATATAATGAGGAATCCTTGAATCAGCGGATCTCACAGCTTTCATGTCTGCAGACAGAGCAGACACCGGCAGAGAATGCAAAGCCGGAATTTGATGGAAACCAGTATGTCATCAAACCGGAAGTGTATGGAAATGCCGTGGATAAAGAACGTCTTACAGAGCAGGTAAAAGTTCATATCACAGAGTTTCAGCCACAGTTGGATATGGTGGAAACCAAGTGCTATGCGAAACCAAAATATGTAGAGGATTCCAAGGAAGTACAGGAAGCCTGTGATGCAATGAATAAATATGTAAATGCAAGTATCACATATCCGATGAATGAACCAGTCGTAGTAGATAAAGCGCTGATCTCACAGTGGCTGCAGGTAGACGGAGAAATGAAGGTTTCTCTCAATACAGAGGCGATGAAGCAGTGGTTTACTGCCTTTGGAGATAAGTATGATACACAGGGAACGACCAGAACCTTTACAACGCCGGCCGGAAAGAGCGCAACTGTGACGGGCGGGACTTATGGATGGTCGATTGATGAGGATACAGAGCTTGTGAATCTGCAGAACAGCATTTTAAACGGGGAAGTAGTCACAAGGGAGCCTGCATATTATGCGGGCGGTACTGCCGCAGCACATTCCGGGCAGGACTGGGGAAATACGTATGCAGAAGTGGATATGAGTGCACAGCATATGTGGTATGTTCAGAATGGACAGGTGGTGCTGGAGACGGATGTTGTGACAGGAGAGCCGATTCCGTCCAAGATTACACCGGAAGGAGTGTATTCCCTGATGTGGAAGCAGCCAAATTCTGTTCTGGTCGGAGATATTAATCCAGATACCGGAGAACCGGCATACAGAACAAAGGTAAAATACTGGATGCAGGTGACGTCAAGCGGAGTCGGTTTTCATGATGCGACCTGGCAGACTGCATTTGGCGGGACATTGTATCAGATTCCGGGAACAGGGTCTCATGGCTGTATCAATATGCCGTTAGATCAGGCGGGGGCGCTCTTCAATATGATCGAACCAGGGACACCGGTAATCTTCCATTGGTGATAAAAAATTAATTTTTTGTGCAAATGTACCAATTGACGTTAAAAAGATAACGTTAAATATTTGTCAAAAGCTATATTGACAATTATTTAACAAGAAAGTATACTAATACCTGTAATTAAGAAACCAAGTCAATTACAGGAGGATTATTGAAATGGCGAAGAAAAAAGAAGAGATGGGAGTACCTGCAATCGTAGACAGCGTAGAAACACTGGAAGCGAAGATGAAAGCAATGCGCGAAGCTCAGAAAGAATTTGCAAAATTCTCTCAGGAGCAGGTTGATAAGATTTTCTATGAAGCAGCAATGGCAGCTAACAAGATGCGTATCCCGCTTGCTAAAATGGCAGTAGAAGAGACACAGAGAGGTGTCCTTGAAGATAAAATCATTAAAAATCATTATGCAGCAGAGTATATCTACAATGCATATAAAGATACAAAAACTTGTGGAGTGATCGAAGAAGACACTGCATACGGAATCAAGAAAGTAGCTGAGCCGATCGGACTTGTTGCAGCAGTTATTCCGACAACAAACCCGACATCTACAGCAATCTTTAAAACATTGATCTGTTTAAAGACAAGAAATGCGATCATCATCAGCCCACATCCAAGTGCAAAAGCATGTACGATCGAGGCTGCAAAAGTAGTTCTTGAAGCAGCAGTAAAAGCTGGAGCACCGGAAGGAATCATCGGATGGATCGATGTACCGTCTCTGGAGCTGACAAACCAGGTTATGAGAGATTCTGATATCATCCTGGCTACAGGTGGTCCTGGAATGGTGAAGGCTGCTTACTCTTCAGGAAAACCGGCACTTGGTGTTGGACCTGGAAATACACCTGTTATCATTGATGATACAGCAGATATCAAGATGGCAGTAAACTCTATCATCCATTCTAAAACATTTGACAATGGTATGATCTGTGCTTCTGAGCAGTCAGTTACTGTTCTGGACAGCATTTATGAAGAAGTGAAGAAAGAATTCCAGTATCGTGGATGCTACTTCCTGAAAAAAGGCGCTGAGCTTGATAAGGTTCGTAAGACAATTATCATCAATGGTGCATTAAACAGCAAGATTCCTGGAAAATCTGCATATGAGATTGCAAAAATGGCAGGTGTAGATGTTCCTGAGAATACAAAAATCCTGATCGGTGAAGTAGAGTCTGTAGATATTTCAGAAGAATTTGCTCACGAAAAATTATCTCCTGTACTTGCTATGTATAAAGCAAAAACATTTGACGAAGCACTTGCAAAAGCAGAACAGCTTGTAGCAGACGGTGGATATGGACATACATCTGCTCTGTACGTTCATCCGGCACAGAAAGAAAAGATTGAAAAACACTATGCAGCAATGAAGACATGCCGTGTTCTGATCAACACTCCTGCAGCTCAGGGTGGTATCGGAGATCTTTACAACTTCAAACTGGCTCCATCTCTTACACTGGGATGTGGTTCATGGGGCGGAAACTCCGTATCAGAAAACGTTGGAGTAAAACACCTGATTAACGTGAAGACAGTTGCAGAGAGGAGAGAGAACATGCTCTGGTTCAGAACACCTGAAAAAGTATACTTCAAGAAAGGCAGCATGCCGGTTGCACTGGATGAACTTGGAACAATCATGCACAAGAAAAAAGCATTCATCGTAACAGACTCATTCCTGTACAAAAACGGATATGTAAAAGGAATCGAAGAGAAACTGGATGCTATGGGAATCCAGCACACATGCTTCTATGAAGTAGCTCCGGACCCGACACTGCAGTGTGCACAGAAAGGTGCAGACATGATGCGTTCTTTCGAGCCTGATACAATTATTGCTCTTGGTGGTGGATCTGCAATGGACGCTGCTAAGATTATGTGGGTAATGTACGAATATCCGGATGCAAACTTTGAAGATATGGCTATGGACTTCATGGATATCCGTAAGAGAGTATACACATTCCCTGAGATGGGTAAAAAAGCATACTTCGTAGCAATCCCGACATCTTCAGGAACAGGTTCTGAGGTAACACCATTTGCGATCATTACAGACGCAGAGACAGGTGTAAAATGGCCGCTGGCTGATTACCAGTTACTTCCGAACATGGCAATCGTTGATGTTGACAACATGATGACACAGCCAAAAGGACTGACAAGTGCATCAGGTATCGACGTTATGACACATGCGATCGAAGCATTTGTATCTATCATGGCTACAGACTACACAGATGGTCTTGCTATGAAAGCAGTGAAGATGGTATTTGAAAACCTTCCATCTGCATATGAGAACGGAGCAAATGATCCGAAAGCACGTGAAGAGATGGCAAACGCTTCTTGTATGGCTGGTATGGCATTCGCAAATGCATTCCTTGGATTGAACCACTCTATGGCTCATAAACTGGGAGCATTCCACCATCTGCCACACGGTGTTGCAAACGCAGTACTTCTGACAGAAGTTATGAGATACAATGCATCTGAGGTTCCAACTAAGATGGGAACATTCTCTCAGTATCAGTATCCACATGCACTTGCAAGATACGCTGAGTTAGGACGTTTTGCAGGATGCACAGGAAAAGATGACAAAGAAGTATTTGAGAACTTCCTTGCAAAACTGGAAGTATTAAAAGAACAGATCGGAATCAAGAAATCCATCAAAGAGTATGGTATCGATGAGAAATACTTCCTTGACACACTGGATGACATGGTAGAGCAGGCATTCAATGACCAGTGTACAGGAGCAAACCCAAGATACCCACTGATGAAAGAGATCAAAGAACTTTACCTGAAATGCTACTATGGAAAATAATTTCCGGTAAGGAAAATAAGAGAGAAGGACATTCCAAACGCCAGAAATGACGGGAGGAGTGTCCTCTTTTTGTGAAAATATAAAAGAAGAAAATCGTTAAAAAAGTTAAGGAATTAACAATTATATTCAGTAAAAAAATATCGTGAAAAATTGCACAAAGTTAACTTTAGGGGCTTACATTTCAAAAAAGCAGGAGCTATAATAAGGTCAGTAAAAGAAAAACAGATACCACACCGGAAGGATTTACCGGGCGGGATAGAATGTATGACAGGAGGCAATTTTTATGAAACTGGAAGAAAAAAACTTAATCGTAAAACGTTCTTACAAAGAAGTGTACAAATGTGAAGAAGGAATTGTAAAAGTATTTGCAAAAGAGCATCCGAAGTCAGACGTACTGAATGAGGCTTTAAATACTGCCCGTGTTGAAGAAGCAGGACTGGATATCCCGAGTGTAAAAGAAGTGACACAGATCGATGGAAAATGGGCTCTGGTGATCGAGTACAAAGATGGTAAGACAATGGAAGAGATGATGAAGGTCGATCCTACAAATCTGGAGAAATATATGAATGATTTTGTGGATCTGCAGCTGAGTGTTACAAGTAAAAAGGCACCTCTTTTAAACAAGATGAAAGATAAATTTGCCCGGCAGATCAATGGATTAAAAGTCCTGGATGCGACGACAAGATATGAACTGATGACACGACTGGAAAGTATGCCGAAGCATGACAAGATCTGTCACGGAGATTTTAATCCGAGCAACGTGATCGTTGGAAAGAACGGTAAGATGACTGTGATTGACTGGGCTCATGTGACACAGGGAAATGCAAGTGCGGATGCAGCTATGACCTATCTTTTGTTTGCACTGGAAAGTCAGGAAAAAGCAGATCTGTACCTGAAGATTTTCTGTAAGAAGAGTGATACAGCAATGCAGTATGTACAGCAGTGGCTTCCGATCGTCGCAGCAGCACAGCTTTCCAAGGAAAATGCGCTTGAGAAAGATTTCCTGATGAGATGGATTGATGTTATGGATTACCAATAGAAAAGAGGCTGAAGATCGGTATTAACAAACCGATTTTCAGCCTTCTTTTTATGTACGTATAAATTTCTACCAGCTCTGGAAGAAAAGATTCCCGCCGACATTGACTCCCGGACGATCGGTAGCACCTGCATACAGGAAGTAGTAGCAGTCAATGACAGAAGAAAGTCTTGCTCCGTTGACTGCGTCCTGGGCAACCTGAAGTGCCAGGCTGGACGGACCGGAATTCAGAACAGAATCAAGTCTTCCGCTCCAGACCGGTTCAAACTGTCCGGTTGCATAGATGACACCGTGAATTGAATTCGGGAAAAGCGGACTTTCCACACGATTCATGATCACGGTCGCTACAGCCAGCATGGAATTATAATCATGTATGGCCTCGCAGTCCAATAAAGCGGCAAAGGTAGTGAGCTCATCATGGGTTGCATCAGAGCCTCCTCCCTGAATGATATCTCCGCCGGAATCCGGTGTAGTCGGAGGTGTCGGAGTCACTGTTGAGTTACCGTCACCGGATGAAGGCTTGTCCGATTTCTGCTGCTGTTGCTGCTGAAGTTCCTGCTGTCTTTTTGCTTCCAGTTCTGCAGCTTCCTGTGCTCTAAGTGCTGCAAGCTGTGCCTGAAATGTAGCCAGATCAGTAGAAGTAGCAGCGGCTTTCGCTTCGAGATCAGACTGCTTCTTATCCAGACTTGTCTGGAGTGAGACCAGAGAATCCTGCTGTGCCTGAAGAGTCTTTTCCTCTTCTGCGATTTGATTTTTCGTCTCCTGCAGTTCAGTGAGCATCTTGCGGTCATAGTCGCTGATGTTCTGGATAAAATCTGCTTTGTTCAGAAAGTCAGTCATATCCTCTGCAGAAAAGAGCATTTCCAGAAGTGATGCGCTTCCGGTCTCGTACATATACTTAATACGTGTCTTCATGTCATTATACTGTTGAGCTTCTTTTGCCTGTGCGTCGGCTAAGGAATCTTTTGTCCTTTGAATCTCGCCATTCGTAATCTCAACCTGCATCTCAGTCGTAGATATCTGATCGCTGATGGCGACAAGTTCCTGATTGATACCGGCCAGCTGGCCTGCCAGATCAGAAGTTTTGCTTTCGAGGCTTTGGGTGCTTTCCTCTGCGGAAACAGGGAGAACAGAAAAAGCCATTGCGAGGGAGCAAATAAGTGCAGTACCTGTTTGCAGCCTGCGTTTTAAGCCTGATTTCATAACTTTAATTCCTTTCTATAAAAAAGTCTGTTTCGCTATTATACTATAAATTGCGGAATAACGCAAATTTTGATAAAATAAGTTACAAAACTTTAAGAAAGAGGTTACTGTGAGCAGTAACAGAAAGATGAGGAGTAGGCTTCATGAAAAAGATAAAAATGATAGGACTGGATTTGGACGGGACTTTGCTCAATTCAAAAAAAGAGGTAACTGATCATACAAAGAGTGTACTGGAGGAGGCCATCGCGCAGGGGATCATTGTGCTGGTAGCGACCGGGCGGCCGCTTACCGGTATTCCAGGACAGGTAAGAGCGATACAGGGAATGCAGTATGCGCTGACGACCAATGGGGCGAGAATCTACGATTTGATCCATGAAAAAACGATTCTTTCGCATCCGGTTCCTTATGAAAAAGGAAATAAAGCGTTGGAAATCACAGAAAAGTATGATACATTACAAGAGGCGTACTTTGACCGGGAGGTATATGCGCAGGAAAATCAGCTACAGGAAATTTGGCGTTATCACAAGAATCCGCATATGTGGGAGTATGTAAGGTCTACCAGGACTGTAGTTCCGTCTATTGTAAAATGGTATGGCGAAGCAAAGCGCGATGCAGACAAACTGCAGCTTATGTTTGCGGATATGCAGGATATAGAGCGTGCCAGAAAAGAGCTGGAAGAGATTCCGGGGCTGGTATTGACGGGATCGCTTGGAAATAACATTGAGATTAATGCTCAGGGAATCGATAAGGGAATTGGAATGATTGAGCTTGGGCACAGACTTGGAATTGACAGAGATGAGATTATGGCATGCGGAGACGGGGACAATGATCTTGAAATGTTAAAGGCCGTGGGATTTGGAGTTGCCATGGGCAATGCAGAGGAAAGTGTAAAAGCGGTAGCAGATTATGTGACGGATACGAATGAGGAAGAAGGCGTGGCAAAAGCAGTCGAAAAGTTTGCTTTGAGATAGGAGGAGAGATATGTTAGAAGCATTAAAAGTAATCATACTGGGGATTGTGGAAGGAATTACAGAATGGCTCCCGATCAGCAGTACAGGACATTTGATCCTGGTAGAAGAATTTGTGAAGCTGAATTTCAGCCAGTCGTATCTGGATATGTTTAACGTGGTGATCCAGCTTGGTGCGATCATGGCAGTTGTTGTGATTTATTTTCACCGGCTGAATCCGTTTTCACCGAAAAAGACAGAAAAGCAGAAAAAAATGACGCTGCAGCTCTGGGTGAAAGTAGTGATCGCTTCCATACCGGCAGGAGTGGTAGGAATCCTGTTTAATGATTTTATTGAAGAAAAATTTAATAATTCTTATGTAGTTGCTACGATGCTGATCGTAGTCGGTGTTCTGTTTATTGTGATCGAGAACAGACACAAAGGAAGGAAACCTCAGATCACCAAGATTTCCCAGATGGGAGTTCCGGTCCTGATCTGGATCGGAGTATTCCAGATGCTTGCTATGATTCCGGGAACTTCCCGTTCAGGAGCAACGATCATCGGAGCACTGGCACTGGGCGTGTCAAGAACTGCAGCAGCGGATTTTACATTCTTTCTGGCGATTCCGGCAATGGCAGGTGCCAGCCTTGTAAAACTTCGTCACTTTGGATTTGACTTTACAGAGACTGAGCTTGGGCTTCTTCTGCTTGGATGTGTTGTTTCATTTGTTGTGTCCATTCTGGCGATCAAGTTTTTATTAAAATACATTCAGAATCATGATTTTAAGGCATTTGGATATTATCGTATCGTACTTGGAATTATTGTGTTCCTGTATTTCGGGATTCATGCACTGCTTGCATAAAAATGAATTATATACAAAAAATATACGTATAAAAATGATAATTTATGCATAATTAGTCTTGCAATTTCGTAAAAACATGGTATCATATATGTATAAAATGAATGATTATACAGACTATGTGTATTTTGTTTTGGGAGGAATGAAAGATGAAAATGAAAAAGTTGACAGGAATCGTTCTGGCAGCGGCATGTATGGTTTCGCTTGCAGGATGTGGTTCTTCAGAGAAAAAAGAAGTGAATGTTGAGAAACCGGAAGATCTTAAGACACTGACGATCGGTGTTCAGCAGGGAACGACAGGAGATATCTTAAGCTCCGATCAGGTAGAGAAAGACTCTCAGATGAAGCGTTATCCGAAAGGATCAACTGCAATACAGGCGCTGAAAAACGGAAAGATCGACTGTGTCGTAATCGATTCTGAGCCGGCAGCAAAATTTGGAGAAAAGAATCAGGATCTGAAGATTATCGACGGCGTTTTTGAAACAGAAGAATATGCAATGTGTGTGAAAAAAGGAAACACGGAATTGCTGGATGAGATGAACAAAGCGCTTGAAGAACTGAAAGAAGACGGTACAGTTGATAAGATCATCGGAAACTATATTGGAGATGACACCGGAAAATATCAGTATGAATCTCCGGCAGATGTGGATCACTCCAAGGGAACACTTGTTATGGCTACGAATGCAGAATTTGAACCATACGAGTATCATGAAGGTGACGGAATTGTAGGAATCGATGTGGATCTTTCCAGAGCGATCTGTGATAAAATGGGATATGATCTGGAGATTCTGGATATGGAATTTGATTCTATTCTTCCATCCATTGCAGCAGGAAAGGCAGATTTCGGTGCAGCCGGCATGACAGTGGATGCAGAGCGTCAGAAAAATGCAGATTTCACAGACACATATGCAAATGCAAGCCAGGTAGTGATCGTAAGAAAATAATCACAGAATGGTAATGAGATACAATAACAGGGGTGCGGGACAAAAATCAGGCAGCCCTGTTTTGAACTGTTAAAGAAACATACAAGAGAGGTAAAAACATGAGCTTTTCAGAAAAGTTATATCAGAACTTTATTGAAGATGACCGGTGGCTTTTGCTGGTAAACGGTCTGAAAGTTACGATCCTTGTAACATTGTTTGCACTTTTAGTAGGTGTGATCATTGGTTTTACTGTGGCGATCATTCGTTCTCTGCATGATAAGACCGGAAAATTCAAAATTTTAAATGCAATCTGTAAAGTGTATCTGACCATTATCAGGGGAACACCGAGCATGATCCAGGTATTGTTCATGTATCTCGTTGTGTTCGGGGCTTCTTCCCTGAATTCCATCGTTATCGGAGGGCTGGCATTTGGTATCAACTCCGGAGCCTATGTAGCTGAGATCGTGCGGTCCGGTATTATGGCGATTCCGGAAGGACAGACAGAGGCTGGAAGAAGTCTTGGGCTCAGCTATGGACAGACGATGCGTCTGATCATTATGCCGCAGGCATTTAAAAATGTACTCCCGGCGTTGGTCAATGAGATGATCGTGCTGATCAAAGAGACTGCGATCATCGGATATATTGGAGAACAGGATCTGACAAAGGCGGCAATGGTAATTCAGAGCCGTACATTTGAGGCATTTATTCCATTAATCACAGCGGCAGTGATCTATCTGGCACTGGTGATGCTGCTTACATTCTTTATGAACAAACTGGAAAGGAGACTGCGCACAAATGAACGATAAGAACGAAGTATTGATCCAGGTTCAGGATCTGAAAAAGGCATTTGGAAAGTTGGAAGTACTGCGTGGGATTTCTACAGAGATCAAAAAAGGAGAGGTCGTTGTTGTGATCGGACCGTCTGGATCAGGAAAATCTACATTTTTGCGGTCTCTGAATCTGTTGGAGGTTCCAACAGGAGGAACTGTTTTATTTGAAGGGACGGATATTACAGACCCAAAGACAGATATTGATGTTCATCGTCAGAAGATCGGAATGGTGTTCCAGCATTTCCATCTGTTTCCACATAAGACGATCCTGGAAAATATCATGCTTGCACCTGTGACATTGAAAAAGATGTCGAAAGAAGAGGCAGAGAAAAAAGCAAAAGAACTGCTGCAGAGGGTTGGACTTGCAGACAAGGCAGATGCATATCCGGATCAGCTTTCCGGTGGACAGAAACAGCGTATTGCGATCGTGCGGTCTCTGGCAATGAATCCGGATGTGATGTTGTTCGATGAGCCGACTTCTGCGCTGGATCCGGAGATGGTAGGAGAAGTTCTGGAGCTGATGAAACAGCTTGCAAGAGACGGAATGACTATGGTTGTGGTAACACACGAAATGGGATTTGCAAAAGAAGTTGCCACAAGAGTTGTGTTTGTGGATGAAGGGCAGATCAAAGAAGAAGGAAATCCGAAGGAGTTCTTTGAGCATCCGAAGGATCCGAGACTGAAAGAATTTTTGTCAAAAATTTTATAGAAGAGTGAAAACGAGAACGTATCTCGACTATCGCCTCCTTTTGTGATATAATACAACATCAATGTAATCACAAGAGGAGGCGTTTTCATGAGCTCAAAAGAGTCTGAAAAAGTAAAAAAACATATCTGTCTTGGCATCCTCGCTCATGTAGACGCAGGAAAGACGACACTGTCGGAAAGTATGCTCTATATAAGCGGAAGTATCCGGAAAATGGGACGGGTGGATCATAAGGACGCATTTCTGGATACCTATGATCTGGAACGTTCCAGAGGAATCACTATTTTTTCAAAACAGGCAGTGCTTTCCTGGAAGGATATGGGGATAACTCTGCTGGATACACCGGGGCATGTGGATTTCTCTGCGGAGATGGAGCGGACACTGCAGGTTCTGGATTATGCAGTGCTTGTGATCAGTGGTGCAGACGGAGTACAGGGACATACAGAGACACTGTGGAGACTTCTTGGACAGTACAAGATCCCGGTGTTTCTTTTTGTGAATAAGATGGACCAGGCGGGAACAGACAGAGAACGCGTTCTGGCAGAATTGAAAAAGCGATTTGGAGATCACTGTATTGATTTTGAAAAAGTGTTTGGAAGTGAAAGCAGTGAAGAGGCAGCAGAGCAGCTAGCCATGTGTGATGAAGGGCTGCTGGAGCAGTATCTGGAGAACGGAGAACTTCCGAGAGAGCAGGTAGCAGATTTGATCAGTCAGAGACGGGTATTTCCGTGTTATTTTGGCTCAGCTCTGCACACAGAAGGTGTGGAAGAACTGTTGGATGCGCTTGAGAGTTTGACCGAGGAGAGACAGTATCCCGCAAAATTTGGTGCGAAAGTATACAAGATTGGACGGGATGAGCAGGGGAACAGACTGACATATTTAAAAGTGACAGGAGGAAGTATAAAGGTCAGGGAGATCATCACGGATACGGAGGAGAAGATCAATCAGATCCGCCGCTATTCCGGTGCAAAATATGAGATGCTTTCAGAGGTACATGCAGGGGAAGTCTGTGCAGTTACCGGGCTTTCTGATACGTATCCGGGACAGGGGCTGGGAGCAGAGTCGGAGTCTGATATGCCGATTTTAGAACCGGTCCTGAATTATCGGATTGAATTGCCGCCGGATTGTGATATACACAAGATGCTTCTCAATCTAAAAGAGCTGGAAGAGGAAGAGCCCGAGCTTCATATTGTATGGGAAGAGCGGCTTGGTGAGATCCATGCGCAGCTGATGGGAGAAGTGCAGATCGAAATTCTGAAAAGCATTATCTGGGATCGGTTTAAAGTACGTGTGGAATTTGGAACAGGGAAAGTGGTCTATAAAGAGACGATTGAGGATCCTGTCGAAGGGGTCGGACACTTTGAACCTCTGCGTCATTATGCGGAGGTACATCTTTTACTGGAGCCGGGAGAGCGTGGGAGCGGTTTGCAGTTTTTTACAGACTGCAGTGAAGATATTCTCGCCCGCAACTGGCAGCGTCTGATTCTTACTCATCTGGAAGAAAAAGAGCATAAAGGGGTACTGACCGGATCGGCGGTCACAGATATGAAGATTACACTGGTATCCGGTCGTGCTCATCAGAAACATACAGAAGGCGGAGATTTCAGACAGGCGACCTATCGTGCAGTGCGTCAGGGGCTTAGAAAAGCAAAGAGTGTCCTTCTGGAGCCGTATTATGAGTTCGAGATGGAGCTCCTTCCAGAGCACGTGGGACGGGCTATGATGGATATCCAGAAAAGAAGCGGGACATTTGAGCCGCCTGTCGCAGACGGGGAAATCTCCATTTTAAAAGGGTGTGCCCCGGTGTCTCAGATGCGCGGATATCAGACAGAGCTCACTTCGTATACCGGAGGGAGAGGACGGATGTCCTGTCGGTTAAAAGGCTATGAAAAATGTCCGGATCAGGAGCCTATCGTGGAAGAAATCGGATATGACCCTGAGGCAGATCTGGAAAATCCGACAGGCTCGGTGTTCTGCGCGCATGGAGCCGGATTTGTAGTGAACTGGGATGAAGTGGAAGCGTATATGCATCTGGAAAACACGCTGGAGAGCAATGAGGTTTCCGAAGAGAAGAAGCGCCCGGTGGTGCGTCAGACACGCAGTACTTCTTCCCAGATCGAACTGACCCGGGAAGAACTGGATGCGATTTACGCAAGAACACCGGATCCGGTGAAAAAGAACCGGACACCCGTAATGGTAAGGGCAAAAGCACAGCCGGCAGCGGATGATAAGTGGACATCACGCAAAGAAGAAAAAAAGGAAGAATATCTCCTTGTAGATGGATACAATATTATTTTTGCATGGGAAGAGTTAAAAGAGCTGGCAAAGTCAGATTTGAAAAGTGCCCGAGACAAGCTGATGGACGTGCTGTGTAATTATCAGGGATATAAAAAATGTACATTGATCCTGGTTTTTGATGCCTACAAGGTAGAAGGCGGTCCGGGATCTGTGATGAAATATCACAACATTCATGTGGTATATACAAAAGAGGCCGAGACTGCGGATCAGTATATTGAAAAGACAGTCCGCAGGATCGGAAGAAATCATCATGTGACAGTTGCTACATCAGATGCGCTGGAACAGGTGATCATTCTGGGGCACGGCGCAGCGCGTATGTCTGCTTTGGGATTGAAAGAGGAAGTGGAGCTTGCGCTTTTGGAAATTCGAAGAGAACATCTTGGAAAAGCAGAAAATGACAGAAACTATCTGTTTGATTATCTGACAAAGGAAGACGCAAGGCAGCTTGAAAAAGTCAGGCTGGGAGAGATGCCCGGCAAAACAGGAGAAAGATGATTATGAAATATGAGAGAATAGAGCGGGCGACATTTCTGGAACGGCCGAACCGTTTTATTGCGTATGCCAGGATTGCAGGAAAACAAGAGACGATCCACGTGAAGAATACAGGCAGGTGCGCGGAACTTCTTGTGCCCGAAGCAGAGATTTTTGTGCAGGAGAGTGACAACCCGGAGCGAAAGACAAAATGGGATCTGATCGGGGTGAGAAAAGGAAATCGTCTGATCAATATGGATTCCCAGATTCCAAACAAAGTCGTGGAAGAATGGCTGCGTGCAGGCAATTTGTTTCTTGAACCGGTGACGGTTCGCCCGGAGACAACATACGGCAACTCCCGATTTGATTTTTATGTGGAGTCGGGAGAAAAGAAAGCGTTTATCGAGGTCAAGGGAGTGACCCTGGAAGAGGATGGTGTTGTGCGTTTTCCGGATGCGCCGAGTGAGCGGGCAGTAAAGCATATGGAAGAACTGATCCGTGCAAAAAAGGAAGGATACGATGCTTATGTATTTCTGGTGATCCAGATGAAAGGCGTCCGCTATTTTACATCGAATATGGATACACAGCCGGAATTTGGTGAAGTACTGAAAAAAGCAAAAGCAGCAGGGGTAAAGATTCTGGCGTATGACTGTCAGGTGACAGAAGATTCGATCAAAATCGATGAAGAAGTTCCGGTTGTATTAGAGAAACCGATTTTGTGGGAAACCGTAGATCCGATTGTAGCCTGGTATCGTGAAAATAAGCGGGATCTGCCGTGGAGGCATGATGTGACGCCGTACCGTGTGTGGGTGTCTGAGATTATGCTGCAGCAGACTAGGGTGGAAGCAGTGAAGCCGTACTATGACCGGTTTTTAAAGGAACTTCCGACGATCACGGATCTGGCCAATGCAAAAGAGGACCGGCTGATGAAGCTGTGGGAAGGGCTTGGATATTACAACCGGGTCCGCAATATGCAGAAAGCTGCGATCCAGATGGTTGAGCAGTATGGCGGTCAGTTTCCGGAATCATATGAAGAAATCCATGCACTGACAGGAATTGGAAATTATACGGCGGGAGCTATCGGATCTTTTGCGTTTGGAATACCAAAACCGGCGGTGGATGGAAATGTGCTGCGTGTGGTGTCCCGGATTCTGGCAAGCAGAGAAGATATTATGAAAGCCAAAGTCCGTACGGCGATAGAGACGGCACTGGAGGAAGTGATTCCAAAAGATTGTCCGGGAGACTTTAATCAGGGATTGATCGAGCTTGGTGCGATCGTATGTGTGCCAAACGGAGAGCCAAAGTGCGAGATCTGTCCGGCAGCAGAGATCTGCCGTGCCAGAAAAGAAGGAATCGCAATGGAGCTTCCGGTCAAAACAAAAGCAAAGGGAAGAAAAATCGAAAAGAGGACGGTACTTGTATTTCATGACAGTGATACTCTGGCAATTCAGAAACGTCCGGACAAAGGACTTCTCGCGGGATTATACGAACTGCCGAATCTGGAAGGCTGGCTGAGTCAACAAGAAGTGATCGAGTACAGCAAGTCCATCGGGCTTTCTCCGATCCGTATCAAAAAACTTCCGGCTGCGAAGCATATTTTCAGTCATGTAGAATGGCAAATGAAAGGGTATGAGATCCAGGTGGATGAGCTGGAGAAAAACTGCAGCAAGGAAATGATTTTTGCAAAAGAAGAAGTATTAAAGGAAAAGTATTCGATTCCATCTGCGTTTGAGGCATATTGTGTGTGGAAACAAAAATAGATTAGAGTGTGCTCTGTTTTCTTGAATGACTTTTCGATTTGTGATATACTTGGGTGCGAATAAGGAGTGATTATCATGGAAGAAACAACAGGATTATCCAAGCAGCAGAAAAAGTCCATGGAAACAAAGGCAAAGATTTTCAAGGCGGCAAAGCGGATTCTGCAGCGCAGTGGATATGAGACATTATCAATTAAAAATATATGTGAAGAGGCCGGTGTGTCCAACGGCAGCTTTTATCACCATTTCAAAACAAAGGATGATCTTTTGTCTTATTATATCGAAGATCAGCCGAGCATCAATCCGGATCTTCTGGATCTGCCGGAAAATGCAGAGGATGCAAAAAGAACGATCATCCAGGTATATTTAAATTATGTTTCTTATTGCAAGGAACTGGGTGTTGAGTTTATGGCAGGATACTATGATACGAAGAATCAGGCGCTCAATCCGGTCAGCCGGACGGAGCGTCCGTATCCGATCGTGACGGTACAGAACTATGTGGAAAAAGCCATAAAAGAAGGAAGGATTCAGATGAACGTGGAAATCGAGGCATTTACCACGGACATTCGTATGATCGTGATCGGAAATGTGTTTGAATGGTGTCTGCGAAATGGAGAAGCAGATTTTGAGGGAAATATGGTACGTTCGCTCGGAAAATATCTGGACAGTACATTAGATTAGATCCGGAGGTTTCTGGAATGAGATGTTGTTTTATTATAAATCCAAATTCCCGCTCCCAAAGAGGAAGGGCAATCTGGGAAGAGGTACAAAAAGAATTAGAAAAGAGTCAGATAAAATATGAGATTTATCTGACGGAACGGAGAAAAAATGCGACAGCGATCGCAGCGATGCTTACGGCTGACCAGGAGGAAAAGACTCTGGTCGTTCTGGGTGGAGACGGAACGGTAAATGAAGTGTTAAACGGAATACAAAATTTTGAAAATGTGATCCTGGGATATATTCCGACTGGATCCAGTAATGATTTTGCAAGAGGAATGAAGATTCCAAAAGATCCCGTCAAAGCACTTCATCTTGTTCTGCATCCGCAGGCAATACAGAAGATGGATATCGGTGTCGTAGATTATGGAGAGAAAAGCAGACGGTTTGCAGTCAGTGCGGGAATCGGATTTGATGCGATCATTTGTCATCAGGCAAGTGTTTCGAAGTTGAAGGCGGCGCTGAATAAGATCAGACTTGGAAAGCTGACTTATGCAGGAATCGCAATCGACAGATTGATCAAAGATGATTCCGTGCGGGCGGAGGTCGAACTGGACAAAGGAGAGACACAGGTATTTCGAGATACCTATTTTGTGGCAGTCCAGAATCAGCCGTATGAAGGCGGTGGATTTAAATTCTGTCCGGAGGCGGATCCGGGAGACAGAAAACTGGATGTGATCGTAGTATCCGGTCTGAAAAGATGGCAGGTGATCAGAACACTGCTTCTGGCATTTCAGGGAAAACATGTAGGACATAAAGGCATTTCCATTTTCCGGTGCGAAGAAGTAAAAATCCGGTTTTCTCAGGCAAGAGCGGTGCACACGGACGGAGAGGCAGTATTTTTGAAAAAAGAAATCCGGATGCATGTACTGCCGCAGCAGGTGCGGGTGATTACATCATAAAGGGGTGCGAGGAATATGTGGAGATATCTGACAGGATGTATCCTGATCGTAATTGGCGCGTATTTTTATATGATTTTCCCGGGAATGGGAAGAAAACGGGAGATCTGGAAATTCAGAGGAACACAGTGGGCGCATAGAGGGCTGCATGATAAAAAGATCGGAATTCCGGAAAATTCGATGGCGGCTTTTCGGGAAGCAATACGGGCAAACAAAGGAATTGAGTTGGATGTACATCTGACAAAAGATAAGAAGATAGCAGTATTCCATGATGATTCTCTGAAGCGGATGTGCAAAGTCTCCGGAACAATAGAGGAGAAGACATGGGAGGAGCTGAAAAACCTCCGGCTTCTTGAGACTGCAGAGCCAATTCCGCTGCTTGAGGATGTTCTGCATCTTGTGCAGGGGAAAGTTCCGATCCTGATCGAGGTAAAGCTGCTGACAGAAGATATGGAAATCTGCCGTTGTCTGGCAAAGACGATGGAAGATTATAAGGGAACGTTCCTGGTACAGTCATTTAACAGCCTGGTACTGCAGTGGATGAGAAAGAATCAAAAGCAGATTTTGCGGGGACAGTTGTCTTCCGATCTTGTAAAAAGTGAAAAGACACCGCATTATTTTTTCAGATTCTGCGTAAAATATTTATTGAGCAACTGTATCTGCAGACCGGATTTCATCTCTTATAAAATGGAGGACAGCAAGAACCTGAGTCTGTGGATGCAAAAACATATTTTTCATGTACCAATCGCGGCATGGACACTGCATGGAGAAGAGATGCTTCAGCGTGCAAAGAGCAGATTTGATATGTACATTTTCGAAAAAAATTAGAAGAAATAGAAAGAAAATCAAAAGATTTGTTAAGGTTTTATGAATCGCCTTGTTGATTAAAAAAAATCGTGCTATAATCGGGGCAGTTAAAAAGTATTATGTTTTACAAATTAAGGGAGCGGTCAGAATGAACAGGAGCAGTGCATTGAAAAATTTTATAAAAAAATATAAACATGCATGGGTATTCCTGTATGCGTTTATCTATATGCCGTGGTTTATGTATCTGGAAAAGCATATTACAGCAGATTCTGAGTATCATGTGATCCACTCCGTACTGGATGATAAGATTCCGTTTGTTGAGTATTTTATTGTACCGTATCTGCTCTGGTTTGTGTTTATTACTGCGGTATTCCTCTATTTTTTCTTTACAGATGTAGAGGGGTTCTATAAGCTGGCGAAGCTCAGTTTTATCGGAATGACGATTTTTCTTTTGATTTCTACGGTGTTTCCGAACGGACTGACATTAAGACCGGTCGTATTTCCCCGGGATAATATATTTACAGATATGGTCAGGATGCTGTATCTGGCAGATACCCCGACGAATGTATTTCCGAGTCTTCATGTGTTCAATTCTCTGGCTGCATGTATTGCAATCGCACAGAGTGAGCAGCTGAAGAAGCATCCGGTGATCAGCAACGGAGCCTATATTTTAGCAGGACTGATCATCCTTGCGACGATGTTTTTAAAACAGCACTCCGTCATTGATGTGATGGGAGCTGTGCTGATGGCATATACACTATATCAGTTTGTGTATGCGACAGAGAAAAAGAAAGTGCCAAGCGTGTCAAGAAGCAGAGAGTTTGGATAGGAAGTTCAGAGTATCATAACAAGGGTCATTGTGAAATGGAGCAATGGCTCTTTTTGTTGTGCGGAAACAGAAATTGAAAGAACACTGCGAAAATGATACAATGTGGAAAAAGTGTACAATATGGAGGAGTTTATGGAACGACAGAAGATATTGATCGTAGAGGATGATGCGGATATCAGTGCTCTGCTGGTCAAAATTATGGAAGGGGCAGGATATCAGGTGCGGCAGGCATTTTCCGGAACAGAGGCATTATTTTGTATGGAACGGGAATTACCGGACTGTGTGCTGTTGGATCTGATGCTTCCGGGGATGACAGGAGAAGAGGTGTTGGAGCAGATCCGACAGGAACAGAAAAAAGAGATGCCTGTGCTGATCTTATCAGCGAAAGTGTCAGTGCAGGACAAGGTAAAGCTGCTTCGGCTTGGCGCTGACGATTATATTACAAAACCATTTGATCCAGAGGAAGTAATTGCAAGAGTAGAAGCTGCCATGCGGCGTTATACAAAAGAAGCACAGAATATGGAAGCAGAACAGGAGGTTTTTCGATACAAAAATCTGAGCTTATATCCACAATCCCGAAAAGTTGAAGTATCAGGCATTGAGCTTCCACTGACCATGCATGAATATGATATTTTGTATTTGCTGATCCAGAATCCACAGAAGGTATATTCCAGAGAACATCTCTATGAGCAGGTCTGGAAAGGCGGGTACTATGGGGAAGACAATACGGTCAATGTGCATGTCAGCAATCTGCGCAAAAAGATCCAGAAGGCAGACAAAGAAGAATCTTATATTAAAACAGTCTGGGGAATCGGGTTTAAGCTGGAGTAATCTTTATAGTTTCTTTAAACTTTCTTGAGGACTCCTTAAAACAGAAAACGGTATACTACGAATGGAAACAGGGAAACACAAAAAGGAGAAGGAAAGTTGAGAGAACGAGTCATAGAAACAACACAGATTACAAAGACATATGGAAAAGTCCTGGCACTCGATCATGTGGATATCTGCGTAAAGCGAGGAGATATTTACGGGCTGATCGGGGATAACGGAGCCGGAAAGTCAACACTTTTGAAGCTTCTGGCAGGGCATAGTGCGGCATCCACAGGAGAGATCAGGCTGTTTGGAGAACAGGGAGAGAAGGAACTGCAAAGGGCGAGACGGCGCAGTGGAGTGATGATCGAACAGCCGGGCTTTTTCGGAAACCTGACAGTGGAAAATAATATGGAATATTATCGGATCCAGAAGGGAGTTCCGGGAAAAGAAAAAGTAGAAGAGATGCTTCGCATGACGGGCATCTGGGAAAAAAGAAAGTGCCGGTGCAAGACTCTTTCCATGGGAATGAAACAAAGACTGGGACTGGCGATGGCGATGCTCGGAGAGCCGGAGCTGTTGATCTTAGATGAACCGATCAACGGACTGGACCCCAGTGGGATTGTAGAATTCAGACAGCTTTTAAAGCGTCTGAACGAAGAAAAGAAGATCACGATTCTGCTTTCCAGTCATATTCTGACAGAACTGCAGCAGCTGGCAACGGTATATGGCTTTTTAAGTAAGGGAAGATTACTGGAACAGATCACTGCGGAAACCCTGCATGAACGATGTACGGATTCTGTGGAGATTACAGTGTCAGACGTGCAGCAGTATGCCGTATTTCTGGAAGAACAGTTATCAGGAGAAGGATACAAAGTACTTTCGGATGGGAAAATCCGTATTGTAAATCCAAAACAGGATATTGAAGTCTACAGCAGGCTTGCAGCAGAACATGGAATTTTTATCCGGGAGCTGACCAGAAAACAGGCATCTTTGGAAGCGTATTACATGAATCTGAAGAAGGGGGGGAATCAGGGATGTTAAATTATATAAAAAGTGAATGCTACAGAGTGATGCACAGCCGCTCGACTTATGTGATGACAGGAATTATGGCAGTATTGCCGGTGTTGTTTCATATTATTTTGTATGTGACAGGTGTGGCCAGTAGTACAACGCAGGATTTTCCCTATGATATTACTTCTTTTTCATTCAGTTTTCTGGCAGGAAGTCCGATGCTTTTTACTTATGCAGGGCTGATTGTTGCAGCAGTTTTGTATGAGGAGGAACATAAAAACGGAAATATGAAAAATGCAGTGGCGTTTGGGATTTCCAGAGAAAAGCTGTTTTTGGGGAAATGCATGACTGCAGTTTTGACGGCAACGGTTATAATGGCGCTGGTATTGACTGCCTATATAGGAAGTGCATGGTTCTTGTTAGAGCATACGGGACCGACAAGCCTGAAAATTATTTTAACCGAGATTCCGGCAGTGTATGGAACAGTAGTTGCATCTATGATCCTGGGGATCGCACTTCTGGCATATTTCAAAAATGAGGTGATGGCAGCAATGCTGTGGGCAGTAATTGTATATGCGATACCGAGAGTGTTACTGTTGGCTGGAATGGTTTTACTGGGACAATGGGGCATAGAATTTTTGTGGGATTTTGCACAGCTTCTGCCTGCGAATCTGTTTCAGTTTGGAGCCAAGGTCAATATGTCTCATTGTGAAGTGCTGTGGAAGACTTCCCAGGGAATGACAAAATGTGTGATTGTGGGAATCGTGGGAACAGTGCTTGCGATAGTGGCAGGAATTGTAATGCTGCGGAAAAAAGAGGTATAAAAGGAGAATGAAAACATGGAACGAGATATTTTATTGCTTGGCAATCCCAGATTGTATGAGATTTCAGAGGAGGTGAAACGTGAGGAATTAGAAGAACTGCGCTCTGTTTTTACGGATATGTTTGATTGTATCAGAGGTATCCGACGAGATTATGGGTTTGGACGGGCAATTGCGGCACCACAGATTGGGGTACAGAAGCGGCTGATTTGTATTTTGACAGATCAGCCTTATGTCATTATCAATCCCCGGTTAGAATTTGTGGGCAATGAAATGATGGAGCTGATGGATGATTGTATGTCATTTCCAAATCTTCTGGTTCGGGTCAGACGCTATCGCCGCTGTATTTTACACTATCTGGACGAGAACTGGAAAGAACAGGAAATGTATCTGGAAGACGATATGTCTGAACTGATTCAGCATGAGTACGATCATTTGGATGGTATCCTGGCCACAATGCGGGCAATTGATAACAAGTCTTTTGTGATAAAACAATAGACAATTCTAATTTGAGCGAGAAAGGGATGAGAGAGATCAAATTACATCAGATATTTACGAAGGAGGGAAAGAGAAAATCATGAAATCTATTTTAATGATCGGTCAGTCAAATATGGCAGGAAGAGGATTTATAAATGAAGTACCGATGATCTGTAATGAAAGAATCCTAATGCTTCGCAATGCAGGATGGCAGATGATGGCGGAACCCATCAACTATGACCGTCCGAATGCAGGAATCGGGCTTGCGGGTTCCTTTGCTGCGATGTGGTGTATGGAGCATGAGGGAGAACAGATCGGGCTGATTCCATGTGCGGAAGGGGGAAGTTCACTGGATGATTGGGCAGTGGACAAAAATCTGTTCAAGAATGCAGTGATACAGGCTGGATTTGCGATGCAGGACAGTGAACTGATCGGTATCTTGTGGCATCAGGGCGAAAGTGACAGTTACGGAGGTGGTTATCAGACGTATTATAAAAAATTACAGGTGATTATTGAGTCACTCCGAAAAGAATTAAACGCATTCGAAGTTCCTTTGATTATTGGTGGATTAGGGGATTTTTAGGAAAGAACGGATTTGGTCTGAATTGTACAGAATATGAACTTGTGAATGAACAGTTGTTAAGGTTTGCGAGAGAACAGGAGAATAGCTGCTTTGTGACTGCAGAAGGTCTGACTCCCAATCCGGATGGAATTCATATGGATGCGGTTTCGCAGAGAAGATTTGGTGTGCGCTATTATGAAGCATTTGTTAAAAGAGAGCATGTGCTAAAGCCGATAGAAAATGAGATGGAATTGTTGGAGCGATGCATCAGCGGACCACATACAAAAAGGGAAAAAATGTATCTGGCAATGGCAGAATTTGCAGCGGGGAAAATGACAGATGAGGAATTTGGCGAACGAATGAGAGTGATCACAGTAAGTTCAGAAGCGATGGAGGAATAGATGTGCTATGGGTATTATTTAGCGTTGCAATCGTGATCGCAGTTTACTTTGCCACTCGTTTTTTCTTATTAAAAAAAGCAATGAAAGAGGCAAATCGGGAGTTTCAGGATATTCTGAAAGATATACAGCAGAATCAGATCCTTCACATGGCGATGCCGGATAAAGAGCTGGAAAATATGGCGCAATCTGTCAATCAGGCATTGGAACAGATTCGAACAGAGCGTCAGGAGTATGAAAAGCGAGAGCGGGCATTTCAGTCAGAGATTGAGAATATCAGTCATGATCTGCGTACCCCGTTGACTGTGATATTGGGATATTTAAAGCTGATGAAGGGACAAAAGGAGACGGACATGGAGATGGTGGAGACGATCGAGCGGAAAGCAAAGACCATGCAAAGACTGGTGACAGATTTCTATGATTTGTCCCGACTTAGTGCCAGAGATTATGAAGTGGAGATCAAGGAAACAGATGTAGGAAGGATTCTTAGGGAATCACTGATGGATAGTTATCATATTTTAGAAAAACGCGCGTTGGAGCTGGAGGCGGAGATTCCGGAGCATATCATAGAAGTGTTAGGGGATGCATCGGCGTTGGAGCGTATTTTTTTAAATTTGATTCAGAATGCAGGACGATATGCACAAAGTTTTTTGCATGTGTTTGTAAGAGAGCAAAAGCAGCAGGTGTGGATCTGTTTTGAAAATGATGCCTTCAATGTGACAGAGGCAGATGTGGAGCATTTGTTTGAACGATTTTACAGGAAAGACCGGGCAAGAACACAGGAAGGAACCGGTCTGGGACTTACGGTAGCAAAGCAGCTGGCAGAAGCAATGGAAGCAAAATTGACTGCAGAACTGATCAGAGAGCCTGGAGGTGGGAAAGGAGAGATCATACCAAAACTGCGTTTTACATTAGAAATGAAAAAAGTAGAAAAATTTATGCAAAAGGAATAAAAATAAATAGAGTATTGCAATATTTTCGATTATAATGAAAGAAAAACATGTCGGAGGTATATGCAATGCGAGAGGAAAAAAAGAAAAAAAGAAAACGGATTCTTTCAGTAGTGCTTGCAGTGACAATGGGGATGTCCATGCTGACAGGATGTGGAGCATCTGAAAACAGCCAATCGGCAGAAACTGTCGAACTCAAAGGAGAGTATCAGGCATCGCCTTTTGTGCAGGCTGAGATCAACAGCGATACGGTAGAGTGGATTTGTGCAGCGTATGCCGTATATACGCAATATAATCATAAGACTCTGGGTGTGATAGGCGGATTATCAGACCAGGAAAAGGAATCTTCGCAGGACAGAATCAAACTGACACTTTCAGAGGGCTGGGGAATCAATGGCAGAGACGATGTGACAGAAGTCATCAATAAGCTGCTTATAAAAGGTCACAGGGAAACCTATTTAAAAACGGTGAAAAAATTGGAGAAGAAAGGCTTGCTGGAGCTTTCCACAGAAGAGGCTATGACAAATTTTTCCGAGGATGACGAGGAATTTGCGCGATATCAGGATGCTCATGAGATGTACACGCAATATGGAGAGCATGGAATGGATGGCTGGGATTACAGCAGAGCGCTTCAAGTGCTGGGGGACTGTTATCTTGCAGATTATATCAATCTGGAAGAATGTCTGGATCTGTCTCTTCCGATCGCAAAAAAGCTTCAGAGTGCATTTACGAGCTGGGAAGAACTGGCAGACAGCTATATATATGGATATGCGTTCTGGCAGAATGAAACAGCGGACGATGTAGAAACGAAGTTTCGAATTCAGGCCTATGCGGAATTAGTAGAAATGGAAAACAGTCCATATTCGGTTGCGTATGATACCAAATTGGAGAATACCTGGAAAGATGGGGAGAAACGGAAAGAAGAACGCAAAGCGTATGAAATGTCAGATGGATATGTTCCCATCCGATGTACAGATACAGAAAGTGTTCAGGTACGTCTTCCGGAAGAATATGTGTTTGACAAAGAAGATTATGAAGAGTATGAAAATACCAAATTTACCAAACCATGTGGGGATGGAGACAGCATCTATATCAGTTATCAGGCAGAATTTCTGGATGACAGGAACAATGCAGAATTGCAAAAAAAATATTGGACAGAAGGAAATGCACAAGAGAAGGAAAATGCAGAAAAGAAGGGAGGTACTTATGAAGCAGGGGAAATCAAGTCACTTTCCGTCAAGGAAGACCTCACCGTTTTTTATCTTGCTGAAAAAGAGGTGACGGAAGGCGGAACACAGCAGATTTCCTATCAGGCAGTGGCAGAAGTAGGGGGAAAATATCTGGTAAAATGCTATATCAGCGATGTGGCATCTCCGGGATATGAGCTGATGCTTGGCATGAATGAGGAAGCCCTGATAAAAGAACTGTTTTCTGATTTTAGGTGGTGAGCCTATGAATACACAGTGGGAATTGTATTTTCTGAGGCGGGAGATTGAGCGGCAGAAAATACAGAAACAGAGAAAGAAAAAGCGGCGCATATGGATTGCCGGTATAAGTGGACTGCTTGCATTGGTATTTCTTGCAGGCGGGATTTCTATGGTACGATTTTATAGAAGTGATTATGGAAAATTGAAGCGCGCAGCGGATCAGTATGATTTCAGACTGGCGGCAGTCAGGATGTCACAGTATGTGAATGAAAAATATGGAGAAGAGGTGTGCAGTTCCGGAGAGTTATCCGTCTCTCCCTGGGATCCATCCAATCTCCGATCTTATCTGGGGTTTCGGGCCGAATCAGAGGAGGATCCGGGCAAGGTGATCTATATGCTGTATTTGTCGAAAGAGAAAGTTGTGTATCTGGATACTTTTCAGTGGGAGGAGATTTCAGAAGATCTGATGCAGGAAGCTGCTGAGAAGACTGGAATTGATCAGGTGTGCTGTGACACGATGCAGTATTCGAGTGTGGAGCTGAGTGAGCCTTATTACTATTGTCCATGGGTGGCTGCAGGGGCATACATGACAGAATATGAAGGAAATCTGAAGCAGTTTTTTACAGAAGAGGTGAAGGTGCGTCAAGCTTTGCCTGATATAGAAAAATTGGGAGAACTTCGGATTAATGGGGCTTTTGCACTGTATTTTGGAGATTCTGCCGTACCGACCATGCGTGAACGGATTCAAAATCCAAATGTAGATTACCGAGAACAGTTTGAAACAGGGCTAAAAGCGATAGAAGAGAAATATCAGATCGATATTGCATCTGCTGTTTTGTTTCAAAGGGTATTTCTGGAGATGAAACAGGCAGTGACGGAAAAGGAGTCTTATTCGATTTTTCCGACGACATGGATGGAGTATGGAAAAGGGGAGACATTTTTCAGTCCGGCATATACACTTCTGAGCTTATCTTATGATCAGGTGTTTGAACCGAAAGCGGAAAAGGCAGCAGAAGGTGTGTATGTATTCTCAACCAATGGGAGAAGACGCATGACAGGGTATACCTGTAAAACAACAAAACCTCCAGAGGAAGTCCGTGATTTGGCAGAAAAAGAGCTCTCGGGATGGGAGTTTGATCAGACCTTGCTGTTCCATAGAAACGAGAATTACAGTACACAGGAATATCCGATTTCTTATGCCTTGGCAATTGATGCAGAGAAGCTGTATCCGGATCAGGAGATCTCTGTCATCGGATGGGATAATCTGGACTGGGCAGTGTGTCAGGCGAAAGAACAGAATCTATATCCGCCGAACCGTACTGCAAGAGCCACCTATCAAATGGAAGATGGGTTTATGGTATTTGGCGATACAGATGGATACGGAACGAAAAATTATGGGGATAAGCTGTATTCCATTTTGACCAGGTAATGGAGAGTGCAGGCGGAGGAGCGAAAATGGAAAAATATAATAAAAGAGTGCCTGGAAGGATATCCGGAGTTTTACTGATCTTGCTGGGAGGTTTGGGGATGGCATATAAAATCCTTCTGGTATGGATGGATATTCTGCTGATGCAGGAGTTTCAGAACGAAGAACTTCCGGAACTTGCACGGACGCAGATGGTTTTTACGGCAAAAGATGTATGTCTGGCGATTTTGTGTCTGATTTTGCTGATATGGGGAGTTCGTAAGATTGTGCGTGTGATCCGGTTTTACCGGTTTAAAAAGTTTATCGGAGATCGTGAGATCGTGGCTCTTGAGGAACTTGCAGAAAAGTTTCATACATCAAAGACGAAAATCCGCAGTGAACTGGAGATGATGATTCAACACAATTATTTGTTGCAGGGGCATGTGAATCAGGAGTTCCCGTGTTTGATCACAACGGATCAAAAATACAAGGAATATCTGCAGGTGCTTGAGACGTTGGAGCAGGAGAAGAAAGAATGGGAAGAACTGGGATTTGACGAAGAAAAACGAAAGATCGTGGAGCGTGCACAGAGCTGTCTTTCCAGGATTCAGGAGTCTGTGGCAGTCATTTCTGCGAAAAGAGAAGGAAAGGAAGTATTTCTGGAAGATCTGCACAAGCTGGAGTGCGGCGTGAAAAAGCTGATTTCCGTATGTAGTCATAATCCGGCAAATTTGCAGGAGATGAGCATGTTTTTGAATTATTATCTTCCTACGGCTGAAAAGTTTGCAAGAGAGTATGAGCAGCTTCTTGGGTATGAAAATTTCGGGGAAAATATGGAGAGTCTGAAACAAGATATCCCACAGGGAGTGAGGGAGCTTGCGGAAGCATTTGAACAGATTGCAATTCGGATGTGTGATAAGATGGAAATCAATATTTTCCAGGATATTACGGTTTTGGAAGTATTGATGGCTCAAAACAGCAGGAAAGGAGCAGGAACGGATGAGCAGAAAAAGAAAAATTCTTGATATTCTCGGTATGATTCTGGGAGTTCTTCTGGTGATCGTAAATGGAATGATGGTCGGTCTGGAATATATGTATCAGGTAGGGGATAAGATTTATATGCTCGGTACGATGCGCGACAAGATGATTCCACTTGTATTTGGTGTGTTCTGCTTTCTGCTTGGTGTGTTCCTGATCTACAGAGGGCCCCGGGATTTCAGACGATATCGCAGATATCAGCTTTTTAAAAGTATCTGTGCCGGAAGGGAATATGTAGAGATTGAAGAAATTGCCCGGGAAGGACGATGTTCTCCAAGTTCTGCGCTTCGAAGCACGAAACAGATGTTGAAAAAGCACTTGCTTACGGGAGCGGTTCTGGATGTGCAGGAAGGCATGATTCTGTTTGGCGAAGAGGTGAAAGCATCGTATCAGAAAGCATGGAGTCAGTGGAATCAAAAACAGAATGTGTACAGAGCAGTCGGGGTATCTCTGGAAGAGCAGGAGGCATTTCTTTTGGGAAAACAGCAGGCAGAAGAACTGCAGGAGCTGGCAGGAGAAATTGAGGAGTCTAATATTCGAGCCCTGCTGCAAAGGGTTGCAGAAGTCTATGTAAGCCGCTTTGATCATGCAGAGAAAGAGCGGGGCAATTTTGAGTTTCTTCAGACCGTACGGGCAGACTATTTGCCGGAGGTGGAAAAGATGGCACGAAAATATATTCAAATGGAAAAATTGGATGAGACAGCGAAAGATACGTTTGCGGCGGAAAAGTTTGGAAAATTTCTGGAGAATTTCCCGGGAATGGATGGCCTTTGAATCTTCGCTGGCAAAGTCTCTGCAATGGTGTTATAATGGATGCAGACTATGAGAAAAATGTAATAAAGGAGCGTATCTAATTATGGGAAAGATTATGCTGACAGGTGACAGACCTACGGGAAGACTCCATGTGGGACACTATGTAGGTTCTTTAAAGCGCAGAGTAGAGCTGCAGAATACAGGAGATTTTGATGAGATGTTCGTGATGATCGCAGATGCACAGGCACTGACAGACAATGCGGACAATCCGGAAAAGGTACGTCAGAATATTATTGAGGTGGCGCTGGACTATCTGGCATGCGGACTGGATCCCCAAAAGTGTACACTGTTTATCCAGTCACAGATTCCACAGCTGTGTGAGCTTTCATTTTATTATATGAATCTGGTGACAGTTTCCAGGCTTCAGAGAAACCCTACGGTAAAATCTGAGATTCAGATGCGGAATTTTGAGGCAAGTATTCCGGTCGGATTCTTTACTTATCCGATCAGCCAGGCAGCAGATATCACTGCATTTAAGGCGAACGTAGTTCCGGTAGGAGAGGATCAGCTTCCGATGCTGGAGCAGACAAAAGAGATTGTAAGAAAGTTCAACTCTGTTTATGGAGATACACTGGTAGAGCCGGAGATCCTTCTTCCTGAAAATCAGGCATGTCTGCGTCTTCCGGGAACAGACGGAAAAGCGAAGATGAGTAAATCACTCGGAAACTGTATCTATCTTTCAGAGGAGCCGGATGAGATCCAGAAAAAAGTATTCGGCATGTTTACAGACCCGACACACATCAAAGTGTCAGATCCTGGAAAGCTGGAAGGCAATACAGTATTTACTTATCTGGATGCATTCTGCAGACCAGAGTATTTTGCAGAATTCCTGCCGGACTATGCAAATCTGCAGGAATTAAAAGATCATTATACAAGAGGCGGTCTTGGAGACATGAAAGTAAAACGTTTCCTGAATAACGTACTGCAGGCAGAACTGGAGCCGATCAGAAACCGCAGAAAAGAATATCAGAAGGATATTCCATATGTATATGAGATTCTGAAAAAAGGAAGCGAAAAGGCTGAAGCTGTTGCAGAGAAGACACTTCAGGAAGTGAAAGCATCCATGAAGATTAACTATTTTAACGATCAGGAACTGATTGCAGCACAGGCTGAAAAGTTCAGAGAAGAATAGAAAAGATACCGGGAATCCTGTGAAAACAGGAGGTTCCCGGTATCTTTTTTACAGATCGTCGATCAGTGCGGTACTTTTTGCATAGGCGGTACTTTTGGCTTCAAAGAAGTCAGTTTTTACCATGTTGGCATTGGAATACTGGCTCACCCAGCGCATACTGTCCGGTTCCTGTGTTTGATCCGGATAGATCGGATCAAACCCCAGATTTGTGAACCGCAGATTTCCGAGATACTGGATATATTCCGTGATCATTTCTTTTGTCAGTCCGGCAATCTGATTCCCGATCACATAATGCCCCCAGGCGATTTCCTGACGAACCCCTTCTTTTAACATTTCCTTTAATATTTCGATATGCTCCGGTGTAAATAACTCCGGCAGTTCTTTCTTCATTTCCAGGATCATATTGCGGAACAGCCAGAGATGCGTGTTCTCATCCCGGTTGATATAGCGAATTTCCTGAGCGGAGCCTGGCATTTTCCCGTTTCGGCTTAGGTTGTAGAAAAACATAAATCCGCTGTAGAAGTAAATCCCTTCCAGAATATAGTTTGCCATCATAACTTTCAGCAAGGTGAAATCGTCTTTTTTCTCCTGAAATTCATTGTACAAATCTCCGATAAAGGTGTTTCTTCTTAGTAAATGCGCATCGTTCTTCCACTGGTAGAGAATATCGTTTCGTTCTACTGGACTGCAGATGGAGTCCAGCATATAACTGTAACTCTGGCTGTGTACACATTCCTGAAATGTCTGGATCGAGAGACAGAGATTAATCTCGTTTGCGGTAATGTATTCACCGATGCACGGGAGGTTTGCAGTCTGGATGGAATCCAGAAACACAAGAAAGCTTAAGATCTTGTTGTATGCAGTGCGTTCGTTCTCAGTCAGATTCGGATAATCCTTGATATCCTGGGACAGGTTGATCTCCTCCGGAATCCAGAAATTATTCATGGCCTGCCGGTACCAGTTGTTCACCCAGGTGTAGCGCAGATTGTTGAAATCATTTAAGTTGGTTGTATTGCCGCCGATCATGCGGCGGAGACGGATATCCGTGTCGCCGCCGGGATTGAACAGAGGCTTTTTCTTTAATTCAGACATAAAAATTCTCCTTGTTTTTCTTATTCAGATCAGGAAGAGCAGCTTTCGCATTCTTCTACTTCCAGAGATTTGCTTCGTACATAGTAAATGGTTTTTACACCTTCTTCCCATGCTTTCAAATACAGGTTGAAAATCTGACGCATGGTGAAATCATTGGTGATGTAGATGTTCATGCTTTGCGCCTGGTCAATGTGCCTTTGGCGCACTCCGCAGGCACGAATGCTGTAAGTCTGATCGATCAGATGGGCGTTTTTGTAATACCAGTAAGTAGCCGGTGACAATTCCGGTGCGACTCGTGGGAGCATACTGCCTTTTTTCTCTTCCAGAAAATAACGTTTCAGGATAGGATCTAGTCCGGCAGTCGTCCCGGAGATGATACTGGTGCTGCTGGTAGGTGCAACGGCGAGCAGATACGCATTTCTCATGCCCTGTGTGGCAACCTTTTTTTGCAGGGCAAGCCATTTTTCTGAATGATAGTCTCTTTTTTCAAAGTAGGCGCCGCTTTGCCAGTCACTTCCATTAAAAAGAGAATAACTTTCCTTTTCCTCGGCGAGATTGGTACTTGCAAGAATTGCCGCATAATTGATCGTCTCAAATACAGTGTCAGCAAATTTCAGATGTTCTTCACTTTCCCAGATAATTCCGTGCTTTGCCAGCATGTGGTGGTAGCCGCTGACGCCAAGTCCGATGCTTCGGTATTTTTGATTGGTCAGCTTTGCATACGGAGTGGGATAGAAGTTCAGATCAATCACATTGTCCAGTGCGCGGACAGCGGTAGAAACAATCTCTTCCATATAAGAGGTATCCGTAACCGGAAGATGACCGAGGGAGAGACTGGCGAGATTGCACACCACGAATTCTCCGGGTCTGGTCACAGTGACAACGACGGTGTCTCCGTCTGTGGTCTGTACTTCTTTGCTTACTTCTTCAATTGCCTGCATATTCTGGGCAATCTCGGTACAGAGGTTGGAGCAGTAGATCATTCCGGCATGTCCGTTCGGATTCATGCGGTTGACCGTATCTCTGTTAAATGTAAACGGAGTTCCGGTTTCGGCAGCAGACCGAAGAACCAGGCGGATGATATCTTTGAGTGTGACTGTCCGTTTGGAAATACGGGCATCCTGTACACAATCCAGATAGCGGCGTTCCCATTCTTCTCCAAAGTAGTCTTCCAGATGGTATCCCTTTGCCTGAAAAATCTCATGCGGACACATTAAGTACCAGTTTTGATCCATATCTTCTTTTGCCATTTTCCAGAATAAATCCGGATAGCAGACTGCCGGAAATACGTCATGCGCTTTCATGCGGTCATCTCCGTTGTTCGTACGGAGCTGTAGAAATTCCGGGAGATCCCGGTGCCATACATCCAGATAGACGGCAACCGCACCCTGACGCATACCGAGCTGGTCTACGGCAACAGCCGTGTCATTGACCAGACGGATCCAGCGGATCACACCGCCTGCGGCACCTTCGAATCCGCGGATATTACTTCCGCTTGCCCGTACTTTTCCGAAATACATTCCCATACCGCCGCCGAATTTGCTGACCTGGGCAAAATTATCGATACTTCGGTAAATCCCTTCCAGACTGTCTGGCACGGTATCGATGAAGCAGCTGGAGAGCTGATGATATGGCTTACGTGCATTGGAAAGTGTCGGTGTAGCCATAGTCACTTCCAGACGACTCAGCATATCATAGAATTTTTTTACCCAGAGCATCCGATCGTTTTTTTCATTCATGGCCAGATGCAGTGCGATTCCGAGAAACATCTCCTGTGGAGATTCCAGTGGAATATGGTCATGTGTGCGGATGACGTAGCGTTTCAGGAGCAGATCGAGTCCGGAAAAAGTAAACAAATTGTTGCGTTCCGCTTTTAAATAAGTTTCGGCAAGTAACAGCTCTTCCCGGGAGTAATGCTCCAGAATGTAGGAACCGTACAGATTCTGCCGGGTCAGATATACGAGTTTTTTGTAAAAATCAGAAAGTTCTCTGCGTGTTTCTTCCTGTTTTAAGTGAAAACTGAATTGAAAATATAATAGTCTTGCAGCAATAAACTCCCATTTCGGAGCTTCTGCGGTGGTAAGTTCTGCTGCGGCCTGAAACAGACTTTCAAGCTTCTGCCCGCAGGTACTCTGCGGTGTGAGAAAACTGCGAAATTTTGTATTCAGATACTCCAAAGAGTAGCAGATTTCAGGGAAATCAGTCTGGATCTCAAGCAAAATCGCATCCAGTTTTAAACGGGCTTCATCAGGAAGAACGTTTGAAAACTCCTCTGAGAGTTTATTTCTATTAAAAATTCCTGTAGGATCGGTCGTTTGCATGTAGTGTCTCCTTTTCGTTTTAAGTTGTAAAAATACAAAATATAGTGGATTTGGAAATTATAACACAAGATATTGGATAATTCTAGTCCGGATTTGAAAAAAGTGATCAGTGAGAAAAATAATTGAGAACACAAAAAAACCTCTGCAGATATCCTGCAGAGGTTAGCGTGCGATAGAAGATTCGAACTCCCGACCTTCTGGTCCGTAGCCAGACGCTCTATCCAGCTGAGCTAATCGCACCCGTTAAGAACAAATGTCGTTCACAACGAAATTAAGTATAACCTGAAGCAATCGATTTGTCAACAACTTTTTTGAAAAAATTTAAAAAATTTTGAGATATGTACAGAGACGTAAGAAGGTGCTATAATAATCCAGATTGTATGAGGCAGAATTCTGCCTTAGAAACTATGGAGGACAAAAGATGTATCAGTATGATTATTTAATCGTAGGAGCCGGATTATATGGAGCAGTGATGGCACATGAGCTGCATAAAAAAGGGAAACACTGTCTTGTGATCGACAGAAGAGACCACATCGCTGGAAATATTTACTGTGAGGAGATCGAAGGAATCCATGTACACAAATATGGTGCCCATATCTTCCATACTTCCAATCAAAAAGTGTGGGAGTATATCAATCAGTTTGCCGAGTTTAACAACTATATCAATTCTCCGATTGCTGTATACAAGGATGAATTATACAATCTCCCGTTTAATATGAATACATTCAGCAAAATGTGGGGAATCCGTACACCCGGGGAAGCGAAAGAAATGATTGCAAAACAGGTGGCAGAATGTCAGATTACAGAGCCAAAGAATCTGGAAGAACAGGCATTGTCTCTGGGCGGTCGTGATGTTTATGAAAAATTGATCAAAGGGTATACAGAAAAGCAGTGGGGACGTGACTGCAAAGAACTCCCGGCATTTATTATCAAACGGCTTCCGTTCCGTTTTACTTATGACAACAATTATTTCAATGACCGCTATCAGGGAATTCCGATCGGCGGTTATAATGGAATCATCGAGAAGATGTTAGAGGGGGTGGAAGTCAGAACAGGTGTTGATTTCTTTGAATTCCGAAAAGAACAGGCGGATATTGCAGAAAAGATTATTTTTACAGGAATGATCGACGAGTATTTTGAGTATCGGCTGGGAGCACTTGAGTATCGTTCGGTGAGATTTGAAACAGAAGTATTAGACTGTGATAACTATCAGGGAAATGCAGTGGTCAATTATACAGAGCGGGAAGTTCCGTACACAAGAATTATCGAGCACAAGCATTTTGAATTCGGACAGCAGGAGAAAACCGTAATTTCCAGAGAATACTCTTCTGAGTGGAAAGTGGGGATGGAACCGTACTATCCGGTAAATGATGAAAAGAATACCAGATTGTTCGAAAAATATCAGGAGCTGGCAAAAGCGGAAGGAAATGTCATTTTTGGAGGTCGTCTCGGCGATTATAAGTATTACGATATGGATAAAGTGATCGAAGCAGCACTGAATCGACTGGAAACAATGGAATAGAAAAGGGTGAGAAGATGGAAGAAAACAAGAAAAAAAATCTGATGCGTCAGATCATCCGTTTTGCATTTGTAGGCGGAAGTGCATTCGTCATTGACTATGGAGTGATGATCTTTCTGACAGAGCTGATCGGAATCAATTATCTGATTTCCAGCGGAATTTCATTTTCGGTTTCGGTTATTTACAATTATATTTTGAGTGTACACTGGGTATTTGATGTGGCGGAGGACAGAAGCAAGAGAGCAGAGTTTGTCATTTTCATCATACTTAGTGTGATCGGACTAGGAATCAACCAGCTCGTGATGTGGATCGCAGTCGATATTTTTAGAATGTTCTACATGATCGCAAAGATCGGGGCAACAGCAATTGTAATGGTATATAATTTTATTACGAGAAAACTGTTTCTGGAAAAATAGAGACAGAAACACATGATGCAGGCACAGAAAAGTGCTTGCATTTTTTATGGAAATCGAGTAAGATACAATTACTTTTTATATTCTTTAATTCATATGACGGCAGGAAGTTTTCTGTCATCAGATACAGATTCGGTCGAATCTATTTTTCACAGAACAGTAGTTAAAAAGAGAGCAAGGATGCAGAGAGGAGAAGGAGTGAAAGACGAGAAAGGATATGATGTAGTTCGTTTTATTGAACATGGAGGAAAATGCAGGCCTGCCATGGACTATGTGAGAGGGCAAACTTTAATTGGACGTCTTCAGACGGAGAAAAAGATACCAAAAAAGCTTTTATTTCAATGGTTTCGGATGCTGTGTACCCAGCTGGATTGTTATCATCGAAGTAAAGGGATGCAGTGTTACCGGTATTTGAGCCCGTACAGTGTGATCGTAACGCGGGAGGAGAAGCTGCTTTTACTGGATCTGAGTGTACCCGGCAACGGATTTGTGATGAAGAAAATGCAGATACCGGCTGTCCGCGCGCATTTCGTGATGCCAGCAGGAAAGAAACGAAGCGGCATGGCAGTCGGAATAGACTTGTATGGTCTCGGCAAATTGTTTCAGTTTATGCTGGCATATACGAGTGTGGTTCCGCCGCTTACCTGGAAGGAGGAGTTTATGATGTCATTGGTGATCCAAAAATGTACAGGGGAAAATGGAAAGAAAACATACCGGGAATTTGATCAGATCCTGCGGGAACTGCCAAGAGGCGACAGGCGGAAATCCTGTTTCCGTAAAATAAAAAAAGCCCTATAACAGGGAGGATGCCAGGTGACCGTTGTCACGGTCCCTGGCGAGTATTATGAAAAAGTTTATTCGAATAGTATCACTACTATGCGGCATCTTTTGCTATCAAATGTTTTATCTTCATTTGATATTTATAGTATAGTCAGGAGAAATGAAGAAACAATGTTAATAAAATGAAAGAATTTTGAATGATAAATGAACAAATTATGAACAGCAAAGTCGCGGTTGTAAGGGGAAAGAGAACTTGATATAATGGACAAAATGACAGATGTGAAAGGAAAGGGAGGATAAGAGATGTCACAGAAAGAATTTCTGGAAGAGCTGCGCACAGCGTTGAGCGGAAAACTGAGTGCTCAGGCTGTTTTAGAGAATATAGAGTATTATCGTAATTATATAGAAGGAGAAGTGCGAAGTGGCAAATCCGAAGCTCAGGTGTTGGAGATGCTCGGAGATCCGTGGATTCTGGCAAGGACGATCTCAGATGCGCAGGATGGTACGGATGATTCGATTGTAAATGAAGCGGGCGGCAGCGATTATGGTGCTTACGGAGAAGAGACCGGCAGACAGGACATGCATTTTCAGGAATTGAGATTTCCGTGGTGGAAGATCGCGCTGATCATTCTGGCTGTGATCCTTGGAATTGTTCTGGTTATTTCTGTGATCACGGGGCTCATCAGACTTCTGCTCCCGGTTCTTGTTCCAATTCTGATCGTGTGTCTGATCGTGCAGTTTTTCAAGGGAAAACGTTGATAGAGATAAAGTAAAAGACCGATGGGGGAGCCATCGGTCTTTTGAGGGGAGTATAAATAATTAATAAGGGGTTGTAGAAAGACTACTTTCTACAAGCACAAGTATAATATAAGAAATTGGAAAATGCAAGCAAAAATACAAAAATTCCGAATAAAATTGAAAGATGCAGAGATACTATGAGTGTACCAAATAAATTTTTCAGGAGGAATACTCATGGCTAAGAACTACAGCAATAAAGAAAACAACAGAAACATGGCAAACAACAATGCATCAGAAAACGGATATTCATCATATGCAGATGAACAGAACAGAAACAGTAAAAACAGCAGAAATACAAATAAGACAACATCGAAAAACTGCCATAGAAACGGCACGAATTCCAGCGAAAACATGAATAACGCCAGATAATATCAGAGCGGGACTCATGTAAGTGAAAAAAAGAGGATACGATTTTAGTGTGCAGACAGCAGCAGAATCGTATCCTCTTCTTTACTATACGTGTGAATTATAGTAATATGAGTACAGATATTTGACACACGCAATGCGTGTATTCGGATACATATGGAGGAATATATGGAAAGATTTGAATTGATAGCACCGTGTCATTTTGGACTTGAAGCGGTGCTCAAAAGAGAAATTCTGGATCTGGGATATGAAATCTCCCAGGTGGAAGACGGACGTGTTACTTTTTATGGAGATGCAGAAGCCGTATGCAGAGCGAATGTATTTTTGCGGACAGCAGAGCGTATTTTGATCAAGGCAGGATCATTTAAGGCGGTTACATTTGATGAATTGTTTGAAAAGACCAAGCAGATCCCCTGGGAGCATTATATCCCGCGAGATGGAAAGTTCTGGGTTACGAAGGCTGCATCGGTAAAAAGCAAGCTGTTCAGTCCATCGGATATTCAGTCAATCATGAAGAAAGCGATGGTGGAGCGGTTGAAGAGCTGCTACCATATTTCCTGGTTTGAGGAAAGTGGAGCATCCTACCCGGTGAGAGTGTTTCTTATGAAAGATATTGTCACGGTAGGGATTGATACATCCGGGGTTTCACTTCATAAGAGAGGATACCGGCAGCTGTCAAGCAAAGCGCCGATCACAGAGACACTGGCGGCGGCACTGATCATGCTGACGCCATGGAAGAAAGATCGTATCCTGGTGGATCCGTTCTGTGGAAGCGGAACATTTCCGATTGAAGCGGCGATGATGGCAGCAAACATTGCGCCGGGTATGAATCGTTCTTTTACTGCCGAGGAATGGACCAATCTGATTCCAAAGAAAGAATGGTATGACGCTGTCAATGAGGCGAATGACCTGATACAGGACGACGTGGAAGTAGACATCCAGGGATATGATATTGATCCGGACGTGGTAAGAGCGGCGAGAAAGAATGCAGAAGATGCAGGCGTGGATCATATGATCCATTTTCAGCAGAGAGCCGTGCAGGATCTGCGCCATCCGAAGAAATACGGTTTTATCATCACAAATCCGCCGTATGGAGAGCGTCTTGAGGAGAAAAAGGAACTTCCGAAGTTATACTCTGATTTTGGAGAAAGTTTCCGTACTCTGGATTCATGGTCAGCGTATATGATCACAAGCTATGAAGATGCAGAGCGCTATTTTGGAAGAAAAGCAGACAAAAACAGAAAAATCTACAATGGAATGCTGAAGACATATTTTTACCAGTTTATGGGACCGAGACCGCCAAAAGCAAAGAAATAGAGGAATAACAGATGGAAAAGAGAATTATTTTTGCAACCGGAAATCAGAATAAGATGAAAGAGATCCATATGATCCTGGCTGATCTGGGAATGCCGATCTATTCTATGAAAGAAGCTGGAATTGATATTGATATCGTAGAGGATGGAACCACATTTGAGGAAAACGCACAGATTAAGGCAAAGGCAATCGCAAAGTACTTGCCGGATGATATTATTCTGGCAGATGATTCCGGGCTTGAGATTGATTATCTGAATAAGGAGCCGGGAATTTATTCGGCCAGATATGCGGGAGTTGATACTTCCTATGATATCAAGAATCAGATGCTTCTGGACAGGCTTAAAGGAGTGCCGGATGAAAAGCGTACCGCAAGGTTTGTCTGTGCCATTGCGGCGGCATTTCCGGATGGTACAGTAGAAACTGTTCGTGGTACGATCGAAGGAATGATCGGATATGAGATTGCAGGAGAACATGGATTCGGATACGATCCGATTTTCTATGTTCCAGAGTATGGCTGCACAACAGCAGAGATGGACCCGGTACAGAAAAATGAACTCAGTCACAGGGGACGTGCACTTCGTGCCATGCGTGCGATTATGGAAGTAAAAGAGAGAGAAGAATAGAGGGCGTATTTTATGAGAGTATTGATCGTCAGTGATACTCATGGAAGACATACAAGTCTTGACAGGGCGCTGAAGGAGGCCGGAGAGATCGACATGTTTATCCATCTGGGAGATGTAGAAGGCGGAGAAGATTATATTGAGGCTGTTGTAGAATGTGAAAAACATATGATAAGAGGAAATAATGACTTTTTCTCCTATCTTCCGGCGGAAGAAGAGTTCTGGATCGGAAAGAAGAAAGTGTTTATTACTCATGGACACAGTTATTATGTTTCAATGGAGACAGAGCAGATTCGGGAGGAAGGGGCTGCAAGAAATGCGGACATTATTATGTTCGGTCACACCCATCGCCCGTATTTTGAAGAAAGAGACGGGATTACTGTGTTAAATCCGGGAAGTCTGTCTTTTCCGAGGCAGGAAGGAAGAAAGAGCAGTTACATGATTCTGGAGACAGATGGAGAAGAAAAATATGAATTTGTGCAACATTTCTTGTAAAAAATAGAAAAACAAAGAAGTGTTGGCGAAAATGCGGATATATATTTTGTTTACATGTTGACATTTTGTGAAAATATGGTATAATGATTTAAAACTTAGGGTGGTAATTGTTTTACAAGCTAGACCTATTTACATTGTTGCTATGAGAGCAGATTTCTTGTACAACGGGGTAAATAGGTCTTTTTTTGTCTGTATGTAAGTAATGGTGTTTTAGGAGTGGGCGAGAGTCGTGATAATTCAAAGGATTTTAAACAACAATGTTGTAATTGTGAAAAATAAAAAGGGACAAGAAGAAATCGTGTGTGGAAAAGGAATTGCGTTTAAGAAAAAAGTTGGTGAGTTTGTAGATGTTTCCGCAATCAATAAGGTGTTTACTCTTCGCGGGAGAAAAGAATTAGAATATTTTCAGGAATTATGGGAAGAGATTCCGGTGGAATATTTTAAGGTTGCAGATGATGTTGTAGGGATGATAAAACTGGAGCTTGGAAAGAAAATCAGCGACACACTTTATATTTCTCTTATAGACCACATTTATATGGCAGTCCAGAGGAGCGAAAAAGGGATACAGGTGAGAAATGCCATGATGTGGGATATTCAGCGGTTTTACCCGGAAGAATTTCATCTGGGTGAAAAAGCATTGGGAATGATTCAGAAAAAATTGAATGTATCTTTGTTGCAGGATGAGGCAGCTTTTATAGCGCTTCATATCGTCAATGCATCTGCAGATGGAAGTGATATGACAAAAGTGTTGGAAATTACAAAGCTTATCGGAGAAATTGAGACGATTGTCAAAAGATATTATCGCATGGAATTTGAAAATGAGTCAGTATATTATTACCGCTTTGTAACACATTTAAAATTTCTGGCACAGAGGCTGGTGACAAAAACGACATATGATGAGGAAGAAAGTGAACTGTTTACCATGGTCAGAGATAAATATGATCAATCGTACCAGTGTGTAGAGCGAATTGCAAAGTTTATACAGGAAGAATATCACTGTGGTCTTTCCGGGGAAGAAAAGTTATATTTGACAATTCACATTGAACGGGTAACAGAAAAAGGAATGAAAGGAAAAAAGAACGAAAATGAGGCGGAAATATGAAAAACTGGCACAGGAAATTGTGAAAAAAGTAGGAGGAAAGGAAAATATTATCAGTTTGAGACATTGTGTGACACGTCTCAGATTTCAATTGAAAGATGTTGAAAAGGCAGATACAAAGGGGCTGGAAGCAACAGATGGTGTGATTACAGTAGTCCAGGCGTTGAGTGAATATATGGTAGTTATCGGGCAGCATGTAGGGGAAGTATACAAAGAAGTATGCATCCAGGCGGGGCTGGATACTGCAAAAGAGAATACTTGTGAAAAGCCGGAGAAAAAAAGCGGGTTGGAAACAGCACTTCTGACCGTGATGGCGGGAATTGGCCCTACGCTGTATCTGCTCGGAGCAAGTGGAATGATCAAAGGAATACTTGCTGTATGTGTTATGCTGGGATTATCAGCAGATACAACTGTTTATACGGTAATGTATGCATTGGGAGATGGCCTTTTATATTTTCTGCCTTTGGTGTTGGGGTATAATCTGGCAAAATATTGTAAAATCGAACCTTTTGTTGGTGTGTGGCTGGCAGCGGCCATGTGTTATCCCAAAATACAGGGACTTGAGATCAGTATATTGGGAATGAACAATACAGTCCACTATACATCGACTTTTTTACCAATTATATTTTCGGTATTAATTGCGTCACTGATTTATCGTTTCCTGGAAAAACGGATGTCGGAAACAAGGAAAAATCTTGTGATTCCGCTTTTGACGCTTTTGGTGGCATTTCCATTCGGCATTCTGGTGGCAGGTCCGTTTGGAAACTGGATGGCAGAATGGCTTCACAGAGGAATTATGGCATTGTGTGGATTCTCGCCTGTTTTGATGGGAGTTTTGATAGGTGGATTGTGGCAGGTTCTGGTATCTGTCGGGATACATGGAATTATTACCGTATTGGCATTTGCCGATGTTCTTGCAGGAAACAGCAGTCCATTGTTAGCACTTTCTTATAGTGCATCCTTTGCTGTCAGCGGAGTTGCATTTGCGGTATTTATGAGATCCAGAAATAGTGGAGAAAAACAGACAGCCAAAGCGGGTGCAGTTTCTGCGATCATGGGAGCAACAGAACCGGCGATGTATGCACTGATCAAACCTGATAAAAAGCGGTTTGCACTGTGTTGTGCCGGAGGCGCGCTTGGGGGTGCGACAGCAGGATTTTTTGGAATTTCAATGCATGCATATGCAGGAATGGGAATAACGGGTCTTTTTGGATTTTTTCAAACAGGAGATGTAAAGCTGGTGGGAGTATTGCTGATGGCAGTATTGCCGTTTGGATTTACATGGTTGATAGAGATGCTGTTATACAGACAAGAAAAAGCCGTGGAAAGTGAAGAAATAATTGTGATGCCGGTCAATGGGTCTGTGGAACAATTGGAGAATGCTGAGGATACAGTGTTTGCAAGCAAGGCATTAGGAGATGGTGTACTGTTACATTCTGATGATGGAAAAGTCTATGCACCGTGTGATGGGATTATACAAACCGTGTTTCCGACGAAACATGCAATTGGGATAGAAAGCACAGACGGAAGCGAGATTTTGATCCATATGGGAAATAATACGGTGGCTCTGAATGGAAAATATTTTACTGTGCATGTGAAAGAGAAGGATGAAGTGAAAGCAGGCCAGATTTTAGCTGAGTTCGATAAAAAAGAGATAGAAGCGCAAGGCTATAACTGTGAGATACCGATGGTTGTGACTAATATGGAGATGTATGAAATGTCAGGAGAGCCGACATACAGAAATTATAAGAAAGGAGAAGAAATTTTCAGGCTGAAAAAGAAAACCAATGTTTAAATACGATTAGGAGGAAGATGAAAATGAACAAAGTCAACAGACAAAGACCGTTTGGAGCGAAGGATAAATGGTCATATGCAATGGGAGATTTAGGGTGCAATATGAGTTTTGCGCTGAACAGCTATTTGATGCTGTTTTATACACAGTATATTGGGCTGGATTTAGGAACATGGGGAATCATTATTTTGCTTTTGAAAATCTGGGATGCGATTAATGATCCGATCATGGGAGCATTAATGGATGCGTTGAAACCGGGAAAAAGAGGAAAATTTAAAACTTATATTTATTATGGATCTTTTGTACTGTTATTTTCAGGAGCGTTATGTTTTCTGCCGATCCCAAGTGCACCTTATCCGATTAAGGTACTGGTATGTGTTGTGGGATACCTGATCTGGGATATGGCATATACTGTTGTCAATGTACCTTATGGAGCAATGAATGCAGCTATTACTACAGATCCGACAGAGAGAGCACAGTTGTCAACTTACCGCGGAATCGGATCAATGATCGCGAATATTGTTGTTTTGATTACTTTACCGTTATTATGTTACGATAAGGATAACAATCTGATCGGAAGCAGAATGTTTATTGTGGCGTTAGTGCTTGGAATCATTGGTTTTGCGGCATTTCAGATTCTGATCAAAGGGACTGTGGAGAGAGTGGCTGTCTCCCATGAACCTCAGGAAAAAGTGAAATTTAATTATTTCGAGTCATTAAGCGCTTTTTTGAAAAATAAAGCAGTTGTAGCGATTACGATTGCATCCATTGCGCTGATCATCATGCAGATAGGGCTTTCCAGCGCGAACCAGATTGTATTTCAGAGTTATTTTAAAAATGCAAAATTATCCGGTATTCTGGGGCTTGCAACAATGATTCCATCTTTAATTGTAATACCACTGGTAAAACCGACAGTACAGCGCTTCGGAAAACGTGAAGCTGCAGCAGCCCCAATGCTGATTGGAATTTTGGCGGCAGCAGGAATTGTATTTCTTCCGATAACACCTGACAATACGGGAATGATGATTTATATTATCTTAGCAGTACTCATAAACAGTTCCTGTATTTTTTTCTCGACTGTTGTGTGGGCACTTGTGGCGGACAGTGTGGATTATCAAGAATTACAGACAGGAAAATGAGAAGAGGGAACTATATATGCAACGTATTCTCTGGGAAGAAAACTGGCTCAGGGAGTGGGAGTATCGATTGTTTCGTTCTTGTTGATCTTAACAGGATATGATGAGAACCTGGGGGCACAGCAGAGTGTAGATGTGGCAAGAAATGTATTGATTCTGATCGGTCTGGTATATGCAGTTTGTGTTGCTGCCCAATACATTTGTTTGCGGTTTGTGTATCCGCTGGATAAAAACAAGACATTAGAGCTGGAAAAGAAACTGGGACGTTCCAATGTGGAATTGATTGGTGAAACAGGAGACGAAGAATGAGACGAAAAATAGAAATTAATGAAAATTGGTTTTTTACAAAAGAAAGACCAAATCTGACAGCACCCGATTTTTCGGCAATGCAGGAGATAACACTGCCTCATACGTGGAATGCAGAAGACGGGGCAGATGGGGACGATTATTATGACAGAAGAGAATGCTGGTATGTTCGAAAACTGGAGCGTCCTCAGGGCGATGAAATTTATTTGGAGGTTCCGGCTGCAAGTCAGACTGCACATGTGTATCTCAATGGAGCAGAGATCGGGCATCATATCGGAGGATTTTCGCTGTTTCGGATTCGTTTGACAGAAAGATTGGAAGAAAAGGAGAATATTCTTGCAATTGCAGTAGATAATTCGGAAAGTCAGGATACATATCCGCAATTTGCGGACTTTACCTTTTTCGGTGGTTTGTATCGAGGTGTAAATTTACTGGTTGTACCTGAACGGCATTTTGAATTGGAAGAATATGGAGGTCCCGGGATTTATGTGACTTCACACCTAAACGAAGATGGAAAAGCAGAAGTTCTGGTGCAGGGAAAGGTATCAGGCGGGCAAAGTGAAGCATATAAGGTGCAGATACGGAATGGAGAAGGGGAGATTATCCTGGAAGCAAATACAGAGAAACCTGAAAAAGTGTTTTTCATAGATAATCCAAGAGTATGGAATGGGAAAAAAGATCCCTATTTATATACAGCGAAAATGATCATGGAAGGTTCCGGTGATGAGGTAAGTACCCGATTTGGTATTCGGGAATTTTATGTGGATGCTGAAACAGGATTCTTCCTGAATCAGGAGAGTTATCCTTTGCGCGGAGTTTCCAGACATCAGGACCGACAAGGAAAAGGATGGGCAATCAGCGAGGAAGATCAAAGAGAAGATGCGATGTTGATTCATGAAATAGGAGCTACAGCAGTAAGACTGGCACATTATCAGCATGCACAGAGTTTTTATGATTTTTGTGATGAGTTAGGTATGGTAGTTTGGGCGGAAATTCCATTTATTTCTCGTTTTATAAATACGAAAGAAGCAAAAGAGGATACTGTACGACAGATGCGGGAATTGATTATGCAGAATTATAATCATCCAAGTATTTGCTTTTGGGGGATCAGTAATGAAATCACGATGGGGGGAGAGTCTGATGAACTTGTGGAAAATCAGAGGATTCTGCAGAAATTATGCCACAAGCTGGACCCGTCCCGAAAAACAGTGCTTGCAAATCTGACAACTGTGGAGAGCCAAAGTGAACAGAACAAGATTACAGATTTATCGGCCTATAATGTTTATATGGGATGGTATGCAGGAAAAGTAGAGGACTGCGGAGCGTGGATGGACTCTCTCCATAAAGAAAATTCTGATATGTGCATGGGAATTTCGGAATATGGCGCAGATACCAATGTTCAATATCATTCGGATGCTCCGAAACGTCAGGATTATACGGAAGAGTACCAGTCTTATTATCACGAAAAAATGCTTCAGGCAATACAGGAACGACCGTATCTCTGGTGCAGCTTTGTGTGGAATATGTTCGATTTTGCGGCAGATAAGAGAAAAGAAGGTGGCACACAAGGGCGTAATACAAAAGGTCTGGTTACATATGATCGGAAAATTAAAAAGGATGCATTTTATCTTTATAAAGCATATTGGACAGAAAAACCGTTTGTGCACATCTGTTCAAAGCGTTTTCAAAAAAGACCGGGAGACACTACAACAATAAAAGTATACGCCACAGGAATCGAAAAGGCGGAACTTTGGATGGATGGAAAACGGATCCAAGAACAAAAAGGGACATATTGTTTCCTGTTTGAAGGTATTAAATTAACTCAAAATCACCAAATTACAATTTATGGTTATTGCGGAGATGAGAAGGTTTGCGAAGACGAGGCCGCTTTTACTCATACAGATGGATTGGAGGCAGAGTATATTCTGGAGTCCGGCGAAAATGACGGAGTCAACTGGTTCCTGGATGAGTATGGAGAAAAAAAGAAGCTTGAAGCAACACAGGGCTTTCTGTCTGTATATGATGAGATAGGGACAATACTGGATACAGAGAAAGGCAATGAAATTCTGAATGGGTTGTTTATCTCGTTTGGAGAAGGTGGTAAAGCGTTACTGACTGAGAGTGTGCAGAATTCAATTCGTTCGTTGACATTCGTAGAGCTTGCGAAAATGATCGGACCAGCAATTACACCTGAAATGTTAAATATGCTCAATGAGCAATTAAGGCATGTAAAAAATTCTTAAAGAATGGGCCGGCGTGATGGTCGGCCCTATTCGTTACTGTTCACACTCAATCACCTTTATTAAATAAAAACAAAAAATATAAAAAAGGTATTGACTTTTTTTATACATGTGGATATAATAACTATGTTGCGTCTGACAGAGACGAAACATGAGGTGATGCGGATTGGTGTAATGGCAGCACAGCAGACTCTGACTCTGTTAGTAGAGGTTCGAGTCCTCTATCCGTAGGTTATAAGATAAGAATTTCTTATCTTATATCGGAGTGTGGCTCAGCTTGGTAGAGCGCTACGTTCGGGACGTAGAGGTCGCGTGTTCGAATCACGTCACTCCGACTTTTGGAAAAGAACCGTAAAGTTACATAAAATGTGGCTTTACGGTTTTTTAGTATAAAGATGCGTGATAAAGCCATAAAAGTACTGAAAAACAATACTTTTATGGCTTTCTGATTTTTCATTTAATTACTTCAATAATTATTCTTGATAGAAAGATCCCATATAGCGGATATAGTCATCTTCTGTATGATTCGCTTTCCAGTCATGGACGCTGGCTTTATTACGCTCTCCGGAAATGACAGACAGTTCTTTTCCTAATTTTTCAAAAGCTTCGTCCACAACTTCTTCCGGTGTTTGAGCAGTCTTCATAACAGCTTCCCCCTGTGGTCCGCCAGGCAGGTTGCTTAAAAGACTTGGTGTCAGAGTAGTTCCCAAAGTGATGACTTCCACATCAACATTGGTCTTTTCCGTTTCACAGGCAACAGCCTCTGTCATTTTTAAAATGAATGCCTTTCCTGCACCATATTGGCCATTCCATGGTGAACTGGAAATTCCAGTCATAGAAGATACGTTGATGACAGCACCGCGATCCTGTGCAGCAAAGATTTTCATATAGTGATAGAAGCATTTCATAAATGTAACAACGTTTACGTTGATCATTGCCTCATGCTTTTCCCAAGGTGTATCCTGGATTTTGCCAAAAGAGTGTAAGCAGGCTACATAGGCCATAAATCCCATATCCAGATTTTCTGTTGCAGCAAAAATTTTGTCAGTAGCATCTGGCAGCGAAAAGTCTGCTTTTACGACTTTATAATCAATCTCATAAGTGTTTTTTAGTTCCTCACCGAGCTCTTTTAATTTTTCTTCACGGCGTCCGACCATTACGACATTCATACCTTCTTTGGCAAGCCTTTCACAAAATGCTTTTCCGACACCTTCAGTAGCGCCTAAAATAATTCCCCATTCTCCATATTTTTCTCTCAATGTCATGTTGATTCTCCTCTCATATATGATATTTTAAATGTACGGTGGAAAAATAAAAATCCACAACTATACTGATATTATAGCACAGATATAAGTGAAACAGTATTAAGCTTCTGATAATACAGAAAAGGATTATACAAAACTGCTACTTGTCAACTGTTTAGAATACCCGTATAATAAAAAAGGTTATTAAACTTATTTCTATGGTAGGAATATAGAAAGGATACATTTGAAAAAGATGGAAGAGTGGGATATACAATATAAAGAGCTCTTATCCATGCCGGAGCAGTCTTATCGCCTGATCGATATTCGGGATGAAGCTTCCATGTCATACGGAATGATTCCGGGGGCAGAGTGGCTTCCGACAGAAACAATCGAGCAGAATCTGGATGCGGCGGATAAGGAAAAGAAGCTGGTGCTTTACTGTACGCGAGGGGCATTAAGTGAAGAATGTGCAGAAGTGCTCCGGGAGAAAGGATATGATGCAGTCAGTCTGGAAGGCGGATATACGAGGTGGTTGTTAGAGCGGATGGAAGCTGAGCAGAAGAAGGAAGAGGAAGAATCAGGTGAAGAACTTTTGCGGGCAGAAGAGATTGAGAAAAGTATCCGCAAAAAATTTCACAAAAGACTGTTCTCGCGATTTGCCAAGGCAGTTCGGGAATATGAGCTGGTGCAGGAGGGGGACAGGATTGCAGTCTGTATTTCCGGTGGAAAAGATTCGATGCTGATGGCAAAGCTGTTTCAGGAATTAAAAAAGCACAACAAGTTTCCGTTTGAGGTGGAATATCTGGTGATGGATCCGGGATACAGTGAACTGAACCGGAAACTGATTGAACAGAATGCAAAAATGATGGGGATTCCGATCAAAATTTTTGAGTCTGATATTTTTGATGCGGTGTTTGATGTGGAAAAATCTCCGTGTTATTTATGTGCCAGAATGCGAAGAGGGCATCTCTACAGTAAGGCAAAAGAACTTGGATGCAACAAGATCGCACTTGGACACCACTATGATGATGTGATTGAGACAATCCTGATGGGAATGTTGTATGGTGCGCAGGTACAGACCATGATGCCGAAGCTGCACAGCACGAATTTTGAGGGGATGGAGCTGATTCGTCCGCTGTATCTGGTAAGGGAAGATGATATCAAGCATTGGAGAGATTACAATCATCTGCATTTTCTGCAGTGCGCCTGCCGGTTTACCGAGACATGCAGTACCTGCAGTGTGGATGGAAGCAGTGCATCCAAACGGATGGAAATCAAGCACCTGATCGCAAAACTGAAAGAAACGAACCCGTATGTAGAGGGAAATATTTTTAAGAGTGTGGAAAATGTCAATTTGAGTACGGTAATTGCATACAAGGAAAACGGAGTCAAACATCATTTTCTGGAATCCTATGATGAGAAAGCATAAAAATGGGATTTGAAAAAAATACAAAAAATCAAAAATAAAAACTTGAAAAATAGAACATGGAGATTATAATAAGTAACAAAATACAAAGTGCAAAGGAGAAAAAAAGATGAGTATTAGAATTGGTATTTTAGGATATGGAAATCTGGGACGCGGAGTGGAATGCGCGATCAGACAGAATCCGGATATGGAACTGGTGGCTGTATTTACCCGCAGAAATCCGGAAGACGTGACAATATTGACAGAGACAGCAGCAGTGTGCAACATTGCAGATGCTGCTGACTGGAAAGATAAGATCGATGTGATGATCCTGTGTGGAGGAAGTGCGACAGATCTTCCTGTACAGACACCGGAATATGCGAAGATGTTCAATGTAGTAGACAGTTTTGATACTCATGCAAAGATTCCGGAGCACTTTGCAAACGTAGACGCAGCTGCAAAAAAAGGCGGACACATCGGAATTATCTCTGTGGGCTGGGATCCGGGAATGTTCTCATTGAACAGACTGTATGCAAATGTAGTACTTCCGGAAGGGAAAGACTATACGTTCTGGGGAAAAGGTGTCAGCCAGGGACATTCTGACGCAGTGCGTCGGATCGCAGGTGTAAAAGACGCAAAACAGTATACAATTCCGGTAGAGTCTGCACTGGAAGCAGTAAGAAACGGTGAAAATCCGGAGCTGACTACACGCCAGAAACACACAAGAGAGTGCTTTGTTGTGCTGGAGGAAGGCGCAGATGCTGCAAGAGTGGAAGAGGAAATCAAGACAATGCCGAACTACTTTGCAGATTATGACACAACGGTACATTTTATCAGCGAGGAAGAATTAAAAGCAAATCACAGTGGAATCCCGCACGGAGGATTTGTACTCAGAAGTGGTGTGACAGGCTGGGAAAAAGAAAACAAACATCTGATCGAATACAGTCTGAAACTGGATTCCAATCCGGAATTTACTTCTTCTGTAATTCTGGCATATGCAAGAGCAGCATATCGCCTGCATAAAGAAGGACAGACAGGATGCAAGACGGTATTTGACATTGCTCCGGCATATTTAAGTCCGAAGAGTGCAGAAGAACTGCGTGCAGAAATGTTATAAAACGACTGTAAGAAGGACAGGCAGATGCTTTTTTGAAGTGTCTGTCTGTTTTTCTGTACATTTTTGCAGGAAATGAGTATAATAGATAGCATCATGTATTTGGAAATGTTATGAAAGAAGAGGTGAATCATGTTTGGCTATGTGACGATCTGCGAACCGGAGCTGAAGATGAAAGATCTGCGAAAATATAAGGCATATTATTGCGGACTCTGCCGGAAATTAAAAGAGGATTACGGGACGATGGGACAGATGACGCTGACTTATGATATGACATTTGCGATTATTCTGCTGGCATCCTTGTATGAGGCAAAAAACCGGATGAATCAGCACAGATGTAAAGTGCATCCGGTGAAGAAGCAGGCGATGATCGAGAATGAGATTACACAGTATGCAGCAGATATGAACGTTCTGCTTGCATATTACCATATGAAAGATGACTGGGCAGATGAGAAGAAAGTAAGCGGTCTGTTAGGGGGCGGACTGCTCAAGAAAAAGGCAGAAAAGATTGCGGAGCAATATCCAAGGCAGAGTAAAGCAATCAGGGAGTCTTTGCAGGAACTCTCAGACTGTGAAAAAGAGAACAGTCAGGAGATCGACCGATCAGCAGGCTGCTTTGGAAGACTGATGGCAGATCTGTTTGTATATAAGGAAGATATGTGGGAAGAGACACTGCGGCGCATGGGATTTTTCCTGGGAAAATATATTTACATTATGGATGCTTATGAAGATCTGGAAGAGGATCTTCGTAAGCAGTGTTACAATCCACTGAAAAGTCTGCATGAAAGAGCAGATTATGAAGAACAGATCCGGCAGATCCTCTGTATGATGATCGCAGAGTGCAGCGCCGAGTTTGAGAAGCTGCCATGCCTTTTGGATGTGGACATTTTAAGAAATATCCTGTATGATGGAGTCTGGAATCGTTATAATAAAATTCAGAAGAAAAAGTTAGAGGAAGGAAATAAAAAGAATGAGCAAGAATCCTTATGACGTGCTGGGAGTTCCTCAGAATGCATCAGATGATGAGATAAAAAAAGCATACCGGGAGCTGACAAGAAAGTATCATCCGGATGCAAATGTGAACAATCCGCTTGCAGATCTGGCGGAAGAAAAATTCAAAGAAGTGCAGGAAGCATATGATGAGATCATGCGCCAGAGAGAGCAGGGAGGAGGATATTCCTACGGAAATTCCTCCTATGGCGGGAATTCTTACAATAACACATACAACGGACCACAGGACGCAGAGATGCAGGCAGTGTTCAATTATATCAACAGCAGAAACTACAGGGAAGCGCTAAATCTTCTTGACCGGATGCCGAACCGCAATGCGATGTGGTATTATGCCAGCGGGTTTGCCAATGCAGGAATCGGAAATAACGTACTTGCAAGAGAGCATGCGGCACAGGCAGTCAATATGGAACCGAATAATGTACAGTATCGTCAGTTGTTGAACCAGCTGGACTGGAACAGCAGAAGATATCAGAGCAATCCATACGGAGGCGGATATGGAGCCGGCGGACAGAGCTGTGGAACGGGGAACATGTGCTGTGATCTCTGGTGTGCAGATACGCTGTGTGAATGTATGGGAGGAGATCTTTGTTCATGCATGTAAAAGCGAGAATGACCGCATTTAGCGGACTGCTTCTGGCACTTTCTGTTGTCTGTATGGCACTGGGAAGTGTGATCGAGACCAATACGCTGTTTTTACTGGCGGCAGCTTCCTATTTTGTGGGGATCATCATCCGTGAATTCGGGATGAAAGCGGGAGTGGCTTTTTATCTGGCAGATATCCTGCTCGGATTTTTGGTCACACCGAACAAGTTTTATGTAATTTCATTTGCCGCTATGGGATTTTACATCCTGGCAGCGGAAGGCAGCTGGCGATTTTTGGGTAAAAGCAGTGAAAAGATGCAGAAATCCTGGATTTTCTGGGTGATGAAATATGTGGTGTTTAATTTGATGTATATTCCAATGGTTCTGATATTTCAGGAACTTCTTTTCATGAAAGAACTCTCCGGTGGACTGCTTCTGGCTGTTCTGGCAGCAGGACAGGTGGGAGTCTGGATTTATGACCGGGCTTATGAATATGTTCAGGTTCATATATGGAATAAGTTCCGGGGAAAGCTGTTGAATTAGTGTAGTTATTTGATAGGATATTGCCCAAGTGTGGATTTTCTGGTATACTATCGACATTACGCATGTTCAAATGTGACAGCGAAATAGAAGAAAAGGAGGAAATATATGTTAAATGACATCTTAGGGCAGATCAATGATCTGATGTATACGTACCTGCTGTTGTTTCTGTTGTTGGGAACCGGACTTTACTTTTCAATCCGTTCACGGTTTGCACAGGTGCGTCTGATGAAAGAAGGATTTCGGATTCTTACGGAAAAAGCGGAGGTGGAAGATGGGAAGAAACAGGTCTCATCTTTTCAGGCGCTTATGATTTCCACAGCATCCCGTGTCGGAACAGGAAATATCGCAGGAATCGCGACTGCTATCGCGGCAGGCGGACCGGGAGCGGTCTTCTGGATGTGGGTGATGGCTGTAATCGGAGGTGCTTCTGCATTTATCGAAAGTACACTGGCACAGGTATATAAGACAAAGGATGGAAAAGACTTCCGTGGCGGTCCTTCCTACTATATGGAGAAGGCGCTTGGAAAACGTTGGATGGGAGTGCTTTTTTCCGTGCTTCTGATTATTTGTTTTGCTTATGGATTCAATGGTCTGCAGTCTTATAATATGTCTTCTGCTCTGGAATATTATATTCCGGGATACAGTGAGAGCAGTTATCCGATGATTGTAGGTTTGATTCTGGCAGTCGGAACCGGTCTGATCATTTTCGGAGGCGTGCATCGTATCGGATTTATTACGTCTGTAATGGTGCCGATCATGGCAGGTGCATATCTTCTGATCGGACTTTTTACGATCGTGACACATCTTCCGCAGCTTCCGGGCGTACTGGCAATGATCTTATCAGAAGCATTTGATGTTCAGGCGATTATGGGCGGCCTGGCTGGAAGCGCAGTTGTGATCGGAATCAAGAGAGGTCTGTTCTCCAACGAGGCAGGTATGGGAAGCGCGCCGAATGCTGCAGCAAGTGCATCTGTAAGCCATCCGGCAAAACAGGGGATGGTACAGGTAATTTCTGTATTTATCGACACGCTTTTGATCTGCTCGGCAACTGCAATGATGCTGCTTCTTTCCGGTGTTCAGGGAGAGGCGGGCGTTCTGGATGGAATTCCGTTTGTGCAGAAAGCGATTTCTGCAAATGTGGGAACATGGGGAATCCACTTTATCACGGCATCCATTTTTGCGTTTGCATTCAGCAGTCTGATCGGTAACTATTATTATGCAGAATCCAATATTTTGTTTATCAAGAATAATAAGGTTTTACTGTTCGTGTTCCGCTGTACATGCCTTTTGGCAGTATTCTTAGGCGCACAGGCAGATTTCTCACTGGTATGGAATCTGGCAGATATTACGATGGGATGTATGGCAATCGTCAACATTATCGCAATTCTGCTTTTGGGCAACATTGCTCTGAAAGTATTGAAAGATTACGAAACACAGAAAAAGGCCGGAAAAAATCCGGTATTTAAAGCAGAGAATGTAGGAATTAAAAATACAGACTGCTGGAAATAGTCGAACAAGCAGCTGCATCAGAAGAGTGATGCAGCTGCTTGTTTTATATGTGGATAAAATAAGGAAAAACGCGCGTTAAGAGAGGGAATACTACGTAAAAATAAAAGAAACATAAAATAAAAATGAAATTTCAGAAAGGTACGGGTTTCTTGCTTGACTTCTGAAAACAGCTCGACTATACTACATTCTAACTTAAGTTACATATGTGGCGGGGAAGGAGAATGATATGCAGGAAGTAAAATCACCAAAGAAGCCATTTTTATATTACTGTCTGATCGTAGCAACAATTATGGTTTTGCTGAACAGTCTGGTATTCCCGAATGTACTGAAGCATTCTGTAAAAGAAGTGGACTATAATACATTCATGAAAATGACAGAGAACAAGGAAATTGGAAAGGTCAACATTGACAGCGGGGAGATCATCTTTACGGATAAGAGTGAAGAGAAGATGTATAAGACCGGTGTTATGGATGATCCGGGTCTGGTAGACAGACTATATGATTCCGGGGCAGACTTTTCTTCTAAGATTACAGAAGAGATGTCTCCAATCCTGTACTTTTTACTGAGTTACATTCTGCCGATCGCGATTTTTATCATGCTTGGCAGATGGTTATCCAAGAAGATGATGTCGAAGATGAACGGCGGAGCAAATCCGATGAATTCTATGATGTTCGGAGGTGGAAAGAGCAACGCAAAAATTTACGTCAAATCCAGCAACGGGATTAAGTTTTCCGATGTGGCAGGAGAGGATGAGGCAAAGGAGCTGCTAAGTGAGATCGTGGATTATCTTCATGATCCGGATAAATATCGGGAGATGGGAGCAGCTATGCCAAAAGGCGCTCTGCTTGTGGGACCTCCGGGAACCGGTAAGACTCTGCTTGCAAAAGCGGTAGCGGGAGAAGCCAATGTTCCGTTCTTTTCGATTTCCGGTTCGGAATTTGTGGAGATGTTTGTTGGTATGGGGGCTGCGAAAGTGCGGGACTTATTCCAACAGGCGAATGAGAAGGCACCATGTATCGTGTTTATTGATGAGATTGATGCCATCGGGAAGAAGCGAAATGGAAATATCGGCGGAAATGATGAAAGAGAGCAGACACTGAATCAGCTTTTGACAGAGATGGATGGATTTGACGGCACGAAAGGCGTTGTGATCCTGGCGGCGACCAACCAGCCTGATTCACTGGATCCGGCGCTGCTGCGTCCGGGACGGTTTGACCGCAGGATTCCGGTAGAACTCCCGGATTTAAAAGGAAGGGAAGAAATCTTAAGAGTCCATGGAAAGAAAATCCGGCTTTCTGATAATGTGGATTTTGCAGCAGTTGCAAGAACGGCTGCAGGGGCTTCCGGAGCGGAGCTTGCCAATATTGTCAATGAAGCGGCTCTTCGGGCGGTACGCCGCGGAAGTAAAGTGACCATGCAGGAAGATCTGGAAGAAAGTGTAGAGACAGTGATTGCCGGATATCAGAAGAAAAACAGGATTTTGTCTACGAAAGAAAAACTGACAGTTGCCTACCATGAGATCGGGCATGCACTGGTTGCGGCAAAACAGACGGATTCCGCACCGGTTCAGAAAATTACCATTATTCCACGTACCTCCGGTGCGTTGGGATACACCATGCAGGTGGATGAGGGAGAGCATTTCCTTATGACAAAATCGGAATTGCTCAACAAGATCACTACATTTACCGGCGGGCGAGCAGCGGAAGAGCTGGTTTTCAAAGAAGTGACAACAGGCGCATCCAATGATATTGAGCAGGCCACCAAGCTGGCAAGAGCCATGCTGACTCAGTTCGGTATGAGTGATGAATTTGATATGGTGGCGATGGAGACGATCCAGAATCAGTATCTGGGAGGGGATGCATCCCTGACCTGTTCTCCGGAGACGCAGACGAAGATCGATGCCAAGGTAGTAGAGATCGTGAGAGAGGCACATACAAAAGCACTTCAGATTTTAAAAGAAAATGAGACGAAGCTGCATGAACTTGCCAAGTATCTGTATGAAAACGAGACCATCACAGGAGAAGAGTTTATGCAGATCTTGCAGGCAAAAAAATTGGTTTGTGAAGAGAATGCTTCAGAAGATACAACGGTATAACAGAGAAAAATCAGAAAATGTGTCAGACAGACTGTTTTCTGATTTTTTTGTGCATGAATTATTAAAAATCTTTGTGTATATAGATTGACGGTGTTTTTGTAATTGCGTTAAGATAAGAACAAGATTAAGGAACGGGAGGAAAGAACATGTCATTGATCCAGCAGTTAAAGCAGGCGCAGGATTTTACAGAACGAGAGAAGGATATTGCACGATTTGTTTTGGAACATCCGGAGACCATTGAAAATATGTCATCCAGAGAACTGGGGCATCAGACCTTTACCAGTGCGGCTTCTGTGACACGGTTTTGTCAGAAGCTGGGCGTGAAAGGGTTTCCGGAATTTAAGATTAAGTTTGTCAGTGAACTGAGGGATGGATATCTGGACGAAAAACAGGAGAAAATTATGATGTCCGAGCGGGAAAATGTTGTGACTATGGTTCGGAAAATCACAGAAATTCAGAAACAGGCGGTAATGGAGACACAAAAGGAAGTTTCGTATAGCCAGCTTATGCGTGTTGGAAAACTGATCGCAGAGGCACGGTCTGTGGATTTCTATGCTTATGATATGAATGTAAATCTAGCACAATATGGATGTTCCCTGCTTTTTCATGCGGGAAAAAGATCTGCTGTTTATTCTGCAACGAATATTCAGGGATTACATGCAAATATGCCGTCAGATGGTCATGTGGCAATTATTTTGAGTCATACAGGACGGAATGAACGGTTGGCGGAGATTGAAAAGTTGTTGAGAAAAAATGGGACAAGAGTGGTTGCAGTAGTGTCCGATGGTGATAGTATCATTGCCAGATATGCGGATGAAGTACTGGTGGCGGCCGGTTCTGAAAAAGTAGAAGAGTTCTGGATGTCCATGTTTTTTGCTTCGGGTAAATACTTGTTGGATATTTTGTATGGGTTGGAATTTAGCAGAAAATATCAGGATAATCTGGTCTTGAATCAAAAATATGAGAAAGCGGGAGAGAAGAGTCTTTGGGGCTTAAATGAAGAATCTTAAACGCGGAATTAACAATTCCCTTTTAGTTATGCAAAATAGCTAAAAGGGAATTGTTGATTTTGCACAAAAACAGAATGTATTTTTTTATATGTGAAACATTGTTGCACTGGATTTGTTGTTGGTTTCAGAAAAAGTGAAATGAAAAAACAAAATCCGTAAAAATATTGAAAGAAAAACGAGAATTCTATATAGTAATTTCATCAAAAGAAGAGAGTGGATGCGCGCAAAGGACTCTGTACAACAAGGAGGAGAACGAGATGGCACAGATCAGAGATTATCGAAAACTGGCCCATGACATTATCTGTGAAGTGGGCGGAAAAGAAAATATTGTCAATGCCACAAGATGTGCAACGAGATTGAGACTGGTATTAAAGGAAGAGCCGGAACAGGCAAAAGAGAAAGTTGCAGCAATGGCGGGAGTAATTACAGTTGTGGAAAACAGCGGACAGTTCCAGGTTGTAATCGGGACTCATGTGGGAGAGGTATATGATGCGGTGGCAGAAGAACTGCATCTGGATACAGAGAATCTTCAGGTGGAGCAGCCGAAACAGAGTGTCATGAATAAAGTGATTGCAACAATGTCAGCTGTGTTTGCACCGTTTGTATATATTCTGGCTGCAGCGGGACTTCTGCAGGGGGCGTTGATCCTGGTCAATATGGCAGTTCCATCTTTTGCAGGAACTGGGACGTATGCGGTATTGAGTTTTATGTCATGGACGCCATTTACATTTCTTCCGATTTTTATTGCAATTACCGCATCCAAGCACTTTAAATGTAATACGTTTATCGCCGTTTTATGTTGTTGTGCATTGGTTAATCCGGACTGGGCGGGTATGGCGGCCCGGATTGCAGATGGAGAAGTAATCCGTTTTTTGGGAATCAAACTGTCTGAGACAACCTATACTTCAACAGTATTGCCTCCATTACTTCTGGTCTGGGTATTGTCCTATCTGGAACGATTTTTAGAAAAGAAACTGCCAGAAGCAGCAAAAGCATTGCTAACACCGTTAATCTGCTTTTTGATTATGGTTCCCGCAACCATTCTTGTGATTGGTCCTGTATCTTCCATTACGGCAAACGGAATTGCAAATGGATATAATTTTCTTGCAAATACCGCGCCAGCCCTGGCAGGAGCCATCATCGGAGGCTTGTGGGAAGTGGTAGTAATTTTTGGAGTACATTGGGGAATTACACCAGTTGTTCTTGCTAATTTTGATATGCAGGGATTTGATACGTTTCAGGCATTTCAGACCATTGCAGTCGTTGCTCAGGTTGCGGCAGCCTTTGGCGTATTTATCAGATCTAAAAACAGAGAAATGAAAAGTGTTTCGTTATCAGCAGGAATCACAGGTATTTTCGGAATTACAGAGCCAACAATCTATGGGGTGACACTGCGATTGAAGAAACCGTTTATCTGTGGATGTATCGGAGGAGCCGTCGGAGCAGTTGTGATGAGCTTTTTCCACTCTGCTTATTATGCATATGCAGGACTCCCAAGCCTTTTGACAGTGGTAAATTCCATCAGCAAGGATGCACCGATGTCATTTGTAGGAGAAGCAGTTGGATGTGCTGTGGCAATTGTTCTGACAATCGTATTGATTCAGGTTGTAGGATTTGCAGACCCGAAAGAAAAAGAGGAGTCTGACACAGAAAAAGGCAGCACAAATGAGGAAATTTGTGGAGAAGAAATTGTGGACAGCCCGATGAGGGGAGAGGTAATCCCATTGAGTGAAGTACATGATGAAGTTTTTTCCGGAGAAATGATGGGAAAAGGATGTGCCATCGTGCCGGAAGAAGGGAAAATATATGCACCATTCGACGGAAAAATAGTCGGACTGTTGGAGAGTCATCATGCAGTAGGAATCGAGAGTACGTCAGGAATTGAGATTCTGATTCACGTGGGGATGGATACCGTTAAACTTCAGGGAAGAGGATTTACAGCATATGTGCAGGACGGAGAACAGGTGAAGAAGGGGCAGCTTCTTCTGGAATTTGAAAAAGAAGAGATTGAAAAAGCCGGTTATGAAGTGACAACCCCTGTAATCGTTACGAATAGTTACGAATTCTCAGAGATTGAGACAGTGGCCTTTAAGCAGGTAGAGCGTCAGAATGCATTGTTGAAAGTACAGAGAATATAGAGAGAAAATAGGAGGAGATATAAGATGGCATTAGCAAATACGTTTTTATGGGGCGGTGCAGTTGCTGCAAATCAACTGGAAGGCGGATGGAATGAAGGTGGAAAAGGGATTAGTGTGATGGATGTGATGACTGGGGGCAGCAATCAAATGATGCGCCGAATCACAGAAGGAGTCATTGAAGGCGAGTATTATCCAAATCACGAAGCGATTGATTTTTACCATGAATACAAAGGAGATATTGCTATGATGGCGGAAATGGGATTTAAGTGCTTCCGTACCAGTATAGCGTGGACACGTATTTTTCCAAATGGTGATGAACTGATCCCGAATGAGGAAGGACTGAAATTTTATGACGATCTGTTTGATGAACTTTTAAAGTATGGCATAGAACCGGTCATTACACTGAGCCACTTTGAAATGCCATATCACTTGGCAAAAGAATACGGAGGCTGGGTGAATCGAAAAGTGATTGATTGTTTCGTGCGTTATGCAGTTACAGTCATGGAACGCTACAAAGAGAAAGTTAAATATTGGATGACATTTAATGAGATTAATAACCAGACCAATACGTCTGCGGATATTTTCGGATGGACAGATTCCGGGGTTCTCTTTTCACAGTACAAAAACAAGAAGAAAGCTATGTATCAGGCGGCACATCATGAAATGGTGGCAGGTGCTATGGTTGTAAAAAAAGGACATCAGATCAATCCCGATTTTCGGATTGGATGCATGTGTTCGTTTGTCCCGTTTTATCCATATTCCTGCAATCCGGATGATATTATGACAGCAGCAGAATGTATGCATGAAAGATATTATTTTGCGGATGTGCAGATGAGAGGGCATTATCCTGCGTTTGCAAAGAAAGAATGGGAGCGGGAAAATACAGCACCGGTGATGGAACCGAGAGATGAACAGATCCTTGCGGAAGGTGTCTGTGATTATCTGGGATTCAGCTATTATATGACCAATGCAGTCAAAGCAGATGTACAGAAAGACACGACGGAATCACTGGATGGAAGCTCTGCAAATTCTGTTCCTAATCCATATGTAAAAGCAAGTGACTGGGGATGGCAGATCGATCCAGTGGGACTTCGGTATGCACTTGTTTCCCTGTATGAGCGCTATGAAAAACCACTGTTTATTGTGGAAAATGGATTTGGGGCAATCGATGTTCTAAAAGAAGATAAAACCTGTGATGATGATTACCGGATCGAATATCTGAGGGCACATATAAAGGAGATGAAAAAAGCAGTAGAACTGGATGGAGTAGACTTGATGGGGTACACGCCTTGGGGCTGCATTGATCTGGTATCCTTTACAACAGGGGAATTGAGAAAACGTTATGGATTTATCTATGTTGATAAAAATGATGATGGAACTGGAAGCGGAAAACGTTATAAGAAAAAATCTTTTGCATGGTTCCGTCGCGTGATTGAGACAAACGGGGAGGAACTGTAGAAGAAAAAGTACAGTGGCTGCAAAAATCTGCGGCCACTGTACTTTTTTCTTCTACAGTCCCATTTTAGGCTGTGTCAAAATGGATTTTACATGATCAACTTCCTGCTGGGTTGCTTTTGCAGCAGGCACGTAATAGCTTTTTTCCCGTGCTACCTGATACAGTTTTTCCTGTGACATTTCACACTGGTTTCGAATCTGTTTGAGGCACTGTTTCAGTTCTTTGTTTTCTGTCTGCGGTATCATATCTCCGAACATTTTCAATTCTCCGTTTACTCCGACCAAGGCGTCAGATACCATTGTCTTTTCATCCATTTTCAAATCCCCCTTATAAAAATTTCATCAGATCCTGTTTGTTTTTGAGTGCGGAATCGGCAGCTTCCTGAAATAACTGCTTTACCTGCGGGTCTGTTGCCTGTGCGGCGTAATCTGTCATTTTACAGTGAGTCGTAGAGTATCCTCCGATCAGATGACGGAGATTCTGCAGATCTAAGATTGAAATTTCTGTCATGGTAATGTCTCCTTTGCATAAATTTAGATTTGTGTTTCGCGAAATAGTATGTTCCGGATCGGGAAAAAGTATGTATTTTACAACACGCTTTTTCTTTTTGTTGTGCAGTTCCCCTGTTTTATGTTATTATAAATATACATATGTGATTTTTTCAGTGAAGGGAAATTCGCTCTTTAGAATCAACAAAGAAAGGAAAGTACTGTATGAAGATTTTAATTCAGAATGGACATGTTGTGGATCCGTTGACAGGTGTGGATGAAGTATGTGATGTGCTTGTGCGTGATACTGATATCGAAAAAGTAGAAAAAAATCTGCAGGCTGAAGCTGACAGAGTGATCGATGCGTCAGGCTGTTATGTAATGCCGGGATTTATCGATCTGCATGTGCACTTGAGAGATCCGGGACTGACTCAGAAGGAAACACTTTCGACCGGAGGAATGGCAGCAGCCAGAGGCGGTGTGACGACAGTATGTGCGATGCCGAATACGAAACCGGTGATCGATACAAAAGAAAAAGTAGAAGAGGTTCACAGACGTGCAAAGGAGGAATCTCTGGTACACGTGATACAGCTGGGCTCCATGACTATGGGTGAGTGCGGCGAAGAACTCTCGGATATCGAAGGGATGGCACAGGCAGGCTGTTATGCACTCAGCGAAGATGGAAAATCTGTCATGAATGCCTTTTTGTTCCGAAAAGCCATGCGAAAAGCAAAAGAGAATGATCTGCTGATCTTCTCACACTGCGAAGATATTTCCATGGTAGAAGGCGGCGTGATGAATGCCGGAAAGCGTGCAGAGGAACTGGGCGTAAAAGGGATCACGAATTCGGTGGAGGATGTGATCGTGGCACGAGACATCCTGATTGCAAAAGAGCTGGATGCCACATTGCATCTGTGCCATTGCTCGACAGCAGACAGCGTCCGGATGATCAAAGATGCGAAAGAAGCAGGGCTGAAGGTGACAGGAGAAGTGTGTCCGCATCATTTTATTCTGACAGATGAGGATATTCCAGAGAACAATGGAATCTGGAAGATGAACCCGCCGCTGCGCTCCAAAGCAGATGTGGAAGCGCTCAGACAGGGATTAAAAGACGGAGTGATGGATGTGATCTCCACAGATCATGCACCGCATATGATGTCTGAGAAGGATAAGCCAATGGAACAGGCAGCATTTGGAATCGTGGGCCTGGAGACCAGTGCATGCCTGACTTATACAGAGCTGGTGGAAAAAGGAGTGCTCACAGTGATGCAGATGGCAGAAAAGATGAGCTATAATCCGGCAAAGATCCTGGGACTGAAAGACAGAGGAAGTGTTTCAGCCGGTAAAAAAGCAGATATTGTAGTATTTGATCCGAGAAGAGAATATCAGATCGATGTGGATACGTTTGCATCCAAAGGGAAAAATACACCGTTTGACGGATGGGAAGTTAAGGGAGAAGTCTGCTGTACATTAGCAGACGGAAAGATCGTATACGAAAAATAAGGAGACGGACAGCATGTTCTGTCCCTTTTTAGAGAACAGGGAGGAAGAAAAAATGATCAACAAACTGGTAGCAAAAATCAAAGAAACAAAGGCACCGATCGTGGTGGGACTGGACCCGATGTTAAACTACATTCCGGAGCACGTGCAGAAAAAAGCATTTGCTGAATTCGGAGAGACACTGGAAGGGGCGGCAGAAGCAATCTGGCAGTTTAACAAAGAGATTGTGGACAAGACATATGATCTGATTCCGGCAGTGAAGCCGCAGATCGCGATGTATGAGCAGTTCGGAGTTCCGGGAATCGAGGCGTTCAAAAAGACAGTGGATTACTGTAAATCCAAAGATCTGGTGGTGATCGGAGATATCAAACGTGGAGATATCGGTTCTACTTCCGCAGCGTATGCAGTGGGACATCTGGGAAGCGTTAAAGTGGGAAGCAAAGAGTACGTTCCATTTGATGAGGACTTTGCAACAGTGAACCCATACCTTGGTTCTGACGGGGTGAATCCGTTCATCGATGTCTGCAAAGAACACAAAAAAGGTCTTTTTATTCTTGTGAAGACATCCAATCCGTCCAGCGGAGAATTTCAGGATCAGCTGATCGACGGAAAACCACTGTACGAGCTGGTTGGAGAAAAAGTAGCACAGTGGGGCGCTGACTGTATGGGTGACGAGTACAGCTATATCGGAGCTGTTGTAGGAGCCACATATCCGGAGATGGGAAAAGTGCTTCGCAAAGTGATGCCAAAATCTTACATTCTGGTACCTGGATATGGTGCACAGGGCGGACAGGGCAAAGATCTGGTACACTTCTTCAATGAAGACGGACTGGGTGCGATCGTAAACTCATCCAGAGGAATCATTGCGGCTTACAAGCAGGAAGCTTATGCAAAATTCGGAGCAGAGAATTTCGGAGATGCTTCCAGAGCTGCAGTTGAAGCGATGGTTGCAGATATCCAGGGCGCATTAGAAGCAAGATAAGTACCGGGGAGGAAGATTCATGTCTAAGAAACAGAAAATGACAGCAGTGGTCATCTCGCAGGAGAAGATCGCAGAAGATATTTACAGTATGTGGCTGAAAGCAGAGCCTGTGGCTGCAGAAGCGGTTCCGGGACAGTTTATTTCCATGTATACAAATGACGGAGCAAAACTGCTTCCAAGACCGATCAGTCTGTGTGAGATTGACAAAGAAAAGGGCGCTTTGCGCGTGGTGTACCGCGTGACAGGAGAAAAGACCGGAACAAAGCAGTTTTCACAGATGAAAGCGGGCGATTCACTGGAGGTCATGGGACCGCTTGGAAACGGTTTTGATCTGGAAACGGGAAAAGAAAAAAAAGCGCTGCTTTTTGGCGGCGGGATTGGTGTGCCGCCGATGCTGGAGCTGGCAAAGCAGTTAACAGCCGGATATCAGACCGAGTGTCAGCTTGTGATGGGATATCGAAGTGAGACGTTTCTGACAAAAGAGATGGAAGCAAATGGAACACTTTATATTGCGACAGAAGATGGAAGTACAGGAACAAAAGGAAACGTTATGGATGCAGTTGCAGCGGACAGTCTGGAAGCAGATGTGATCTATGCCTGCGGTCCGACTCCGATGCTGCGTGCCATCAAGCAGTATGCAGAAGAGAACAAGATCGAGTGTTACATTTCGATGGAAGAAAGAATGGCCTGCGGAGTTGGCGCATGTCTGGGATGTGTCTGTCAGTCCAAAGAAGTGGATCACCACAGTCATGTTCATAACAAACGTGTCTGCAAAGACGGACCGGTATTTTTGGCGACGGAGGTGGAACTGTAATGGATATGCGGGTAAAGATTGCAGGTGTAGAGTGGAACAATCCGGTGACAGTAGCGTCCGGAACATTCGGTTCCGGAGAAGAGTACAGTGAGTTCGTAGATCTGAACCGCCTGGGAGCAGTGACGACAAAGGGTGTTGCAAACGTACCGTGGCCGGGAAATCCAACACCGAGAGTTGCAGAGATCCACAGCGGAATGATGAATGCCATTGGACTGCAGAATCCGGGAATTGATGTATTCTGTAAGAGAGATATCCCGTTTTTGCGTCAGTATGATACGAAGATTATTGTCAACGTATGTGGAAGATCCACAGAGGATTACTGCGAAGTGGTAGAACGCCTGGCGAATGAAGATGTGGATATGCTGGAGATCAATATTTCCTGTCCGAACGTCAAAGAAGGCGGAATTGCATTTGGACAGAACCCAAAGGCGGCAGAAGAGATTACAAAAGCAGTGAAAAAATATGCAAAGCAGCCGGTCATCATGAAACTGAGTCCGAATGTGACCAGTATCGCAGAGATGGCAAAAGCGGTAGAAGCCGGCGGGGCAGATGCTATTTCTCTGATCAATACTCTGACAGGAATGAAGATCGATATCAATCGTAAGACATTTGCGCTGGCAAATAAGACCGGCGGTGTCTCCGGTCCGGCAGTGCATCCGATCGCAGTACGCATGGTCTATGAGGCTGCCAATGCAGTGAATGTTCCGATCATTGGAATGGGAGGAATCGAGAGTGAGGAAGATGCCATCGAGATGCTGTTAGTCGGAGCAAGCGCGGTATCTGTTGGAACAGCCAATTTCTACAATCCGACAGTAACCATGGACATCGTAGATGGAATTGAAGCGTACATGAAGCAGAATCATTTCGCAAGTGTGCAGGATATGGTTGGAATCGTAAAATAAGAAAAACAAAAAAGTGCGCCCGGATGATAGAATTGTGAAAAGGCATCTGAGATCTGCGCAGAGGTTGTGCCAGCACTGATTGCAAAAAAATAAGTGTGTCAGATTTGACATTTGAATAGGGATTTGTTAGTACAAGAATATAAAAAGGCACTACTGATAGTTGGTTAGTCCAAATTATTTTTTACTTAAAAAAGTAACCGTAATCCTTTGGGCGAAGGGCGGTTACTTTTTTAATTGATTTATATACGCTATTAAAATCGTTACAACAATACTAAGTATCATTAGTACGATGGAGAGCATTTCAAAATCACTCATAAGTTAAGCCCTCCTTTCCGAGATTTCCTGCAAGCAGGATTTCTATGTAATCAGAGGGTTCAGGTCTACGCTGCCGCTTCGGTCGTTGCTAAATGAGTGCCACTGGCACTCAGCAACCTCTGTTGAAGGACTGACCGCCTACCATTCTCATGTAGTGCCTTGTCTTATTTTAATAAATCGGTTGCCTTGTGGTAAGATATAGACTATTATTGTGCAGAAATTCTTACAATAGAATATAAATGGAATTAGAGCAAGTAACATTTGAAAGACGTGGACAAACAAGAAGTTCTGTCAAGAGTATAAGTAAATGATGCAACTCTTGACAGGGCTTTTTTATATCTGGTCAGAGGAATACGGCAAATAAGAGTGTCTGTCAAAGATTCTTTGCGCGTCTTTTGGGGGCAGTGCATAGGACTTGAAAGTTCCTCGATTGAAATCACAGGAAATTTGTGATAAAATTGAGAAGATTTAACAGATTTACAAGGGCATACAGATGTCCATAAATATGGAGGTTTAAGGAAGATGGAACAGTATAAACAGGAATTTATTGAATTTATGGTAGACAGTGATGTATTAAAATTTGGAGAGTTTACATTGAAGAGCGGAAGAAAATCTCCGTTTTTTATGAATGCAGGCGGATATGTAACAGGTTCTCAGCTGAAAAAGCTGGGTGAGTATTACGCGAAGGCAATTCACGATAAATACGGCGATGACTTCGATGTGTTATTCGGACCTGCTTATAAGGGAATCCCGCTTGGAGTTGTAACTGCAATCGCATACAGCGAATTATACGGAAAAGAAGTGCGTTACTGTTCAGACCGCAAAGAAGAAAAAGATCACGGTGCAGACAAGGGAAGTTTCCTTGGAAGTAAATTAAAAGACGGAGACCGTGTTGTGATGATCGAGGATGTAACAACATCCGGAAAATCTATGGAAGAGACAGTTCCGAAAGTAAAAGGTGCTGCCGATGTAGAGATCGTCGGACTGATGGTGTCATTAAACCGTATGGAAGTCGGAAAAGGCGGAGAAAAATGTGCATTGGATGAAGTGAAAGAGCTGTATGGCTTTGACACCGCAGCAATCGTAACAATGGAAGAAGTCGTAGAACACCTCTACAACAGACCATATAAAGGAAAAGTGATCATTGATGATACATTAAAAGCGGCAATTGATGCATATTATGAAATGTATGGTGCAAAGTAAGCGGGGAGTGAAAGAAGATGGAGAAGGCATATAAAACAATGAGTCAGGCAGGAGCAGGAAGCATTGTGATCGGAATCATTACGATCGTAACAGGCGTGACAGCCGGAATTATCGCCATTGTCAATGGGGCACGTCTGTTGAAAAATAAGAGCGAGATTACATTTTAGCTGTGGAAAACGGGGGAGTAATTTGAATCAGAGACAGGTGAAAAGAACCCGCACGGTGGGAAAAATATTATTTGTGCTCTATATTTTTTTCTTATTATATTTCCTGATCTTCTCAGACTGGTACGGACGCAGCGGTATTGGTGAAGAATACCGCTGTAATCTTGTGCTTTTCAAGGAGATCAGACGTTTTGTGGAATACCGGGAAACGCTTGGGCTTTTCGCGGTATTTACCAATTTATTTGGAAATATCCTGATTTTTGTGCCATATGGATTTTTTATATCCGTTGCCAGCAGGATGAGAGGCTTTTTGATGACATTGTTCTATAGCTTGGGACTGAGCCTCGGAGTGGAAGTATTTCAGCTTTTGACAAGAGTGGGAAGCTTTGACGTAGATGATCTGTTACTGAATACGATCGGCGGAATTTTAGGATATGTATTGTTTTTGATCTGTAATGGGATAAGGAGAAAATATGATGGCAGGAGAAAAAAAGGAAAAAAAGGAAAATAAGGAAAAGAAAGAGAAGAAAGAGAAGAAAGAGAAGAAAGAAAAAATCAGACAGGCAAGACAGGGAAAAAGTTCTTGTATGTATGCGATTTTTTCATTGTTTGTTCTTGTATTGTTGATTCTTCATGCGTATACAATGCGTGAGAAAACGGCAGATATTGCAGGTGCATTGGGACTGATCGATATGATGTTTACAGTTTTTGGAATCCGGGCAGGTCTTAAGGGACGTCAGGAGCCGGAAAAAAGACATTTTACGTGCTGGCTCGGAATCGTACTTAACGGGCTGGTATTGCTGGTTCTGATCATGATATTTTTAGGAGGACTCTCATAGATGAAATTGGAAACATGGCAGCGGGATAGAAACGAGAGATGTATGGAACGCCACCAGCTCTCAATAGAAAGACTGCAGATGATCGATCAGGAAGAGACTGTGCAGGACAGGTATCGGCCGTATTTCCGGATGTGTGCCGCTTTTTTGCTCAAACTGGAATCACTTCGCAGAACAATAGAAGACCACAGTTTTGAAACTTTCACTCTGGAAGAGAGGAAGAGATGGAATCAGGAGCTGTATGTAGATATTCTGGGGGAAAACTATAAGAAGAGTTTTGCTGATCCGACATATGCGGTAAAGATGCTTTCAGAAGTCTATGGACAGCTCCTGAGTTTTTTGTATACAGAATTGCGCAGCGGGATTCTGTATGCATTTTCGAACAGACTGGATTATCTGACGATCTTAAATGAGTTGTTTCTGGAGATCTATCAGTGTTTTGAAGCGCAGGAACAGCCGGAATACAGGAATTTAAGAGAGTGTGTGTACTGGTATGCAAGCGATTACTGCGATGTATTTCTGGCAGATCATCTCAGAGAGTCCATAAATCCAGTGTACACAAAATCAGTCATTGACAGGATCAGGGAAATGGATCTTTCAGATAACCGGTATCTGTATTCTTACGGGGAATATGTGGGAGAGAAAGAACTGGAAACGGCAGAATATTTCAGAAATCTTTCCGAGGAGGCTCTTTGGAAAATAGCAGACACGTATACAAGAAGATATCGCAAAGAGGATTGCCAGGCTGAAAAGTCAGTGGTACAGATCTTTTATCGTCCGGGATTTGAGCGGCTTGTTTTGGCTGTGCTGGCAGATTTGGAAAAACAGGGAATCGAACCTGTCATCTGCATTCCGGCATCCGGTGTGATTGCAAGAGACGAACTGCATGGGAATGTAAATCCGCAGTATGAAGCAGATCATAAATGTGATGAGGCGCTGTTTCTGGATAAGAAATATATCGAGCGAAAACTGGATGTGATGAAGTACGGATATGAGCGTGAGAAGGAGTGGACAGCCAGAGTGACAGGAAGAATACGACTGGATCGGGCGGAAGAAGCGTTGTGCGGACAAGCCGGTCCTGATGCAGTTTCCTACATGGAGGAACAAAAGGAATGTCTGCGCATATTTGATGAAAAATCAGTTCAGCTTATGAATCAATACGGTTTAGATATAACCACACCTTATGAAGAGTTAGAAGAAATAAGTGTATTAACAAAAGAAGGAAAAAATATTATACTATTGGAGGACGGAAGATTCGTGACTGAGGGCAAAAAGATGCCGGACGGATCTTTTGAGAAATAGACAGGGAATACACAAAAGTTAAGAAAGGTGGACAAGATATGCCAAAAGTAGGAATTGTAATGGGCAGTGATTCAGACCTTAAGGTGATGAGCAAAGCTGCGGACATGCTGGAAAAACTGGGAATTGATTACGAGATGACGATCATTTCCGCACACCGTATGCCTGATGTGTTTTTTGACTGGGCAAAGGCGGCCGAAGGAAAGGGGATCAAAGTGATCATCGCAGGAGCAGGAATGGCAGCACATCTTCCGGGAATGTGTGCGGCACTTTTCCCGATGCCAGTAGTAGGAGTTCCGATGTCCGGAAAGAATCTGGATGGAATGGATGCACTCTATTCGATCGTTCAGATGCCGCCGGGAATTCCGGTTGCCACTGTTGCGATTGACGGAGGTATGAATGCGGCAATTCTGGCAGCAAAGATTCTTGCGACCTCAGATGAGGAAGTTTTGAAAAAACTCAAAGCATATTCAGAAGAGATGAAAGAGACAGTTCAGAAAAAAGCAGAAAAGCTGGACGAGATCGGATATCAGGCGTATCTGGAAAAATAGAGCACAGACGATGTAAGAAATGGAGAATAGTTATGGATTATAAGAATGCAGGTGTGGATATTGAGGCTGGTTACAAATCAGTGGAACTTATGAAAGAACACGTAAAGAAAACAATGCGTCCGGAAGTACTCGGTGGACTGGGTGGATTTTCCGGTGCGTTTTCTCTTGCAAAGATCAAAGAGATGGAAGAGCCGGTACTGCTTTCCGGAACAGACGGATGCGGTACAAAAGTCAAACTGGCAATGATCATGGACAAGCATGATACGATCGGAATCGATGCAGTTGCGATGTGTGTCAATGATATTGCATGTGCAGGAGGAGAACCATTATTTTTCCTGGATTACATCGCATGTGGAAAGAATTACCCGGAAAAGATCGCATCGATCGTAAGCGGTGTTGCAGAAGGATGTTTGCAGTCAGAAGCAGCGCTGATCGGTGGTGAGACAGCAGAGCATCCGGGACTGATGCCGGAGGAAGATTATGATCTGGCCGGATTTGCAGTAGGTGTCTGTGATAAAAAAGAGATGATCACAGGAGAAGACTTAAAAGCAGGAGATGTACTGATCGGGATGGCGTCTTCCGGTGTGCACAGCAACGGATTCTCTCTGGTGAGAAAAGTGTTTGAGATGACAAAAGAAAATCTGGAGACATATCATGAGAGTCTTGGATGTACATTGGGCGAAGCACTTTTAGCACCTACCAGAATTTATGTCAAAGCACTCAAGAGCATCAAAGCAGCGGGTGTGACAGTCAAAGCCTGCAGCCATATTACAGGCGGCGGATTCTATGAGAATATTCCACGTATGCTTAAAGAAGGAACGCATGCAGTGATCGAAAAGGACAGTTATCCGGTGCTTCCGATTTTTGATATGCTGGCAAAAGAAGGGGATATCGAAGAACAGATGATGTACAACACATTCAACATGGGACTTGGTATGGTTCTGGCAGTAGACGCCGCAGATGTGGAGAAGACAATGGAAGCAATCAAAGCGGCCGGAGATACTCCATATGTAGTAGGTAAGATCGAAGCCGGAGAAAAAGGAGTTACTTTATGCTAAGAGTAGTCGTGATGGTTTCCGGAGGCGGAACCAACCTTCAGGCGATCATAGATCGTGTGGCAGACGGTACGATCACTAATGTGGAAATTGTCGGTGTGATCAGTAATAACGCCAATGCATATGCGCTGGAACGTGCAAAAGAACACGGGATTTCGGCGTGTTGTATCTCGCCGAAGGAGTTTGAATCCAGAGAAATCTTTAATGAGAAGCTTCTGGAAGCAGTCGATGCATATGCGCCTGATCTGATCGTGCTTGCAGGATTCCTGGTGGTGATCCCGCCGGAGATGATTGCAAAATACCGCAACCGTATGATCAATATTCATCCGTCTTTGATCCCTTCCTTCTGTGGAAAAGGATTTTACGGACTGAAGGTACATGAGGCAGCTCTAGAGCGCGGTGTAAAGGTAGTCGGTGCAACGGTTCATTTTGTGGATGAGGGGACGGATACCGGTCCGATCCTGTTACAGAAAGCAGTAGAAACACAGCCGGATGATACTCCTGAGATTTTGCAGCGCCGGGTGATGGAGCAGGCAGAATGGAAGATTCTGCCGGAAGCGATCGATCTGATCGCCAATGGAAAAGTAACGGTAAAAGACGGAAGAACTGTGATCACACAGTAGAAGAGGAGACTGCCATGAAAGTTTTAATAGTCGGAAGCGGCGGAAGAGAACATGCGATCGCAGCCAGCGCCGCAAAGAGCAGCAAAGTAGAAAAGATGTACTGTGCACCGGGAAATGCAGGGATTGAAGAATTCGCAGAGTGTGTGCCGATCGGCGCCATGGAATTTGAAAAACTGGTCGCATTTGCAAAAGAAAAATCGATCGATCTTTGTATTGTGGGAATGGATGATCCTCTGGTGGGAGGTCTTGTGGATGAGATGGAAGCAGCCGGTATCCGCACATTCGGACCAAGAAAGAATGCAGCGATCCTGGAGGGATCCAAAGCGTTTTCAAAGGACCTGATGAAGAAATATCATATTCCGACAGCCGCATATGAGAATTTTACAGATCCGGATGCAGCAATCGCATATCTGGAGACTGCAAAATTCCCAATCGTGCTCAAAGCAGACGGACTGGCACTTGGAAAAGGTGTTTTAATCTGTCAGAATTTTGAAGAGGCAAAAGAAGGCGTGCGTACGATCATGCTGGATAAGAAGTTCGGAACAGCCGGAAATGAGATGGTCATCGAAGAATTTATGACAGGCCGGGAGGTTTCTGTTCTTTCTTTCGTAGACGGAAAGACCATTAAGACCATGACTTCTGCACAGGATCACAAGCGTGCGGGAGATGGAGATACAGGCCTGAACACAGGTGGAATGGGAACATTTTCACCAAGCCCGTTCTACACAAAAGAAGTGGAAGAATTTTGTAGCGAACACATTTATCAGGCAACGGTGGATGCTATGGCAGCAGAGGGTAGAGAGTTTAAAGGCGTGATCTTTTTTGGACTGATGCTGACAGAAGAGGGACCGAAGGTACTGGAATACAATGCACGCTTCGGGGATCCGGAAGCGCAGGTTGTACTGCCGCGTATGAAGAATGATTTGATTGAAGTTGTGGAAGCATGTATTGACGGAACACTGGATCAGGTAGATCTGCAGTTTGAAGACAATGCAGCAGTATGCGTGGTACTGGCATCCGAAGGATATCCGGTAAGTTATGAAAAAGGTTTCCCGATTCAGGGGTTGGAAGAATTTAACAAGCATGAAGGGTATTACTGTTTCCATGCCGGCACAAAGCTTCAGGACGGACAGATTGTGACAAACGGCGGGCGTGTGCTCGGTGTGACAGCAAAGGGAAAAGATCTCAAAGAAGCGAGAGCCAATGCCTATGCTGCAACAGAGTGGGTGCAGTTTGAAAACAAATATATGCGTCATGATATTGGAAAAGCAATTGACGAGGTATAAAACAATATAAAATGTATAAAGAAAGAAGCTGCCTGGCGGATTTGATTTAAATTTGATCTGCCGGGCTGTTTTTGTGCGAATTAAACGATAAAAAATTGAAATATAAAGAAAAATTGAGGGAAAATAAAAGTGTAATGCGAAAAAAGGACTCCAGTCCTTTTCTTGATTATAAAAAGTGTCTAAAATGTGAACTATAGAAAAGACGGAATTGGCAAATTTGAAAGGCGGATTAAAAATGGAAAAGAAACGAGTTTTTCTGATTGTTCTGGACAGTTATGGAATCGGAGAGATGACAGATGCAGCTGATTTTGGAGATGTCGGAGCAAACACATTGAAGACGATCACCAAAGTGAAGGAGTATGATACCCCGAACATGAAAAGGATCGGGCTTTTCAACATCGATGGCGTGGACTGGATGGAGAAAGAAGAGCACCCTATCGGTTCATATGCACGTATGAAGGAGCAGTCCAGAGGGAAAGATACGACGATCGGGCACTGGGAGATTGCCGGAGTGATCTCTCCAAAACCGCTTCCGACGTATCCGGATGGATTTCCGAAGGAAGTGCTGGATGCGTTTGAGCGTGAGACGGGAAGGAAGGTTCTGTGCAACAAGCCGTACTCCGGAACAGACGTGATCCGGGATTACGGGCAGGAGCATGTAGAGACAGGAGCGCTGATTGTATATACTTCTGCGGACAGTGTATTTCAGATTGCAGCACATGAAGATGTGGTTCCGATCGAAGAACTGTATCGGGACTGTGAGATCGCAAGAAGGATCCTTGTGGGAGAGCATGGGGTCGGACGTGTCATTGCAAGACCGTTTATCGGGACAGCACCGAATTTTACCAGAACTGCGAACCGGCATGATTTTTCCTTACTGCCGCCAAAAGACACGATGCTGGATGCACTTGTAAAAGCCGGATATGATACGTATGGTGTAGGAAAAATCTATGATATTTTTGCAGGACAAGGAATCCAGCATACACAGCGTATCCAGAATAATGTGGACGGAATGGAAAAAACCATCGAGACACAGGATGTAGATTTTAACGGAATCTGTTTTGTGAATCTGGTGGATTTTGACATGGTGTACGGACACAGGAACAATAGGAAAGGCTATGCAGAGGCGGCGACAACATTTGACCGTCAGCTGGGAACCTTTATGGAACGGATGAGAGATGACGATATTCTGATGATCACTGCCGATCACGGATGCGATCCGGGATTTCCGGGAACGGATCACACACGGGAGCACACACCGTTTCTTGTTTACGGCAAGAGCATCCGGGAAGATGTGAATCTCGGAACAAGAGAAAGTTTTGCAGATATTGCAGCAACGATCCTTGATATTTTCAATGTGGAAAATAATACGGACGGAACAAGTATGAAAGAATACATTTTAAAGAAATAAAAGAGAAAGGGAGGAAGCGAATGTGGAATATGTAATTGAAATGAACCACATCACCAAACAGTTTGGAAATTTCAAAGCAAACGATGATATCACCCTCCAGGTAAAAAAAGGCGAGATCCACGCGCTGCTCGGTGAAAATGGAGCAGGAAAGTCAACACTGATGAGCGTTCTCTTCGGTCTGTACCAGCCGGAGGAAGGAGAGATCCGCATCAATGGGAAAACAGTGAACATCAACAACCCGAATGACGCCAATGATCTTGGAATCGGAATGGTACACCAGCACTTCAAGCTGGTACACAACTTCACAGTTCTGGAAAGTATTGTTCTGGGACGTGAGACAACAAAGATGGGTGTGCTCAAAATGGATGCAGCCCGTAAAAAAGTAATGGAGCTCAGTGAGAAGTACAAATTCAAGATCGATCCGGATGCGTATATTTCGGATATCACAGTTGGGATGCAGCAGAGAGTGGAGATCTTAAAGATGCTCTACTGCGACAATGATATCCTGATCTTTGACGAGCCGACAGCAGTTCTGACACCACAGGAAATCAGTGAACTGATGAAGGTGATGAAGCAGCTGATCGCAGAAGGAAAATCCATTATCTTTATCACACATAAGCTCAATGAGATCAAAGAAGTTGCAAATCGATGCAGTGTTCTGAGAAAAGGAAAATACATCGGAACTGTCGAGGTGGCAGAGACATCCAAAGAGCAGATGTCTGAGATGATGGTCGGACGCAAGGTCAACTTTATCGTAGACAAACCGGAGATGACACCGGGAGAACCGGTTCTGGAAGTGAAAAATCTGACTGTAAAATCCAGACATCATGGAAAAGCTGCGGTTGACAATGTATCTTTCCAGGTAAGAAAAGGCGAGATTCTCTGCGTGGCAGGTATTGACGGAAACGGACAGTCTGAGCTGGTATATGGAATCACAGGTCTGATACCGATCGAGCATGGACAGGTGATCTTAAATGGAAAGGATATCACCAAAGAGAGTATTCGTCAGAAATGTCTGGACGGAGTGGCGCATATTCCGGAAGATCGTCACAAAGACGGACTGGTTTTAGATTACACACTTCAGGAAAACCTGGTTCTGCAGTCTTACTATACCAGGAGATTCCAGAATCACGGCTTTTTAAAATTTGATGCGATTCGTCAGTATGCGAAAATGCTGATCGAGAAATTTGATATCCGTTCCAGTCAGGGGGAGAAGAGTATTGCCAGAGGCATGTCGGGAGGAAATCAGCAGAAAGCGATTATTGCCAGAGAGCTGGACCGTAATCCGGAAATTGTCATTGCAGTACAGCCGGTACGAGGTCTGGACGTAGGTGCGATCGAGTACATCCACAAACAGCTCATTGAGCAGCGGGACGCAGGAAAGGCAGTTCTTCTCGTTTCACTGGAACTGGATGAGGTGATGAATGTCAGTGACAGGATCATCGTCATGTACGAGGGTGAGATTGTTGCAGATCTGGATCCGAAGAAGATTACGACAGAAGAACTCGGACTTTACATGGCAGGAGCGAAAAGGAGTGTGAAGAATGAAGATTAAGAATTTGTTTAAAGGAGAAGGCTTTGTCAATTTCAGTTCCTCCATTCTTGCGATCGTCTGCGGTCTGTTGTTTGGTCTGATCATTCTTCTGATCAGTAATCCAAGCCAGGCATTCGGCGGATTTATGATGATCATTCAGGGTGGGTTTACGGATGGAATGCAGGGATTCGGACAGGTGCTGTATATGGCGACACCGCTGATCATGACAGGACTTTCCGTAGGATTTGCATTTAAGACCGGATTGTTTAATATCGGAGCGTCCGGACAGTTTACAGCCGGTGCGTTTGCAGCGGTATATGTGGGAGTCAAATTCACATTTCTCCCACCGGGAGTTCATTGTCTGGCGGCACTTCTGGCAGCGATTCTGGCAGGAGCGCTCTGGGGCATGGTTCCTGGACTTTTAAAAGCATTTTTCAATGTAAATGAAGTAATTTCATCCATTATGATGAACTATATCGGAATGTATCTGACCAATATGCTGATTCAGAATACCGTATATGATCAGGTAAAGAATCAGTCCATGGCAGTAGCAGAGGGAGCAAATCTTCCGAAAGGCGGACTGGATAAACTGTTCCCGGGAGCAAGCATCAATGTCGGAATTTTGCTCGCCATTGGATGCGTGATCTTAATTTACATTCTGTTGAATAAGACGATTTTCGGATACGAACTGAAAGCCTGCGGAATGAATCCGGATGCCAGCCGGTATGCAGGTATCAATGAAAAGCGCAATATCGTACTTTCCATGGTGATCGCAGGTGCGCTCTCCGGACTCGGCGGAGCACTGTTATATCTGGCAAACTCCGGAAAATATATGCAGGTACTGGACGTGATCGCACCGGAAGGATTCTCCGGAATTTCCGTTGCACTGCTCGGACTTTCCAATCCGATCGGAATTTTATTTGCAGGACTTTTCATCGGATATATCACAGTAGGCGGAAACAATATGCAGCTGTTTGATTTCGCACCGGAAGTGATTGATATTATTATTGCAGCGATTATTTACTGCGGAGCGCTTTCCCTGTTATTTAAAAATACGATTTATAAATTTCAGATGAGAAAAGCGAAAAAGGCAGAGAAAAAATCAGGAACAGATCGTGCAGGGAAGGAGGGACAGTCATGAATGTAGCATATTTCGTTGTACAGCAGACGATGTATTTTGCCATTCCGCTTTTGATCGTTGCAATCGGAGCAATGTATTCGGAACGAAGCGGTGTGATCAATATCGCACTGGAAGGTATCATGGTCATGGGAGCCTTTGCGGGGATCTTCTTTATCAATATTTTCCAGGGGACATTAAGTGGTCAGGGATTGTTCCTGCTCGCCATGCTGGTAGCGGGACTGACCGGAGGACTGTTCAGTCTTCTGCATGCATTTGCTTCGATCAATATGAAAGCAGATCAGACCATCAGCGGTACGGCGCTGAACCTCTTTGCACCGGCTTTTGCGATTTTTACAGCACGTATGATCCAGGGAATGCAGCAGATCCAGTTTACGGACACATTCCATATCAATAAAGTGCCGGTATTGGGAGATATTCCGGTAATCGGAGATTTGTTCTTCCAGAATTGCTATATTTCTACTTATATTGGAATCCTGATTTTTGCGGTAGCCGCATTTGTGATCAAAAACACAAGATTCGGACTCCGACTGCGCGCCTGTGGAGAACATCCGGGAGCAGCAGATTCTGTGGGAGTCAACGTCTACAAAATTCGTTATGCCGGAGTGATTATTTCCGGTGTACTCGGAGGAATCGGAGGACTGATCTTTGTTGTTCCGACTTCTACAAACTTCAATGCAAGTGTAGCCGGATACGGATTTTTGGCAATCGCGGTTCTGATCTTCGGACAGTGGCGAAGCAACAAGATTTTAATGGCAGCATTCTTCTTTGGAATCATGAAAACACTCTCCAGTGCATACTCTACGATTCCATTCCTGAAATCACTGCCGATACCGAATGAGGTATACAAGATGATTCCTTATATTGCAACACTGGTTGTTCTGGCATTCTTCTCCAAGAATTCACAGGCTCCGAAAGCAGAGGGAATCCCATATGACAAGGGAAGCAGATAGTCGAGGAAAGGCAGGGATAAGACAATGAGAATGTATGACCTGATCATGAAAAAAAGAAACGGAGAAGCTTTAAACCACCAAGAGATTCAGTATCTGGTAGAAGAATACGTAGCGGGAAATATTCCTGATTATCAGATGTCTGCATTTTTGATGGCAGTGTATTTTCAGGGAATGACAGAGGAAGAGACACTTGCCATGACACTGGCAGTGGCTCATTCCGGGGATATGGTAGATCTTTCCGGGATTGAAGGAACTAAGGTGGATAAACATTCTACCGGTGGAGTCGGAGACAAGACTACACTGATCATTGCACCGATTGTAGCGGCATGTGGTGCAAAAGTGGCAAAAATGTCCGGTCGGGGTCTGGGACATACCGGAGGAACTGTAGATAAACTGGAATCGATTCCCGGACTTCGGACGACTCTGACAAGAGAAGAATTTTTTGAGGTAGTAAATAAGACGGGAGTCAGTGTAATCGGACAGTCCGGCAATCTGGCTCCGGCAGATAAAAAACTGTATGCGCTTCGGGATGTGACAGCGACTGTGGACAGTATTCCACTGATCGCAGTTTCCATTATGAGTAAAAAGCTGGCAGCCGGAAACGACTGTATCCTGTTGGATGTCAAGACTGGAAGCGGAGCTTTTATGAAGACACTGGAAGATTCCGTGGCACTTGCAAAAGAGATGGTCTCCATTGGGGAAAATGCAGGAAAACGTACGGTTGCCCTGATTACCAATATGGACATTCCGCTGGGACATAATATCGGAAACAGCCTGGAAGTGATCGAGGCAGTGGAGACACTCAAAGGAAACGGACCACAGGATCTGACAGTGGTTTGTATGCATCTTGCCTCTAATATGCTCTATCTGGCAGGAAAAGGAACGCTGGATGAGTGTAAGAGTATGGTAAAAGAAGTGATCGCAAACGGGAAGGCACTGGAGCATCTGGCAGCTATGGTGAGAGCCCAGGGCGGTGATGATGCGGTGATCTGGGATACGCAGAAGTTTGCAAAAGCTCCATATTCTTATGAAGTTTGCGCGAAGGAATCTGGATATATTACATTTATGGATACGGAGAGCTGTGGAATCGCTTCTGCAATGCTGGGAGCCGGAAGAGAGACGAAAGACAGTGGGATTGATTTCGCGGCAGGTATTATCATTCACAAAAAAGTGGGAGATTATGTGGAAAAAGGCGAGTCTCTGGCGACTATGTATGCTTCCAGAGAAGAATTATTTGAAGCGGCAGCGAAGCGTTATTTGTCAGCAGTGACACAAAAAAGTATACGTGCAGAAGAGGAAAAGCTTGTTTACGCACGTGTTACAAAAGAGCAGGTAGAGTATTTTTAAAAAGAAAGGCGGCGAACAAAAATGGATCAGAAAGAAATTTTGAAACATGTGGATCACACACAGCTGAGGGCATTTGCCACTTGGGAAGACATTCAGAAATTATGTGAGGAAGCGATCGAATACGAGACAGCTTCTGTATGTATCCCGCCATGCTACATCAAGCGGGTGCATGATACGTATGGAGAGAAGATCAATATTTGTACAGTAGTGGGATTTCCACTGGGGTACAGCGTTACAGAGGCAAAGGCGGCGGAGACAAAAAAAGCACTGGAAGACGGTGCATCTGAAGTAGATATGGTAGTGAATATTTCCGATGTGAAAAACGGAAATTACGATGCGGTACAGGCAGAAATTGCGGCACTCAAGAAGATTACAGGCGATAAGATCTTAAAAGTGATCATTGAGACCTGCTATCTGACAGAGGAAGAAAAGATCGCGATGTGTAAAGCTGTGACAGCGGCGGGAGCAGATTACATCAAGACTTCCACCGGATTTGGAACAGCCGGAGCAACACTGGAAGACATCCGTTTATTTAGAGAGAATATCGGACCGGACGTAAAAATGAAAGCAGCGGGCGGAGTCAAGACAGTGGCTGATATGGAAGCATTCCTGGAAGCAGGATGTGATAGAATTGGTACCAGCTCTGCAATTCAACTGATTCAGGGCGAACAGACCAGTGGATATTAAGGAGGAGAAGACGTGAAAAAGAAAATCTTAAGTCTGCTTATGGCAGCAACACTCGTTGTCGGAATGACAGGATGTGTACAGAAACCAGGAAGTGAAGGATCTGATGCAAAAGATGGAGACAAAGGCGGAAAAGGCGGTTATGAGCTGGCACTGATCACAGACGTTGGAACCATTGATGACAAGTCATTTAACCAGGGAACATGGGAAGGACTTGAAAAATACGCAAAAGACAACAACCTGACACACAAATATTACAAACCAACAGAAAAATCTGATGAGGCTTGTATGAATGCCATTGATCTGGCAGTAAAAGGCGGGGCAAAAGTTATTGCAACACCGGGATTCTTGTTTGAGTATCCGATCATGGAGGCACAGACAAAATATCCGGATGTAAGCTTTATCCTTGTAGATGCAGAGCCAAAGGATAAGGACGGAAATGTACAGATCGAAGACAATGTAATGTCTATCATGTATGCGGAAGAGCAGGCCGGATATCTGGCTGGATATGCAGCGGTGACAGAAGGATACAAGAATCTTGGATTTATGGGTGGTATCGCGGTACCTGCGGTTATCCGCTATGGATATGGATTTATCCAGGGAGCAGATGCGGCAGCAAAAGATATGGGACTCAAAGCAGGGGACATCAAAATGAAATATACTTATGTAGGAAACTTTGATGCATCTCCGGAAAACAACGCAAAAGCAGCAGCATGGTACAATGAAGGAACAGAGTGTATCTTTGCATGTGGCGGCGGAGTTGGAAACTCTGTTATGAAAGCGGCAGAGACAGCAGACAAAGTTGTGATCGGTGTAGACGTTGACCAGTCTGTAGAGTCTGAGACAGTCATCACTTCCGCAATGAAGAACCTTGGAGATTCTATTTATGGAGCACTGGAAGATTACTATAATGACAGCTTCCAGGGAGGAAAAACAGTGACTCTGGACGCTTCTCAGGATGGTGTAAAACTTCCAATGGAAACTTCTAAATTTAAAGTATTCACACAGGAAAAATATGATGAACTGTATGCACAGTTAAAAGACGGTACAATTAAAGTTGGAAATGACCAGACAGCAGAGGATGCAACAGGTGTTCCGACAGAAGTTGTAAAAGTAGAGCTGATCAAATAAGAATGGCGTACATGTATCCGGCTGGCAGATTTTAAATGTCAGCCGGAAATTTTTTTCACGGAAATGTAAGAACTTCTGTTTTTTTCGGCGATTTGTTTTATAATAGTAAGGAGAATATTTACCAGATACAAAGGAAGGGGATGTATGGGAACAGATCGTCTATATCAAGTGCTCCCTATTATGCGGGAGCTGAAAAAAGAACGACGGGAAGAGGTTGAACAGTTTTTTCAGGATGCTCCAGATTGGCTGCTGGATTCTTTCCGTGTGGTGGAACTGGATAAAAATGTTGTATTTATCAGAGAAAATCAGCCAGTAGATACCGTACACATTATTGTGAGGGGGATGTTTAAAATCACAGACTACCGGGTATACGGCATTGCCTATGACTTTATGCAGTTTGACGGGATCAATGCCATGGGCGGGATGGAGCTGATCATGGATCTGGATACGTATCAGGCAACCCTGCAGACGATCACACCGTGTACGTCGATCCGCATTCCGGCCGATGTCTATGCAAGGTGGCTTCGCACAGATATCCGTGCGCTGAAGCAGGAAGCCAAGATCATGGGACATTATCTGTATGAGCAGGGAGTGACCAGCCGGACCTATATGTTTGTGCCGGGGACAGACCGGGTGGCGGTTCTTTTTGAACACAGATATAAAAAATATGCAAAAAACGGAAAATTAACATTTACCAATACAAGACAGGAACTGGCAGAATATTCGGGCTTAAGTGTAAAGACCGTGAACCGTGCGGTAAAAAAGTTTGAAGAGCAGGGGCTGATCAGCCGTAGCGGAAAAACATTTTATATTGATGAAGGGCAATATGAGCAGCTTCATGCACTGGTATCCAAATTAATTGAGCCATTGATAGAAAGGGGTCGAAATGATGAACCAGATTTATGAAAAATTAGTAAAATGCGCAGATGCAGTGAAAAGTAAAATTAAATTTCAGCCGAAGGTGGCATTGATCTTAGGATCCGGTCTGGGAGACTATGCAGAGACCATGCAGGTGGAAGAGACGATGGAATACACTGAGATTGAAGGATTTCCGGTGTCTACCGTGGCCGGACACAAGGGAAGATTTTTATTTGGTTATGTAGAAGGTGTCCCGGTTGTGGCAATGCAGGGAAGAGTGCATTTCTATGAGGGATACCCGATGCAGGATGTGGTACTTCCGGTACGTCTGATGGGAATGCTGGGAGCAAAAATCGTGATGCTGACCAACGCAGCAGGAGGTGTGAATTTTGACTTTCATCCGGGAGATCTGATGCTGATCACAGATCAGATTACGACAGCGGTTCCGAGCCCTCTGATCGGACCGAATATCGAAGAACTGGGCGTTCGTTTTCCGGATATGAGTGAAGTGTATAACAAAGAATTGCAGGATGTGATCCGCAAAGCCGGGGCAAACACAGGTGTTGCTCTTAAGGAAGGTGTTTATATGCAGTTTACAGGTCCAAGCTATGAGACACCGGCAGAGATCAGAATGTGCAGAACACTGGGAGGAGATGCGGCCGGAATGAGCACAGCATGTGAAGCTATGGCAGCAAGACATATGGGAATGAAGGTGTGCGGAATTTCCTGTATCACGAATCTGGCAGCAGGAATGTCCACGCAGAAGCTGGATCACAAAGAAGTACAGGAGACTGCAGACAGAGTGGCAGAGGACTTTAAGCGTCTTGTCACAGAATCGATTCGTCTGATTGGAGAAACTCTGGCGTAGGATGTGCAGCAGTGCAAGGAGAGTGCGCAATGAAAAAAGAATTTAAATTTGGAACAGATCTGGATGGAAAAGCAAAAGAGGAATTGATCCGTCTGGCATATGAGGGAAAAGAGAGATCATACTCTCCTTACTCCGGATTTCAGGTAGGCGCTGCCCTTCTGGCAGAAAACGGAACGGTTTATCTAGGATGTAATATCGAAAATGCGGCATACAGTGCTACAAACTGTGCAGAAAGAACTGCGCTTTTTCAGGCAGTGTCAGAGGGCGTGAAAGAATTTCGGGCGATTGCGATTGTCGGAGGTCCGAAAGGGAGTAAAAAAGGAGAACTTTGTGCGCCTTGTGGAGTATGCCGTCAGGTGATGATGGAATTTTGTGACCCAAAAGAATTTCAGATCGTTCTGGAGGACGGAAACGGTGGATGTTTTGCAAAAACACTGGAAGAGATACTGCCGTTTGGATTTGGACCGGCAAATTTGAGAGAAGAGGAGTGAAAACGCGTATGACGGGAAAAAACAGACTTCCCAGGCTGGATCTGCACTGTCATCTGGATGGATCCTTAAGTCAGGGATGTATTGAAGAACTTCTGGGAAGAAGTGTAAAACTGGAAGAGCTGCAGGCAGATATGGATTGTCAGAGTCTGGCAGAATATCTGGAGAAATTTGAGATTCCGCTGGAATGTCTGCAGACAGAAAAGGGGCTTGAGCGAGCCGGTTATGATTTGATGAAAAGTGCCGCATCAGACCAGGTCGATTATATCGAGGCACGGTTTGCACCGCTTTTTTCCGGACAGAGAGGTCTGTCTACAGAGCAGGTCATTGAGTCTGTACTGCGGGGAATGGAGCAGGGCAAGAAGGAATTTGACATTGATTATGGTGTGATTGTGTGTGCCATGCGCCATGAGAAGGAAGAGGCAAATCTACAGATGTTAAAAGCTGCGAGAGAGTTTCTTGGAAACGGTGTCTGTGCAGCGGATCTGGCAGGAAATGAAGCGGCATTTCCGATGTCGCAGTTTATGAACCTGTTTGCGGAAGTAAAACGGATGGAGATGCCGTTCACACTTCATGCAGGTGAGTGCGGCAGTGTGCAGAATATTCTGGATGCAGTGCAGTGCGGTGCTTCCAGAGTGGGCCATGGAATTGCGCTTCGCGGGCAGAAAGAAGCAATCCGGATCTGCAGAGACAGACACATTGGAATCGAGATGTGTCCGCTCAGCAATATGCAGACAAAAGCGGTAAAGGATCCTGCGGATTATCCCATCCAGGAGTTTTTGCGGGAGAACCTTCTTGTTACGATCAATACGGATAATCGGATGGTCAGCCAGACAACGCTGGAAAAAGAGTTTGCGTTTCTCAGAGAACAGTATGCAGTGACCAGAGAACAAGAAGTGCAGATGACAAAAAATGCCATTGAGGTGGCGTTTGCGTCTGATGAAGTGAAAGCACAGTTGTGGAAGGCGATGGAATTATAAGAGTAACAGAGATCATATTCAGGGTTTGAGAATATGGTCTCTGTTTTTTGTATTGCAGACGATGAAAAAACTGTTGTATAAGAGGAATTTATGGTAAAAAGTGCATAAAAATAGAGAACAAAAATTGTTTAAATCATAGAAAACAAATAAATGAACATATAAATGATAAACGAACATATAAGTACGTTGTAAAAAATCATAAAAGATGCTAATATGCATATAACGAAACAAAAAACAATCGTAAAACGAAGGAGGAAGCAACGTGAGCAAGATTGATGAAATCACAAGAGAAAATTGGATCATGAGTACATTTCCGGAGTGGGGAACCTGGCTGAATGAAGAGATTGAGAATGAAGAAGTAAAGCCGGGAACCGTTGCAATGTGGTGGCTTGGATGCACCGGAATGTGGTTCAAGACTCCGGGAGGATGCAACATCACCGTGGATCTCTGGTGCGGAAATGGAAAGAGATCTCACGGAGACGGAAAGATGAAGGTTGGCCATCAGATGGCGAATATGTGTGGTGCGAGAGCAATGCAGCCGAACTTAAGAGCCGTTCCATTTGTAATCGATCCATTTGCAATCAAAGGTGTGGATGCTGTGCTTGCAACACATTATCATCAGGATCACATGAGTGCGGAATATGCAGCCCACGTGATCAAGAGCGGTATGATGACAACAGATGAGAATGGAAAAGAAATTCCGGTTCCGTTTATCGGGCCGAAAAAATCCGTAGAGCTCTGGGAGAAATGGGGAGTTCCGGCAGACCGGTGTATTACGGTGAGACCGGGAGACAGCATCAAGATTAAAGACATTGAGATTATCGCGTTGGATTCCTTTGACCGTACCTGTATTGTGACAACAGATTCTCAAGGAGAGGACAGAGAAGAATTGACAGGAAAATGCCCGACAGATATGGATGATAAGGCAGTCAATTACCTGATCAAGACACCGGGAGGAAATATTTACCACAGTGGAGATTCTCACTACTCAATCTACTTTGCAAAACATGGAAAAGATTATGACATTGATGTGGCATTCGGATCCTACGGAGAGAATCCGGTAGGTATGCAGGACAAGATGACTTCTGTAGATATTCTCCGTATGGCAGAAGCACTTCGCTGTAAAGTTGTTGTCCCGATTCACTATGATGTATGGACGAACTTCATGGCAGATGTCAACGAGATCAACGTTCTCTATCATATGAAAAAAGATCGTCTCGGATATGAGTTTCATCCATTCTTCTGGGAGGTCGGAGGAAAATACGTTTATCCGACAGACAAGGAGAAAAGAGCATATCATCACAGAAGAGGTTTCGAGGACTGCTTTGAAGCACCACAGAATATTCCATTCCGTTCTCTTCTGTAATTGCCGGAGGTGGAAGTGATGCTGAGAGAATTTGTAGAGAAAAAACATGTAAAGTTTGCAGACAGTGCACCGGATTGGCGGGAGGCCATCCGGATGAGCTGTGAAGTGCTGGAGGCAGATGGAACAATAGAAGAAAATTATAAAGAAGATATTATCGCATGTGTGGAAAAATATGGACCTTATATTGTGATCGCGCCGAACATTGCGATGCCGCATTCTCAGGAGGGTGCAAAAGGAGTGCATAAAACAGAGATTGCGTTTATGAAACTGAAAAAACCGGTGAGCTTCGAAGAAGGCAATCCGGAATTGGATGCACAGCTATTCTTTACATTGGCTGCCTGCAATAATGAGCAGCATCTTCAGAATATGAGCAGACTTTCCGAAATGCTGATGAATGAAGAATTGGTTGAGGAACTTGCCGATGTCGAAACCGAAGAAGATCTTTTAAAACTCCAGGAAAAATATCTGGACGCATAAGGAAACGGCAAAGGAAACGAGAGGTAAAAAAGAAAGCATAGATACAGGGGTGAACAAATGGATATATTAATGACTGTATGGTCGTATTTTGCGACAAATATTCTTCAGCAGCCGGCGTTTATGATTGGTTTGATCGTTATGGTAGGTTATATACTTCTGGGAAAACCGTGGTATGATACTCTTGGCGGTACACTCAAAGCAATTGTAGGATATCTGATCTTGACAGTTGGTTCCGGTGGACTGACAAATAACTTCCGGCCGGTGCTGGTAGGACTCAAAGACCGATTTAATATGGATGCGATGGTGATTGATCCATATTTTGGACAGAATGCAGTAACAGTAGGTGTAGAAGAGGTATTTGGAAAAGGCTTTGGAGATGCTATGATTCTTCTGTTTATTGCATTTATTGTCAACATTCTTCTGGTACGCTTTACAAAGTACACAAAGATGCGTGCACTTTTTACTACAGGTAATGTACAGGTACAGCAGGCAGCGACTGCTTACTGGCTGATTATGTTTGCCTGTCCGGCGCTTCTGACAAATAGAGTCGGAATGCTGATCGTTATGGCATTGCTTCTTGGAGCGTATTGGGCAGTTGGTTCGAACCTGACGATCAAACCTTGTCAGGAGGTAACAGATGGAGCAGGTTTCTGTTTGGCGCATCAGCAGATGTTTGGGGTTGCATTTTTCTACTGGCTGGCAGGAAAACTGTTTGGTAATGAGAATAAGAAAAATAAAGGCAAAAAAGTAAAAAGAATCGAAGATATCGAGCTTCCAGGATTCATGTCTATGTTCAATGACAATATGGTTTCCGCGTCTATTTTGATGCTGGCATTCTTTGGAGCAATCCTGTGTGTACTTGGAAGAGATTATCTGATCGAAGGCGGATTTATGCAGGAAGGACAGAGCATGGTATTCTATGTGATCCAGACTTGTCTGTACTTTGCAGTATATCTGGCAATCCTTCAGCTTGGGGTTCGTACTTTCGTTGCTGAGCTGACAGCATCCTTCCAGGGAATCGCAGACAAACTGCTTCCTGGATCTGTTCCTGGTGTGGACTGTGCGGTAATCTTCGGATTCGGAGCTCCAAACGCAGTGACACTTGGATTCTTGGCAGGTTTCATCGGACAGATCGTTGCAATTGCAACACTGGTACTGTTAAAGAGCCCGGTACTTGTAATCTGCGGATTCGTTCCGGTATTCTTCGACAATGCGACCATTGGTGTATTTGTCAATGAAAAAGGCGGTTTGAAGGCAACATTGATCCTTCCGTTTATTTCCGGTCTCTGCCAGGTATTTGGTTCAGCGCTCATTGCAGGATGGGTTGGAATGGCTGCATACGGCGGATACTTAGGTATGTGGGACTGGGCAGTGGTATGGCCGGTATTTACAGTTGTGATGAAGTACTTAAGCTACGCAGGTATTGCGATCGTATTTATTGCTCTGTTGGCAATTCCACAGATTCAGTACCGCAAGGATAAAGAAGGATATTTCCTGATGACAGAAGATTACGAGGCTTATAAAGAACTGAAAGCGAAAAAGGCTCGGGCAGAATAGCCTGAAATAATTGAAAGAAACATCATATCGTCATATAATTAAGAAAAAGAGCAAAGGAGAGATTCACAATGACAAATCAGAATTTGAAATTTTTAGTATGCTGCGCAAATGGTTCCGGTTCCAGCCTGATGGCTCAGATGGCACTTGAGAAGGTTCTGAAAAAGAATAACATCAAACCTGGCAAGGTACATCACTGTCCGCTCTCAGAAGGAAAGAGCAGTGCAGTTCAGTACGATGTACTTGTGTGTGCACAGAATTTTGCAAATATGTTTGAAGATGCAAAAGCAAAGGGTGTAGTTGTAATTCCGCTGAAAAATGTGATGTCAGCTCCTGAAATCGAGACAAAATTAAAAGAGAACGGAATTCTGTAGATTTGTTGAAAGACAGCAGAAAAGAAGTGGGGTGAGGAAGATGAAGAGAGAAAAAGCATATGTAGATGCAAGAAGGAAGAGTATTCTGGAACTGCTGCGTGAAAATCCAACCGTGCGGGTGGACGAACTGGCAAAGCAGATGGGAGTTTCTTTGATTACGATCCGAAGAGATCTGCAGTATCTGGAAGAGCAGAAGCTGCTGGTCAGATTTTATGGAGGCGCCCAGGTGGCAGACCGGGAGACTGCACAAAAAAATGAAGTGCAGATGTACCGTAAGCTGATTGCGAGATATGCGGCAGGACTGGTAGAAGACGGCGATTCTCTCTTCATCAATACAAGCCGCAACGCATTGCAGATGCTGGATTATATCCGGTGCCGCAATGTGACTGTGATCACGAACAATGGAAAAGCAATCGGCAGAGAATATTATGATGGAATCAGTATCATTCTGACAGGAGGAGAACTACGGCATCCCAAAGATGCCATGGTCGGTGATTTTGCAATTCGAAGTGTACAGAATGTATTCCCGAAGAAAGCGTTTATGGGCTGTTCCGGAATCTCCATGCTCTCAGGAATGACAACGGAGATTGCGGCGGAAGTGAAAGTGAATGAAGTGATGATCCAGAATGTGACAGAGGATGTATATCTTCTGGCAGATCATACAAAAATCGGAAAAAACAGCAGCTTTACAAGTTCGCCGATCCAGGGAATCAAGCATTTGATCACAGATGAAAAAGCACCTCAGGATGTACTGGATGAGCTGCGCAGTGCGGGCGTTTTGATTCATCAGGTACACAAAGGAGATTTTGAAATATGAAACCATATACCTTAGGAATATATGAGAAAGCAATGCCGGCAGAATTAAGCTGGAAGGAAAAGATGGAGACAGCAAAAGCTGCGGGCTATGATTTTATAGAAATCAGTATTGATGAGACAGAAGAAAAGCTGAAACGTCTGGACATGGGAAAAGAAGATCGTCTGGAACTGGTCCGTCTGATGTATGAGACGGGAATGCCAATCCGTACAATGTGCCTGAGTGGACATCGGAAATATCCGTTGGGAAGCAGCCAGCCGGAAGTTTCCGGTCGTGGTATGGAGATTATGGAGAAAGCACTTGAACTGGCAGAAGATCTTGGAATCCGTATCATTCAGCTGGCGGGGTATGATGTATATTATGAAGAGGGCAGTGAAGAGACCAGAAAACGGTTTGCCAAGAATCTGAAAAAAGCAGTTGAGATGGCAGCGGCAAAGGGCATTGTCCTTGGATTCGAGACAATGGAGACCCCGTTTATGAATACCGTTCAGAAATCCATGAAATATGTAAATCTCGTTGATTCGCTGTATCTGAACGTGTATCCGGATCTCGGCAATATCACCAATGCCGCAAAGGCAGAGGGCGGAGATGTACTTAAGGATCTGGAGACCGGAAGAGGAAGGCTGGCAGCCATGCATCTGAAGGAAACAGTTCCGGGCAAGTTTCGGGAGATTCCGTTTGGAACCGGACATGTAGATTTTGAATCCGGTATCCGCAAAGCCTGGGAACTGGGCGTGCGTCGCTATGTGACGGAATTCTGGTATACAGGCAGTCCGGCGTGGAAAGAAGATATTGATTTTGCTGTGAAGATGATGACAGAGATTCTGGACAGGCAGACCGTATAATGAAAGAGAGGGAAGATCAGGTCATGAAAGTGAGTAAAAAAGTCATATCAAATCTTACAAAATGTTATTCGATTGCACCGCTTACATATCAGGGAAAAAGACATATTCTGGTAGCGGCAGAAAAGCAGGATCCATGTTACCTGTTTGATCTGGAGGGCAATCAGGAAGAGACCGTATGGGAAGGCCCGGGAGGAGTCATGAGTATGGTGCAGGTTCCGGGAAGTGACGGTGTTTTTCTGGCAACGCACAAATTCTACTCTCCGAATGATTCCAAGGAGGCAAAGATCATCATTGCATCTCCGGGAACAGACGGAGTCTGGGAGATCCGTACGCTGGTCGATCTTCCGCACGTACATCGGTTTGATATTGTGACAAGAAACGGTGTGAATTATCTCATCGCATGTGCTCTGAAATCCGGACATGAATATAAGGATGACTGGTCTATGCCCGGCAAGGTTTATGCGGCAGTGCTTCCGGATGATCTGAGTGGATTTGATGAGGAGCATCAGCTGAGTCTGCAGGTGATCCGGGAGAATATGCTGAAGAATCACGGATATTACAAGGTGACAGAAGATGGTGTGGATCAGTGTCTGATTTCCTGTGACGATGGTGTATACCGTTTTACACCGCCGGAATCAGAAGAACAGGACTGGACAGTGGAAAAACTGGTGGATGAGGCAGCAAGTGATGCTGTACTGGTAGATCTGGATCAGGACGGAGAAAAGGAACTGGTTTTGATCTCTCCATTCCATGGTGAACATATTTATTTCTATAAAAAGATTGATGGAGCCTACAAGAAGGTATATACTTATGATACTGCAGATTTTGCACATGCGATCTATGGCGGGACACTGCTTGGCAAGCCGGCGGTGATCATCGGACACAGAAAAGGAGAGAGAAACCTTCTTCTCTTTACCTGGGAGCAGGAAAAAGGGCAGTATCAGGTTGAGATTCTGGATCAGGACTGCGGACCGGCCAATGTGTTCAAGTATGAACGGGGCACAGAAGAGGTTCTTATTTCTACGAACCGTGAGATCGATGAAGTTGCAATGTATACGTTTGAAAAGTAGATGGGGAGGAAATGCAAAATGCTGGAACAGTTAAAAAAAGAAGTGTATGAGGCGAATATGCTGCTTCCGAAATACGGACTTGTCACTTTTACGTGGGGAAATGTCAGCGGGATCGACCGGGAGAGCGGATTGTTTGTGATCAAGCCAAGCGGTGTAGAATATGACAAACTGACTCCGGATGATATGGTTGTGGTAGATCTGAATGGAAATAAAGTGGAGGGAAGATACAATCCGTCTTCTGATACGCCGACACATGTGGTTCTTTACAACCGGTTTCCGAAAATCGGCGGAGTGGTCCATACACATTCCACATGGGCAACCAGCTGGGCACAGGCAGGACGAGATATTCCATGTTATGGAACAACGCACGCTGACTATATTTACGGAGAGATTCCATGTGTGCGGAATCTGACAAAGGAAGAAATCGAAGAAGCATATGAGAAGAATACCGGTGTTCTGATCGCAGATGAATTTGAGAGAAAAGCAAAGGATTATCTGGCAGTTCCGGCAGTCCTCTGCAAGAATCACGGCGTATTTACATGGGGCAAGGATGCGCACGAAGCAGTTCATAATGCGGTAGTGGCAGAAGAGGTTGCAAAGATGGCGGCACGCTGTGAGATTATCAATCCGGATGTGAAGCCTGCTCCGCAGGAATTACAGGACAAGCACTATTACAGAAAACATGGTGCGAATGCCTACTACGGACAGAAATAAGAGGAAACAGATATGGTAAAAGCGGTTTTTTTCGACATTGACGATACACTGTATGATTATACAACGGCAGATATTCTGGCAAAAGAAGCGGTACGTGAGTACTGCATGCAGAATCTGGCAATTTCAGGAGCTGTATATGACAGGCAGCTTGCGAAAGCGTATGTTGTGGCAGAAAAGCGGATCGGAAGAGAATGTGCGGCAGTGCATAATCGTCTGATCCGGTATCAGTGTATGCTGGAGATGTTGAAAAAGCCGCTTTTTCCGCATGCATACAAGATGTACCGGCTGTACTGGGATACACTGATGAAACAGATGACGTTGGAAGAAGGCGTCTCTCTGGTGATGAAGGAGCTGAAAGAGCAGGGCGTGTATGTGGGGATCTGTACGAATATGACAGCAGAGATCCAGTACCAGAAGATAGAAAAGCTCGGAATCACCAGATGGATCGATGGTGTTGTTACCAGTGAAGAAGCAGGTGTGGAAAAGCCGGACTACCGAATTTTTTCTCTGTGCAGAGAAAAAGCAGAGGTGCTGCCTGAAGACTGTGTTTTTATAGGAGACAGTCTGCGGCATGATATAGAGGGGGCAAAACAGGCGGGAATGCAGGTCATCTGGTATCATAAAGCAGAACTTTCGGAAGAAGAGCAGCAAAAAGCAGCGCAGGAGAACATTCCGGTGATGCGGCAGTTTTCGCAGTGCATTGAATTGTTGCAGTCATATGTTCAGAGAGAAAGAGGGCAAAAGAGATGTTTGGAGGATTGACGATACAGGCAGTATTTCTGGTAGTGATCGGAGCTGCACTTCTGGTGACAGGAACCAGCGGGCTGAGACGCAGTATCCGGATGAAGAAGAAAAAAGCACAGAGAACAGGGAAGATTCTTCGAATCAGTCATGTGGAAAAGCGGGATGAAGAAGGATTCCTGATTCAGAATTATTATGAGACGAGGATCGAATATGTGGAAAGCGGTCACCGTCAGCAGGCCACTGTCAAGAGTGTGGATGAATTTCAGGAAGGAGAAGAAGTCAGGATTCTCAAGGATCATGAGCGGGGCGGACAGCTGCGGATTGTAGAGAATGAAAAGTCTGTGGTATTCGGTCCGTGGATTTTGATCGGAGCGGGAATTTTGATTATTTCCATGCCTTTTGTCCAGAAACAATATGGAGACTCCTATGTTTCAGCAATTCTGGCAGCATTGATGTTCCTTACAGGTGCAGCACTGTGTGCAGCATATGGAAAAGACAAAAAAAGAAATACCGAAGAAATCAAAGCAGTTCTTACAGATGTTTTAAAATGGCAGAATGGACAGAAGAAAAAATGGTCCACACCGGCCGCATCATATTACCCGATCCTGACATATACATTGGATGGAAAAGAGAGAAGAATGCGCAGCCGCTATAATTCCAGTTCGCCGGTCAATTATAAAAAGGGCAAAGAAATCACATTGTATCGGGATTTGGACAGCGGACGTATCCTGGAAAGAGGACCGAAACTTTCCATGCTGACAGGAGGGATTATACTGATCCTGATTTCTGTGATCGGAGCGATCAGTACACTGGATGTGTTTGGGATTTTATGATACGAGGTTCCTGTGAACAGTAACGATACGCCCAGCCTTTGAATAAGAGAAATGAACTTTCTAGTGTCAAAAAGCCTTGGATGTGGTATGATTGGGGCAAACCACATTCAAGGTTTTTTGTTACTTGTGATTCAGAATTGATGTTCGGAGGGCAGTATGAGAAAAGGAAAAAATAAAAAGGGTCTTTTGATCGGTGGTATTACAGCTGGTGTGGTCGTAATTCTCGCAGGAGGTGGAGTCTTAGCGTGGAAATTGTTGATAAATACAACACCACCACCACAGGAAACGGTGAAAAATTATTTTGCACTTGTAGAAAAGAAGCAATATGACAAGATGTATGATATGCTTAGCGAATCCTCGAAAGAAAAAATATCAAAAAAGAAATTTACAGAACGGAATCAGAATATTTACGAAGGAATCGAGGTAAAAGATATCAAAATCTCGATCCCTGAAAAGGAGAAACTCAAAGGGAGCCCGGTGACTGTGAAATATTCAGAAACGATGGAAACCAGTGCGGATGAGATTTCTTTTGACAATGCGGTGACACTGCAAAAAGAGGACGGAGAGTATAAGATCGACTGGGATTCCACGGTGATCTTTCCGAATCTTCAGGATTCGTATAAAGTACAGATTCAGACAGAAAGTGCCCAGCGAGGAACCATTTATGACAGAAATGGTGTGATTCTGGCAGGAAACGGAACGGTTCTGGAAGTTGGTCTGGTGCCGGGGAAAATGGGAGATGATACTGCCAGGGCCGAATCAATAAAGAAGCTGGCAGAGCTATTGGATGTATCGGAAGAAGCAATCCAAAACGCACTGGGGGCATCCTATGTACAGGATGATTCTTTTGTGCCGATCAAGAAGATTGCAAAGGGAAATGAAGAAAAAGAAGCACAGCTTTTGACGATTCCCGGAGTGATGTTAAATGATTCCCAGGATCGCGTGTATCCGCTTGGCGCTGCGGCAGGGCATCTGACTGGTTATGTGCAGGCGGTGACAGCGGAAGATCTGGAAAAACTGGAAAATAAAGGATATCACGCAAACAGTGTGGTCGGAAGATCAGGCCTGGAGCAGACTTATGAGGAAGAGCTTCGTCCGGTGGACGGAACACGGATCATTATCGCAGATGAAACGGGAAATACAATCGAGACGCTGGCATATCAGCCGGCACAGAATGGAAAAGACGTGCGTGTGACCATTGATGCCGAGGTGCAGAAGACGGCATATGATCAGTTTGCACAGGATCCGGGAACGGCGGCAGCTATGAATCCTAAAACCGGAGAGGTGCTGGCACTGGTGAGCACACCGGGATATGATCCAAATGAATTTGTACTGGGGATGTCAGATGCAAGATGGAATGCGCTGAATGAAGATGCATCCAATCCATTGATGAACCGGTTTGTCAACACCTGGGTGCCGGGATCTACATTTAAGGGAATCACAGCAGCGGTCGGAGTGGATGCAGGAATTATCAATCCGGATGAGAATCTCGGATATGTAGGGCTTTCCTGGCAGAAAGATGCAAGCTGGGGAGATTATCATGTAACTACGCTGACAGATTACGGTGAAACGGTCAATCTGGTCAATGCCATGACATATTCGGACAATATCTATTTTGCACGGGAAGCATTGAAAATAGGGGCGGATACGATGGAAGAAAAATTAAAATCCTTTGGATTTGAAGAAGAACTTCCATTTGATCTTACCATGCAGGCATCTACGTTTGATGATGACGGAAAGATTGATTCGGAAATTCAGCTTGCCGATACCGGATACGGGCAGGGACAGGTGCTGGTCAATCCGCTCCATCTGCTGTCTATGTATTCCATGTTTGTTAATGATGGAAACATGATTCAGCCGGTTTTGAAATATGAAGAAAACGCTGCTGCAAAAATCTGGAAAGAGAAGGCAGTCAGTGCACAGACAGCACAGACTGTGAAACAGAGTCTGCTGTCGGTAATTGAAAATCCGAGTGGAACAGGAGCCAGTGCGAAGATCGATGGAGTGACGATGCTTGGAAAAACAGGAACTGCAGAGATTAAGGAAAGTCAGGATGATACGACAGGAGTGGAGCGAGGCTGGTTTATCTGTGAGACAACAGAAGATATGTCAAACCAGATCGCAGTGGTCGGCATGGTGGAAGATGTAAAGACAAAAGGCGGCAGCAGTTATGTGACACAGAAGGTGCGCAATATTGCAGCGTCTTATCAGCAGTAAATGAACGGAGAATGAACGGAGGAATTATGAACGAATGGATCGGTCAGGTGCTGCCATTCTGGAAAGACCTGACAGAAACGGAAAAACAGATGCTGCTCACCCATACAGCACTGGAAGAATATGAAAAAGGAGTCCTGCTTCACATTGATGGCGGGGACTGCGCAGGTGTACAGATTGTAAAGGAAGGGCAGGTCCGTGTCTATATTACGTCACCGAGCGGTGGAGAGATTACATTGTATCGTCTGGTGGAAGGAGATGTCAGTATCCTGAGTGCGTCCTGTATGATAAAGGGAATGGATATTTCGCTGGATATGATGATGGAATCGGACACGGTACTGTATACGATTCCGAAAGAAATTTACAAGAAACTGAATGATACAAACACCGCAGTGAAAGATTACACGATGGAGATGGTATCTGAGCGCTTTTCCGATGTGATGTGGCTGTTCAATCAGTATGTATTTTCTAATGCAGCGTCTCGTCTGGCCGGGGCAATCCTGGAACATATGGCACTGGCGGGTGAGGAGAAATTTTCTGTTACTCACGATGTACTTGCAAGAGATATGGGAACGGCAAGAGAAGTCGTCACAAGACTGCTCAAGCAGTTTCAGACAGAAGGGTATGTGAGATTATCCCGCGGCTATATAGAAGTACTGGATGCAAAAGCTCTGAAAAAAATATGAGAAATGTGATTTTGTCACGGAAGAAACACAAAAAAGTGGTATACTAAGAACATATGAAAGTTGAAGGAGGATTTATAAAATGGCAATTATAAAATTAACAAAAGATAATTTTGAACAGGAAGTATTAAAATCAGAAAAACCGGTACTGGTAGATTTTTATGCAGACTGGTGTGGACCATGCCAGATGCTTTCTCCGATTGTGGACGAAGTGGCTGAAGAAAGAGATGATATTAAAGTCGGAAAGATTAATGTGGACGAGCAGATGGAACTGGCACAGAAATATGGAGTCATGACAATTCCGACACTGCTTGTGATCAAAAACGGAGAAATTGCGAACAAGCATATCGGTGCATTGTCCAAGAGTGGAGTGATTGAGCTTCTGTAAGAACAACAGAAGAATGATGATTGGAGAAGAAAGCAGTTGATGGAAGGTCAGCTGCTTTTTCTGCGTAGAACAATTACAAAAATAAAGATTGCGATTGTGAACAAAAAAGCAGATAATAGAAAAGACTTTATAGGAAATAGGTGAAAAAATGAAATTAACGGTGAAAAAGTTTCAGGAATTAACAACAACTGAATTATATGAAATATTAAAAGCAAGAGCAGAAATTTTTATTATGGAGCAAGATATCAATTATCAGGACATGGATGACATCGATTATAAAAGTCTGCACTGCTTTTTTACAGAAGATAAAAAAGTGATTGCATATCTTCGTGCGTTTTATCAGGAAAATGATGAGGATATTGTCAGAATTGGGAGAGTATTGACTTTACAACACGGAAACGGCACAGGAAGGGACTTATTAGAACAAAGTTTAAAGGCGATCAAAGAAAACATGAAATGTAAGAAAATTGTCATGGATGCACAGAAATATGCAGTCGGGTTTTATGAAAAATTCGGGTTTAAAACGATATCCGATGATTTCTATGAAGAGGGGATCCTGCATGTCGTGATGGAGCTGGACGTATAATTTAAAATGTGCGAAAGAGAGTTTTACCTTTCTCTTTTCTGATAATCGTGCTATAATGCAGAAAAGCATAAAATTCTGGTTTTCTAAGCGGAACGATACCGCATCTTTTATTCTTATAGCATATCGGAAGATCTCTATGCTTTGATTTCAATCTAAAACAGCAGAGAGGTTTGAGAGAAAGATGCCGTACAACAAAAGTATGGATTACAAATGCAGGATATGAAAAAGCAAAAGCTTCTATTGAAGAGTCTCTGAAAAAACTGCGTACCGATTATCTGGATCTGCTTCTGATCCATCAGCCGTTCGGCGATTATTATGGAACTTATCGTGCAATGGAAGAATTTTATAAAGCCGGAAAAATACGTGCCATAGGTGTATCCAATTTTGGTCCGGACAGATATCTTGATCTTGAATATTTTTCAGAAATCAAGCCTGCGGTCAATCAGGTTGAAACTCATGTATTCCAGCAGCGCAGACTGCCCTTCGATTTCTACTGCAGAGTGACGTTGTAGTCATCCCGAAATCTGTTCACAAAGAAAGGATGAAACAGAACATCGATGTGTTTGATTTTACACTGACCGCGGAGGATATGGCTGCAATTGAAGCACTGGATGGCGGTGAGAGCTTATTCTTCTCCCACTATGATCCAAAGACAGTTGAGTGGTTCATGTCTATTTTATAAAGAGTTTGGCCGAGGGGATAACAAAAATGGTTGTCAGAAACAGAAAGATATGTCTATAATGTTTGCAGAAGAGAAAAAAGGAGAGAAATACCTATGCTGCATGAAAAAATCAATCTTGGAAACAGTGGATACGGAACAAGGGATACAATTCTGACAACCTACGTGCAGAACAATCTGGAAGGAGTCCATGCGCGTCGGCGTCCGGCAGTGATCATTTGTCCGGGTGGCGGATATGAATATCAGTCAGACAGAGAGAGCGAACCGATCGCATTGGAATTTTTGAAAAGAGGGTATCAGGCATTTATTCTGGAATATGCAGTCCTGGAAGAGAATGAAACGAAAGGTCTTCTTCCATATCCGCAGATGGATCTTGCGAAAGCGGTTGCATATGTGAAGGAACATCAGGAGGTATGGAATGTGGACGGAGAGCAGATTACGATCCTGGGATGTTCGGCAGGCGGAAATCTGTGTGCGCTTTACAGCGGATTTTATCAGCAGGACTGGTTTATAAAAAAGACAGGATACAGCCAGAAACAAATGCAGGTACAAGCCATGATCTTGTGTTATCCCGTGATCGACTTCAGGGCAGGATGGCCGAAAGAGGATGACATACGGAGAAGAATCAGTGTTGAAGAAGCGTGGCAAGGTGCGCAGAATCTTGTGACAGAACAGACGCCGAGGACATTTATCTGGCATACGAATACAGACGGAACGGTTCCGGCAGAGAATGCATTACTGTTTGCCCAGGCATTGTTGAGGCATGGAGTAGATTCGGAGTGCCATATGTATCACAGAGGATGTCATGGGCTGTCACTTGCAAATGAACAGACGAAGGTAAGAGGAGAACATCTGAATCCACATGTGGCGGGATGGTTTGACACAGCCTTCGAATGGCTGGAAGAATGAGTCCATGAGGTGGTATCAGTAGAAGCCTGCGTGATAATATCACAGAAAACAACATATGTATCTTATATAATGACAGAGTCAGCAGACAAAGAAAACAAATTTGTCTGCTGACTCTATATTATTTTTAGGAGGATTCTTATGAATCAGGTAAAACGAAAAAAGAGAAAAGCCCATGTGGAAGAAAGGGATTGTGTTGCCTGCGGATGCTGTGTCAAGGTATGTCCGATGTCGGCAATTCAGATATTTCATGGAGTGATGGCAGTGGTGGATCAGGAAAAATGTGTTGGCTGCGGAAAGTGTGTAAAAGCGTGTCCGGCAACGGTTATTTCAATTCAGGAGGCGGCAGAATGAAAAAGAGTTGGTATGATTATTTGTGGATTGCTTCTCTGATGTATCTGGTGTTGGGATTTTTTCAGATTCTATTTGCGTGGCTGGGACTGTTATGCTTTTTTATTCCGCTGATCATTGCAATTGTGAAGGGGAACAAGGGGTACTGCAATCGTTATTGCGGAAGAGGACAGCTGTTTGAGCTGATCGGAGGCAGATTTGGGTTATCCCGCAGGAAGGATGTTCCTAAATGGATGAAAAGCAAAGCGTTCCGTTATGGATTTCTGATTTTCTTTTTTGCGATGTTTTTTCAAATGCTGTGGACGACGTATCTTGTGTTTTCAGGAGTAGAAAGTCTGCATCAGGCAGTTACCTTGTTATGGACCTGGAAGCTTCCGTGGAACTGGGCGTATCATGGCGTGAATGTTTCGCCGGGAATCGCGCAGTTCGCATTTGGATTTTACAGTGTGATGCTGACTTCTACCTTACTTGGATTTGTGACGATGCTGTTGTTTAAGCCCCGTTCCTGGTGTGTATACTGTCCGATGGGAACGATGACACAGTTGATCTGTAAAGGCAAAAATAAAAGAGCGCTGTCTGATTTTAAAAATTGAGACTGGCAGGTGTGAGGCATGTTTGATACAATATGAAGTAATGGAATCGGAGAGGAGTTGAAAACGTATCCATTCCGAATAAAGAATTGATGGATCGTTTTGATGAGATGTTGCAAAAAATAGAAGTATTATAACTCACCAGAAAGGACACAGCATGCTTCAATTTATTTTAGGAAATTCAGGTGCGGGAAAATCGCATTATTTATATGAAAAGATCATTCAGGAGTCAATGAAACATCCGGAAATAAACTATCTGGTCATCGTGCCGGAACAGTTTACGATGCAGACGCAGCAGGATCTGTGTATACTGCACCCGAATCACGGGATCATGAATATCGATGTTTTAAGTTTTGGACGAATGGCACACCGCATTTTTGAGGAAGTGGGACAGTCGAGAGGACAGGTTCTGGATGATGAAGGAAAGAATCTGATTCTTCGGAAAATCGCCGGACAATACGAAGATCATCTGATGGTATTAAAAGGGAACTTGAAAAAGCAGGGATACATCAGTGAGGTCAAGTCGGTGATCTCTGAGTTTACACAGTATGGAGTCGGATTCGAAGAGCTGGATGTGCTTATGGAAAATCTGGATGAAGAAAGTTTTCTATATTATAAGCTGTCAGATATCCGCATGATATACGAGGGGTTCGAGCAGTTTCTTGCAGAAAAATATATTACAAAAGAAGAACTGCTGGATGTGCTCAGTCAGATGGTGGCAAAGTCGGAGATTTTGAAAAACAGTGTGATCGCACTGGATGGATTTACCGGATTTACACCAGTGCAGAATCGGCTTCTTGGAGAGCTGATGAGCATTTGCAAAGAAGTTTTAATAACAGTTGAGATGGATGGAAGGGAGGATGCGTTTCGGTATACGCATCCGTATCAGTTGTTTGCACTCAGTAAGCAGATGGTGACGGGTCTGGTACAGATTGCGGGAGAGCGAAAAATAGAAATTGCCGATCCAATTTATTTGTATGACAAGCCGGTTTACCGGTTTCGCAGCAATCCGGAGCTTGGCTTTCTGGAATCTGAGTTGTTCCGCTATTCCAGAAAACAGTATCCGGATGAAACAGATCATCTTTCGGTGTATGCAGCGGGCAGTCCGGATATGGAGGCAAAGCTGACTGCACAGAAGATCCGCAGACTGGTGCGGGAAAAAGGATACCACTACCGGGATATCGCAGTAATCTGCAGTGATATGGGAACATATGCAGATCATCTGGAGAGGGCATGCACAGAGTATCAGATTCCGGTGTTTATGGACTACAAAAAGAGTATTCTTTTGAATGCATTTGTAGAATATGTGAGGAGTGTCCTGTCCATGGTGGAGCAGGACTTTTCCTATGAGAGTGTGTTCCGTTTTCTAAGGACCGGATTTACGGAATTTACAAGAGATGAGATCGATCGTCTGGAAAATTATGTGGTAGCAGTGGGCTTAAGAGGCTATAAAAAATGGCAGGCAGTCTGGGCGAGAAAGACAAGTTCGGCTGATGAAGAAGAGCTGGCAGTACTAAATGGTCTGCGGGTCCGGTTTGTAGAGATGACACAGTCACTGGTTTTTGTTTTGAAACAGCGAAAAAAGACAGTGCGTGATATTTGTGAAGCAGTGTATCGCTTCTTTGTGGAAAATCAGATTCAGCAGAAGCTGAAAGTGATGGAAAACTGTTTTGCGGAAAAGAAAGAGCTGGCACTGGCGAAAGAGTACGCACAGATCTATCGTATTGTGTTGGAATTGTTTGACAAATTTGCAGAACTTTTGGGAGACGAGGGGATTTCTCTGAAAGAGTACTGTGAGCTTCTGGATGCAGGACTGGAAGAGGCAAAAGTCGGTGTGATCCCGCCGGGTATGGATCAGGTTGTGATTGGAGATGTGCAGAGAACCCGTCTGAAAAGCAATCTGAAAGCCCTGTTTTTTGTGGGGGCGAATGATACCCTGCTTCCGGGAAATATGGGGCAGGGAGGACTGCTTACCGAACGGGACCGGGAATGGTTTCAGAAAGAAAAGCAGGCACTTTCTCCGGGCGCAAAAGAAAAGACGTATATTCAGAAATTTTATCTGTATATGAATCTGACCAAACCGGAAGAGTTTCTTCATATTTCATATAGTAAGGTTTCGTCTGACGGAAAAACATTGCGTCCGGCGTATCTGGTCTGGGATTTGAAAAAACTGTTTCCGAAGCTTGTTGTTACAGAAGAAGAGGCGCTTCTCATGACACAGAGGGAGCTGACTCCGGGAGAAGGGCTGGAATTTGTGATCCGCGGAGTTCGGGACCGGTATCTGGGTGTGGATGAATCCTGGAAAGAACTCTATACCTGGTATCGGCAGAATGAAGGGCAGAAAGTGGACAGAATTCTGGATGCAGGATTTTTCAAAAAGAAACCGGATGCGCTTACAGGAGAAGAAGCAGCAGAATTATACGGGGAGAAAAAGCAGTTCAGTGTTACAAGGATGGAGCGGTTCTCGGCCTGTGCCTATGCGCATTTTCTGACTTATGGACTGCATCTTTCGGATCGGGAGCGATATGAGTTTGAGGCGATGGATCTGGGAAATATTGCCCATCAGTCCATGGAGCGGTTTGCAAGAAAGGCGCAGGAAAAGCGGATGCCGTGGCCGAAACTGGAAGAGGTGCAGAGAGATGCCATGATCGAGGAGAGTGTGGAGGAAAGTATCAAAGACTACGGAAATACGGTACTCTACAGTACTGCCCGTAATGAGTATATGATCGTGCGCATCAAACAGCTGATCCGACGTTCAGTGTGGGCGCTGACCAGGCAGATGGAAAAAGGGGATTTTGAACCGAGCGGATATGAAATGAATTTCGGAAGTGGAAAGATCGACCGGGTCGATACCTGCGAGGATGAAGATGTGGTTTACGTGAAAGTGACAGACTACAAGACCGGGATGAAGAGTTTTGATATTGTGGCATTGTATCACGGGCTGCAGATGCAGCTTCCGGTGTATCTGAATGCGGCACTGGAGCTGGAAGAACGACGTGCATCGGGAAAAACAGTAGAGCCTGCCGGTATCTTTTATTATCGGATCAAAGACCCGATCGTGGACAGAGAAAAAGATGATCATGCACTGGAGGAGAAGATTTTAAAAGAGCTCAGGCTGGATGGAATGATCAATGCGAAGGAAGAGGTGATCGAGCATCTGGAGCATCAGCTTTCGGGGACATCGGTTCTCAACCCGATCGGGAAAAATAAGGACGGAAGTCTCAACCGGTATTCCAAAGTACTGCCTCCGGAGGCGTTTGCTGCCATGCTTTCCTATACAAAGAAAAAGGAAGCTCAGGTGAAACGGCAGATCTATGCAGGAGAAGTACAGGCAAATCCATATGAGTTGAATGGAAGTACAGGGTGTGACTACTGTGCATACCGGGATATCTGCGGGTTTGATCCAAGGCTGGACGGTTATGCGTACCGGAGCCTGGAAAAGTACTCGAAAGAAGAAGTCATCCGCCGGATGGAAGAAGAAATCGAAAACAGGGAGGAACCGTCATGAGTGTACAGTGGACAGAAGATCAGAAAAAGGTCATTGAATTAAGAAACAGGAATATTCTGGTCTCCGCAGCGGCCGGTTCCGGAAAAACGGCGGTTCTGGTAGAGCGGATCATTCAGAGACTGTTGGATGAGAGGGATCCGCTGGATGTAGACAGGCTCTTGATCGTGACATTTACCGAAGCGGCAGCAGCGGAAATGAAAGAGCGAATCCGGGATGCCATTGAAAATGCCCTGGAAGACACACCGGGAAATGTGCATTTACAGAGGCAGGCAACGCTCATCTACAGCGCCCGGATCACAACAATCCACAGTTTTTGCCTGTCTGTGATAAGGGAGCATTTTCATGCCATTAATCTGGATCCGGGATTTCGGATCGCAGAAGAAGGGGAGTTGAAATTACTGCGTCAGGATGTTCTGGAGGAAATGCTGGAGTCCTGCTATGATGAGGGAACGGAGGCTTTTCTGGAATTTGCAGAGAAATTTTCTACGGGGAGAAGTGACAGGCAGCTGGAAGAAGTGATCCTGCAGTTATACGAATATGCGGGCAGCTATCCACAGCCGGAAAAGTGGCTGAATGCGTGTGTGGACAATTATCAGGTGGAAAACGAACATTTTTCTGACGCTGGATTTGTACAGATCCTGATCGAAAGTATCCGTCAGAACCTGCAGGGGGCAAGGATTCTGCTGAATGAGGCGCTGCATATCTGTGAGGAGTCTGACGGACCGTATCTGTATGCAGAGGCGTTGGAAGCGGATCTTATGATGATCGAGACTATGGAAAAGGCAGAGACGTTTGAAGCATTTTACGGGAAGATCAATCAGATTGCATGGAAGCGGCTTTCTGCCAAAAAGGATGAGACGATTGATCCAGAGAAGAAAGAAGCAGTGAAGATGCTGCGGGAAAAAGCCAAGAAGATGGTAAAAGATCTGCAGGAAACCTGTTTTTACGAAACGCCCGAGGAACTGGCAGAAGATTTGCGAAATACAGGAAGTACCATGGAAGAACTGGTCTTTCTTGTGACAACCTTTGCAAGGCTGTTTGCAGAGAAAAAGAGAAGCCGCAATGTGATTGATTTTCAGGACATGGAGCAGTTTGCCCTGCAGATTCTGACAGAAGAAAAAGACGGAAGTCTGGTACCATCTGCTGTGGCGAGAGAATATCAGGAGCAGTTTGAGGAAGTGATGATCGACGAGTATCAGGACAGCAACCTGATCCAGGAAGCGATTCTGACCAGTGTGTCTACTGTGAGCCGCGGAAGTTACAATGTGTTTATGGTAGGAGATGTCAAACAGAGTATTTACCGTTTCCGCCTCTCCAGACCGGAACTGTTTATGGAAAAATATGATACATACAGCCAGGCAGACAGCGAGAAGCAGCGAATCGATCTGGACCGGAATTTCCGAAGCCGCAAGGAGGTGCTGGATGCCACGAACTACGTGTTTGAGCAGATTATGCACAAAAGTGTGGGCGGTGTGGAGTATGATGCCCGTGCGGCACTTTATCCGGGAGCTGATTATCCAAAGAGCAGGGAGCAAAACGGAGTATCGGCAAATCGGGCAGAGCTTCTTTTAGTAGATGCACAGGAGCTGGAAGAAGAGGACAATGCACGCCGTCTGGAAGCCCGGGCAGTGGCAGACCGCATCAAACTCTTGCTTTTACAGGGGCAGGTGGTGGATAAAAAGACAAAGGAATACCGTCCGGTACAATATAAAGATATTGTGATCCTGACGAGAAGCATCAAAGGCTGGGCAGATGTGTTTGCTCAGGTTCTGGCAGAAGAAGGAATTTCTGCACATGTGGGAAGCAGAGAAGGATATTTTGAAACGTATGAAGTCAGTGTTCTTCTGGATTATCTGCAGATTCTGGACAATGAGCGTCAGGACCTGCCGCTGGCGGCAGTACTTACGTCACCGTTTGCGGGGCTGGATGCGAGAGAACTGGCAAAGATAAGAAGTACGTATCCGGAACTCTTTTTCTATGAAGCGGTTCACGCCTATGCGTCTGATGATGAAAAGGAGAAGGAACCAATCCTGCAGCAAAAACTGAAAAACTTCCTTTGCCGGGTGTCGGAATTCCGGGATATGCTTCCATATACAGCGATGCATGATCTGTTGTGGGAGATTATAGAAAAAACGGGGTACGGTATGTGTATTTCGGCGATGCCGGGTGGTGCACAGCGAATGGCAAATGTACAGATGCTGGTCGCAAAGGCAGCAGCCTATGAAGGAACCAGCTATAAGGGACTGTTCAATTTTGTGCGGTATATTGAACAGCTCAAAAAATATAATGTGGATTATGGAGAGGCGAATCTTGCAGATGAACAGGCGGATACAGTCCGTATCATGAGTATCCACAAAAGCAAGGGGCTGGAATTTCCAATCGTGATCGTGGCAGGTATGGGAAAACTTTTCAATACGCAGGATGTGAAGGGCAGTATTGTAATCCATCCGGAGCTTGGTGTGGGAATGGATGTGATTGATCTGAAAAAGAGAACAAAGGCTCCGACACTGTTAAAAAAAGTAATCCAGAAACAGGTGGCAGTGGAAAACTTAGGGGAAGAGATGCGGGTGCTCTATGTGGCAATGACAAGAGCAAAGGAAAAGCTCATTCTGACGGGAGTGTGCAAAGATGCACGGACAAAGCTGGAAACACTTTCCACAAGGGAAAAAACAGCATTTCTTCCATATGAAGTTCTTTCTGCGAATTCGTATCTGGACTGGCTGCTTCCTGCGGCATCCCCGGCAGAAAGTTCGATCGGAATTACCGTTGTTGACAGTCTGGGCGCGGCTCAGATGGAGGGAGCCTGGGAAGCGGCGGATGAACTGACTCGAAATGTACTGGAAAACTGGGATACAAATCAGATTCATGATGCCGGATACCGGGAAGAGCTGAAAAGACAGTTGGACTTTGCATATCCGTTTGCGGAAGAACAGCGTTTTCAGATGAAATTTACAGTTTCAGAACTTAAAAAACGGGCCTACATGGAAGAGGAGGCAGGAGAGGTATTATATCAGGAACCGGAAGCAGTGCCTCTTGTTCCGAGATTTTTAGGAGCAGAAGAAGCGGCATCCGGAGCAGTCAGAGGAACCGCGTACCACAAATTTCTGGAGCTTCTTGATTTTGAAAAAGAATATACCAGAGAAAGTCTGGAGGAACATTTGAAACATCTTCAGACAGAAGGAAGGATCAGTCCGGAGATCGCAGAGGCTGTAAAAACGGAAGATTTCCTGAAGTTTCTGCAATGTGAAAGCGGGAAACGGATGCATCAGGCGGCAAAGAAAAAACAGTTGTACAAAGAGCAGCCCTTTGTGCTGGGGGTGGATTCAGGAGAAATTTATCCGGATACAGAATGCAGAGCACAGCTTCTGGTGCAGGGAATCATAGATGTGTATTTTGAAGAGGAAGACGGACTTGTAGTCTTAGACTATAAGACAGACCGGGTAAGAACGGCCGATGAACTTGTTCGGAGATACCAGTCACAGCTTACATACTATGCCCGCGCCCTGTCACAGATTACAGGAAAGGCAGTCAAAGAAAAGATCATTTATTCATTTGCTCTTGGAAAGGAAATCAACGTTTAAATGGAAAGTTATGTACTGATTTATTTACTGGCAGCCAATGTGGCGGCATTTCTGGTGTTCGGGATCGATAAATGGAAAGCAGTAAAAGGCAGGTGGAGGATTCCGGAAAAGACACTGCTTCTTTTTGCGGCAGCGGGAGGCTCTCCGGGAGCACTGGCCGGAATGTTTGTATTTCATCATAAGATAAGGAAACCGTTGTTTTATCTGGGGGTTCCACTGATTTTACTCGTGCAGATTGGTGTTGGGCTCTGGATCTGGCAGAGGTAGTGACAAGCAGCAGACACAGATTGTTCTGCTGCTTCTTTACGTTTAGAAAATAGAAAGAGTTCTTTAGAAAATCTTAAACAATATTATATTGACAATCTATATTATACAAAATATAATATAGGCATAAGAACAGTATTAAAGAGAAAACAGCATAGGAAGGAGCGGTTGGATGGTATTTAATACAGGAGCTGCGCTTTTAGATGCGATCGTACTGGCGGTCGTCTCGCATGAGAGTGAAGGCACGTATGGCTATAAGATCACACAGGATGTGCGCAGTGCAATCAATGTATCAGAGTCTACGTTGTATCCGGTGTTGAGACGATTGCAGAAAGATGAATGTCTGGAAGTATATGACCGTCAGTACGATGGGCGGAACCGGAGATATTATAAAGTGACAGAAAAGGGAATGGCACAGTTGAACCTGTACCAGGTAGAGTGGAAGAATTATTCCAGAAAGATCCAGGAAATTTTTGAGGGAGGAGTGACGGGATGAACCGAGAAGAATTTATGGCAAAACTAAAAGCGCTGTTAGGGGATATTCCGGCAGACGAAAGAGAAGAAGCCCTGCAGTACTATGAAGACTATTTTGATGATGCAGGAGCAGACAACGAGGCAGAAGTAATCCGGGAGCTGGAGAGTCCGCAGCGTGTGGCAGCTATGATCAAGAATGATTTAAAGCATACGGGAAATGACGGTGAGTTTACAGAGAATGGATATGAGCAGGAGTGGGCATCGAAGAAAGAGGTGCCGCAAAGAAAAGGTTATTCCTACCAGAGTGGACAGACAGGAGAGTACTCTTATGAGGCATCGCAAGGCAGGAACGACAAACTGGTAAAGATCGCACTGATCGTACTGATTGCGTTGATCGTATGTCCGGTTGTGATTCCGGTCGGTGTGGGAATTTTTGGTGTGATTGCCGGGCTTCTGATCGCAGCAGTTTGCTTTTTTGCAGCACTGGTGATTGCATCGCTGGCAGTCGTACTTGCCGGATTTGTAGTCGCGGTGACAGGGATCGGCGTAGGAATCGCCATTCATTCAGTACCTGCAGTACTTTTGATGGCAGGGATTGGATTGATCCTGATCGTGCTTGGAGTACTGGCAACATTATTTACCGGAAAGCTTTGCATTGTAATGTATCCGGCGATGTTTCGGTTTATCGTGAAACTGTGCCGGAAGCCGTTTCACAGAAAGGCGGTGTCTGAATAGATGAAAAAAGGTTGGAAAATTCTACTGATCAGCTGTGGAATCTGTGCAGGGATCGGAGTTGTCCTGTCAGTGGCAGGTACTGTTCTCGGAGGAGTACGGGATCTTCAGGAATATGGAAGGCGTGGGATGCAGTATCTGGAAAACGATCACTGGTGGTCACAGAAGTATTCAGAACCGGAGGAGATGGATGAAGAACTGGATTATATCGACGAAGAAGTTTCACCGGAGATAACAGAAGATTTGGAAGGAATCAGCGAACTGGATATCGAACTTTCTTATGTAGAACTGATCATGGAACGATCAGATTCCAATCAGATCGAGGTTTCGACCCGAAATATGGATCCGCAGCTTTTAGAGGATCTTTCGATTTACAGAGATGAAGATACTCTGGAGATTCGTGCCCAGGATACCAGGCTTTGGAAGAATATCGGAAAAAACAACGCAGGAGAGCTGATTATTCACGTTCCGGACAATCTGGAGGGGATTTCCACATCCCTAGGAACCGGTACGCTGTACATGTGTGATATCAGGACCGGAGAGTTGGATATTTCCATAGGGACCGGGACAGCGGATATTCAGGGATTTGAAGCAGGGGAAGTGAGTGCCTCAGCAGGAACCGGATCGATCTCGCTGCAAGGAAGCGTGAACAGTGATCTGGATCTCGAATGTGGGATCGGAACCATTGAGTTTCAGGATAGCGGAAAAATGACCGATTATAATTATAGTGTCAGTTGTGGTATGGGAAGCATTCAGATTGGAGATGATGAATTTACGAAGCCGGCAGGAAACCAGAATATCAACAATCATGCCGGAAAAGAAATGGACATCGAGTGTGGTATGGGAACCGTCAATATTGCATTTGCGAAAGGAGAGTAAGAATATGGAACCGAAAAGATTATATCGTTCAAGAGAAAACAGAGTATTGTGTGGAGTGTGCGGAGGAATCGCGGAATATTTCAACGTGGATCCGGTTTTGATCCGGCTTGGAATGGTTTTGTTTATCTGCGCCAGTGTTGGAACCGGTCTTTTGGCATATTTTATTGCGTCAGTGATCATGCCGGATCAGAAATAGGCGAATGAAATCAGATATTTGGGGCAATACTTCTGGAAAAGGAAGGAGATGCTCTGAATATGAAACAGAAAAAGATCACTCGCGAAGAGATTCCGTCAATGGAAGAAAAAGACAGGATGAAATATGAAATTGCAGAAGAACTGGGACTTTTGGACCAGGTTTTGGAGGAAGGATGGAAATCTTTGTCTTCAAAGGAAACCGGGCGTATCGGTGGTCTGATGACCAGGAGACGCCGGAAATCTGCGGAAGATCCTGCCTGAGCCAGAGTGTGAAAGGAAAAAAGAGAGGCTTTGTTTTTGTTTGAGAAAGACAGAGTCTCTTTTTATATTTTTGACAAAAAGTGACTGTGAACAGTAACTTTTTATCAAAAATCAAAGGGAATATTTAGGAAATACGCCAAGTTGTATTTGAAGAAAAATTGTTATATAGTGAGAACAGTATGAGATTAACCATATAGAACGAGAATTCAGGCAGGAGGAGAAAAAGCAATGGGAAAAAGTAACTTTGCAGAGCAGATCAGAAACAAAGAGACATATCTTGGAATTGAATTTGGTTCCACAAGGATCAAGGCGGTCCTGACAGGAGCAGACCATACACCGATCGCATCAGGAAGCTATGACTGGGAGAATCAGTATGAGGATGGAATCTGGACCTATCATCTGGATATGATCTGGAGAGGACTTAAAGAGTGCTATCGCAGTCTGAGAGAAGAGGTTGGTTCCCGTTATGGAGTGGAACTGGAGGGGACAAAAGCAATCGGGATTAGCGCGATGATGCATGGCTATCTGGCATTTGATGAAAATGGAGAACTTCTGGTGCCATTTCGTACCTGGAGAAATACGATCACGCAAGGGGCAGCGGATGAACTTACCGATGTGTTTCAGTACAATATTCCGCAGCGATGGAGTATTGCCCATCTGTACCAGGCAATCTTAAATCAGGAGCCGCATGTTTCAAAAGTTCGTTTTATCACCACGCTGAGCGGATATCTTCACTGGAAACTGACCGGAGAGAGAGTACTTGGAATCGGAGATGCGGCAGGAATGTTTCCAATCGACTCTTCCATCAGGGACTATCATCCAAAGATGCTGTCACAGTTTGATGAATTGATCCGGGAGAATGAATATCCGTGGAAGATAGAAGAGATCCTTCCGAAAGTGCTGTGCGCAGGAGAAAAGGCGGGAACTTTAACAGAAGCTGGTGCAAGACTTCTTGATGAGTCCGGCACATTGAAAGGGGGAATCCCGATGTGTCCGCCGGAGGGAGATGCCGGAACCGGAATGACTGCGACGAACAGTGTGACAGTTCGTACCGGAAATGTATCTGCAGGAACGTCTGTGTTTGCCATGCTTGTACTGGAAAACGAATTGAAAGGTGTTCATCGTGAGATCGACATGGTAACAACACCGGCCGGAGATCCGGTCGCCATGGTCCACTGCAATAACTGTACCTCGGATCTGAATGCGTGGGTCGGTCTGTTTGCAGAGTTTCTGGAGACGATGGGGATGGATGTGGACAGAAACCAACTGTACGGAACTCTTTACAGAAAGGCAATGGAGGGAGAGGCAGACGGAGGCGGACTGCTTTCCTACGGATACTTATCCGGAGAACATATTACGGGATTTGAAGAGGGAAGGCCAATGTTTGTACGTACACCGGATTCCAGGTTTAATCTGGCAAATTTTATGCGTGTCAATTTGTATACAGCACTTGGAGCACTTAAAACCGGAATGGACATTTTAAAGAGAGAAGAAGGCGTACAGTCAGACCGGATTATGGGGCACGGAGGACTGTTTAAGACAAAAGGGGCAGGACAGCAGATTATGGCCGATGCCATGGAGATTCCGGTGGCAGTGATGGAGACCGCAGGAGAAGGCGGCGCATGGGGAATTGCGCTTCTGGCAGCCTTTATGCAGGAAAAAAACGGAAGAACACTGGATCAGTATCTGGCAGAAGCAGTGTTTCAAGACAGCGAGATTTCCGTTTTGAATCCAGAAGAGGAAGGTGTCGCAGGTTACCGAAGCTTTATGGAGCGTTATACGAAAGGGCTTTCGATCGAACGCGCAGCAGTGGAAAACATGTAAATGAAGAACACAATCAGGTGCCTGGTATCGTCAAAGAGAATAAAATACTTTACAAATCTTCTTGTTTTTGATACAATTTTACGACTGGGAAAAAAGTACAGGTGAGACAGATGAATGAGAAGATCAATATCTTGAATATAGAACTCTATCAGACGAGTGCAAAAGCAGCGATGCAGAAAGTGGTGCAGTACATGGAAAGTGATTCTATTAATACAGTTGAGATCATCACGATGGACATGCTGCTGAAAGGGAAAGATATGCCGGGATGGAAAGAAGCAGTGGAATCACTGAATCTGGTGCTGCCGGGAGAGACGGAGATTCTGGAGGCGGCAGGAGTCAGAGAAAAGACGCTGCTGCGTGATACGGCGGGACAGGTGTTTTTAAAGATGTTTCTCCGCTATATACAGAGAAACAAAAAGCGTGTATTTCTTGTGGCACAGTCAGAAACAGAGCTTTTAGAGATGGAATCCGCGATCCGGGAACATGACAGAAAGCTGATCCTGGCAGGAAGAGGCGTTCTGCCGCCGGATGGTGCGGGAATAGAGCAGGTGATCAATGCGGTCAATGGTGCTGAGACAGATTGCATTTTTTCCCTGCTTCCATCACCGGAGCAGGAGCTTTTGATACAGAGGAACAGCGCATTGTTAAATGCAAGAGTGTGGTTTGGATGCGGGAGCGTTTTGAAAGAAATCTATATGAAAAAGCAGAAAAAAGGAAAGATTCAAAGATTTCTGCGCAGGAAAGTGTTCCGTTACCAGGTGGGACGGCAGCAGAGAAGTGAAGAATAAAAAAGCTTCGGTTTGTATACTATGTATAGCCGTATAAATATGAATTTTTTGTAAAAACTATGAGGAAATGCATAAAAAAAGTGGATTTCCTCTTTCTTTTTTTGATGTTTTGCCTTAGTATATAAAATATGGGTTGTGCAGACAAAAGTGAAAGAGTAAAAAAATTGTGAAATATGCACATGGAAACGAGTAGATAAGCGGAGGAAAAAAGGTATGATTTCAAATCAGATACTTCAAAACACAATCGAAGGATTAAAAGGAATTTCCAGAATTGACTTTTGCGTTCTGGATACAGAAGGAAAGGCGCTTGCTACGACATTTGAGGATACATGGAATTATGAAAGCGCGGTGTTGTCTTTTGTAGAATCTCCGGCAGACAGCCAGGTGATCCAGGGATGTCAGTTCTTCAAGATCTTTGATGAGCAGCAGCTTGAGTATGTTCTGCTGGCAGGCGGAGAGAGCGAAGATGTCTACATGCTGGGTAAGATTGCAGCGTTCCAGGTTCAGAGTCTTCTGGTAGCATATAAGGAGCGTTTTGACAAGGATAATTTCATCAAAAATCTGCTTCTTGACAACCTGCTTCTTGTAGATATTTATAATCGCGCAAAAAAATTACATATTGACACAGAAGCAAAACGTGTTATCTTTATTATTGAGACATCACACGAAAAAGACAGTGTTGCTCTGGATAATGTCAGAAACCTGCTTAGCGGAAAGTCGAGAGACTTCGTGACAGCAGTAGATGAGAAAAATATCATTGTTGTCAAAGAGCTGGCTGATAAGGACGGAAGCAGAGAGCTTGAAAAGATGGCCAAAGAAATGATGGAGATCCTGCGGGCTGAGTCCGAGGATGACAAAATCCACATTGCCTATGGAACGGTTGTCAACGACATCAAGGAAGTTTCCAAGTCCTACAAAGAAGCAAAACTGGCGTTGGATGTCGGCAAGATCTTCTTTGATGAGAAAGACATTGTAGCATACAGCACACTTGGAATCGGACGTCTGATCTACCAGCTGCCGATCCCGCTTTGCAAGATGTTTATCAAAGAGATTTTTGAGGGGAAATCACCGGATGAATTTGATGAGGAGACACTGACTACGATCAACAAGTTCTTTGAGAACAGTCTCAATGTATCAGAGACATCCAGACAGCTTTATATTCACAGAAATACACTCGTGTACAGACTGGATAAGCTTCAGAAAAGTACAGGGTTGGATCTGCGTGTATTTGAAGATGCGATCACATTCAAGATTGCACTGATGGTCGTAAAATATATGAAATACATGGAGACGCTGGAATATTAAGCAGGCGGATTTACGTCCGATAAAGTATACCCATCCGGGCATCCCGCAATGTATGCCTGCGGCGGGCGGACTTCGTCCGATAAAGTATGAATAATTAGGAGGAGCATGATGATTGAATTAAGAGATGTAACGAAGGAGTATTCCAAAGGGAATGCTGCGTTAAACGGTGTGTCTGTTAAGATCGAACAGGGAGAGTTCGTTTTTATCGTAGGAGACAGCGGTTCCGGAAAATCCACATTGATTCGTCTGATCATGAAGGAACTGGAGCCTACAGAAGGCACGATCATTGTAAACGGGCAGAATTTAAAACGGATGAAACATCGGAACATTGCAAAATACAGAAGAGGCATCGGGGTTGTCTTTCAGGATTTCCGTCTGTTGAAGGACCGGAATATTTATGAGAATATCGCGTTTGCACTTCGTGTGACAGAAACACCGACAAGAGTGATCAAGCGAAAAGTGCCGGCAGCACTTTCTCTTGTAGGTCTGGCGCAAAAATATAAAGCTTTCCCGAAGGAGCTTTCCGGTGGAGAGCAGCAGAGAGTGGCGATTGCCAGAGCAATCGTAAATGAACCTGCAATTTTGTTGGCCGACGAGCCGACCGGTAACCTGGATCCTACCAATTCGTGGGAAATCATGAGTCTTCTCAAAGAGGCGAATGACAGAGGAACGACAGTACTTGTTGTTACACATAACCAGGAGATCGTAAACGAGATGAACGAACGAGTTATTACGATGAAACAGGGCGTGATCGTGAGTGATGAACAAAAAGGTGGGTATATAGATGAGGATTAGTACATTAGGATACGTAGGAAAACAGGGAGTTAAGAACATCGGGAGAAATAAAATGTTCTCTATCGCATCTATTGCGACAATGTCAGCTTGTATTTTTCTGTTCGGACTGTTCTTTTCTATCGTGCTGAATCTGCAGCATTTTGTAAAGACTGCAGAGGAAGGCGTGGCGATTACAGTATTCTTTGATGAGGATGCAACAGAAAGTCAGATCGAGGAGATTGGCAAGGAGCTTCGCAGCAGGGATGATGTTCTGAAAGTAGAGTATGTTTCGGAAGATGATGCATGGAACAGTTTTAAAGAAGAGTACTTTGGAGACAATCCGGAACTGGCAGATGGATTTAAGGATGACAATCCGCTTGCAGGCTCCAGCAGTTATGCGGTTTATATGAAACCGCAGGAGGACAAGGACAGCAATATGATCTCCAAGAGCAAATCACTTTCTGCAACACAGAAGGAACTGGTAAAGTTTGCGGAGGGACTGGACGGAGTCAGAAAGGTCAATAAATCAGATGTTGTGGCGAATACACTTTCCAGTGTCAATGTACTGGTTGGATATGTGTCAATCGCGATCATTTTGATCCTGTTTGGAGTTTCGATCTTCCTGATCAGCAATACCGTAACCATGGGTATTACGGTTCGTAAAGAAGAAATTGCAATTATGAAATATATCGGTGCAAAGGACTTTGTAGTACGTTCTCCATTTGTGCTGGAAGGTCTGATCATTGGAATTGTCGGAGCGGTACTTCCATTGGCATTATTGTATGCACTTTATGGAAGAGCAGTGGGATATGTGATGACAAAATTCCAGATCCTGAAAAATATCGTGGAATTCCTGCCGGTAGGAGATGTATATCGCTACCTGCTTCCAATCGGACTTCTGCTTGGAGTAGGAATCGGATTTCTGGGAAGTTTCTTTACAGTACGCAAGCATTTGAAAGTATAGGTGAACATATGAAAGAACGTATGAAAAAAGTGACAGCATTATGTCTGGCAGCGGCGCTTTCTGTCGGAACGGTACTTCCGGTACATGCGGAGACTGTACAGGATGCACAGAATGCAGTAGATCAGCTGCAGCAGCAAAAGGACAGTGTGCAGGCAGAGAAGACGACTGTTGAGACAGAGTTGAAAAAGATTGCAGAAGAGATGGAAAAGACACAGTCCAAGCTGGATGCAAAGCAGGCGGAGATCACAGAAGCAGAGGAAAATCTGGTGCAGGCTAAAGTAGAAGAAAATACACAGTACCAGAGTATGAAGATCCGCATCAAATATATGTACGAGAATGGAAATATGGAATTTATTGAAGTTCTTGCTGACAGTGAAAATATCAGTGATTTTTTGAATAAAACAGAGTATATTTCCAAGCTGTCTGAATATGATAGAGATAAGTTAAAAGAATTCCAGAAGACAGTAAAGGCAGTGGAAGAGCAGGAAGCGGCGCTGCAGAAAGAGTATGAGGAATTAAATACACTTCAGACGGATCTTGTGAACCAGCAGACACAGGCGCAGACATTGTTAAAAGAAAAGGATGTTCAGCTGGCAGATTTAAGCAGTCAGCTCGGCAGCAAGATGGAGACACTGCAGAAGCTGGTGGAGGAAGAGAAGAGACGCCAGGAAGAAGCGGCTGAGGCAGCAAGACAGCAGCAGTTACAGCAGCAAGAGCAGCAGAATCAGAATAATTCCAATAATAATACAGGCAGTGGTACAGGAGGCGGTTCCACAGTGACACCTCCGTCATCCGGCAATGTATCCAGCGGAAGTGGTTATTTCACACATCCGTGTCCGGGAATGAGTTACCAGTCCAGTTATTTTGGAGAAATCCGTGAGTTTGAAGTCGGCGGACACAAAGGAAACGATTATGCTGCGCCGACCGGAACACCTACATATGCCGCGGCAGCCGGTCGTGTGATCATCGCCGGATACAGCAGCAGCGCCGGTAACTGGGTAGTTATCGATCACGGAAACGGTCTGGTGACAAAATATATGCACCACAGCAGTATTTGTGTAAGTGCGGGACAGTATGTGGAAAGAGGCCAGCAGATTGGTGCGGTTGGTTCTACAGGACAGTCCACAGGACCACATCTGCATTTCCAGGTAGAGTTAAATAGAGTTGCAGTCAGTCCGGATCAGTATTTCTAAAATACCGAAAGTTGGTAACAGAGTATGAACAGACATAAAAGTTTTATAAAAGGGGCGCTCACAGGCGCCCTTATTATGTTATTTGCAGTAGGAGTCTGCACAAAGGTACCGGAGCTTTCCGGATTGCTTTTGCAAAAGGACAGTGTGACTGCCAAGCAGGAGCGGGCAGAGAAAAAGACCGAAGCAAAATTTAAAAAAATTGAAAAAATGATCGATCAGTATTATCTCTACAGTGATGATGTAAAGCAGGAGGATCTGGAAGATGCAGTGTATGCCGGATTTTTGAGTGCACTCAATGATCCGTATACGGTATATTACAATGAGGAAGAGACAAAAGAGATCAAAGAGAGCACCTCGGGAGAATATTCGGGGATCGGAGCCGCTATGATGCAGAATGTACAGACCGGGGAGATCACGATTACAACGGTCTATGAAGACAGTCCGGCAGAAAAGGCAGGGCTTTTAGAAGGAGATATCCTGTATCAGGTCGATGACCATAAGATTGAAGATCAGGATACGTCTGAGGTTGTATCCTGGATTAAAGGTGAAGAAAGAACAGAGGTGAAACTCTCCGTTTATCGAGGAGAAGACCGGGAAGAGCACACGCTGACAGCTGTGAGAGAAAAAATTCAGTCACAGACAGTCGAGCATGAGATGAAGGAAGATAAGATAGGATATATTTCTGTGCAGGGGTTTGAAGATGTGACTTACGAACAGTTCAAGTCCGCACTGGAAGATCTGGAAGCTCAGGGGATGGAAGGACTTGTTATCGATCTTCGGAATAATCCGGGAGGAAACCTGGATACTGTTGTAGAGATGCTGAAACTGATCCTTCCGGAAGGAAGAATCGTTTCTATTAAAGACAAATACGGGAATGAAGAAACCTACGACTGCGATGGAAAGCATGAATTTCAGAAACCATTGGCAGTGCTTGTAAATGGCTACAGTGCCAGCGCGTCAGAGATTTTTGCCGGTGCCGTAAAAGACTACGGAATTGGTACCCTTGTGGGAACCACGACGTACGGAAAGGGAATCGTGCAGGAATTATTTAGTTTTGAGGATGATACGATGATCAAGATCACGACGGCGGAGTATTTTACACCGAGTGGAGAAAACATCCATAAAAAAGGAATTCAGCCGGATGTGGAGGTAGAATATACCTACGATGCGTCGAATCCGACCAGTGACAATCAGCTGCAGAAAGCGCTGGATGTTGTAAAAAGTAAATGATAACAGGAAATGATGTGTCTGCAAAGCTGAAAAAGCAGCAGGAATGGGAGGGCTTATGCTTGGGGGAAAGAGATGTTATCTGTGTGGTGGAAAACTGGTAAACGGACGGTGCGTGGAATGCGGGCTTGATAATGAAAAAAACACAAAGAAAGTCTATCATCTTAATGAAAGCGTAAAGATGCAGGATTCACAGCCGCGTGATGCGGTGCAGAAGATCGGGAAGGGTCTGGCGATCGGAAGCGTAATCCTGCTTGTGGCAGCAGTTGGTGCCGTTGCACTGAACAGTTATTTCGAGGAACAAGAGAAGGGGCAGAGTCAGTCGGGAGAGGAATATGATGAATATCAGTTTGCAAAGAGACAGCTTTCTGAGACAGGCGAAGCATACGATGAAGTTCTTACCGGAGGATATTATGAGGTTGGCGTTCATATTCCAGAGGGAATTTATACAGTAGAGGCGCAGGATGGGGAAAGTGCGATTTATTTGATCGATGATGAGAATGGAATTTACATCTGGCAACAGATTGGAAATGACCCTGAAAATCCGAATCAGGCAGCTGTGATGGATGATCTGCGTTTATACGATGGAGCTCTTTTGGAAGTGAAAAGCGGGGCAGCACTTCAATTCCGTTCGGATTGTGCGCAGACAGAAAGGCTTCATGGAGAGACAAATCCACTGCAGGATTCAGTGCGAGTAGAAGTAGGACAGACAATGACTGCGGGGCGTGATTTTCCAGAGGGGCTTTATAATGTGAAGTCTGAACCGGACTGGAATGATCTTATGATGACACTTCCGGATTCATTTTTATCAGAATTTGCAGCAGATGAAGAACACAGAGTAGAGGTGATTTCGTTTGCACCAAAAGAATTGGAACTCAGTTATGAGAATGTACCGATTCCAAAAGGAACAGAAATACAGACAACAGGGGCGGCCGTTACGCTTGAGCCGAGTGAGAAAATTGGTTCTACTGATTATGGAGAGTTTTATAAAGAATAGACAAAAGAAAAATGCAGAGTACGGTCAGACTCTGCATTCCAGGATATAATCGTCCATGACATATCCGTTTCCAATATCCGCTACCTGTGAACGAACCGTCTCAAATCCAAGATGATGATAGACCGCAAGGGTATTCGTATTGTATTTGTTGCACGTAAGCCAGATGGAAGAGAGACCGCGTTTTTGACAGAGAGTTTTTAAATACTGGATCGTTTTTGTAGAGAGGTGTCGGTTTCGCGCCTCTTTTTTTAAATAGAGTTTGCTTAGAAACAGTGTAGTTTCTTCTTGATGAATCCCGCAGTACCCGCAAAACTCTGTATTGTCAAAAATCTGAAAATATTCATATCCGGTTTCCATCTGTTCTTTCAGGGCATGAAAAGACTGAAATTTTTCCAGCATATATTCTACCTGCTGTATGCCGATAATGGGAGTGAAGTGCTCATGCCAGATAACAGAAGCAAGATTGGAAATTTCCTGAATCTGTTTGTCAGTATGCACCGGAGTAAGTGAAAAATTCTGTTCCATTTTGAAAACCTCCTTTTCTTTGGAAAGAGTGAATAAGCTGACAGAATTGATTATACCACTTGACAGGAGTATTTTGTATTTGTTTCTTGTTTATAAAAAGTTTATAGAGTTCATAATTTTATTAGCACTCAACTGAAAAGAGTGCTAATTTTCTGTTGACTTTTAAAACATGGTGTACTAAAATACTTCATAGACAGAAGAAAACCCGCAGGACGGGTGAGTTTGTAAAGAAAGAGGAGTGTTTAGATATGGGAACAAAAAAAGGTAATTTATCTATCGACAGCGAGAATATATTTCCGATCATTAAAAAATGGGTATATTCTGACCATGATATTTTCATTCGTGAATTAGTGTCCAACGGATGCGATGCGATCACAAAATATAAAAAGCTGGATATGATGGGTGAGTGTGAGCTTCCCGATGATTATAAAGGAAAGATTCAGGTCATTGTCAATCCGGAAGAAAAGACGCTGAAGTTCATTGACAACGGTATCGGTATGACAGCAGAAGAAGTGGAAGAGTATATTACACAGATCGCATTTTCCGGTGCCACACAGTTTTTGGAGAAATATAAAGACAAGACGACAGAGGATGAAATGATCGGACATTTTGGTCTGGGATTCTATTCTGCGTTTATGGTAGCGGACGAAGTGCAGATTGATACGCTGTCTTATAAAGAGGGTGCAGCCGCAGTACACTGGGTAAGTGAAGGCGGTACAGAGTATGAGATGCAGGAAGGAAACCGTACAGAGGTTGGTACAGAGATTACATTATATCTGAACGAGGACAGTCTTGCATTTGCAAATGAATACCGTGCAAGAGAAGTGCTGGAAAAATACTGCTCATTCATGCCGGTAGAGATTTTCCTCTCCAAGGCCAATGCAGAGCCGGAGTATGAGACAATCGATGAGGCAGATGTTCTGGATACGGATGAAGTGGTAGAACATATTACAGAAGAGCCAAAAGAAGGTGAAGAAGGTGAGCCGAAACAGAAAGTTAAAATTGTAAAACGTCCGGTTTCCTTAAGCGATATTCATCCACTCTGGACAAAAAATCCGAGCGACTGCACAAAGGATGATTATATCGAGTTCTACAGAAAAGTATTTATGGATTACAAGGAGCCACTGTTCTGGATTCACCTGAATATGGATTATCCGTTTAATCTGAAAGGAATCCTGTACTTCCCGAAGATCAATACAGAGTATGATTCCATTGAAGGAAAGATCAAACTGTATAACAATCAGGTATTTATTGCAGATAACATCAAAGAAGTGATTCCGGAATTTTTGATGGTATTAAAAGGTGTGATCGACTGTCCGGATCTGCCTCTGAATGTATCCAGAAGTGCACTGCAGAATGATGGATTTGTAACAAAAGTTGCAGACTATATTTCTAAGAAGGTTGCAGACAAACTGAACGGTATGTTCAAAACAGACAGAGAAAATTATGAAAAATACTGGGATGATATCAGTCCGTTTATCAAGTTTGGATGTTTGAAAGATGAAAAATTCGGAGAAAAAGTAAAAGATTCGATGTTGTTTAAGAATCTTGACCACAAATATCTCACTCTGGAAGACTGTATCAAGGCCAATGGCGGAGAAACAGCAGAAGAGACAAAGGCAGAGGAGACAACGGATTCAGAAGAGACGAAAGAGACACCAAAGACTAATATTTTCTACGTGACGAATGAACAGCAGCAGAGTCAGTACATCAATATGTTCAAAGAGCAGGGGCAGGATGCAGTGATCCTGGCACATAATATTGATTCTGCATACATTACCTATCTGGAGCAGAAGCATGACAATGTAAAATTCCAGAGAATCGATGCAGATGTTCATGAGTCTCTGAAAGCAGAAGTTGCAGAAGAAGAAAAAGAGACATTCCAGAAGAATGCAGACAGTCTGACAGAAATCTTCAGAAAAGTGCTGAATAATGAGAAACTGGATGTCAAAGTAGAAAAATTAAAAGATGAGAATATTGCTTCCATGGCCGTGTTGTCTGAAGAGTCTAGACGTATGGAAGAGATGATGAAGATGTATGGAATGGGTGGTATGGATACCGGTATGTTCGGCGGACAGGCGTCCTTGATCCTGAATGCAGATCATCCACTGGTGCAGTATGTGGTAGAGAACAAAGAAGGTGAGAATGTAGAGCTGATCTGTAAGCAGCTGTATGATCTGGCGCTGCTTGCCCACAAACCACTGAGTCCACAAGAGATGACAGCATTTGTACAGAGAAGTAATCAGATTATGATGCTTTTGACAAAATAAAAAAATATAGGGAGTCCGAAAAAGAAAGGGATTAGAACCATTTCTTTTTCGGACTCCCTTTTATATTGTTTAGAAAGCTTCGCTTCCCTGTCTTTGTCCCATTCGATGCCAGTTGATGAAACCGTAGATGTCATTTACGAAAAAGGCAATAAAATCACTTTGTAATCTTAAGAAAAACTTTCATAATTTTTAAGATTAAAATGTGGATCTGTCTTATATAATGATATTCGTTGAACTAAAATTACAGATTACAAAATTTCGAAATCCAGTCCTTTTTTCTGGAAAAACTTCTGTACCATGTTGTCCCAGGCGTGTTCCAGCGACTTGTCCATGGAGAAGGATTTGAAAGATGTACCGGTAATGCATTGAAGTCCGGTGGAATCATAGCGGAGATTCAAATAGAGTCCCTGGATGTCATCGGCATTCAGGCCGAGTTTATTCTGCTCGATAAGGCGGGCAATATTTTTCGGAGACAGACTGAATACAAAACGAAATCCAAGCGGAGTCTTTTTCCCTTTGATCAGGGAGAAGCAGTATTCCCGAAGCTGCTTCCAGTAAGCGTATTCAGGGAGTGTGCCCATTTGTTCCAGTTCTTCAGAAGTATAAAAGTTTTTTTGAATAAAACCGTCTATTTTGAACGTATTGAATGTCATGATCTCTCCTTCGATCAGAAGGAATGAATCGAAGGTGTCCATCAGAAGAAGATGAGACATACAGGCTTTGACATTCGTCAGTTTTAACGCGATCATAAGGATGTCCTCCTGATAAAAAATATAAGTATTGATTCCTCTATCATACCATAAAAAAGAGAAAAAAACACAGGCAAAAATATTGATTGTAAGAAAATTGTATAGTATCCTATTATAGACTGTATAGTCAAAAAGAAAGGATAACAGCATGAAAAAAGAAGAAAAGACAAAACAGACTTGTGAAAAAATTGTACATGCAGCTACGATCGAGTTTGGAAGCAGATCTTACGATGCGGTTTCGCTGAATGCGATATGCGGCAAGTATCAGATTGCAAAAGGGCTGATCTACCATAATTTTAAAAATAAGGATGAGCTATATCTGTACTGTGTGAAGAAAAGCTTCGAAAAGTTGATGAGTTATATGGAAGAAGGGAAAGAAGAGGCAAAAACAGCAAGGGAAGAAATCCGTATTTTTTTGGAGAGACGGGAAGTGTTTTTTGCTGAAAATCCGTATGACAGAAATATATTTTTTAATGTGATGTTATATCCGGCAGAGCATTTAAAAGAAGCACTTTTTGGTGTGATGGAAAGATATGATGCCTATATAAGAAAGCAATACCGACATTTGCTGTCCAAGATTCGTTTAAGAGAGGGAATCAGTATGGAAATGGCAGTAGAATATCTGAGTCTGTTTCAGAATATGTACAATGGATATTACCAGAATAAAGCAAGCCGTACAGGAGATTTTTCCCGATTTATAGAAGAACATAATCTGAAGATATCAGAGTTATTGGATATTATTTTATATGGAATCAGTACAGAAGAGAAGGGCAGTTAATATGGAAGAAATGAAATTTGAAGAATTGACAGAGTTGAAAGAACCGGAGAGGCTTTTAGAATCAGCGATGCCGTTTCAGAAGCTGATCATGCAGTATCAGTGTGCACTGCTGGAAGTTAAGACAAAATTTGAAGTGTTGAATCACGAATTATCGATCAATTCTGATCAGAATCCAATCTTATCAATTGAAAGCAGAATCAAGAAACCGATTAGTATCCTGGAGAAGATGAAAAGAAAAAATATAGAGATCAGTGTACAGGCCATAGAAGAAAATATCTGTGATATTGCAGGTATCCGTGTGATCTGCTGTTTTCCGAAAGATATCTATACGCTTGCGGAAAAAATATGTGAGCAGGATGATATCAGACTGATCGAGAGAAAGGACTATATCAAGAATCCAAAACCAAACGGTTACAGAAGTCTGCATCTGATTTTGGAAGTACCGGTATTTTTTATGAATGAGAAAAAACCGATGAAGGTAGAAGTGCAGATGCGTACGATCGCGATGGATTTTTGGGCAAGTATAGAACATAAACTGTATTATAAGAAACAGACGGACGGATTTCCGGATTCTGTTTCAGAAGATCTGGGAATCTGCGCAGAACAGCTCCATACGATCGACATGAAAATGCAAGAGATCAGCGAGAGAATCTATCATCAGGAACGTTGACTTTTAAGCATGGAAAACGTATTATAAAATAAGATAAGATGGTAAGAATAAGGGGACAAAAGATACGGATGAAGAGACAGAAAAAAAAGTATGTGATAATCGGAGCCGGTGCAGTCGCAGTGCTTGCTGCAGTTACCCTGATCGCGGAAGGAATCAGCTATTTTTCCGCTGAAACAGTGGACACGAAGGAGGGACTTGCGATCATAAAAGCGGCAGAAAAAGAAAATGTAAAGGATATTGAAAAAAAGATCAACAAGCTGGACACGAAAGACAAGCTGGAAAGTCAGGAAGCAAGTGGTGAGATCAACTATAAGAGCTTATTTTCCAGCTCGGTCGTGATGGGAGATTCGATTTCTGAGGCATTTACAGAGTATGATCTTTTGAATGCATCCAGTGTGGTTGCCAAGATCGGAGTAGAATTGGATGAGCTGGATGATCAGATAAAAACAGTGGCAGACATTAACCCTCAGGTTATTTTTCTTTCCTATGGGATGAATGACGTGATTGCAACAAATGGGGATACGGATTTATTTATCAAAGAGTATAAAGCAGTGATCGACCAGCTGCGTAAAAAATTGCCGGATACAACTTTGTATGTGAATTCTATCTTCCCGGTCAGTGCGGCGAAGCAGGAAGAAAAGCCTGTATTTCAGAAGATTCCGGAGTACAATGCGGCACTGCAGAAGATGTGTGATGAGAATCAGATTGCATTTTTAGATAATACTTCGTTGGTTTCAGATACTTATTATGAAGAGGATGGAATTCATTTCAAGGCGGATTTTTATCCAATCTGGCTCAAACGTATGGCGGAGGTAGCAACTTTATGACAGATAAGATAAAAAATCTCAAAAAAACAGTGGTGATCAAGTATGCACTGGTGGCAGTGATCGTTGTTTACGTGGCACTGTTACTGATTTTCACCAGCGGCAGTACGAAGAGCTTTGCTGCGGTAGAGAAAAAAGTAGAGGCATCTCTGGATACGAAGGCTATGAAAAAAGCAGGAGTGCAGGGGCTGAAGCGCTATTATGGGCTCAACAGTGCAGATTATGAAGGTGTAATGCTCTACACGGCAGAATCCAGTATGTCAGCACAGGAGATCTTACTGGTCAAAACAAAGACCACGGAACAGGCAGAAGAGGTAAAGGCAGCTGTAGAACAGCGCCGTGCGAACAGAAGGAATGACTTTGACGGTTATGCGCCTGACCAGGTGCAGCTTTTGGATGAAGCTCAGATTTCTGTAAGAGGGAAGTTCGTATTTTACGCAGTCTCTCCAAAAGCAGAGACTTATAAGTCTGTTTTTTCAAAAAGTTTATAGAAACGCAGGGGGAACAAAAGATGCTGTTTAGCAGTATAACATTTTTATTTGTATTTCTGCCGATTGTACTGGCAGTATATTTTCTTGTTCCGTATCGGTTCAAGAATCTGGTCATGCTGATCGCAAGCCTTTTCTTTTATGCATGGGGAGAGCCTGTTTATGTCATTTTGATGATTCTATCCATTTGTCTGAACTATGTGTGCGGTCTGGATATTGCCGAAAAGGCAGATGATGACAGAAAAAAACGAAACAGTCTGATTTTTGCGGTGGTTGTAAACCTGCTGCTTCTTGGCTTTTTCAAATATTACGGCTTTTTGATGGAATCCGTAAATGCAGTTCTTCCGTTTGATATTCCATACAGAGAACTGCCGCTTCCGATCGGGATTTCTTTTTATACATTTCAGGCGCTTTCCTACATTATCGATGTATATCGGGGTGAGGTAAAGCCGCAGAAAAAGCTGATGTATTTTGCACTTTATATTTCTATGTTCCCGCAGCTGATCGCAGGACCGATCGTGCGGTATGTGGATATTGAGGAGCAGTTGGAGCACAGATTTATGAACCTGACCAAGTTCGGACAGGGAGCCATGTATTTTATGCGGGGACTTGCCAAAAAGGTAATTCTTGCAAATACGACAGGAGCGGTTTTTGAGCAGATCGCAGCGATGCATCTGGGCAGCTATTCGGTGATGACTGCGTGGATCGGATGTATTTCTTATGCATTCCAGATTTATTTTGATTTCGGCGGATATTCGGATATGGCGATCGGTCTTGGAAAGATGTTCGGATTTGAGTTTTTGGAGAACTTCCATTACCCGTATGTATCTACGAGTGTGACAGAATTCTGGAGAAGATGGCATATATCTCTGAGTACCTGGTTCCGTGAGTATGTGTATATTCCACTGGGAGGAAACCGCAAAGGAGATTCCAGAACGATCACCAATCTTCTGATCGTCTGGATGCTGACCGGATTCTGGCATGGTGCGGCATGGAATTTTGTCGCATGGGGACTGTATTATGGAATTATATTGATTCTGGAAAAATTTGTATGGGGACAATATGTGGAAAAGTGGCCGGGTGCAGTACGGCATATTTATGCGATGGTGCTGATACTGATCGGATGGGTACTGTTCTTTAGCCCGTCACTTGGTTATGCCCTGAAGTATGTAGGTGTGATGTTTGGAATCGGTGCCAGCGGGCTTATGGACAAGCTGGGCTGGTTTTATCTGCTCTCCAACTGGCTGATCTATCTGATGGCAGTGCTGGGATCCTCCTCCATTGGATACAGACTGATGAGAAATATTCAGAGGGCTCCTGGAAGCAGAGTTGGAAAATATATAATGACAGGTGTGATGTATCTGGTCATGTTTGCACTTTCGCTGGCATTTCTGGTGACACAGTCATTTAATCCGTTTTTATATTTTAGATTTTAGGTGAGCATATGTCAGAAAGAAGAAAAACAAGGAAAAGAAAAAGAATCGAATATATGATCGGAATCGGATTCCTTATCTGTGTATTCGGGATCGGGATCATCAATCTGCTCCTTCCGTCAAAAAAAATCTCAGAAGAGGAAAACCGCGGATTGCAGCAAAAGCCAGAGCTTTCAGTCAGCGCGGTTACTTCCGGGAGCTATATGGATCAGTATGAGAAGTATCAGGCCGATCAGTTTATGGGAAGAAATATGTGGCGCAGTCTGAAAGTCGGATTCAGCAGACTGGCAGGAAGTAAAGAGGAAAATGGTGTTTTTATCGGGAAAAAAGGACAGCTTTTGGAAGACATTGCAGTTCCCGATCAGGATGTATTGAAAGCAAATATGAAAGCCATCCAGAGTTTTAGTCAGAAATATTCTGATATTCCGGTGAATATGCTGTTAGTTCCGGATGCGGCGAATATTTTAAGCGACAGGCTTCCGTTTACCGCTACAGTTGCCGATCAGAGCCAGTATATCGCACAGGTGAAAAAAGAACTGGGGGACAGTGTACAGTGGATCGATGCGGTAAAGCCATTGACCAGACACAGTGATGAGAAGATTTATTATAAAACAGACCATCACTGGACGGCAAAAGGGGCATACTACGTTTTTCAGGAAGCAGCCAGGACATTGAACCTGGAAGAACAGGAGACAGAATATGCTTCTTATCCGATCACAACGGATTTTAATGGTTCATTGGCATCTAAGAGCGGATGCCGTCTGAATGAGAAAGAGCAGATTGATATTTATGTACCAAAGACAGAAGACAATGATGTTGTCGTCAACTATGTGGATGAGCAGAAGAAAACAGCGTCTTTGTATGATTCATCGAAATTAAACAGCAGAGATAAATATGCAGTGTACCTGGGAGGCAACTTTTCTGTAGTGGATATCCGCACGGTATCGGAGAGCAATCGAAGACTTTTACTGATCAAAGATTCTTATGCGAATTCATTTGTTCCGTTCCTTACACCGTATTTCCGGGAGATCGTGATGGTAGATCCGAGGTATTATTCCGGTACGATCGGGGATATTATGGATACGTATGAAATTACAGATACATTGTTTTTATACAGTGCCAACATATTTCTACAGGACAATAATATAAGCGGGGTATTGAGCAGTGAATAATCGGATTTTGCAGGAATATCAAAAGACGAAGGAAGAGGTTCGCCTGAATAAATATTTAAGCGAAGCGGGGGTATGTTCCCGCAGAGAAGCGGACAGGCTGATCGAGAGCGGCCGGGTGAGTGTGGACGGAAAGCGTGCACAGACCGGAATGAAGATTGTTCCGGGGCAGGTCGTAAAAGTCGGAAAGAAAGTAGTTTCAAAGCAGGATGAGATGGTCGTGCTGGCAGTGAACAAACCGGCGGGAATCGTCTGTACAGAAGAGCGCAGGGAAAGAAACAGTATTGTGCGTTTTCTGGATTACCCGATCCGGATCACGTATGTAGGGCGTCTGGATAAGGACTCTAAAGGACTGCTTCTGATGACCAACAACGGTGATATCATCAATAAGATGATGCGTGCGGGAAACCGGCATGAGAAAGAATATAAGGTGACGGTGGATAAAGAAATCACGCAGGAGTTTCTGGAAAAAATGGCATCCGGTGTACCGATTTTAGATACGGTGACACGTCCGTGTAAAATAGAAAAAATCGGAAAATATACGTTTTCGATTATTTTGACACAGGGGCTGAACCGCCAGATACGCAGAATGTGTGAGGCACTTGGATATCAGGTGAGAGAGCTGATCCGGGTGAGGATCATGAATATCCATCTGGGGCGTCTGAAAGAGGGAGAATACCGGAAGCTGACAGATGCAGAATTGAATGAATTGTATGATCAGATTAAGGATTCTTCCAATGAAACTGTGATATAAAAAGTAAAGGGACTCTAAATATGGAAGCAAAAAAGAAAAGAATGCAGGAACTCGTAGAACTTCTGAACCGTGCCAGACGTGCATATGAGCAGGAAGACACGGAGATCATGAGCAACTACGAGTATGACAGATTATATGACGAACTGGAAGGACTGGAGCGGGAGCTGGGGACGACTCTTGCATCCAGTCCTACGGTTAATGTGGGATATGAGGTGCTCAGTGAGCTGCCGAAGGAGCGGCATGAAAAACCGATGCTCTCACTGGATAAGACAAAAGACGTGGAACAGCTGAAATCATTTTTAGGAGAGCAAAAGGCCGTGATCTCCTGGAAGATGGACGGACTGACGATCGTTCTGACATATCAGAACGGGCGGCTTCAAAAAGCGGTCACAAGAGGAAATGGAGAGGTGGGAGAAGTCATCACCAACAATGCGAAGGTATTTCGCAATCTTCCTCTTCAGATCCCGTATCAGGGAGAACTGATCCTGCGTGGGGAAGCCGTGATTGGATATAAGGATTTTGAGCGTATCAACGAGCAGATCGAGGATGTAGATGCAAGATATAAGAATCCGAGGAATCTGTGCAGTGGTTCGGTGCGTCAGCTGAACAATGAGATCACAGCGAGAAGAAATGTGAAGTTTTTTGCATTTACACTGGTAAAAGCAGATGGTGCAGAGTTTGAAAATTCGAGAATGCAGCAGTTAAGCTGGCTGGAAAAACAAGGATTTGAGGTGGTCGAGCATCATCTGGCTGACCGTGCATCCATCGAAGAGGAAGTTGCATGGTTTTCGGAGCAGATTGTGCACAATGATTTCCCGTCTGACGGACTGGTATTGGTATATGATGATATTGCCTATGGTCAGTCTCTTGGAACAACGGCTAAATTCCCGCGGGATTCCTATGCCTTTAAATGGGCGGATGAGATCAGAGAGACGACACTTCTGGAGATTGAGTGGAGTCCGTCAAGGACAGGCCTGATCAATCCGGTAGCGATCTTTGAACCGGTAGAGCTGGAAGGAACTACGGTAAGCCGTGCCAGTGTGCATAATATCAGCATTATGGAAGATCTGGAGCTTGGCGTAGGAGATGTCATTCAGGTGTATAAAGCCAACATGATCATTCCGCAGATTGCAGAAAATCTGACCAGAAGCGGTGTAAAAGATATCCCGCAAGTCTGTCCGGTCTGTGGCGGTGCGACAAAGATAAAGATGGAAAATGAGACAAAGACATTGTACTGTACGAATCCGGAGTGTCAGGCAAAGCATTTGAAATCTTTTGCATTGTTTGTCAGCAGGGATGCCATGAATATTGAAGGGCTCTCGGAGGCAACTCTGGAAAAGTTCATTGGAGAAGGATTTATCCGGGATTTTACAGATATTTATCATCTGGACAGATATGAAGAAACCATCAAAACACTGGAGGGGTTCGGAGAAAAATCCTATGCAAAACTGATCACAAGTGTGGAAAACTCCAGAAGTACGACTATGCCGAAAGTAATCTACAGCCTTGGAATCGCAAATATCGGACTTTCCAATGCAAAAATGATCTGCCGGGCATTTGACAATGATCCCCAGAGGATGATGCAGGCAACCGTGGAAGAACTGGTCGATATCCAGGGAGTAGGCGAAGTGATCGCCAGAACGTTTGTGGATTATTTTTCAGATGAAACACACAGAGATCTTTTCAAACGCCTCTTACAGGAGGTTAAGCTCCAGAAAGAAGAAGGAGAGGAAAGCGCACAGATTTTTGAAAATATGAATTTTGTGATTACAGGAAGCGTAGAACACTTTGCAAACCGCCGGGAAGTGAAAGAAATCATTGAATCCAGAGGGGGTAAAGTGACAGGAAGCGTGACCGGAAAGACGAATTATCTGATCAATAATGATGTGCAGTCTGCTTCTTCCAAGAATAAAAAGGCGAAAGAACTGAACGTTCCGATTATTTCTGAATCACAGTTTCTGGAAATGCTGGAAACAGGGACGGTTTAGAAAAAGTTAATTTGTAACTGCCGGTATTCTGTATTATAATGTGGACATACCCTCGGTGAATGTACAAAGGGCAAGTAACTGGAAAGAAGGGAAAGAACATGTCAGATAACGATTTTATTATCATAGATGAAGAAAAGGAGACTCCGGTCACCACAGAAGGAAAAGAGTCTTCCGATACAGAGAAAAAGGAAGTCTTTCAGACTTCCGCAAAAGAGGAACACGAGGATGAGTATGAGAAGATCTGCTTTATCTGCCATCGTCCGGAGAGCGTGACAGGAAAGATGATCGATCTGCCGAACCATATTACGGTGTGTCCGGATTGTATGCAGAAAAGTTTTGATGCCATGACAAACGGCTCGATTGATTACAGCAGACTGATGAATATGCCGGGTGTACAGTTCTTAAATCTGTCAGATCTGGAGAATATGGCTCCGCCAAAGACACAGAAGATCAAAAAGAAAAAAGAAAAGCCAAAAGAGTTCCAAAAACTGGATATTAAGAATATTCCAGCGCCGCACAAGATCAAAGGAAAGCTGGATGAGTATGTGGTAGGACAGGAGTATGCCAAGAAAGCGATGGCTGTTGCTGTTTACAACCACTATAAGAGGGTAGCGACAGATTCGGTCGATGATATTGAGATCGAAAAGTCCAATATGCTGATGATCGGACCGACAGGAAGTGGTAAGACATACCTTGTAAAGACACTTGCGAGACTGTTGGATGTACCGCTTGCGATCACAGATGCCACTTCCCTGACCGAGGCTGGTTATATCGGGGATGACATTGAGAGCGTCGTATCTAAATTACTGGCAGCAGCAGATAATGATGTAGAGAAAGCCGAGCAGGGAATCATCTTTATCGATGAGATTGACAAGATCGCGAAGAAGAGAAATTCCAGCCAGAGAGATGTAAGCGGAGAATCCGTACAGCAGGGACTCTTAAAGCTGTTGGAAGGCAGTGAGGTAGAGGTTCCGGTAGGAGCCAACAGCAAGAATGCCATGGTTCCTCTGACGACAGTAAATACGAAGAATATTCTGTTTATCTGCGGGGGTGCATTCCCGGATCTGGAAGGCATCATCAAGGAACGGCTGATGCATAAGACATCCATGGGATTTAATGCAGAGCTAAAAGATCAGTATGACAATGACAAGGATATCCTGTCTAAAGTAACGGTGGAAGATTTGCGCAATTTCGGTATGATTCCGGAATTTATCGGACGTCTTCCGATCATCTTTACACTGAAAGGTCTGGACAAGGATATGTATGTAAAGATCTTAAAAGAACCAAAGAATGCCATCTTAAAGCAGTATCAGAAGCTGCTTGCACTGGATGAAGTCAAGCTGGATTTTGATGATGGAGCGCTGGAGGCGATTGCGGAGAAGGCAATGAAGAAAGAGACCGGAGCAAGAGCACTGCGGGCGATTATCGAAGAGTTTATGCTGGATATCATGTATGAGATTCCAAAGGATGAGAACATCGGAGAGGTGACGATCACAAGATCTTACATAGAAGGAACCGGCGGTCCTCTGATCAGTCTTCGGGGACAGGAAGTGCCGAGATTGCCGTAGGAAAAGAAAGAGTATGAGAGAGTCTGGAAACAGACTCTCTTTTATTGCGGATTTGTGCAGAATTATGGTAAAAATTATGTAAAAACGTCATAAAATGTAGAAAATGTATTGAAAAAAGGAATTTAAAGGTGTATCCTTATAGATGTTTGACAAAAAGGGGGCACATTATGGACTACAAGTATTTACTAGATCTCGCAATTATTTTACTTTGTACAAAAGCGCTGGGGCTTTTGACAAGAAGGGTACAGATGCCGCAGGTCGTTGGCGCGCTTCTGGCCGGATTACTGTTGGGACCTGCCGGAGTCGGCATTCTGACAGAGACATCATTTCTGCAGTCTGTAGCGGAGATTGGTGTGGTCGTTCTGATGTTCTGTGCAGGTATGGAGACAGATATCAAAGAACTTAAAGCATGCGGAAAGGCATCCTTTATTATTGCACTCTGTGGAGTACTGGTACCGCTTGCGGGTGGATTTGCTACGGCATATTTGTTCAATCGGCCGGGGATGATCGAGTCAGATGCATCAGCAAGTATTTTCCTGCAGAATATTTTTATCGGAGTAATTCTGACAGCAACTTCAGTCAGTATTACGGTGGAGACATTAAAAGAGCTTGGAAAGCTCAAAACCCGTTCCGGCAATGCAATCCTGGGAGCAGCGATCATTGATGATATTCTGGGAATTGTGGCGTTGACAATCGTGACAAGCATTTCAGATCCAAGCGTGAAAATTGGAATGGTCATGCTGAAGATTGTTGGGTTCTTTGTATTTGCAGCAGTTGTAGGATTCATCTTCTACAAATTGTACAAGAACTGGGTGGACAAAGCCAATAAGGAGAAACATCGACACACGATCGTGGCATTTGTGTTCTGTCTTCTGATGGCATACATTGCAGAGGATATTTTTGGAGTGGCAGATATTACGGGTGCGTTTATTGCCGGTCTGATCATTTCAAACGTACAGCGTTCTACTTATCTGGAGACAAAATTTGATACACTGTCTTATCTGCTTTTATCGCCGGTATTTTTTGCAAGTATCGGGCTGAAAGTAGAGCTGCCGAAGATGTCTGCGGCGATCGTTGGATTTGCAGTAGCATTGACGATTGTTGCAGTATTGACGAAGGTCGTTGGATGTGGATTTGGTGCAAAGATCTGTCATTACAAGAATTATCAGGCAAAACGAATCGGAATTGGTATGATCTCGCGTGGAGAAGTAGCGTTGATCGTAGCCAGCAAGGGCACAGCACTGGGGCTGTTAGGTTCTGCATTTTTAGGTCCGATCATTATTGTTGTCGTGATCACGACAATTATTACACCAGTCTTTTTGAAGGTGGTATTTGCACCGGGCACGGCTCCGGTACCGGAACAGATCGTACCGGAATCAGAGCGTGTAAAGACAATTTACGAATCCAAAAAGAGAGAATGATTTTTTCAGGGACGCGAGAAGGCGTCCCTTTTTGTTATAACTGACGCATAGCTTCGAATGTATTGTAAAGGTTTAACTGGCCGTATCCCCACTCTCGGTTCGGATATTTCATATCCGGGTTTCTGGTGGCGCCTAACGTCAGCAGACTTTTGATCAAAGCGGTACTCACGGATGGGATCTTTTTCTGCTGAAGGTGCCATTCCACAAGCAAAGCGGCTGCGCCTGCAGTGATGCCGACCGAGGTACTGGAACCGCTCCTGCTCTCAAACTGTCCGCCGGGAAGAGCACCGGTAATGCTGATTCCCGGGGCTGTAAAATCCGGTTTGACCTGCTCCGTACGAGTAAACCCTCTTCCGGAGGAAAGTGCAAGACCGTTGTTGGAAGAATCGTAATAGGAGACGGAGATCGGCTGTACGGAATCAGAAGGGGCAGTCAGTGTATAGTATGGATTGGAGTTTAAAAAATAAACTTCTCCGCTTAAAAATTCCCGCACAGGAAGCCAGATGTGGAATCGCCCGTCAATAATCTGGACGGGTTCTACCACAAGCTTCCAGATTCCGGGAGCAGCATCGGAAAAACGAAAATGAATCAGTTCCGAGGCTGTACTTTCTACAAACAGACGGTAGTCGATGTAGACTGTTGTATTTTCAAAAAGAAAATTGAAAGTTGTGCTTGTTCCCGCACGAATGGGAATGCGGGACGTACTCTCCCCAGACGGAGAGGTCAGGCTGATGGAGAGGATATTGGGGAGTTCGGTCCATAGCTCCATCACAAAACCGCTAGTATTTTCTCCGACACGGATTTCTACGGTCTTTGTATCAGAAGTATTCATGATCTCGCTGTAAAAGTGATGTCTCTGATCTGCTTCATTTCCGACCCCGATAACAGGAATCCGATTAGACAACAAGGTATACTGCTGGGCAATGATCGAGAGTGGGAGAGAGCCGGAGTGTCCGCCCAGATTGCTGCCAAGTGCCAGGCAGAAGATCAGAGGAAGTCCCAGTTTTTCGGCAAGCAGGTGGAGATAGCGCATACCAAGCATGATATCATTTTCCTGAAAAGCAGGGGCTGTATTGGGAATAAAATAGTAGTCTCTCAGATATTGTTTTGCCTGCTTTAACTTTACAACGGCAATTACAGATTCCGGCGCAGCACCGATAAACTGCGCATCGGGATCTCCGGAACCGGCAGCGATACTTGCGAGAAATGTTCCGTGTCCATTATTGTCCACACTTGGGACAAGGGAATACGGATCTTCCGAGGCAAGCGCTTCATTGATCATATCGGGTGTATAATGAGAGCCATAGTCAAAGGATTCCGGAGGGGTGCCGCTTTGGATCGTCTGATCCCAGATGCCTGCGATTCGAGTGGTTTTATCCAGATGTTGAAATACCGGATTTTGATAGTCGATTCCGGTATCCAGAAATCCGATCATAACCTGTTTTCCGCTTAATTGAATGGTGGAGTGGTTCTGGATCGGAAGGATTCCGGCCTGATTTAGCGCCTGCATACTGAGCAGGGAGTAGCATTTCGGAATCGAAAAATAAGAATAGTTTTCCAGCGATACAGGTTTTATTACAGATTTTGAAAGGTAAGCACATTGATAAAAAAAGCCGGGGTTTTGAAGACAGTAGTCTTTTTCAAGCATATCTTGAAGAAAGGGCATTCGGATGTCGGAGACAATAAAATCATGATAATCTTCAGAAAGAATTTTTTTCCGGCATAAGTCAGAGTATGGCATGAAATGATCTCCTGGATGTTTTTGAAAGTATATGCCGAAAGCTTCAAAATAAGAAGCGGAAAGAAGAAAACAGAAGAAATCTGGTTGAAGTTATGAACGTTTGGGGTATAATGTATATATGCACGAGAAATTCTGTTGAAAATAACAGATATGTGACAGAAAGGAGAAGAAAGATGAAATCTTTTTTTGAAGACTTAGGTAAAAAAATCGGTGAGACAACAGAAACTGTGACAAGTAAAGCAGGCGAGATGATGGAAATACAGCGATTGAGAGGACAGATCCGAACTCTGGAGCGCGGCAATGAGGCGGATATGCTGGAGATGGGGCGCTTTCTGTACGAGAAGTACCAGGCGGGAGAGGCGATGGACGAACAGGTACAGATGCTGTGTGAAAAAATCGATAACAGAACAGAAAGTATCGAGAGACATCAGGCAAAGATCGAGGAGATCAAAGGAACGAGTACTTGTGCAGAATGTGGAAAACAGGTAGCAAAAGAGATGGCATACTGTCCGTACTGCGGAGCGAAAAAAGAAGAAGACATTTGGGATGAAACGGAGGATGTGATCAGGGAAAAGGCCGGTCAGGCGGTTGAATTTGTAAAAGAAAAAACAGCACACGCAATGGATACAGTTGCAGAGAAGACAGAAGATGCAGCAGAGGTAGTTGTGGAAAAAACAGAGGACGCAGCAGAGGCTGCCTGTGAGCATGTCAAAGACCTTTCAGAGGCAGTGAAGGAAAAAGCAGAGGACGCAGCAGAAAAAATTAAAGAATTTACAGAAGAATAGAGGCAGAATATGAAAAATCTGTTTGGAGCAGGGGCAACGGCATTTCTGACGTGTCTGGATATGGCAGTCAAATCAGAAGTGGAAAAGTGGCCGGACGAGGAAGAAAAACCGTTTGCGGACAGCAAAAAGATCGTCCTTAGAAAAGTGCATAATAAGGGGATGTGTATGAGTCTTTTGAAAGAGTATCCTCAGTTTGTAAAGTACACATCTCTTGTTATGGCTGCAATTCTGACCGTCTGGGATATCTTGTGTCTGCGAAAAAAAGGCAGTTATTTGAAAAAAGCAGGGCTTTCACTTGGTGTGGCAGGTGCGTGGAGCAACACACTGGATCGCTGGATGCGGGGATATGTGGTGGATTATATCGGGTTTCAGACATCTGACGAGAAGCTGACAAAGATCACATACAATCTGGGAGATTTTTTTCTTGCGGCAGGAAGTATTCTGATTTTACTCAGTGAATTTTTGCATAATTTCAGGAAAGGAAGTGAGTAAAATGATCCAGGACATAGCACCGCATCAGTTTAAGAACGAATACAGGCCGGTTTCGCCGCAAAAGGACAGCATTGCATTGTATTATGAAGAACACACAGCATTGATGAGGCGGACACAGACGGGAATAGAGTTTCCAACATTTGGAGAACTGGAACGGTTGAACGAAGAGATTTATGAGAACAGTATTTATCTGTTTACAATTGATGAGAAGCAGTATTATCTGGTTGATAATCTGAACCGGGAGCCGCACTCTGAGTTTACAATGGAGAATACGGAGATTTTCAGGACAGCAGATCCTCAGTACAGCGCATTTGCGGGGATCACGGGATATCAGCTGTATCGATGGTATCAGACACGCAGATATTGTGGACGCTGTGGACATAAGATGCGTCATGATACAAAAGAGAGGATGCTTTTCTGTGAACACTGCAGAAATATGGAATTTCCGAAGATCTGTCCGGCTGTCATTGTTGGAGTGACAGACGGTAACCGGATCCTGATGTCCAAGTATGCAGGGCGAAGTTATAAAAAATATGCACTTCTTGCCGGATTTACAGAAATCGGAGAAACCGTGGAAGAAACAGTGGCGCGAGAAGTGATGGAAGAAGTCGGATTGAAGGTAAAGAATATCCGATACTATAAAAGTCAGCCATGGGCATTTAGTGATACCCTGTTGATGGGATTTTACTGTGATCTGGACGGTGACGCAGAAGTGACACTGGATGAAGAGGAACTGGCACTGGCGGAATGGTTTGAAAGAGACGAGATTCCGGTAGAGCCGTCCAGAGACAGTTTAACCAATGAAATGATCATAAAATTTAAACAAGGTGAAGTTTAGGAGGTAGCACAATGAGAGCAGAATTTGATGAAAGTCTGGTAACAGGAAACGAAATGATTGATTCCCAGCACAAGGAACTGATTGATAAGATTAACAAATTACTGGACAGCTGTGAGACAAGTAAAGATAAGGTGGTGTCTGTAAAAACACTGGATTATCTCGCAGATTACACAGAATTCCATTTTGGAGAAGAAGAAAAACTGCAGGAAGAGATTACATATCCGGGGGTGGAAAAGCACAAAGAAGAGCATGAAAAATTAAGACAGGTCGTAAGAGATCTCTACAATATGCTGGAAGAGGAAGAAGGGCCGTCTGCTGCATTTGTAGAAGCAGTGAATAAAAATGTGGTGGAATGGCTGTACAACCACATTAAGACATTTGACCGTTCTGTTGCAGAATACAAATTTATGCATGAAAACGGTGAGAGATTGTAAGAAAAAGATTGCGGATAAAAAGTGGCACAGCGGGAAACATCCCGTCTGTGCCTTTTGTCTGGATATTCTTTTTTATCATTTCATTTCCGCATACAGTTTGACCAGTTCGATCATCACCTCTACGGATTTATCCATGCCCTCAGCGGTAATGTGCTCAAATGGTCCGTGATATCCATGTCCACCGGTTCCAAGGTTTGGACAAGGCAGCCCCATAAAGCTTAAGCGAGCGCCATCTGTACCGCCGCGGATCGGAAGGATCAGAGGTGTGACATCTGCTGCAAGGCAGGCTTTTTTCGCATTTTCGATCAGATGCATGTTTCCATCTTTTATGATCTCTGCCATATTGCGGTACTGTTCATCAATGGTCAGTTTTACGGTGCCCAATCCCCATTTCAGATTCATCTGTTTGGAAATTTCTTTTAAGGTTTCCAGACGTGCGGCAAACTTGTCGGTATCGTGATCTCGGACAATGTAATGCAGTTTTGCGCAGGCTACATCGCCGGACATGCTTACAAGATGATAGAATCCCTCATAGTCCTCGGTATCCGCTGGAGTTTCTCCCTCAGGGAGGGCAGCGTTGATCTCCATTGCCACCAGGGCGGCATTGACCATCACATCTTTTGCAGATCCCGGGTGTACATTCACGCCTTTGATCTCAAAGATCGCATCTGCGGCATTGAAGTTCTCATACTGAATCTCACCTTCGGTGTCTCCGTCCATGGTGTAGGCAAAATCCGCATCAAATTTTTCGACATCAAAATGATCCGCTCCTCTGCCAACTTCCTCATCCGGAGTAAATCCGATCGAAATCTGACCATGTGGGATATTTTCAGTCAAAACCCGTTCTGCCATGGTCATGATCTCTGCAACTCCGGCCTTGTCGTCTGCACCGAGGATGGTATCTCCGTTGCTGGTGATCAAAGTACGACCTTTGAGATCCTTTAAATGCGGGAACATGGAGACAGAAAGAACCCGTCCGTCAGAACCGCCAAGAGGAAGGTCGCGTCCGTCATAGTTTTCAGTTACAACCGGAACGATCTTCTTGTCACAGAAGTCAGAAACAGTATCCAGATGTGCAATAAATCCGATCTTCGGACAATTTTCATATCCCGGCGTGGCAGGAATCTGTGCGTAGACATAGCATTTTTCATCCGTCCGTGCCTTTGGTAGTCCCAAATTGATGAACTCCCGGATCAGATCCTGTGCCAGGTCAAACTGGCAGGCAGAAGACGGTACGGTAGTGCTTGTCTCATCACTTGGGGTGCGTACAGTTACGTATTTTAAAAGTCGTTCATAAGCTCTCATAAATAAATCTCTCCTGTTTTGTTATAATGATCTGTGTTTATTATAATTCCTGAGAGGAAGAAAGAAAAGGCAGAAATGGAAAAAAATCAGAAAAGTAACTTGACAATCAAAGCTGGGAAATTCTATAATGAACGTTGTTCAGAATGGAGGTGCAGATTTGAATATGGCAGTTACATCAAGAGAGGAAATACTTGCAGTGTGCAGAGAGATTGTGGCAGAAGAAGGGCTTTCGTCCGTAAACATGAGGCTTGTGGCTTCCCGGTGCAACATTGCATTAGGATCCGTGTATAATTATTTTCCATCCAAATCGGAACTTTTACTTGCGACGATTGAAAGTGTATGGATGGATATCTTTCATATGAATGGACAGGTACTTGTATTTGAAAGCTTTACAGCATGTATTGCCTGGTTGTTTGATACGGTGTATAAAAGCAGTCAGAAGTATCCGGAGTTTTTTAATCTGCATTCCATGAGTTTTGCAGCAAAAGATAAAAATGAGGGAAGGAAAATGATGGAGATTTCCCTGATGCATTTGAAGAAAAATCTGGTTCAGATATTGACAGAGGACCAGAATGTGCGTGAGAATGCATTTGAAAATGAGCTGACTCCGGAAATTTTTGTGGAGTATGTGTTTACACTTCTGATGTCCATTCTTCTGGAAAAGCAGAAAAGCTGCGAACCACTTTTAACGATGATCGCACACAGTATCTATGAATCCCACTTTTAAAAAGTGGGAAATTTTAAACATAAATATGAACAATGTTCATATTGGAGAGGAGAACAAAATGAAAGTAAAAAAAAGAACATTACTGCTACTGGCCAGCATTGTCTGGCTGATTGCGGGGTTCAATATTATTCGAATTGGAATACTCAGCTATACGGGGCATGTGACAGTTGTGAATATTTTGCTCTCAGCGCTGGTTTTTGCTGTATTCTGGTCGATGGTATTTTATAAACTGGTGATCAGACATACCGACAGAATTCAAAACTACGAAGATGAGCTTCAGTTTTTCTGGCATTTTTTTGATAAGAAGTCATTTTTGATCATGGCATTTATGATGACTTTTGGAATTGGTCTTCGAGCCTCCCATTTTGCACCGGATGTGTTCATCGCTGTGTTTTATTCAGGATTGGGAATGGCACTGTTTCTGGCAGGAGTTCTGTTTGGAGTTCATTATTTTCAGCAGGAAAGAAAAGTAAGCAGATAGAAAAGGTGCAAGTATCTGTCTGTTTACGATTTTACGTAAATTAAAATTGGTGTTAGAATATCCCTATGGTAAAGTTCTGAGCAATTGTTAAACTGTCAAGGGTCGTTAATAGTTGCTATAGCTTTTATTTTTTTAATTTTACAGAAAGCCTAATACCGCCTAAACCAACGAATAAATCATTCGTAGCATGAGTCATCCTCCTTCGTTTTGGTTCCGTTAAACTATGAGATGGGGTAGTTCCCTTTTTCAAGGAATCTAATTTTGTGATTATTTCACAATTGAAATGTAAACGTTTTCCCATATAATAAGTGTATCGAATTCTTCCGGAGGAATTTTAGATATGGAACATATAGACATTAAATTTATCGCGAAAAAAAGCGGTTGTTCGATTGCTACGGTTTCTCGTGTGATCAATCGTTCCAAACCAGTCAGCGAGGAGTTACAGAAAAGAGTAATAGATACGATCAGAAAGTATAATTATAATCCAAGCATTTACGCACAGAATCTGGCGGGTAAAAAGTCAAAATTACTTGGTTTTATCATGACCAACTACATCAATCAGTATCAGCTTCTGCTGTTTCGTTATCTGAACGAGTTTGCCTGCAAGATGGGGTATGGTTGTATTATTCGTTATTGTAATTCTGAATTTGAGGAAAAACTAGAGGTATTAAGAGAACTGGAAATTAGGGGAATCGAAGTCTGCTTTAGCCTTTTTCTGCTTTCGCCGAAAGAGGAAGCGTATATAAAAGAACATTTCAGAATTAAAGTCTGCCACATGCAGTCACCGGAAATGCACTTGAATATCATAGAAAAAAACGAAAGTTCTGTTTATGAGGCTGTGTGCTATCTTGCTCAGCTTGGTCACAAACGAATTGGAGGCATCTTTTGTATTGACGAAATAGAGGACAGTTTCCTCTTGGCAAGGAAAAGAGGCTTTATAAAAGCTGTAAGTCAGATAAATCTCGATCAAGATGAATCTCTGATTGGCCAGCTTCATGGAGAATGTGAAAAAGACAGTGTGATTTCAGTGATAGAAAAGATCTTTGTACCTCAAAATCCGCCAACGGCATTGTTTTGTTACAGCGATGAAGTTGCAATCGAGGTCATGTCCTGGATCATGAAGCAGGGGTATAGAATTCCAGAGGATATATCTGTGCTTTCATTTGACGGTATTCCGTTTGCGGGACGCGTAACGCCATCTCTGTCTACAATTAGCCAGCCAGTAGAATATCAGGCAAAATGCATTATAAAAGGCATGTTGTATCTACAGGATGGAATAGAGAGACCATGTGATGAAAAGGAAAATGAATATCTTCTGCAGATTCGGGACAGTGTGGGGATTCCTGGTCATTAAAAAAATTGGAGGAAGAATATGAAAGCGAAAAAGTTAATTGCCACTGGTCTTGTGGCATCAATGTTAATGCTGGCGCTTACTGGATGTGGCGCAGGCGGAAATAGCGGTGAATCCGCAAAAGATACAGATAAAGGATCAGTATATTTTCTGAACTTTAAATCTGAACTTTCTTCTGAATGGAAAGAAGTAGCCGGAACCTTTACCAAGGAAACCGGAATTGATATGAAAGTAGTTACTGCGGGAAGCGGAACCTATGAACAGACATTAAAATCTGAGCTTTCAAAAAAAGAAATGCCGACACTTTTTAACATTAACGGTCCAATCGGGTATCAGACATGGAAAAACTATTGTGCTGATCTGAAAGATTCCCAAATTTATGAGTGGCTTGCTGACAAAGATATGGCAATTACAGATGGCGATGGTGTGTATGGTATTCCGTATGCAGTAGAAGGCTATGGAATTATCTATAATGACGCTATTATGAAGAAATATTTTGCACTTCCGGATAAAGCAGTTGATATTTCAGATACAAAAGAGATTAAAAATTTCGACACGCTTAAAACAGTGGTGGAAGATATGACAGAACATAAAAATGATCTTGGAATTCAGGGAGTTTTCGGTTCAACTTCATTTGCTCCAGGCGAAGATTGGCGCTGGCAGACTCATCTTATGAATCTTCCTGTGTACTATGAATATAAGGCTGACGGAGTGGATAATCTGGATGCGATCGAATTCAAATATAATAAAAACTTTAAAAATATTTTTGATCTCTATCTGAATAATTCATGTACAGAACCATCTATGGTTGGATCTAAAAATGTCGAGGAATCTATGGCAGAATTTGCAATGGGAAATGTAGCTATGATCCAGAATGGAAACTGGGGCTGGGCAATGATCTATGACCTGGATGGAAACGTGGTAAAAGAGGAAGATATTAAGTTCCTTCCAATTTATACAGGAGTAGAAGGAGAAGAAAACCAGGGACTTTGTGTCGGAACAGAAAACTATATTTGTATCAACAATAAGGTTTCTGAAGCTGACCAGAAAGCATCTGAAGAGTTCCTGGAATGGCTGTTTAACAGCGAGAGTGGAAAAGCTTACTGCAATGGAATCCTTGGAATGATTCCGCCATTCTCAACATTTGATGAGGATGAAAGACCAGATAATCCGCTCGTACAGGATATGCTTAGTTATATGAACGATGATTCTTTATATTCTATTACATGGGACTTTACAACCTTCCCGAGCCAGGAATTTAAAAACCAGCTTGGAAGTTATCTTCTTGAGTATGCGCAGGGAAATATGACATGGGATGATGTAGTTGAGCAGACAACTGATTGCTGGGCATCAGAAAAAGCCCTGCTTGCACAATAGTAGAAATTTAGTTCCTGTTTATAGGCTGGCGTTTTCCGAACTGAAATGCCGCATGATACAGTGAATGTAGCAGATTTCGCCGATGTGGAATGCAAAGCATCGGCAAAATCCGTTGCTGTTTGCGCAATGCGTGAATAGCAACAAATTTATGGGGCAGAGACAAAAATGTTTCTGCCCTGTGTACGAAAAGGGAGGCTGTTTAGAAGATGGAAAAAGCTTTTAAAAAGAGATTTGTGATATTAGTGTTACCAACGCTGATCGCATTTATTATTGCATTTATTATTCCATTTGTACTGGGAATTTATCTTTCTTTCACAAAATTTACAACAGTTACAGATGCCCAGTGGATTGGGCTGAGCAATTATATTGTGGCATTTCGGGATAAAGATTTCCTTGCATCGCTCCTGTTTACTGTTAAATTTGTACTTGTTAATCTTGTGACGATTAACTTAATTGCCTTTATGCTTGCATACGTGTTGTCAAGAAAGCTCCGTGGAACAAATATTTTCCGAACAGTTATATTTATGCCAAACCTTCTGGGCGGAATTGTGCTTGGTTATATTTGGCAGCTGATCATTAATGGGATTCTTTCTTTTTTCAGAACAACGCTTACTGCAGATGCGGCATATGGATTCTGGGGAATGGTGCTTGCTATGAACTGGCAGTTGATTGGATATATGATGGTTATTTACATTGCAGCTATCCAAAATATTTCAGAGGAAATAAAAGAAGCAGCACTTATTGATGGTGTAACGCGGGGACAGATGGTTAGAAAGATTATTTTGCCCCTGATCATGCCTGCAATTACAATCTGCTTATTTATGACAACAACAAATGCATTTAAAATGTTTGACTTAAACCTTGCCCTGACCGCGGGACTTCCGGGAAAATCCACTTCTCTGGTTGCACTGGATATTTATAATTCATTCTACAACAGAATGGGTTATGAGGGAGTCGGACAGGCCAAAGCAGTGATGTTTTTCTTAATCGTTGCTGCAATTTCAGTGACGCAGCTTATTATTACTCGGCGTAAGGAGGTTGAAAACTAATGAAAAATAAAAAGGGTGAAAGCATACAGATAATAATTCTTACTGTAATCTCGGTTTTATTTATCGCTCCGATTGTGATTGTGTTTATGAATTCATTTAAGAGCAAACTATTCATTAACAGTACGCCGTTTGCGTTCCCTAATGCCGACTCTTTTGTAGGTCTGGCAAATTATGGAGAAGGAATGATTAAGACCGGATTTCTGCAGGCATTTTTTATTACTTTATTTATAACTGTAGCCTCCGTGTTTCTTATTGTTATGCTGACTTCTATGACAGCATGGTATCTGGTCCGTGTAAAAAGCCGTTTTACAAAAGTAATGTACTATCTGTTTGCTTTTGCCATGATCGTACCATTCCAGATGGTAATGTTTACGCTTGTTAAAGTATCAAATATGTTTAATCTGGACAATCTGATCGGTATCATATTTATTTATGTCGGATTTGGTGCTGGATTGTCTGTATTTATGTTTACTGGTTTTATTAAATCAATTCCAGTTGTGCGCCCAGCTAAGGGTGTGTAGTCAAGCCGGTGGGATTCCGGTTTAT